>Ga0307507_10007199_pt1 | contig 16380 bp, 4 predicted proteins | sample 7_EM_MG_FD_207223 | JGI IMG/M metagenome (GOLD analysis project Ga0307507, IMG submission 207223) | Populus trichocarpa ectomycorrhiza microbial communities from riparian zone in the Pacific Northwest, United States - 7_EM | ecosystem: Host-associated > Plants > Roots > Unclassified | place... | reverse complement strand
TACTATTTAGTTGCGCCTTAATATCCAGATCTAGTTATATCTAGATAGGGATATAGTCTAAGGTAAGTGCCTATTCTTCTTTAGGGGAGCACCTTTTAAGTCTCTAGTATAGGTTTTCGTCCATAATCATAAGGTTAATTATACTTTTGGTAGTGCCCTATTGCCATATAATTGCACCTAGGGGGGTAGCTAGCTTAAGGCCCCCATTGTCTATAGCTCTTAGTAGGCACTCTGCCTATTAATCAGCAGCAATATAGATGCCCCCCTATTATAGGTGGTGGAGGTTTATATCTCCTAGTAGAATAAACTCCATGTGTTTAGTTTCTAGCAAGCTTATTATAGATATAATATTCTCTATCTATGCTACCCCTTTGACCCTAGGGTTATAGACATTAATAATTTATACTAGTCCCCTATATATCTAGATAGTTATAACTGCAATATCTGGATTAACTGCCTGCTATAACTATAAGGCAAGGCTGATATTTTTACTAATTATAAAGTATACGCGTATAGCTGCTTTTGGTTTATACAGGAGCTAGAATCCTTAGGGGCAGTATATTAATTATGTGTAGGTATTGTAATATGGCTCTTATATGGCAAGAATATAGTATTTCTCTAGGTCTAGACTGTCTAGTAAGGGCCTTGCTAGACGGTAGTTCATATTACCGCAGTTATACTGTATAATGGTCAAGTGGTGGACCCCTAGTGGGGGTCCTTTACCTCTCCTTCACTCCTTACTTCTTCCATTTCCACTTTCTCTAAAATATTCAGAACTTCTATCTTCTATGTTTACTCCCTGGCCATTACTTATTTTATATAGAGCTTTCTATTCCTGTATTTTATATTCCTACTAGCCTTTCTAAATCTAAGTCTGTTATTGCCTTTAGTTCTTCCCCCGTTCTCGCCAGTTAGCTATATGCCCCTTATAAGCTAGCTATATATGTTATATTTGCCGCGTTAAATCTAATTCTTAATTATCCCGGCCTTGAACTTACCATAGCCGTCTATAGGGGTCTTCCTACTGGGTGTCCTCTCCCTTATGTTCTATATATCCCTTATATCCCTATTCGGTCTGGTAATATTGCGCGGCGTCGCTTTTGGCCCGTTAAGGCTTGGGATAGCTGGCTTAGCCCCCTAGTATTAAAGGTAGGAAACGCTAGGAAGATACCTACGTCCCCCTAGCTTATTACCTGTTGTTTCCATTTATATAACCTAGCGTGCAGTTATTCCCGCAGCTATTAAGCCCTTTCCTTCCATCTCCTATATTTAATGCAGTCTTCTCTCTCCTATGCCTTATATATACTTTGGTAACAGTTTGCGTATTTTATTTAGTCTTAATTTGTATATTATCTTATATTATGGGGGCCTATATAGTGGCCGCAGCACACCTGTGCTGCGTATATGGACTGGGTGTGTCCCTATTATACGCAGCGATAATATTATTCTAGGTGTAGTCTATAGTTGTAGAGCCTTGTGTTATATATAAGGCCATTTATAATTATTCCTTTTTAGATAAGGAGTTTTTGTATTTCTAGTATATATACGCTAACGATAAGGGAGCCATACGTTTGTTTATTATCTCCCTAGCAAGTCTCTAGCGCCCCTTATATCCTCTTATTATTCTCATTATATGCTTGGTTTATATTTTCCTATCAAAGCTATTAGATCTGGGTAATTACAAGTCCTAGTATAAGGCATTCCATTTATTTTACTATCTCCTATATAGTTGCTATATTGTCCGCCTAGCGTCCCCTTTCTACTTTAAGGCTTATGGAAACCAACAGGACTTTAACTAGGTAATCTTTACAAAGCACTTTTATGCTAATACGCTCTCCTAGCCTGTCCCCTGCCCTTACAGCCCGTTCCTTTACCTATTAGTCCTTTAGGGTAACTCTAATATCTCTACTCCTAAGGTATTAGACTGCGATGGCGTTATAGACCTCCTTACGAATTTCTATAAGAACTTCTATTTTTAATTATCCCCTAAGTTCCTCTGCCTTTTCTATATTTGGTTATATTATAATTATATACCCAGTTATTGTTTTTAGGGGGGTAGGTTCCCTATGCTATAGGAGCATAGCTACGGCGGCCCAGGTGCAGTTCACCTGTAGGGGGGGGTTTTATTTATCTTTAATTTTGTTTAGCCGTTAGAGGATTTAATTAAGGGTTTACTAAAGGGGCGCCTAAGGTTCGCTGGACTGGAGCCATTCTACTAGCTGTATTAGTTCGTAATAGCTAATAGATACTCCCCTATAGTTCCAAATACTAGACGCGTCCAATAGGCTTTATATTTTGTTAGATGCCTTCTTAATTAGGGTATTTCTGCTTTCTGGTGTGGTATTTGCCTGTCCTTGTTGTTGTTATAGGGGGCCATTGTTGGGTATAGGTCTGGCGGTTGCGCGCGACTACGTACCACCGTCGTTCTACCTGTGCCTCCCCTATGATGCATGCATCTTAGGGGATTATCAGGGTGTTTTTCAGGGTTCTTTTGGTTGGTTTGGTCTTTTTAGGCTGGGTGTAGCAAGAGCTCCAAAAGTCGAACTGTTGAGTCTCTATAAGTTATTATAGAGCAACTACTTATTAAACTTTATATCTCTTATTCTAATAACCTTCTTCTAACTTAGAATATAGATTTAGAAGATATTTATTAAATTATACCCTACCAGATATCCTATATGGGCCCTTAGCACAAGCTTGTTCAGGTATAGAATATTATATTTAAAAGAATAGGCCCTATAGCTATAGACTTATAGGTGTCCTATATTGGGTTTTAGTAGTATTATACCCATTGCTGACTAGATTTTCTTAAAAGGTATTTTCTACCTAAGTCTTCTACTAGGCGTCCGATTAAGTAAATAGGTAGTTACTTTATAGGCTTCTAGCGTTAGCTCTTCTAGTAGATAGGCCTTAATCCTTATACACTAAGCCTTCTATATTATTACCCCCCTAGATTGTTCCGCTGGACCGTTCTATAATTAAGTATTAGGTGCTAATCTTTTAAGAGTAATTCCTTATTTAGCTGTCCAATCCTTAAATTTGTCTCTAAGAGATGTCTCTCTATTTATATAGATTATGGCTACCTTAAAGCCGTATCGTCTTTTAATAATATTACAATATGTAATAACTCTTTAGGTAAGGGATAACTTCTTAACCATTGTGTCTACTTTATTTATTCGCGTTGCGTCATTAAGGAAGTATACCGCGTACTTATTGCCATTAAATGCAACTATTCCAGGTATTAAATCAAGGTGGATTTTATAGAAAGGAACTATTAACTAAGTTGGTGTTCTTCTAGATATCACCTTATAAGCTTTACTTACTCTATATGCTTTACATTCTACTGTTATTAGGCCTTTTAGAATCGCGCCTATTACTAACTTAAGTAGTTATATAATTGCTTCTTTTCCTGCATAGCCTAATTACTAGTGCTATATATAACCTTCTGCCTAATTTAGCAGAGGCTTTAATAAATACTTTACTAGTTTTAATTAAGTTGTAAAGAAAGCCTCTAGTAAGTTTTTCTTTGGCTTATTATATTTAATAGTTTTCTAACCATAGTGGTAGCCACAGTGGGTGTATATTATATTGTTACCATAGTAAAGAGTGTTCTTTTTATTGTTCTAATAGACGCCTTTATTATTAAGCTTTTGGAGGCATACTAGGTTAGTATAAAAGCCTAGTATAAAGGCTGCTCCTAAAAGCTATATCTGCCTCTTCCCTTTTAGGTAGTTAATTATAACTATAGCTATGCCATAGCCTTTAATTTCTTTAATATATAAGCCCGTATAGATGTGGTCTAAGGTAGGCTTAATATTGCTAACAAATCTAGCTTAATTGTTAATAATATATAGGTCAGTTCCTAAGTTAAGAATAACACCGTTATAAAGCTTATAACTAGAAGCTGTGTTATAGGCTCCTACTTAATAAACTATAAAGCCTCTATTAGGCTCTTAAGAGCTCTACTAGTTGCTATCCTTTGGCTTCTTATTAGCTTAATCGTCCTTTTTAATTTGCTTAATATAAGCCTTAATTTTAGGTGTTGTATTAGCAATCTTTTTATCCACCTTCTTCTAAATTTTATTACTTAGTTTAAACCATAATAGGCAAGGAATTAACTCTAGAATATACCAGCACTTATTAAAGTAGTAATGCTTTCCGTATAGGTACTTTAGCGGCGGTTGCCTTTCCTTCTTTTACTTATCTGCTAATAATTCAGACTTTAACTTAGGCTTTAAATTTAGTAACTTGCTTAACTTGTCTTTAAAGGTGGCTGCAAAGGATCCTTATGGGGTTTTGCCCTTTTAGGCGAGCTCCATACAATAGTAATTTTAGTAGATTTTAACCAGTTTGAAGAAGCTAGGAAGCTTCTCCTTCTTCCACTCCATTCTTTTAAGCTGGTTCTTCCAATATTTAGACCAGCTTGGTATGATTAAATTAACTATATATATAAAGTCTCTCACTAAATAGTTACTATTTATTTTAGGTAGACCTAGCTCCTTACACTTAGTATATACCTTCTCCCACTCCTTTAACTAGACCTTAAAGTTCTGGTTCTAAGGCACTTTTTTAAGCTTTGTATACTAGGTGGCTGCTTAAAGCTTTTAGGCGTTATTAGTTAGAGCAATTCTCTGCTTTAGTGACACTAAGACATTGTAGGTGGTGACGCATTTAAACATGTAGATAAGGTAGGTACGTGAGATTAAGCTTTAGATGTGGCTGCGCAACATATTAAGAGCTAACAGCTGTTTTCTGTATAGCTATATATCTTCCCTATAGTCAGCTTTAAGTGTATAAAGCTCCTTCTTCTCCTCCTTATCTAGCTCTGCGAGCTTCATCATCCCCCAGCTATTGGCATCCTTGGGTAAGGCTCAAACAGGTTCTTTAAGCTTTAGCAATTTAGTCTTAAGTATTAATAGGTTGATATACTCCTAGAGATAATTATTATTTGCTTTTAACTTAATTACCTTAATCTATTCGTCCCAATTGTTTGGGCTTATAAGGATTACGGATAATATAATAACGGGTTTGGTTTCTTGTTAAGAATTCATTATTATGGTTATCTATAATTAAGATAATAATTAATTAGAATAAAGGCTTTGGAATTAAAGATAATTTAGTAGACGGACTGGGCTTATAACTGTTAAACGGACAACCAGGTATAAGAACTCTGTCTATTAAAGAGGGCTCTAGAGCCTCTATATATACACCAGATAGGTGACAAATAGGTTGCAAACAGAATGACGACTACGTCGTCATTTGGTAATGGAAACAAGTATTTAGACATTCAATAAGACATTCAATGAGACATACAAGGTAAGGAGCGGGGTATTGAGACATAGGGTTCTAGGCTTGAAGCCAGTATCAAGATGGTGGTAAGGAAATCCGATCCAGTTCGACAGGTCCCCCCCTACCTTTGGCTCGGTCATCGACTCGGTCACCGACCTAGTCTACACCTTCATGTATAAATAGTCTCTTTTCTTCATAGATCAATCGACACACGAGTTCTGACAGCTTTCCAAAAATATGTAGCTCCTCATTAGTGCAATGGTGCTCGCCACTATTTCAATCGTATGCTTTCTTCCCTTCGTTTCCATCCTGCTTTTCTGTCTGATTTTCGGTTCTATTTCCTTCTATCCTACTAAGTACCCCGACTATAGCAAATACTTTGCCACTGCCTCTTATGCAAACGCATTATAGGCAGGGTGGCGGAAAATCCAATTGATCTGATTCGATACGATACGCGAGATCGTATCGTAGAGGTATGCGACGGCTCGTGCACAAGCCGTCGGCGTGCATAAGCCGTCACAAACATCCATCGAATCGTATTGATTGATTTTTTTTAATATACCCTATTACCCCCCTACCAAAATAATACACCCCTAATAGCCCTACTAGTATAGCTCTAAATTATATAAATAGGGGCTTATTTTATAGCTCTACTTTAAAACTATAAAATAAGCCCTTATTTATTTTTTACTATGTTTATCGGATAACTAGTGATTAGTTGGCGGAATTTTTTATGATACGGGCATATGGTCTAGTGGTATGATTCTCGCTTTGCACTTGTTGTGGCTGTGAGAGGCCGTGGGTTCGGTATTACTCCCCGAAGTTAAGTTAAGGTTTTTCCAAGCTAATTTATAAAAAGATCCCCACTATGTCCAAAATTTTTATCTCATTTTATGTTCATATTTTGGGTTTTCTATTTTTTGGTCTATTTTTACCATCGTCTTTGTTTCAAGTGAGGAGGCGTCAAGAAAACCAGAAGGAACCGAAGCCTGGGCTTCTTTCACTGAGTTGTCGAACGGTAGAACTCAAGTGGGATGTTGAAATCCGTGCAGACCCCTTATATACAGATTGCCTCCCAACCGATCCATGCGTCATTATCATTATCATGCTCTTCCATCCATCCCAACATATTGACTGCCTTAACTCCCCGACCGACTACCCCGTCATATTCATCATAAACCAAACCGCCTCTTCACGAACACAAAACCTTCGTTCTCATCCACTCGCTCGTCCCTACCCCAAGATTCAACCCATTCTGTGCCCACCACCTCCTAACCACACGCCCCTTCTCCCCCTCCACACCGTCCTCCAACGCCTCCTCGATATCGCACGTCTTATACTCGACCCTCAACCCGCTCTTCTTCCACCACTCCAGCACATCCGCATGCCCCATCTTCGTCGCGCCGACCAGCACCTGGTTATCGAACAGCATCTTCTCGCCCCTAAGCTTCCGCCAGAAGTCAAGGATGTGCACGTGGCCATGCGTCGACGCCAGCTTGGCCACTGTATCTTCATGCGGGAACGCGATGCCCGACTCGCTCCACCAGCGCAGCGTGGGCAGGGATCCGGACTGGGTAGCGTAGGAAATCGACTTGCCGACCTTCAAGCGGAGGCGCGCAGGCGCAGGCGCAGGCGCGGTACCGATCTCCGCAGACGTAACGGCAGCGGCGGCGGCGGCGGCGGCGGGCAGCGCTTTGCTGGCATCGGCGTCCTGCAGCCCGTGCAGCTTCCACCACTCCAGCACGGCGATGTGGCCCTGGGAGCTGGCCTGCTCGAGCGCGGCCTCGGAGTACTTGAGCGGCAGGCCGGAGCGGGCCCACCAGTCGAGGACGTGGACGAAGCCGGCGCGGCTGGCCTTGTCCATGGCCTCGGCCGAGTACTCCTTGGTCAGGAACGCCGGCGACGTGCGCCAGTACTCGAGGATCTCGACGCGGCCGAAGACGGAGGAGGCTTTCACGGGCAGGAAGGCGTGGCCGAAGGTCGACCAGAAGAGCTCGCGGTGCGCACTCTCGAGGTGGCAGAGCAGCCGCACCATGCCGAAGCGCATGATGAGCCGGATGCAGAGGCGCGAGAGCCGCGTTGGGTTCTCGGCGGCCAGCAGCGTCTTCACTTCGGACAGCGTGCCCGTCAGGATCGTCCATTCGAGCTTCTCGGTGTAGGTCTGCGGCCCGGCTTCGCTGCCCGCTTGGCGCCATTCGTCTGGGGTCGGGACGGTCGTGTGCACGTTCAGGGCGGTGGCGAGCTCCCAGTCGCCGGTGTAGTCGAGGATGATGGACCACAGTTCGGGGGGCAGCACACGCTCGCGCTTGCGGGCGGGCGTGAAGGTGGACATGTGCGGCACGGCGACGTCCACGTCCCGCCCTATGGTTATCAGGTCGACCTGCGTCTGCACGGATTCCATCAGCCCTTCGAGCCCGTCCCACGGAAGCTGTTTGCGGCCGCCGCTGCCTTCGAAGGCCCACAACACGGGCTGCAGGACGCGGACCCAGTTCCATTTCCTGCGGATCTTGCTGAGCTGCTTCTTGGTCATGGGGTTTTCCCACATCAATGTCGACATGCCAGGAAGGAGTAGGATCTTCTTGGAGACGTCCCAGCTTCTGAGGATCTCGAGGTGTAGGTTGTTGGTCATACCGTGGAGCATCCGCGCCAGGCTGTCGGCGTCTATAGGGGCCAGCACGAGCAGGTCTGCCCAGCCGCATAGCTCCGCAGCATGCTCTTGTTCTCGCTCAATGTCTTGAGACGACTTGTAGTCTTCATGATCCTTGTAGTATATGAGGTTGGGAATGTGCGAGGTGAAGGTGAAGGTGAAGGGTGGTTTGTGGCAGACTCTTATTATCGACCGAGTGTGGACATTTTCGACTTGGGACAATCGCAGGATAACGTCCCGGGTGAAGTCGGGGGTGGAGGAGGTCGCAGAGGCAATTAAGACGTTCAGAGGACGGGCATGATCTAACGACGGCATGGCGAAGAGATTGCGGTTGTGGGATTTCTGTGTCTGTCGACCAAGCAAAGGTGTCTCAGTGTGGGTGTGGCGCTTTGTGGTGGCTTAACGCGGGTTTCGGGTTCTGGGGCGTGCATGACTCGCGACAGGCTTGGTTGTGCCGAGCAGGAAGAGAGAGGGGATGTGGCAAACCTCATCAGGAAAGGCCAAAGCTGCGTGGCCAGCGTGCATCTAAGGGCGCACAATTGCATCTTGGCTGGATGCCAGTCTGCAGCAGGCTTGGTGCTCTCGTGAGGAGGGAGGTGGGAGGAAGGAGGTAAGAGTATTAGGTAGAACGGTACTCTCGGGCAATCCGTAGTAGGGCGGCATTTAACACCAGTCTCGGCGTTTCTTTTGCCTGATGCGGTGACTGATTGACTGGTTGACTAACTCGGCCCGCTCGTTCCAAACGTGGTGTAAGACGATCATGATGATTATGGACATGCCACAGTCCCGCTACGGCAGAGCCCTAGCCATGGTTATTTTCAAAGCGTTGCGAGGACACACCAGGGCAAGCCTCTTCCTTGGGGCTTCCCAGCCTTGGCTGACGTAGCTTATCTCCCGTCAGCGGCGTTCTCTGACTGAATGGTTCTGCGGCGCACAGGGAAAATGTCCCTATGGCAGTTCCCCATCATACCGTACTACGCCTATAACCTGGCCGCCAGGCACACCATTCGTCATTCGTTCCCCCCACAAATCCCTCTTTTAGCCCGGAGAACGCGAACAACCATAGAGTTCCAGACAGCTTGCTAGGGCATTCTCGCTCCCCCTCCAATGCTTTTGCCCACTACTCTATAATGGCCAAGATCGCCGCTGATCGTGGCACAATTCCCTTGTAAATCCTATGATTGACATCAGCACCTGCGCCCAAAAGCCACACCACCCGTCACTACAATGCGTCTGTGGCTCCCGTTTGCTGTCGTCCCACCCTAACCACCGCTCTGGTTACTGCAGCCCGCCGCCTGTTTAGCGGCTGTCTTTGGCCGAGTCCCCTCCACTTGTCCAAAGGCCCCAATATTTTACTCCCTTGTCCCAAATGCCTCATTCTTTCTCTGCCTTGTTTGAACTACTGTGACGCAGACTCTGAAAAGAGACAGCCCTCAGCCCAAGGAATCTGTGCGCAACATGCTGCACCAAGATTTCAGGGTCCGATACAAGCCTTGACCAACGCCACCACATATCACGTTTGTCTAGGAACCCGGATTCCCTGCATAACGTACATGCACCAGCCCGAGTGGCCTGCGGTGAATGCTGGGCTATTCCCCAGGGCCACCTGCGTCGTTCTTGTTTTGCAGCACCGGTGGCAAACTGGGCTTCTGTAGTCTTTCGTCTGCTCGTGCACCACGCCCAAAATATTCCGTATCCTCCAACACGTCATTTCGCATTGCCCGCAAAAGCTGATGGTGACTTGACAAGCTGATGAAAAAGTCCCTGGCGTGGACGATCCCGTTGCAAAATCTCTCTGCTGGCCGCTTGCCTGGCCTCCAACGTTAAAACTTTCTCCAACAAAGTCTGTAAATCTGTCCGTGGCCTTTTCAACCTTTCACTTCCTTACTGCCTCCACCACGACCAGCGGGCTCAACAGAGCTCCCGATGTCTCAACAACCTACCTGGCTGAAGGACGTCGACCATTCCTTGGATGATGGTGGGGTTAAACAATCACCATCACCAACCTGGAAAGACTGCCCCAATGCATCCAAAGCTCGACAAAAATCTCCTCCTCGAATCAACTACTCAGTCTCCTCGCCGTCGGATGAAGGAATGAGTCAGCTCAGTCCTGGAGCTACAGATCGCGTGTTCCCCATTAGAAGTGTCGTATTCGTCGATCCCACCCCTACGCTATCACAGTGTCCTGACTGGCAGGGCGACTACTTTTACCACTACTCAGCTCGCGCCAGTGAAGCTCGACGGCAATCTGTCAGTTCGGATACCTCGCATGCATCGCAAGGCTCTAAAAAGGCCATATTGCATCAAAAATGTCAAGATGATGCGGGTTTGACGCCGAGATTGGAACACCCGCCTGCCCAGGCTGCTCAGGACGCCCGCAGGGGATCCATAAAGCCATCTAGAGGCAACTCTTCTAAGCAGCCTCCCCCTAGGCTACCAGCACAGCTTTTCAGTGACATAATATCTAATAGATCTGGAGAGAGCGAGAACACAAGCCGGACGGCCTCGTTGCTAGTTGATGATCGGCCTCCTTCTACCGGGCCAGGCTCATCGGTAAAGAGCAACAAGAGTAGCTTGGGAGAAGCCGGAGGGCTATTAACGGCCCGTTTCAAACATGTGATATCCGACGGTGGGCATGCGGTGATCACCGGAAGAGATGGTGACGTTCTACAGAGGTGCGAGGATGAACCCATACACATCCCAGGCGCAGTTCAGGGCTTCGGCCTTCTGATTGCGCTGCAGGAAGACTCCGAAAACTGCAGCATTCTTCCCGTCAGGATTGTGAGCGAGAACTCCAGGCGCATCATCGGACGATCGCCTAAGGAGCTTTTCGCACTCGAGAGCTTCACAGATATACTATCGGAAGAACAAACAGACAATCTACTAGATCACATAGATTTCATCAGGGATGAAGACGCGGATGTTGTGACGAACGGACCGGAAGTCTTTACAATGTCAATCAAGACCCCCAGCGGAAGGTCTCGCAAACTTTGGTGTGCAATGCATATGAATGACCGGAATCCTGGCCTCCTAATATGCGAGTTTGAGTTGGAAGACGATCCTACGAACCCATTAGTACCACCCAGCGACCTTACGCCAGAACTCCCACAAGATACCCTGAACAGCCAACCTACCGCCGAAGAATATGCAGAGAGCACGGAGGCGAAGAGCAGGCCATTACGCATCTTACGGAATGCTAGAAAACGTAAAGGTGAAGCTGCAGCCATGGAGGTGTTTAATATAATGTCACAAGTTCAGGAGCAACTTGCAGCTGCACCAAATCTAGAGAGGTTCCTCCAAGTGCTCGTTGGGGTGGTCAAGGAATTGACAGGGTTTCATCGTGTGATGATCTACCAATTCGACCAGGCCTGGAACGGCCGAGTCGTGACCGAACTGGTTGATCCAAGAGCAACCAAAGATCTATACAAAGGCTTGAATTTCCCCGCATCGGATATACCCAAGCAAGCCAGGGAACTATACAAACTCAATCGAGTGCGCATGCTTTATGATCGAGACCAAGAAACAGCACGCCTCGTTTGCCGGACCGTGGAGGACTTGGAAACTCCGTTGGATCTCACATACTCCTACCTCCGCGCAATGTCACCTATACATCTCAAATACCTCGCCAACATGGCAGTCAAATCGTCCATGTCCATATCAATCAACGCCTTTGGCGAACTTTGGGGCCTCATTTCTTGTCATTCTTATGGACCCCGCGGTATGCGAGTGTCTTTTCCCATCCGCAAGATGTGTCGGTTAGTTGGAGACTCAGCATCAAGAAATATTGAACGGTTGTCCTATGCATCAAGACTACAAGCAAGAAAACTCATCAACACGGTACCTACTCAACACAACCCGTCTGGATATATCATTGCTTCTTCGGATGACCTTCTCAAGCTCTTCGACGCAGATTTCGGACTCCTATCCATTCGAGATGAAACAAAAATTCTAGGAGATTTGGAGCAGTCACAAGAAGCCCTCGCAATGCTGGAGTACCTACGAATGCGCAAGATTACATCAGTCATGACATCCCAAGACATTACGCAAGATTTCCCTGATTTACGATATCCTCCCGGATTTCAGGTTATTGTAGGCATGCTCGTTGTTCCTCTCTCATTTGGTGGCAGTGACTTCATTGTGTTCTTCCGGAAAGGACAGCTCAAGGAAGTTAAATGGGCAGGAAATCCGTACGAGAAGCTCATCAAAGAAGGCACTGAAGGCTATCTGGAACCCAGAAAGAGTTTCAAGACTTGGAGCGAAACGGTAATGGGTAATAGCCGAGAATGGACTGAAGAAGAGATCGAGACCGCAGCCGTTCTCTGCCTTGTGTACGGAAAATTCATTGAAGTTTGGCGGCAGAAAGAGGCCGCATTACAGAGCAGCCAACTCACAAAGCTACTGCTGGCAAATTCTGCGCATGAAGTACGGACTCCGTTGAACGCCATCATAAACTACCTAGAAATCGCTCTGGAGGGATCCCTGGACCAGGAAACTCGGGAGAATTTGGCGAAGTCGCATTCGGCATCCAAATCTTTAATCTACGTCATCAACGACTTGCTCGATCTGACTAAGACAGAAGAAGGCGGCGAACTCATCAAGGGTGAAGAATTCGACTTGAAGGTTACCTTCCGCGAGGCCACCGACATGTTCACCGGTGATACGCGGCGGAAAGGCATAATCTACGAAGTCACGGAACATCCGGGTGTGCCTAAAAATGTTATTGGAGACCAGAGGAAGGTTCGACAGGCAATCTCAAACATCACGGCCAACGCCATTCAAAATACGTTGGAGGGTAGCGTCAAAGTGGAGATGTACGTCATAGCATGGCAGAATGACCACGTAGACGTTGAAGTTGCCGTTCAGGACACTGGCATTGGCATGAATACGAAGCAACTTGACTTATTGTTCCGTGACCTAGAACAAGTTCAATCGGAGAGTACATCGATGCTTGAAGACACCATTGCTTCGGAATCAAAAGCATTGTCAGAAGGGAAAGAGGTAAAAAGAGCATTAGGACTCGGACTAGCTGTAGTCGCTCGAACAATATTCAACATGAACGGACAATTGCGGCTAAAATCGGAAGAGAGCAGAGGGTCTCGATTCGTAATACAGCTACCGTTCGACCTACCGGATTCTGAGATTAAACATACTCCCACTGTATCACCAGAAGGATCGCTCACGCCCCAACCTGACGGCTCGCAACAAGGCGACGGTGAGGTCACTCTTGTTCAGCGAGATATGACGCGCACGGACTCCAGCAGCGGCAAGATGGCTCGAAAAGAGAGCGCCGACAGTCTCAACAGCAAATACAGCATCAGGAGTTTCAAGAGCGGTTCCAGCAACAGGAGCGGCAGAAGCAACGTGGACAGGTCGATTGAGGCGATCCAAGACGCCCATCTTGTAGAAAAGAGGCCAAAATCTGGGGAGTGGAGCAACAGCACGCACTCGTCTAGACCGCGGTTGGAGAAGCGGAATAGTTATGGTAAAAGCCTGCCAGCAGCACCTAAGAGAATACGGTCGCGCAGCCTCGACCTCGCTGCAAAACCCACCGTTCTGCCTCACCAGTGCTCGGTGATTCCTAGAGGGCCTAGCGAGGAAATCCTACTATACTCAGTAGCGCCGGTTAGGGTTGTCAAAATCCCGGACGAGGTTGGCTCGCCGATCAACGAGCATCCGTCGAGCTCGTCCGGAGTCTTGGGAGAGGTAAACGACAATGCGGATGTTGACACGGAGCCGCCATCTGCAGACCACATGCATATACTCGTGGCGGAGGATGACCCGGTAAACAGTAGGATTCTCAAGAAGAGGCTGGAGAAGATTGGGCACGAGATATACCTCACCATCAACGGCGAAGAGTGCGCGAGCGCCTTCGGCGACCAGCCCGAGGTCTTCGACGTCGTCCTGATGGACATGCAGGTAAGTTCGACTTCCGGTTCAACCAAGAACTCCCCTCCTAATTCCACCCACCCACCACCATACAGATGCCCATCGTCGACGGCCTCACATCCGCCAAAATGATCCGGTCCTACGAAAAGACGCACTCAACGCGGTGCCTCTCCGCACGCGCCGCGCTCAACGGCCGCATCCCCATCATCGCCGTCTCCGCCTCGCTGATCGAGCGCGACCGCCAGATCTACACGGACGCCGGGTTCGACGGCTGGATCCTCAAGCCCATCTCCTTCTTGCGCCTCGCCGAGCTGCTCGCCGGCATTGTTGACCCCCGCATCCGCCACGCCGCGCTCTATCAGCCCGGCGAGTGGGAGCGCGGCGGCTGGTTCGCGAAGGGCGGCGCGGCGGACGCACACGGCGCCGTCGGGGTTGGCGCCTGCTGGCAGTGTTGAGGATACTGGGAGGGTGGCTACGGCGGCGGCGAAGGAGGGCCTGGATGCGGGTGTGGGCGTTGGAGAGAGCGAGATTAAGGGGAAAAGTCACTCGGCGCCTGAGTTGGGAGGTATGTTCATTATGACGATGTGGGCGCGGATGCGGATGCGGACGAGGACGGTGAGGCGACACCGCAGCAGTAGCAGATGTCCGAGGCATTGTAGAGGCGCCGTTAGCTCGCGCCTCGAGCGGCGCCAAAAATACCATTTGCTCACCTGTACACCACTTCAACATTATTAGAAAAAAATTTAATAATATTGACGTTCGATTAGCATGTGTCGCTATCATATTTAAAAAAAAAAAGTTACGTTTTTAAAATAAAAATTTTAACAATTTTGCATAATAGAAAAATTTTTCCTCTAATAAAAATAATTTTTTTATAAACATAAGATTACGCATTTTACGTAATACAAGATATGTATTATTTATGTTTAATAATATTCAAACCAATAAATTATTTCTTTTTTTTTAAATTTATTCCTCATTTGTGAGAAGTAAATCTTTTTTTTAATATATATGATAATATGTTTTTTATTTTTTTTATAAGTTTAAACGGGCGAGTATTCTGGTATGTGTGCGCCGAGAATGTCGCGGCGTGGCGTGGCGTGGCGTGGCGTGGTGAGGTAATGGTGCGAGGCGTGCTGTGCTACGCCTCGTGCCTCCCAAGGCGGTACCGTAGATGCGGCGAGCGATAACGTCTTAGCCACCCAGACGAGACAGCCACCCACCCGAGACAGTGCACGGGCCTCCTAGGAAAATCAAAATCAAAACATCAAAATACTCCTCTACTACACCACCACTATGTCTTCTACTACCTCTCAATTACTGTCGCTTGACCAAGAAGATCGAATGCAAATTGTTCTTTAATTATTGGAAGCCAATCCTAATCAATCTGGCCGTTTGCTTGCCCGAATATACGGTCTATCGCCCTCTTCTGTTTACTATCGTCGCAACGGCCGCTAATTGAGCAAGGAGTATCACCAAAAGCTTTAAAAGCTCTCAGTTATTAAGGAGGACTCCCTAGTCAAATGGATTAATATAATGGGAGCCTAGGGTTGGCCACCTCGAATTCAACACCTTAAATCTATAGCCAAAAGTATCCTTGCTGCAAAAAAGCGTCCTCTAGAGCTTGGCCAATACTGGTATAAAAACTTCCTTACCTGATACCCAGAGCTTAAAGTTTAATTCGCCTGAGGCCTTGATCAAAAGCGAAAGGACACTGAGGATTTAGAGATTATTAAAGAGTGGTTTAATCTCTATAAAGCTACTATTACCAAGTACGTAATTCCCCTAGGCGATTAATACAATATAGATGAGAAAGGAATTGTAATGGGGTTAGGCGATAAGGTTAAAGTACTTGTTCCTTAATCGGAGGCTTAAGCCTTTATTATAGAGCTGGGTAATTGCGATTAGGTGTCTATCATTAAGTGCATATTAGGAAGTTAATATTAATTGCCTCCCTACCTTATCTTTTAGGGGAAGTAAATGTAACGATCTTGGATATCACCTGGACTTAATTACAAGACAGTAATTTAAGTAAGCGATTTGGGGTGGACAAATTCGGACATCACAGTTAATTGGTTGAAATACTTTGACTAATATATAGAGCCACGCCTTTAAGGAATCTACCGCTTATTGATTCTTGATGGACACGAGAGCCACGTATTAATGTAGTTTGTTAAGTATTGCGAGGCTTACAAGATTATCCCTCTCTGTCTACCACCTCATTTAACGCACCTACTTCAGCCCCTAGATGTTGGTATATTTAGCCCCTTATTAAAAGCCTATCGAAAGCGCCTCTATAACTTCGCCTTCTATGGAGCTGTTAATATTACTAAGCCTAAGTTCCTTGAGTATTACCAAGCTGCACAACACGAAGCTATATTATTAACTAATATAGCAAGTGCATGGCGGGCAACTGGCCTTCTACCGTTCAATCCTTCGGTTGTTTTAGAAAAGATTCGGCCAACGACTCCTTCCTGTATAAGCTTTACAGACAAGAATGGCCACCGATTTAATATACCCGTATCTCCTTCCGTAGAGGAGAGACTTACTGAAATATT
>Ga0307507_10007198_pt1 | contig 16381 bp, 19 predicted proteins | sample 7_EM_MG_FD_207223 | JGI IMG/M metagenome (GOLD analysis project Ga0307507, IMG submission 207223) | Populus trichocarpa ectomycorrhiza microbial communities from riparian zone in the Pacific Northwest, United States - 7_EM | ecosystem: Host-associated > Plants > Roots > Unclassified | place... | reverse complement strand
CCCCCTGCAAACGCTAGCACTGACCGGTCGATATATTAGCCCTCCTTTCTTTAAGTATTTAGTACTAAGCGGGAACCGATAGATCTTTCCATCCCCTTAGTTCCCCCCCAAACGGTGCACCAAAAAAACTGCCACATTGTAGCAGAAATGATAAGCTACACTACCACCCCATTAACTTACCGGTATGTGTAAACAAATACTCTCTCCAACCCCATCTACAAATCCGGGTATGTGCCCCTTGAAATCCTTCATCATACCCAACGCCGTAGCCCCCAGGCCAGGATATGCTAGCTATAATACCTTTTCTACGAGCACTCACCCGCAAAATTCCCTATTCCAAGCTTATCAACCAATCAATAGGTGTGAGAATTGCACGCAACGAGCACAGCAGTTACTTAGCCTGGGCTATTATGAGAAGATAGTGATGCGCACGCGTGCGTGCACTGGCTCAGCATACCATCCGCCAGGTTTCTCACTGGAAACAGGCTAACTTAGACACGCCAACGAGGGGCTTCATATTTAAGGTGGTACTATTCTCTACAAGCCCCTCCAATCATGGTCGGCCCCTTGGCCCAGGGCTGGATGGGGAGACCGATGCGGTAGAGCACTCCGGTTTCCGGTGTACCAGCCCGAGCGTACTCCTCCGCGCTCTCCAGCTCTAAAGTGGAGGGTTGTTTTCGGATCATACGTGGGGCATGCTGAAGTATCGCGGTCAAGGATGTGCGGTCTGATGGGGCGGGAGTGGCAATCATGCTTATATACCAGAGTCGAAGTTTCGAATCATATCAGCCAATAACTTACACAACTTGTAGTAGGGTGCTACATGTCTACCTATTCTACTCAATGATAGCTGTCCGAGATATAGGCAGGGCTTCATGTTATATTGCTGAAATTATCCTCGAGAAGGATAGCACAGGGCAATTGCAGAAAGTGGTGCTAGTCGCACAAGGCTCTTTGAAGTGTATAGAATGATACATTTGGAATACGTGCACCCTTGAAAAACGTCCCCATGATTCCTGTATATTGCAAATAAAAGGCTAGGTTGCCTCCCTTGAAAAAACGCCGGTAGTGACAAAATAAATGCAGCGCAGCCAACATATTAGTAAACTGTGGGGAGAGATAATAAAAACGATGACCTCAGTCCTTAAAAACAAATCTACCCTTGCTGCCCCTCTCCGCCTCTTTTCTCATATCTTCCACCTTCTTCTTTCTCATTTCTTCGGCTGCTACCCGCTGCTGCTCCAATTCTTGCGTCGTTGGAAAGTCCGCATCCCAAAAACCAGGTGGGCTTCTACGTCTCTCGAACGCGTCCCGGTGTCTTCCATACCTGTTTGTAAACTCCTTGGCTTTATCCTCCTTACTCGCTGGCTCATTTCGCAAGCTCCTTCTAGGCAGCTCACAATCTTCAACGAGGGCAGGCGAACTAGATCTCCACCTAGGGCCCTTGCTCACAGCAGGTAGTCCAGCAGCCTCTGCAAAGCCAACAAGATCCCTACAACAGGTCTTCATGCAGCCTGGTAAGCATTTCCTTGCTTCACGATTCCTGACTGTTTCTGTGAATGCATAGTCTTTACCCCCATTCACTTCAGGGTTGATTCGGAAATCGGAAATATCCAACGTACTTATATCGCGCGCCTTTGATTTGGTATTTCCCCCCGCACGTCGTGTAGAAGTAGACGGGCCAGCACTACTTAGGGGTCGAACCGGGGGAGCCTCGAACCCGTCACCGCCCCAAGTTCGTTTCTTAGCCGGAGAAGTTCTGGATTGTATGTTCTTCTTAAGACGCGCCAAGTTCGGCGTTCGGGACGGAGGCGAATTCAATATATCATCCAACCGAGCTGTGCCTTTCATATCTCTTTCAAGCTGGTTCCTTTGCTTTTCCGACAGTGCCATCGGTGGATGAATGGAAATGGGGTTTATGTCCTCGCATCCATCTGTACCATCTTCTGCGAAGCTGGCTATAGCCCTAGGTGTTGCGATACGGCGCTTTTTTGTTTTCGGTGGCGCGTGCACACCGAGCTCCTTCTCTTCGGTAATTGGTGAAATGGTCTCCCGAGCAGCACTCGTTCGGCTAGATCGCCTAAGAGGCGGGGGTTCTTTGCTACCCTTGTTTGGGGCAGAAAATGGAGGACTGCTTCCAGGCCCGGCCCTAGCTGCCCCCACTGGGGTCGTTGGCCGCGCTAGATGAGAGTCTGGCGGTATACCCAGAGATTTTCCCTCACCAGTTGTGGGAAGAGGAAAAGCAAGTACCGGCAAGTCATTTTCAGCATCTTGTGTCTCTCCAGTATCCCCAGTAGAAGCGATCCTAAACCCACCACTGATCCAGCCAGGTCTGCTAATATTCTCCGTTGTGTCCAGCTCAGGATGAAGGGGCTTCTGGCGTTTTCGGGGTGTTTGAGGTTTTTGTCCGATATCATCCAAATCAAGACTCTCTTGATCAAATATATGATAGCCAAAACCCTCACTGCTTGCATGGGATTCACTTTTGATAATTACGGGCCGTATCACACTATCACCTTCCTGACTAATATGACCATGACCGCAAACATCTATCTCCTTCTTAATGACAGGAACTTTGAAAGCAGAGTCCCGAGAGGGTAGAACAGGCTCATTGAGCGCGCCACTGTAATGATCGCTAGATCTAGGTTCGTCATCACTCTCTGTTGAGTCGCGCGATGGTTTAGAATTCTGGGTGACCCCAAAGGTTTTTGATGGTACCTGGGTCTCCGGGATAGATAAAGACGACGGAGGGCTGCTGAGAGGCGAAGAAGTCAACTCTTCTGGAACCTCTTTTGGGTCACCTGCTATCAGACTATTCTCATCAACAGGTTCAAAAGACCCTTTCACCCCCTCCGCCACGCCAGCACCAGATCCTAGAAGCTCGTGAAATAGTCCTCTCTTTTTAGGTGATGAGTGAATGACAGATGGTCGGAATCGCGGCTTGACGGGGGATATGTTTGGCGCTCTAGGAGTAGGCGAGCCCCCAGTTATTGGTGTAGCCGGGGTTGTGTAGCCGTTAAACTTCCGTCCGATAGTCTGTGGCTCAGTGGTACCTCTGTCTATCCTCCTCTTCTTTGAATTGATCAATCGAGCGTTTTCTTGCTCGGACCACTGTTTCCAAACAGCTTTATTCTGCGTATATTTCTCGGCCAAACGATTATATGCCTCTTTGTACTGATCAAGCTCATAGCGAATATCGTTGTAGCTAGAGGCAAGTTCCTGATATGCCTTCTTTAGATCGTCCAGTGAGGGTGTGGAATCCGTCTGAACTTCACCATCTTTGTAAGAGAATAGTGTTCGTGTTGCTTCGTCTACTGGAATGCTCGATTGTGTCCGTGGATTATTTAGAGGCTTTAGAGGTGGGGACACTGGCCGTGTGAGAGTCCGACCCAGGGTGTCTTGTGCGAGATAATTAAAAACAGGTGGTATATTTTCTTTGTTTTCTAAGGTATCCTTGGTGATAGCGAGCCTATTTTAATAAGTTAACTTTAATTTAAAGAGAACCCTTGCTAAAGGAAACAGGCATACGCTCTGCGCTGACGCCCTCTATCGGCCTTTTCAACCCCTTCAAGTCTCTCTGCAAGAGCTTCGTTCTCAATTTTGGCTTTGGCTATCTCATAGCCCAGATTCTGTAGCCGGCTCTCTTGTTCTCGGATTCTCTGTTGCTGCTGTTCGCTAGTGCACTCGTGGGCATCAACCTAACAAACTCAAAGGGTTAGGGAATGACCAAGGCCACACCGGTAGGCGAGTTCGGGGTGCACACTAAAGCTTGCCTCTCCTGCAAAAGTTCCTTCTGCTCCGCAATTTCCCTCTCTAGATCTGCCTTCTCACTCGATCCTATATTGAAAGACAAATAATTATCAGATTTGGCCTCAATTATCAGCAATAATTGAGACTCACCTTTTTCCAACGCGAGAGATAGGTCCCTCTCTAGATCTGCAAATAGCTGCACTCCTAGGTTATTGAACCCGATGCGGTGTTTGCCGAGAATGTCCATGGCTGCCGACCAACCGGCTCAAGATAAAGCCAGGTGTACTGGCAAAGAATTAAAGCCGATCTTCTGAATTGGAGGATATAGGTATAAGACGGGTCGAGAATACCCTTCCAAGTATCTCTGGGATGAAAATGCCACCCTCGGGAGGATGACGATGACGGAAAGGGGAATCGAAAAGAGCCGTTGTGGCTGAAGAAGCCTGAGTCAGCGTTGCCTATCTTTGTGGCTGTGCGCCATCCTGACTGCTTACGGTTTTCAAAAGTATCCGGATGCCCCGGCGCCAAGATTGGAGAATTCAGGCGTAAATTTGGACGTCTTGGTGCCAAGGCATCCAGACACTTTTGAAAACCGCATGTAAGCCCACGATAAGCTTTTCCAATGGATAGTACCATGCAGCCACTGTACTGGATACTCGGCTTTCTTGACTGACCTCATCGCTCAGGGTATGCCTTGAAAGACCTCCAACACAAAAAGCCCTACCACCTTTTACAACCACTTTCAGGCAATTGGTGCAAACTATTGGTGCCTTTTTTTCCCCCTCCTCCTCATACAATGTTAAAAAGATCAGCTCTCGAGTCCCCAGGGCAGCCATTGAAACGCCGCCGTCCAAACGCCTTGCCCCATATCACACGACTCAGTGACGAACTTCTTCTACGCATTGCATCCTTCTTACATATCAACGACCTCGCTTCTTGCCAGAGCGTTTCGAAGCGGTTTCAACGAGTTGCTCGCGATGACCAGATTTGGAAAGCACTATTTTACGCTCGATTTGTACGCCCTAGGGCATCACGTATTCCGGGCCTTGCGCATGCACCCCCTTCCAGCTTGCATTATTCATCCCGGAATTCTCGATGGCTCCAGGATGAAGGACTTGCAAGAGCTACCGGAACAAAGTGGAAGGAGTTATATAGATTAAGGCATAATTGGAATAGAGGATCTTGCAGCGTCAGACAAATCATTATCGCGGAAAATCCGCCACTTCCGCCACCGCCGATACCGCCATTGATGATTAGAGTTTATGAAGTATGTTACCCCGCACCTGAGCGCTATTATACGAACAAAAGCGATATTAACGGTTCATGATCGTGCCCCAGGGATTGGTCTTTACAGTCGACCCTACCAGTGGCCTGAGAGTTTTGAGACCAGAGCACAAAGGTGTCCCGACCGCCAGTCTGAATCTCTACCAAGGCTCCCTAGAGTTCGAGAAATACGGCATACCCACTGCGCTCGCCATTGATGAAGACAGCGACGCTAAACAGGCCGTGAATGTCGCAGTCGGGTTTGAAAATGGGGGGTTTGGACTGTATCAGCTGGACAGAGCCACTGGATCATTACCAAAGCTAACTTTCGAACGTTCTTACACCAGACCCGCTCCTTCTGCAGGAAACAGCGGTTCACAAGGGCTGATGATCACTTCTATGGCTTATTGTTCACCATATCTGCTAACAATGTCATCCTCGCAGCTGTTCACTGTTTACCGGTTTAATAGATCAGCCGACAGAGGCAACGGCAGCACGGAGAGGGATTTCAGCAAGGATATATCGATATCAGACAACCGCATGATGCATGCACCGAAAATCCTCTCATCTTTACGGTCACATACAGTTTGGCCCCCCCTCTCACTCTCGCTACGACGGTCAGCGCAAAAGTCCATGATTGCCAGTATTGTGTACGCGTTCCCGCTTTACATCTCAGGTTGGTCTGTAGGGATCCAAGAACTCCGGTTTACGGATGACGCGGATGCTGTGGTAGAGTCAAGGATTGCAACGGCTGTACCCTCCGGTTTCACTCCGTTCGGGACAACCACTTCCGGAGGGCCGTCGTCGGTGGGGTCTCCAACCCCGCCTACGGAAGGGGGGGGCGGTATCAGGTCCAGGTCCAAATCACAACGAAATATAAACAATGACACACCTCTGGCTCAGCCTTCGTCTATCTCGTACACCCATCCGTAAGTCCTTTTTGAAGCCTCGCCAAAGCTGAACATATCATATATATATATATTTTTGCTTTTGTTTTCTATTCGTCTGAAAAAATGACACTAATTTCTGGAACTTTCCTCTGATGTCTTAGATACCTCTTGGCTTCACATGCTGATAACACTCTCACTCTCTACATGGTAAAATCGAATGCTGCATCATTGTTAATAGAGCCTGGGCAGCGTTTATGGGGTCACACGTCCTCAGTCTCCACCGCCCAAGTGAGCGGTCGTGGTAAGGCAGTTTCTCTCTCTAAAAGAGGCTCTGAGCTTCGTGTTTGGGAACTAGAAGGCGGAGTATCAGAACGTCGGAGGTTGAATGCTAGCGTCAAAGTGGAGCCGCAGGTTTCTCGACAGGCCGACGCAAGCAGCCACTGGAGCGTGGAGGATATAGGATGGCTTGGCGGATTCGACGAAGAAAAAGTGGTGGTATTGAGGGAACAAGACGAAGGGAGACGTGCACTGATTGTTTATGACTTTACCCTCTAAGAGATATTATAATGAGATCAGATGAAATACCGGTAGAGGAACACTGGGGTGTCATCAGAGGAGGAGTGTGGATCCTTTCTTTTTACCCTGGTGGAGTCGAGCAGATACCACAGATCTCTACTGGGTGGAAGCGGGGGGGGGGGGGGGTTAGGTGTGCCTATTTTTGGACCGTGGTAATGCCCCACCCCCGGCAAGAAAGCCTTATCGTGCATGTACGTAGTAAGCACGTGGGCATAGTGCAGATGATTTATGCCCCACATACTGTGCAATTATCTTGACGGGCGATCTTCGCTCAGGGTTCAGATGGCGATACTTTCTTGAGTGAGGTCTCGGACATCAAAAGGAAGACCAGGGCGGGGAAGAGGAAGACGAAGCGTAGGAGAATTCAGAATAGAGGGCAGGATGGCTGGAAAAAATGTGATATTTTGCAACTGAGACCTTAATACCAGTAGTGTAAGGTATAATAATATTATATATATATGATAATATAAAAGAATCAATATCGCCTGTGACCCTTCTTGCGAGCTTCGCACAAGGTCCCTAATAATTACCAAGCCCTGCACATGACGGTCGTTTGAAAACCAGGGAAAGCACCCAGGGCTTCACAGCCTCTTGGTTTAAAGTGTGGGGAAGATCATGCTGCAGCGACAGCTTCCTAGCCCAGGCAGCGTCTAACAATGCCGGTATTGGACGAAAGGGCAAGTGCAATTGTTCTTTTCTAGGCAAAACACCGTTGCTACCAACGGGAGCGGGAGGGACATTACATATAGATATAGTACGGTACAGCACCAGCACTGCAGACATATTGATAGAGTAGAGAAATCACACTCAAAACTCATTGGAGGAAAGCAATTTCTGAGGAAGTTGTCACAAAGACCGGCATTTGTGGGCTTTTCTCCCTGTTCTCTTTCTAGCGCAAAATGACAGGGCACTCCCTGCTGGCCTCGGAGAGAGAATCCCATGCAGGCATCTTGGGTTTCGTACAGGTAGGATTCTTGGGCTCGGAATTTTTTTTCCTCAGATACGATAGGGTTTAGTCGCATTTAAGTGTGCTTCGTGGAGATCTCATTTCGGGACTGCTCTCTCTTCTTTCGGCTGGATCTTTTATCAACTTCTGGGCCATTGCCTGGCAAAAAAAGCGGGGAACTAACCTTAGCTGGGTTAGATTGGTGACGCCCCTTTTGCTCGGTAAGCCCTTTTTTTTTTTTTTTTTTCCTTTTCTCTTGCCCTCCTGCCCTCACGGCCAAGGTTTGCTCGCCAGAACTTCACCTCCCCCTCACCCACAACCTCACTACCTCCAAAACTTCAACAACTCCTTTTCATCTTTTCTCCAACACCCTCTGAAGATCCTTCGGACGCTCAGTTTGACAATTGCTATTAAACATTTTCACTAATCTTCACCATCCACAGCCAAAATGGAATTCTCCGGAAACAGAGCCTGCTACAATTGTCAGTTATCTCACTTTCCCCTCCATTCCCCCGCCATCCCCGCTGTTACTTTCTCTCCTCCAATTTCCTCTATGTTCCGTTTTTGTTTTGCTTTTGGCGGCTCTGTACTCGAGTGCAGCCTCACCAATTCCCCACAATTCATTTATTTTCACCCCCCCCCTCTATGGTTTAATTCGAATTTCCCCGCCCCGCCCACCACCTCGAAATAATGATCTTGGTCATTTTGGATTCTGACTGACTTTTTTGAAAAAAAATTAGGCGGCGAGGGAGGTCACCAGGTAGACCACTTTCTTGATGTTTCAACCGCAGACTAAGATTACTGATGATAAATTCTCAAGGCTCGTGAGTGTCCAAAACGTGGAACTCCTGTTTGGTAAACATTCAACCCCTCCCCTCTATTCCCTTAATTTCTAGCCTACACAAACATCAATGCTGGTGGCGATGTGCTACCCGAACCCGAGCTGACATGTTTCAATCCTTAGCTACAACTGTGGGCGTATGTTCTTTCCACATCTGAATAAGCTAGGTTCCGAACTGGATGAGACCCATGCTAACAACTCATCCCGCGCAATTCAGAAGATGGCCACATGAGTATGTTCAACCCTGATTATTCCTGTCCTATCATTCAGCCCCCATACTGGCTGTAGTTAACGTTTCGTGTTACAGGTCGTGACTGCGCAAACGCAGCTAAGGAGAAGTCCTGCTACCGCTGTGGGCAAACTGGTTGGTTCCATCCTGTCATATTTTGTGGAAGCTCAGTGGGCTCCCTCCCGTCGGAATTCCTGCTGAAGCATAGTTGGACTTAGGTCATTTGTCTCGTGATTGCCCCGAGCCCTCTCAGGTGACTAGTGGCTACGGTGGAGGTGGCGGTGGTGCCGGTGGTGCCGAATGCTACAAGTGTGGCAAGGTAGGACACATCGCCCGTCAATGCACTGCTGGCGGCAGTGTCGGCGGTGGCTACAATGCCCCTCAGGGTGGAGGCCGTGGTGGACAGACTTGTTACTCTTGCGGTGGATACGGTAATATCCCAAACCTTGGTTTTATTTTTTTTGTTTCTAGATTTATGCTATCGCGCGCATGGCGTTGAACACTGCTAACCTTTCCCTAGGCCACTTGAGCCGTGACTGTACTCAAGGACAAAAGTGCTATAACTGTGGCCAGATTGGCCATCTATCCCGCGAGTGCCCTAGTGAACAGGACAGAGTTTGCTATAAGTTCGTCCCCGATCTTTCGATGTTTAACCCTCCTCGTATTGACCCAATCAATAGATGCAAACAACCAGGACACGTCATGGCATCTTGCCCAGAGGCTCAGGCCGCATAACTGTTGGTCAAAATTCTTACGGGCGCCTTATGTTTTCGCGGGATCAAATTGCATAGGTGTTACGGTTTGGGTTTGTTTTCAATGAACCAAATTTTGTCCATTTTTTTCTAAAAAGTTGCTTTTCCTTTGTATGGTTTTTCTTTTCCTCTTTTCGTCCCCGACGGGTTACCTGGGGGTTTATCGGCTCAAAAAAAGGCAAGTGGGAAAAAAGTCATCGGGCATTTTCTTTTTCAAATTTTTTGTTAGGTCTCACGGTACACCGGTATATCTCGCGCGAGAAATGAAAATGCTGGTGATTACGACATGATTTATTATGGGTTTTTCGCTTCGGGCTTTGGTTTCTCTTATATTTTTTCTGTATCCTTCTTTTCGTCCTGATATGGACCTTCTCCTGCTTCTCTATACTTCATTTACTGGTGCGTGTTCGAGGGGTCACATAGGATGCAATGTGTGTAGCTTTGTTCGCCGATTGAGGTTCTTTTTTTTTTTGGCCGGCATGTATCTGGGGAAGCAGGAAAGCAATGGAAAGGGTGCACCGGCCAGCCAATTGTAAAATACAATTCCGTGAGCACAAAACAACAATTGCTTTTAGCAGGGGGATCAGTCAATTGCTCCGACTCTCGTAATGTACAACTGAATTGAGGTGAAGTCAGGACAGCCAAACATGTTAGAATCATGACTAGGTGCCCGGTGATAATGCGCCAAGTGCTCAGAGAGCAGCAGCCTTAAGGCGCCGCCCTCTTCGGCTTTTGAGGATCACGGCCCGTAAACATGATTGCCAGAATCGTGGGTCGAACAGGATGCATAAATCAAGCAAGCAACTTCCAAACCCTCGATAAACCCCACATCATCATCGAATAAAGACATGCCTAGGTCGATAGGTACACCATGATATAGCACGGTTCGCAGGAAGCAAAGTGCAGTACAGCACCACAGTCCAAAAAGCTCAATTCCATTCCATTCCTTCCTTCTTTCTTTCTCTCTCTCTCTCTCTCTTTTTTTTTAAGGCCCCTTCTTCGCCTATTTACACTAACAGGTCCTAGGAAAGCGGAAAGGAGGATCCCAGATCTTTAGGAAGGATACAATATTCAACCAAGGCAGCGGTTAAGTTAAGTTTTGGACCAACCACAGTAAACTTAACACACGGTACAGTACTGCAATTTACGATATTGTATGTTTTAGACTTTCCCCCCCCCTTCCCCCTCCCCTCCCCTCCTTCGGACACGGACTACAGGTACTCTACAGTACCGTATGGCAGAGCATTATGCGATAGACCTATCAATTTACCGCTACACAGCACAGTACCGTAGTGCACATACCGGGTCAGATCAGGGTCCTCCGATGGGTCCCCGCTTCGCCTGCCTGCCTGCCTACCGACCTACCTACCTGGCTTCCTGAATTGGCCCGCCTTCTTGACTGCCTGCCTGACTGCCTTACCTTTTCTGGCCTTACCTTTACATACCTCCTCACCTTACCACCTCCACACACACCTCCACCACACCTTAATATTTATTTATTCAAAAACATAAATGTGGTCACGCAGTTACACACTCGAATGATATGATATATAGCCCCTCTTTCTTTTTTTTCTTTTCTTTTCTTTTCTTTTTTTTTTAATAATAATAAATAAGGAGATTTAACTTATCATATTTTTATTTTATTTTTATTTTTATTTTTTATTCCAATTATTTCGAACATTCTTTTTCCTTCTTCTCCGGTCGTGTGGTCATGGTCATGATGTGAAAGGGGAGGAGGGGGCAGCTGGGCAATTGAGGGCCAGGTGAATTGAGCTGAATCGGGATGGTACGATTAATATTCTGTGCTACGCTGATGAGATGAAAATGCGCTGTATGGGGAGTAAACTTCAGACGAACGGGGTGAGCGAACGAACGAAAGAAGGGAAGAAGGAAGGAAGGGAAGGAAGGCGTGGGTTTTCCTCCACGTGATGGTGATCTTCTTGAAGTACCCCCCATTTCACAGCACGATCGTACAGCACCAGAGTGCTGGTAAGTGTACGAGTGGGGAGGGAGGGGTTGAACTAATAAGTGGCCTAAGTAACTAAGTATTAACTAACTAACCAAACTAACCAAACTAAACTAACGAACTTATGGTTTTGGCAATTGCACGGCATGGTTACTTTCCCTTTGTCTATTTGTTTTTTATTTCATGGATCTCTGGCCTCCCCACCCCCCCTCCTCCTTCCCCTCTACTTTTCCTTATCTCTTATCGATAAGGGGAGGCGGTGGAGGTCGTGGTGGTGATGGTAAAGGAACCGGTGACTAGAAAAGGAAAGCCCCCCTTTCCTCTTTGCTCCTCTCTCCGTGAATCGTAGATGCGAAGGCGGGACTGTATTCGTACATAGGCTGTTTTGGGCCTCTTATTTCTTTCCTTTTTTTTTTTGGCTCACTTTCCGCTGAACTGACCAGGGCCGACCTCCCTCGAAAAGGTGAAATGTGAGATTCGGGTCGGCGTGATGATGGGTGATGATGGGCTGGGCAGAGGCTCAGGTGCGGTCATTGGTGGGGTGTTTTTTGAGTTGCTTTTTTTTATTATTTTTTTATTACTTTTTTGGGAGGAGTGAGTGAGTGAGTGAGTGAATGTGAGCGACTGTCTTAGATTATGGGATGTTTTTTTTGAGTTGCTTTTTTTTTTTAGTTTTTGAGGAGGAACCCGAGGTGAAGAGGAATCGAGCCATGATAGAATATGATGCGATACGGTATAGATAGGTATCGTAGGCCATGTAGTTGGTTTTTTTCCCGGGTTCAATGTTGCTGTTGGTGATGGCGATGATAGTGTTGGTGGAGGAAGAGGAGGGTCCTCCTTGGTGAAGAGGGTCCATGGACACCGAGTAAACCGGAAACCGGAATTGAGGCCTAAGGAATTAAATTTTGGTATCATATGTAGCGTAGGCAAATATCTGCTCCAAAACTTTTAATGGTGATGGAGGAAGAGAGAGAACAGCTGGACAGAATTCCGGTTTGTACTCGAGTACTACGGTATCGATACCAATACCACAGATACTCGCCTATTCTACTAAAGAATCCCCTCTCCCTCTCCCTCTCCCCGCCTGCAGAATAAGAGACACACAGTGAGGTTGCAATCGGTTGCATTGTACGGGTACGGTACAAAGGCAATTGTACGGCACTGTGCCAAAATTTCTGGCCTAGCACCTTACTAACGAGTAATAAGCAAGCATACTGGTGTCAATGAGACCCTCCCATGCCTTCCATGCCCTGTCGGCTAAAATATAAAATATGTACTCCACACTCGGCAGCTACCGTAGTCAGGAGGATCAAGCCGACAAAAGGGCTACGTGACGGCTGGAACAGCAGGCCGGGATCAAAAAAGTTGCATCCGCGCGATACTCTTCCCTTGTCCAAACCTTCGTCATCGTGCAGCTCGAGAGTCCCGTACCACCAGTATGACTACTCGAGCAGACTGCTTGCAGGAGGGGAGGAGGAAGAAAGGAAGGAAGAGAGAGGAGAGAGAGAGAGCAGGGGAACAATCAAGAAGCTCAACTTTATGCTAAAATATCAGGAGTGCATAGGATTTATGCATTGTACTGGAATTGTACGGGATTGCTGCCGTAATGTATGCCTTATCTTCGTGGTCGTAGTGGTCTTCCAGCCTCGGCTCGCGTCGGAGGTGTTTCCTCCCACTCCCCCCCACCCCCTCGTTCCTCCTCCTCGCCAATATTTCTTTCTCCTAATCCCACCTTCGATACCGGTATTCGCATGCCGATGCCAGTTCCTGTGTCCCGCTTTTTTGGTTGAGGTGGAGCAGGTTGAGGTTGGATTGGGGGGTGGATGGCTTGCTGAAGGAGTGAGATGGGGAAGGTCGAGGCTTGAAATGTTTTACAGATAACCTTTAAGATACCGGCATCGGGTTCCTGGAGGCGAAGGGGTTCTTTATTCGGCTAACAGGCCATCCTGTGGGGTAGTGTTTCGGTCGTATTCTTACTCGATTGGGTTGTGGAGGCGGGAGGGAAGGTTGTCTTTATTTACTTATTTCTTCACTGGTGAATCCCGCTTCAACTCGAATTGAGTTATCAGTATGACGGCAAATGAGCTGAAGTCCTGAAGGTTGGGCCTAAACTTAGGGCCCAAACTTAAGCCCTGGGAAAATACTCGAGTACAGTACAGTGCAATTCAGTACGGTATAGAAACGGGTGGTGTGGTATGATACAATCGTGTTGCAGAGCTACGGTATCAGTCAACCCATAGTTGTTATCCGGCGATTGATAAGCTAGAGCATTATCGGGTCCGATGGAGGTCAAGCTACCGGGAACTATTGCGGACTACATTAGAGCACGGTAGCCATAGCTACCGTATGATACCGTATGATACCGTCCCACCGTAGCTGAACGCTTGACTATATATATATATACCGATTCACCGGTAGCACTCACCAAGTGCAAAATCATCCACTCACACAATCAGTGATTCGCAAGACATTATCAAGATCGCCAATACAGTTGTTGCCGGGATGGGGTGTTTGAGGATAAGGTGGTTTCAATCGATTGTATGGATGGCATTGAATTGTGGAGAAATCGCGAGGGAAAAAAGGGGGAAGGAAGGGGAAGGAGGGGGGCGATGTCGAAGGGGAAAGAGAAAAGCTGAAACAAACCAAAAACCTGCACCCATAAGTGAAGCAAGATCCTGGAAAATCACCCCGTTCGCTCGCTCAGCTTGAACTTGAGGCGAAAGAGAAGGAGCTCGTACCTACAGCACTGCACCGTAACTGTCTCCATTTGATCCCATCCCAAGCAAGTCGTGTGATGCACCGATCCGTCCATCCGCAGCATGCAAGGGATCCATCCACTCAGCGATTGCTCGGAAAAAGGAAGAAACCATTTCTGTGGTTCTCATTTCTGGGTGAGAAATGCAGGGGGTGGATTTTATTTTATTTTTCTGCTCTACTGATGCTGTGCTGCTGCTTTGCTTTGCCTCGCTTTTTGATGGACGAACGAGGTGTGAGCCAAATTTTGAATGAGATCGTGGATGTCATTACCGTACGCTATTTTGTGTGTGGAGAGGTCAAGTGTGGAGGGAGGGGTTGGAGGGGGGATAAGCTCTTGGGTGAGGGATGGAAGGCGGCACATGCAAACATGAACTCCGCTTTTTTCTTTTTCTTCCCTTTTCTCTCTTCTTTCCCTGGTCTTTCTGATCCATTTGGCCACTTTCTTTCCATTTGGATGATGATCCCTTTCTCATGCAGCATACGGTATCCAGTTCCCTTCTCGCTCTTCCATCTCTTCCCCCCCTCCCCAAAGACCGGGTCAATACCAGTGGCTTTGCGGGTAGGAGGAAGAGTGACAAGGTTCCAGCGCCCAGGAGAGACGAGAGGCTGATGGTACGTCGGCATCCACCCGCCTGCATGGCGAAATTCGGATTCCTTCCTCATTCACCTCTCTTTGCTCTGCTTTCACACGTCGTCATGAATGCACAGCCACGAAAGTGAAGGAATTGGTAGGAAGATGCCATGCAATTCTGCGTTCCCACTCCCCTAGTAGCACAGCACCAAATGGCCCTTTATTTTTTTTATTTCTTTTCCCTCCCCATTCAATCAACCAGTCAGTCAATCAGTCAGTCAGTCAGTCAATCAGTCAGTTAGTCAATCAATTAATCAATCACTCGCATACATGCGCAATCCATTCCGCTGCTCTACATGATGCGAATGAGTAATTTCCCGATCGATCTGGAGATTTGAGTTGAGCCGCGTCATGTCGGTGGTTGTCGTCGTTTATGCTTTCTGTCCTTCTCTCAGTGCTGCAGCGACGACGACGCGACGACGACAACGGTCAAACAGTTGACGCGACACAATTGACACTTACACCCGCACACTCTGCTGTACCGGCACAGTGCCTGCTATCATACTCTACTCGTACAGTGCACACTACCTAAGGACCTCACCTACCTGCCACTTTGCACAGGAGGAAAAAGTAGTGGTGCGCAGTAATTCTTGAGTTTCTGTTCCTCTCTCCGGCTCCGGACAGTTCCGGTGTATCTTTCTAAGGCTCAGACTATGCAATTGATTGGGAATTGTGTGTTTCTCTACCATCCGTATTTTTATTTCATTTTTTTGCTATCATGATACATCTTCCTCTAAATCCAGCCCTCATCTACACCCACACCAACGCTCACACCGTCTCCACCCCCCCATGATCCCTCCTTCCTCCGACCCGGAGAGTTTTAAAGTCCGCCGTGAGCGGGACTAAACCATTTTACCTAGGAAAGGGTACGGCAGCAGTCGAGTAGGGCAGAGTACCGGTGGAAGGGGGAAAAAAAAAAGTGTAATGCATACCCGAAAGGATGACGATGACGATATGCTTGGGAGAAGGGTCATGCGTGACATTTTTGGTAAGGAATGGACGCAAAGTCCGGACGAAAAGTCTTGATTTTGTGAGGTGTCGTTTTTTACTTTTTTTGGGGGGTGTCTTCCTGACATCCCCATCTGAGCTTTAGGAGCTTCATAGGAATCGTTTCTGATTATTTATTTACTCTTATTTACTCTTCTTGATGTTATTATGGCAAAAAAAAAAACGTAGTAGTCTAATTTAGCCCTCTAATCATCACTTTCTTGCAACCTTGTTCTTGCAGAGAAGCACTCTAAAACATTTGGCCGCTCGCCGCCGTCACCGCGTTTCAAATCATAGCCTTGTTTCCTGACCACCGTGTTCTAATTATTTCATTTTCCCTCCCTTCACCCCATGAAGAACCTTGTGACGATTATTATTTTTTACTTGTGTTCCGGCTACAATCGTCTGAATCCCCTACCATCTGTCAGCGCCTTGGCAGTTTAGATACGTCGAACACTGGGAATACTGCAATTGAGTGAAAATTTCAAGGCTGTTTGTGTCGGAAGCCCCATCTGTTACCCCGCTCTCTCCTTTCTCTCCGTCTCTGTTTCTCCTCAGACCTTCAATTCTCAGCGCGTATTCTGTCTGCCACATAGCCCCTCCCATTGTCGAGTTGTTGAGGCGAGGTGGGAGGGAATGAAAAAAAAAAGTCTCCCCCGCCCGCCGAACAACAATTGCTGGCTCGCTTCTGACGTTTCAATTGAGGTTTATTTGCAATTGAGTTTTTGCGCATGCGGCAGCCTTGCCGCTATGACTTGTCCGCTATTGCTGATCCATTCTGCCTTGATTCTCC
>Ga0307507_10007197_pt1 | contig 16381 bp, 2 predicted proteins | sample 7_EM_MG_FD_207223 | JGI IMG/M metagenome (GOLD analysis project Ga0307507, IMG submission 207223) | Populus trichocarpa ectomycorrhiza microbial communities from riparian zone in the Pacific Northwest, United States - 7_EM | ecosystem: Host-associated > Plants > Roots > Unclassified | place... | reverse complement strand
GCGGTTTAGGAATGCTAAGTATATATATAGTTAGCACCTAGTAGAAGTATAAGGTTAAGGAGACTTAATACTTTAACTAGGAAGATTCCTTATAGAAGAATACCTAGATGGATAATAGTGGTAGGAGTGCTTAGAGAACACTTGTTTATGGTATATAGAGGGAAAAAAATAAACTAAGTATTAGCCTAAGTTAGACTAAGTACAGGCAGAATATAGCAGCCAATAGTTAGGAAAAGGGGAGGTGTATAGGACTAGAGGGAACTAGTGTTAGAGCCTTAGACCCTTAAAGGAATTTAAGGACAATACCTAAATTTATAAGTTAAATGGTAAGATCAGCAGTTTAAAGTGTTAGTAGATAGTAGAGTAACTAGGAACCACATATTACTAAAAGCAGTAGAAAGAATAGGGTTACTATATAGACAAAAGAAATACCTATATCCACTTATAACAATTTTAGGAGATTAGATAACCTATAGAGGAGGCATTATTAATTTTAAAACAGGACCTATTTAGATAACTATTAAAGGGAAACTAGTTAGAATGTCTTTTAATATCCTACTATTAGGACAGGATAAGGTGATACTAGGAATGCCTTAGTTATAGAAGTATAATCCAAAGATTGATTAGGTTATAGGTTAGGTTAATATTAAGGATATATAATAGCGCAAAGTGCAATAGTAAACTAAGTTAGTATAGTACTAAGTTAGAGTGATATATAAAGAGACTAAGTGAGGCTTAAGTTATGTACCAAAGAGATACTATAAGTATGGTAAAAAGTTATAGTTACTAGAAAGTGAAAAGCTGTTAAAGTATATAGCTTGGGACTATAAGATAGAATTAGAAAAGGGAATAAGTCTAAAGTTCTTTCTAATTTATAAGCTTACTAAAACAGAGTTAGTAGCGCTTAAGGAGTTTATTTAGAAGAACTTACGTAAGGGATATATTAGACTATTATAGTTATTAGTAGGATATCCAGTACTATTTATCCTAAAGAAAAACGGAAAACTTAGGATGTGTATAGACTATAGATAGTTAAACAGCATTACTAGGAAGAATAGGTATCCTTTACCCTTAATTAGCGAAATCTAAGATAGGATTAATAACGTAAAGATCTTTATAAAGATAGATCTAAAATGGGCGTACTATTAGATTAGGATTAAGGAAGGTAATAAATAGAAGGCAGCCTTTAGGTTAAAGGAAGGACTATATAAGCTATTAGTTATGCAATTTGGGCTTATAAATGTACTAGTAATATTCTAGAAGCGAATTAATAGTATATTAGGAGAATACCTAGATGAATTTGTTATAGTATACCTTAACAACATTATCATCTACTTAAAGAGTAAGGAAGAACATAGAGAACACGTTAAATGGGTCTTAAAGAGACTATAAGAAGAATAGATGCTAGTAGTAATTAAGAAATATAAGTTTTTTACTAGGAAGACTGATTTTATTAAATTTATTATTAAACTAGGCTAACTTAGTATAGATCTAAAGAAGATTAAGGCTATAGTAAATTAGCAAGAACTAGAGAATATTACGCAGTTAAGATTGTTCCTAGGGTTTTGTAATTACTATAGAAGGTTTATAGCGCAATGGTTATAGAACGTTAAGCCATTTACGCGGTTAATAAAGAAAGAGGAACTATAGGTATAGGGAAAGGAATAATAAGAACTGTTTAAAAGAATTAAAAAGTTGTTTACCTAAGAGCTAGTTCTTAAGATCTATTAACTAGGTCTAGAGACGGTTATAGAAACGGATATATTAAACTTTGCACTAGGGGCGTGCTTTATATAGAAATATTAAGATGGATAGCACCCAGTGGCATACTATAGTTAAAAGATGATACCACTAGAGTTAAACTATGATATCTATAACAAGGAGTTATTAGGTATAATTATAGCACTTAAGAAATAGAGAGCATTCTTATAAGGCATAGAGAAACTATTTATAGTTAAGATGGACTATAAGAACCTTACAGGATTCCTAATAATAAAGGAACTTAACCAAAGATAGGTTAGATAGGCGGAAATACTTATAAAATACTATTTCGAAATTTAGTATACTAAGGGTATAGATAATGCACGAGCAGACGCTCTAGGTAGAAAGGCTAAACTATAAAGTAATAAAAAGCTATTAGGAGCTTTATTGCAAAAGGATTAAGACAGATTAATTAAGTATAATTATCTAAAGATTATAGCAACTAAGGAAAGTTAGATCCATAAATTACTAGAGAGTAATTAGATATAAAAGATCTAAAAAGCATAGGCAGAGGATCCAGACTTAAAGTAATATAAAGCAATGTATATGCCTAAGTCTATTGCAGAAGAATTTGTTAAGGAATTCCATAAGGGAATAATATAAGGATACAATAGAGCTATAGGCTTAGTGTTAAGGCTTTAAAAGGAGTATATTATTTAAGAAATCTAGGGACTAGTAAGATAAGTTATAAAGGAATATCTAGATTGCTAAAGAAATAAACCGATGAGGTATAAGCTGTATAGAGGGCTATAACCTATTAAAATACTAGGAAAACTATAGGAGGTTATATTATAGGACTTTATTATTAAGTTACTAAAGTTAAGAGATCCTATTATAGGATAAGATTATAACGCGATTTTAGTAATAGTGGATAAGCTAACAAAGTGGGGATACTTTATAGCATACACTAAAGAGATATTAGTAGAAGATGTCGCTAGAATCTATATAAAGGAAGTGTTTATAAGATATAGAGCACTAGATAAAATTATATTAGATAGAGATTTAAGATTTATAGTAGTATTCTAGAAAGTGTTTCTGGCAAAATAAGGAGTTTACGCAGTAATATCTATAGCGTATTATCCGCAGATGGATGGATAAACGGAAAAACTAAACTAGATACTAGAGCAGTATCTAAGGCATTATATTAATTACGCATAGAATAATTAGGTATTGTTATTACCAGTTACACAGTTTGCATATAATGCAATACTATAAGAAGGAATAGGGACATTACTATTTAAGGCGAATTACGGATATGAGCTAAGAATATCGTTATTGCTATATTAAGTAAAAAAAACGAGTAGCACAGCTAAGTAAAGAATAGAGATGTTAATGAATCTTTATACAGACCTTAAAGAAACAGCTAAACTAGTACAAGAACGAATGAAAAGGTACTATAATACTAAAAGATCTAAGGGACCAGATCTTAAGGAGGGAGATAAAGTGTGGCTACTATATAAAAATTTTAAGAGTTAACGACTAAGTAAGAAGTTGGATTATGTTAGACTAGGACCTTTTAAAGTTAAGTAAAGAATTTTATTGGTTATGTATAAGTTAAACCTACTAGCTAAAATAAAAATCTACCCTATATAACACGTTGCAATACTAGAGCCAGTATACGGGAATATTAAGCTACTAGTCTACAAGGCAGACACGTATAGAGGATAAGAGGAAGATAAATAGCAAGTTTTAAAGATTATTAGTTATAAGGATATAGATAACAAAACATGGTATAAAATAAAGTGGATAGGCTATAGTGAGACTACTTAGGAACCACTAAGCAACCTAAGGAACGCTATAGGAAAGGTATAGAAGTATTAGAAGAAAGTAGGTTAGGTAATATTAATAAAGAAGGATCGCCAAAGAATGAGTTACCTAAGGGGGACCTAAGAGGAGCAATTGCCGAGCTACTTAGAGTTGTTTCCCTTATAGGAGGAGAGCTAGTTCTTTTGTTACCTAGCTTAGATAAACCCTGTTAAACTAGTTTCTACTCCTTAGAATGGACCTTCTTACGGACACGTTTAAGACGTTAAAGATAAGCATAAGCTAAATGTTAAGCTTTAAGGACGCGTGCGGATTTTTCTAAGGTATGTTAAACCTTAAGTAGTATAGAGGCCAGCTTACTATTAAGCTTTATAGTGGTAGATTAAATACGAGACCCTATAATAAGTTACTTAGGGAACTTAAAGACTATTAAGAGTTATAGGACGCGTATACTTAGTGTTAGAAATAGAGCGAACATCGTAAGACGATTAAACGTTTGCTTTAGTACACTTAGAGTAAGAGGAGGGTTGTTAGGACAAAGGACTTGCTAGCGCAACGCACACTAACCCCTCTTTAGCGCAACGAGAGTAGGGAATCGCCATTACCTCGCCCAGTAACAGTATGGAGGAAACTGTATAAAGGCGACACTTAACCTAGGAAAGAGAAGAAGAAGCTTTAGGTATAATAAGCAAGAATATTAACCAGACTAATTAAACAGACATTACACCTCTAGTAGACGACTTGGAGATATTAGGAATCTTTAAAGACGAAGATAAAAAGGAGGGAGATAGTATTATAGACGCTTTAAGTATAATGTTATAACTACTTGGAGAAGAGTTATAGGAAGCTAGTTAGTTAATATAGGCACAGTCTAGGATAGATCTGGTGGAACTATATAACAAGGAATAGTAACCGAGGTTATATAGTGTTGAACATATTAACTATATTAAATAAAAGGGACGTTATATTTAATATAGACAACACATACCTTACATACAAGAGAGGGTTTCTTAGGAGTATAGTTGTGTATTTAAAGGACCTTAGTCCCTACCGTAGATAGTTCTCTCCTTATAGTAAATCTTAGAATATAATTAGAGTTAATCTGTTAGGCAACCCCTCCACCAGTTATTATTATGTTGTTGTTTTGTTCTTACCTACATACCTAGCCTAATAATAGAACCCACCGTAGTTTCTGCTACAAGGTTCCGTTATAAGGAGTAGACCATTAAACGAATTATTAACTTGAAATACTTTAGCAAAGGCAGAGGACGGCGGCTCTACTACAAAGCTATCTATATAGGATTTGATATAGATTAGCCAGAATGGCAACTATAGAAAGACTTTAAAAATATAAAGGATCTAATTAGCGATTTTTACTATATAAACCTATAGAAACTAGGCCTAAGTAGAGATTTCGTGCCTAATCCTCTATGGGCGCCCTTATAGAGTTAAACCGTATATTGCCACATAAGGGCAAATTGCCGTCAGATTGCCGCAGATTGCCATTATATAATGGCAAAGTGCGATCACGTGACCGGAAAATTGTTGAGATATCCAGGAACTTCAACCGGCGGTTAAAGTTATCTAATTGGTTGAATTCTTAGGTGCTAAGTCTTATTACGTGACGTTCTTATAAGCCTTTAGCGATATCCCCTTTTCTTCTCTATACCTTAAGAGTCCCTTCTATATATATATAGAAATCACAGCGTCGCCGGAGCTCCACCTCTATAGGAGGGGGGGTAGTGTCACGGAACCCCACCGTAGGGACCTCTATAGGAGAGCCCCGTGCTCTCGTGTACACCTCGCGTACAGCTTACATTAGCTACGCGTAGGTATATCACCTCCTTACGCCCTTGACCCTTACGATCGATTGCGTAACGTCTTGTAGACTCCTCGAATATATACGTTCAGCTGCCACTGTTCCGCGCCTCGTGACAGTTATCTATATAAAGCTACTGCCAGGGTTTAATAAAGGAAAGATAGACAAAGTACTATGTTTAAGAAAAGTGTTAGCGACTCAGTCAATCGAGGCACGAGCACGGCATGAGGGACGCGCAAGCCTGTACAATTGGTAGTCTATAAACGAGGATCCAAAGCTAGAGAAAGAAAGGGAGAAGAATAGCAGCGCCATGCGAAGTTTTATGCGGTCCTCTAGTCACGTGGACTTACGTGACTCGGCGTCTACCATAACGTCTACCATAATCCACCGTTTTCCACCAGCGCCGTAACATTACCCCCCCCTCCGAAAAAGCCTGCCCTTAGGCTTTGTATGTCCGTATTATGTCTATAGGGTGTTCTTATCTGTATGCTTAATAGGTAGCTTATTATCTTTGCTATACTAGCACTCCATTTACTTATTTAGATACTTTAGGGGTCCTAGCTTGTTAGGGTATTAATTATAAAATTCTTTAAGCTTTTAGGGGCAATCTATAAAGTTCTAGGCAGGGTACTAGGTTGGGTCTAGATTGTAACCTTTCTATTAGATATAGTATTTTAGCGTTCCTTATACTAGTTTATAGGCTAGTATTTTATTAACTTCCTATTTATCGTCGCCATTGACTTAAATCGGTAGTGGAGGCTTATTCTTTTGTCTAGGTAGTAGGTTATTTGCAGCTTTCCATAGCTTATCTAATAAGAAAATAGGGTGGACTTTAATTAAGTTTAGGAGTTTAACTTTATATAAGTTGCCTTCTTTATTAAGGATCTTATATAGTCCTACTATCTTATAGTCTAGCTTATGGCTAGGCCGTTCTATCTTTTAGTTCTTTATTATAACCTAGACCTTGTCGCCTATAGTAAAGTTAGGCTTGCGCCTGTGCTTATTTGCCTACTATTCTATTAATTTTTAGGCCTTCTCTAGGTTCTTATAGGCTACTGTTTATACTTCTTCTAAGCGTCTAGCATACTGCTATACTTCCTTATAAGATAGTTTTTTGCGTATGGTTTATGGTCCTTCTGGTCTCTTCCAGTTAAAGCTTATATAGGGTAAGTATCCTATTTCTAGCTAAATAGGTGTAAACCCTGTAGAGTTATGGGGTAGGGTTGCCTGGGCGTAGTTTATTATAGGTAGTAGTCCGCTCTAGTTATCCTAAAAGTAGTTAATAAAGGGCTGGAGTCTCTAGTCTAAGTACTAATTTACAATCTCCGTCTAACTATCTGTCTAGGGGTGGTATACTATAGAGAGCTTTAGCCTAATACCTAGGATCTAGGTGAACTTGTTCTAGAAGGCCGATATAAACTATAGCCTATAGTTGGATACGATAGTATCTAGTAGTCCGTAAATTTGGTAGATATAGTGGATATATAGTTAGGCCGCCTCTTTAGCATTAATATTCTTATAATAGGGGATTAAGAACGGGTGCTTACTAAAGCAGTTAACTAGGATTATAACTATATCATATCCGTTACAGTCTGTAGGTAACTTGTAAAAGTCTATAGAGATATACTACTAGGGGCGTTCTAGTATTGGGAGTGGCTTTAATAGCCCTAGGGTTTTGTCTTGTGGAATTATAAACCTACGGCAGTTATCACAGTTCTATATATAGCGGTTAATATCCATAACTATTCTGGGCTAGTAGTAGCGGTTGCCAATAATTCTGCGGGTCTTATTTTTTCTAGGGTGGGCCGTAGAGACCTAAGTATATACTTTAGTAATAAGCCAAGTCCATAAATTCTATTCCTCTGCCACTACCAGCCGTTCCTAGTGCTTAAGCAGTCCGTTTTTGAGGGACTATAGGCTAGTAGCATCTTTTACCTTTTCGCGGCACTCCTGTAGAGAAGGGGCCGTATGGTTTGCCTACAGCAGTTTATTAATAAGGTCAAGTTCTATAGAGTTAATAGGGCATATCTTAGCGTCCAAAGGGTCCGTATTTAGTTCTGCCTATATTTAGGGGTTAAGGTGCTCTAGTTATAGTAGTACCTAGGTCTGTAATAAGATTTTCATAGCTACCTAGTTACCTAGGTCCTGTTTACGCCTTATAAGAGCATCCGCATAGTTTATAGCGCCTGGTCTATATATAATTAAGAAGTTAAATTAAGATAGGATATCCGCCTAGCGTGCCTGGCGGGCCGTAAGGGCCTTAGTTATTATAAAGTATTCTAGGGCCTTATAATCCGAAACTACCTTAATAGGCTTAGGGGTCCCCTTTAGCTGTACACGCTAGTGCTAAAAGCTAGAGATAATAGCCAGCATTTCTTTATTATGGATATAGTAGTTTAGCTTGGCATCTATTATAGTCTTTAAATAGTATATAATAGGGTGCCATTCTCTATCTAGTTACTTCTAGGAAAAAACACCGGCTATTATACCGTTTAAGGCATCAGTTTCTAGCATTAAGGGCCATTCTGGGTTAAAGTGGGTAAGTAGGGGAGCCAATACCAGCCGCTTTTTAAGCTTATTAAAGGCCTGCATACATATAGCGTTAAAGTGGAATGGCTGGTCTTTCCTAGTAAGGCGGTTAAGAGGCTAGGCAATCCTGCTGTAGTTCTTAATAAAGTATTAGTAGAAGTTACAGAAACCTAAAAATAATTATACCCCCTTTACGGTCCATGGGGGTGTCTACTAGTTAATTATAGCTGTTTTCTCTAGGTCGGCCTTAATTCCGTTTATACTAATAATAAAACCTAGGTACTTTATACGCTTAACACTAAATTCTAACTTCTTAATATTGGCCTAGAGACCAGCCTCGCGGAGCCATTATAGGACTTTATAGACGTGCTCCTTGTGTTCTAGCTCATTCTTAGAGTAAATTATAATATCATCTAGGTAGGCTGTATAGAAGTTATTAAGGTAGTTAAAGAGTACATTATTTATATACCGCTGGTACGTAGCTGGTCCATTAGTTAGTCTAAAAGGGAGTACCTTACATTTATACGTTCCGTAATGGGTTTAAAATATAGTAAGCTTTTTAGACCTAGGGTCTATCCTAATTCAGTAAAAGGCCTAGTAGATATTAAGCTTTATAAAGACCCTAGCTCTACTTATTCGGGCAAAAGTCTTATTAAGTAAGGGTAGTGGATAGCGGTCCTTGCGGGTTATATTATTTAGCTTATAGTAGTTAATACAGAAGCGCAGTCCTCCATTTAGTTTTTTGGTAAAGAGAATAGGCGAGTTAAAAGGGGCTTAGCTAGGCTCAATAAAGCCCTTATTAAGGTTGTTAATAAGGTACTACTTTATAGCCTACAATTCGGCGATAGACTGTGGGTAGAAAGGGCTAAAGCTAAGGGTGCTTTCCTTGCCTTAATTGATCTTGATCTTATAGTTATACAGTCAGTAAGGCAGAAGTATATCCGACGCCGCCTTAAAGAATACGTCCTTAAATTTCCAGTGTTAATTAGGCAGTTTTTGTTCTACTAGTTCCTTATCTATAAGCTCGCTTTCCTATCCGCTAAGCTTGCTTTTCTTTTCCTTAAGCATTCAATTAATTTTGTATAGGCTAGTCGTAAAGGTAACAGTATTAGGCTGAACCAAGTTCCGGTAGAATCCTATAGCGCTAATACAGTAGATATTAACTGGTGGGAGGTCCGTAGGTTTCTTTACGGACGCTCATTAGGCCGTATCTTGTGGTATAGGGTGTATAGTCTTTCTTAGCTTATGTTCCATTTTCTGTAAGTTATCCTTCCTGTCTATCAGCTTAGTATGGCGTCTAATATCCCTGGTTTTCCTTTAGGGCTACATAGGGCCTAGGTTCTCCGTAGGGGGCTTAGCTAGGTTACTACTAACTTCCTAGGTCTCTAATATAGATGGCGTAATATATACAGTCTAGGGGCGGCGTAGTATACGGATCCGTTAAGGATTAAGACATATATCCTTCTCAAAGGCCTAGTCTCTGCGCATAGCATCGGCCTGGTAAATAGTATTAATCTAGGGCTGTATGAGGTTTTCTATTATAATGCTAATTTCTTTTATAAAGGAAGGGGTTAGGGGTAGAGTTTTAGGCTAGATAAGCCATCTATTCTATACGTCGAGCTGTAAGCCTAAATAGGCTAGCCATTTTCTCCCTATAATTATATCGTGGCTCCTAAGGTCCGTAATAAAAAAGGGGACATTATACTGCCTTTATCTGTTAATATGGAGGTGAATCCATAAAATAGTTGTAATAGGTAGCCCTATTTATCCATTGTACCCATAAATAGGAATTGGTTTGGGCAGTTCTTTAAAGGGTATATTTAAAAAGTTAGCTAGCTTTATGGCACACTAGGTATCTATTAAGGCAAAGGCATTTGCTCTAGAGTTAGCTAAAGCAGAGGTTAAAACTTAATATCTATTACGGAATAAGGTATAAGGGATAGTGCAGCTTTTTTTACTAACTAGCTGACCTAGATTAATATATAACATGTTAATCCCTTTTAACTCTAGAGAGGAGTCTTTCTCTAGGGTTCCTTTTTTTTTAACTCTATACTGTCCTCCTAAATTAATAGAACCTCGCCCATTTTTGCCTTTGTCTGGCAATCCTTTACAAAGTAGTCTTTCTGGCTGTATAAGAAGCAAGCTCCTTGATTACTAAGGGCCTATTTATAGGGGTCATTATATATGGGCTAAGTGTGCGCTGGACCCATAGCAGGACTAGCTATACAGCTAGCTGCTAAATTAACGGCGGGCTATATAGCTGGTGCCGTAGGAGTTATAGATTGTGCTAGGGTGTTACAGGCCGTTTATAAAGTGCTTGTAGTTTAGTTTAGAGAGTTTCTAGCTTTATACCGCTTAGATCGTGCCTTAATTCAATAAAGGCCTTAGTTAATAGCTAGGCAGTAGTCCATAAGTACCTTTAGCGTCTATACAGTAGTAAAAACTGGCAGTATAGCGCGCTGTAGGTCTAGGGTAAGCTTGTTAAAGAGGTCTAGCATTAGGTCTTTATGGGGAATTTAGGCTTAGCCGGCTAGGTGCAGAAAGTGGGTCTAGAAGGCTAAAAAGGTCTCCGTCGTCTTTATATTAAGAGCTTTATAATTAAGGCGGGTGTTTTATATCTTAAAGGGGTCCTTGTAAATGGAAGACAGGTGGTTAACTATCTCTTCTTTAGAGAGGAAGGGGTCTGCCAAGTCCTAGGCGTATTGCGGACTACTTCCCTACTACCTAAGCTAAAATGGCCTATGTCTTCGGCCGTACTAGCGGGGACGCACAGACGCATCTATGTCCGCATTAACTTTAAGCTTATCTTATAGTTGAAGCTTCTAATTGTTAAATATAGGGTTAGTTCCATCTGTAAGCAATAGGGGGTCCGCAACCTTCGCGGACCGCAACGATGCTAATGCTGTATATTAGGCTAGGGTCTTAAGGACTATAGTAAGTCTCTAGGCGTCTAATAACTCCTCACTAGGTATAGGGGTGTCTCTAGTTTTAAGTAGCTCTTAAAGCTGTTTAATTTTGGCATTAGCTGCTACAAGCTCTTCCTAGGGGGTTAAAACGGCGACTGTTTTACTATTAAAGGTATTTACGGGTCCTATAGCAGCTTTGCCAGCTGCTATATTTCTTGGCATAGTGGTAGGGGTATTAGGTAATTTCTAGTGTTTATTTATTTTCTAGGGGTTCTGGTCTATGCGTGTCCTATTCTTAGGTTTCGCGTTCTATTCGTGTTCTTTTAGTTCTTAGGGGTCTGTCCTGTCCTTATAGTCCTGGTGATGTCCTTGGGGTCCTATTCTGTGTCCTTTATAGATATATTTGAGTTCCTTCTTAGGAAGAAAGAGTAGTTAAGCTTTAGATAATGTTAGCGACTCAATTAATTAAGGCACGAGCACGGCATAAGGGACGCGCAAGCCTGTATAATTAGTAGTCTATAAACGAGAATCCAAAGCTAGAGAAAGGAAGGGAGAAGAATAGCAGCGCCGTGCGAAGTTTTATGCGGTCCTCTAGTCACGTGGACTCACGTAACTCGGCGTCTACCATAACGTCTACCATAATCCACCGTTTTCCACCAGCGCCGTAACAAAAAGTCCTTTACGGACTATAATAATTACTACTATTATGGCAGAAGAATTTTATGAGCTTGCTAATAGAATTGGGTTTTAAAGAGGTGCCCTAGGAGCCATATATTATACTAAAAGGTGGAATAGTCGTTTTCTTCTATATTAATAATATTATCTTCTACTACTAAAAGATAGATAAGAAGAAGGCTTAAGAAGTAATTAAGGAGCTAAGTAAGGAATATTAAATAAGTACCCTTAGAGAGCTAAAATGGTTTCTAGGAATCTACGTACTATATAATTGTAGCTAGAGGCTCCTATAGCTATTCTAGGAAGCCTATATTAAGAAGATAGCTAATTAATATAAGATAGATTTTAAAGGGCGTCTTTTAGATACTCCTATAGCAGAATTAGAACTCCTCCCTACTAATTACCAATTAATTTGTCTAACGCGTCTGTTTCCTAATATAGACCTATTAGTCCATCCTATATCCCTACTAGCCTCTATAATACTATATTAGAGAAAATTGGGTTTAGTACTTTATATAGCCACTATAACGCGTCCGGATATTACTTTTGTAGTATTATAGCTGGTAAGGTATAATTAGAACCTAAGCTAAGAGCACTATTTAGCGGCAGATAGAGTAACCTAGTACCTATATAGCACAAGGAGCAGAGCAATCTGCTATAGAGGAGATAAGGAAGGAATGAACGGTAGAGGGAGAGACAAAGGAATACGCGATAAAGGACGAGACAATGGAAGAGACGGTAGAAGTAAAGCGCAATCATTTATCTGTGCTAGCGATGCATTATTTGCGGACAACTCCGTCGACAGAAAGAGCTCGCAAGGATACATTATGAAGCTATTCGGGGGGCCAATCGCCTGGAGAGCAAACAAGCAGGGAAGCTATCTTTATCAGCAGGTTGTTTAAAGCAATGACGTTACAACTAAACGAGCCCTTGATTATCAAATGCGACAACACCCAGACGCTACAACTGATTACAGAAGACACGGCAAAACTGATCACGAAGCTCCGACACGTTGGCATCTATCGAGTCATTGACACTGGCTACGTTAGGAATACGCAATGAGACGAGTACGATTTTAATGGACAGCGACGAAGGAGATGATCGCCGATGGACTTACAAAGGCCCTGCCTAAGCAGAGGTTTTAAAGCTTCGTTAATATGATCGGAATGGTGGATATTAAGGAGCGGCTGAATAAGGAGAAGTAAATGGAGGACCTAAGGGACAGTATTAGAGCAAGACGGAAGGATTCAGATGAGATTACGGTTCAATTGACTCATTAACGGACACGAGAAGGTGGTTAGCTTTGACCTCAAAGAGCTCGAGGCTAAGGGGGTGTGTTAGATAATCTGTATTCTCTAAAGGCGTGGGTCATGTGCACTGTAAAGTCTCTTCGTAGCTCAAAGCCCTAGGGGCTTATCAGAAGGATTAATTAACGATCAAGTCAAGATCATCAATCAGTCAACCTATTTCATCAATGAACTGCTCTATATGCACTTCGTGACAGTATCTCTTTAATATATAACTTAAGCCTCGCTTAGTCTCCTTATATATTGCTCTAACCTAGTACTATACCATCTTAGTAGCTTATTACGTGGTCCTCGAAATCGGACTCTGCACCTGTACGTGGTGAGGCCTACGAACCTGCTGGTCTTTGGACTCAGCAGAGCCAACGCAGAGACGTCGCACAGCTGCGGGTAGGAGGTCGTGGTGGTGGTCGAAATGTTGTGGGGGGTAGTGAAAAGTTTTCACATGGGATGGTGAGATCTCGAAAACCACTACTGACGGTACCCCCTTCATAGTAGACAACTGCTACACTCCTATTCAACCCTGTGTAATCCTCGCGGATACGAGATGGAATCCAACGTCCCCTGACCCCCAATTGAAAGCATCGACGACCTCACATTGACGAACGAACGATCGCGAACGAACACGAACGAGCAAGTATACGGCCCCTCCTAACCCCTAGGGCGATCGCCCGCGGAGCATGCGGTCACTCGCCGTTAGCAAGTACCAAATACCTAGCAGCCTGGATTGCGACCCATGGTTTTCCTTATCTCCTTTTAATAGAGTGGTAACCCTTAGAAAGGGCCTAGCTAGGGCCTAGGCACAAAAGATACCTAACACACAATATATCCCGCTGTTAGTATTACGGTAATTAAAACGGATAAATCCCCCTTACGCCTTTAATGGCTCTAGGGGGGAAGAAGGCAAGGCGTATACGGCAATGGTTAACAAGAGATAGTACACAGGGGATGGTTAAGATATAGGAGAAAATAACAACAAGCGTAAGTACACGGCGATTAATTGGTAAGGCCTAGCTGGGACATAGTGAACCCCAGCTTTGGATAAGCTGGAGAAGAAAGCAGTGGTTTCTAAGGAGTTTAAAACATCTAAGAAGGAGGACGTGCTGTAGGCCCGTAGGGCCGCAGCTATGTGCAAATATGGCAAATTAGGGTTTTTCATCCTACTGAGGCTGCTTATAGGGTTTTTCCTCCCCTAACTGCAGGGGTTTTCTTCCTGTAAATACACAAGTTTTCCCCCCTGTGACGGAGTAGTCTGCGTGGGCCAGTAGGATCCGTATCAGACGTTAATTAAAGAATTACTACTAGCTTATTACGTTTTACGTTATTAAGTATCCTTAATATTAACCTAACCTATAATTTAATTAATCTTTAGATTGTACTCCTATAACTAATGCATTCCTAGTATTACCTTATCCTTCCCTAATAGTAGAATATTAAAAGACATCTTAACTTATCTTCCTTTAATGGTTAACTATATAGGTCCTTGTCGGTATATATTCGTTTCACATATCACGTGCGTAGGCACGTAACCTACGCGAGACGCGTATATGTATCATCAGGACGTGTAGATAGAACAATAAAGAATCCAACTACACACCGCACTGCACGTATATTACGTCTATTGCACTGTATTAAAGCATACCAACACTAATTAGTAAGCGCGCACAGATTAGGAAACACGCAGATAGCTTAGAAGACAGTTATACTGTCTACCTTACAGTAGATTGGATGATAGTTGTACTTATCCACCTTTTATATCAGCCTATTTCAGTTAAAGAGAAGAAGAGAAACCACCTAGGAGTACTTATCTGGTATCCACAACGACTTCTAGACATCTTGTTCTATTTATTTTAGAAGAATTACTACGCAGAACACCCCACCCTACTCAAACAACTCGAACTACCCCCTTAACCGCCTCCTTAACCGCCTCCTTAACCGCCTCCTTAACCATTCCCCTACCTTTACCCCACGAACACCCTTACCCACTTAAATAACACAAGATATCAGAAATGGAGAAAGACTAGGAGAAAGAAGCAGCTAAATAGGAAGATGAAATTAACCTAATAGAAGTCACTAAGGACGAGCTAACCGACTACGTATAATGCAAAATATATATATATACGGAGATATACAACTAGTTAGACTTAACACTCTGGGAATTATTCCAAGAAGATTTCGGTGACTTTACGGTTAATATTTTTACGAAAATTCCCTTATACTAGCTTCGGCAACTATATAATTATCTAAATATTAGAGGAGTATAGGTTAATGCTAACCATAAATAAGACAAATTACTTTCTTAGTCTTTATATAATATAGTATAAGAAGAGGACTAAATAGAATAGACTAGAGAAAAGTATACTTAAGGATAAGTTTGGCACTGGTATTAAGTTAAAATGTATTAAGTATTATAAGATATACAGAACCCTAGAAGAGCAACAAGCAAGGCGTTCCTTAGTACCAATACTTTCCGCTATACCTCAACTTATAACTACCCCTACCTCCATACTATCTATTATGCCTTAACCCGCAACAATAATATAGCAACTCTACATATAACCTATAGATAAGGAGAACCGCCCTATTACTATAACCGGCTATAGAAAGGAAATTGCGAATGCAGCCAAGATATATATAGAGGAGTAGAAATATGGTGGTATAAACAAAAGCCTTAACTATAAATTGACAATATTCTATAACATCTGTAATTAAGCGGACGTACCCTAAAAAGCCTATCTTAAGGCATTCCCTACCATGTTAAAAGGACTAGCTTTAGACCACTTCTACATAAACTAACTGTCCCGCCTACCATTTGCCAAAGTTTATAAGCACCTTTGGAATTTCTTTAAAGGACTAGGATTTTAACGTAAGAATCTAGACAAGTGGAATACCATTATACTTATAATAGTAATAGCAGGAAATACAGATAAGTCTATAAGCGAATGCCTCCAATTATTAATCTATAGACTTTGTTAACTATAGTATAGTCTTAGACCTACCTTATAAACTATAGATTTCCTTTATAACAAAATCGTCACTTCTTACCAGGGAATACTAGCATATAGATATGCAGTCTCCGACCTACTAGATAACTTTAGAGCCCTTATTAATAAACTTTAATTATCTATTACAGCATACAAGAAAGAGCATGCGGAAAAGATATAAGCCTTCTTTATAGACCAACGATTTTATAAAAGAGACAACAACTATAACTATAGCAATTACAGCAACCCCCTATATAACCGCAACTAAAAGAAACCACGTTGCTTTGTATATAATAGGGAAGAATATTGCTTAAGACTATAGACACTCCTACTATTATACAACCCCCCTATAGTAGATATTGCAGCAATTAGTATTATAGGTTTTACTTTAATATATATTAAAAGGATAATAAGGTCTTTATAACTAGATTATTAATAAGAAGGAAAAGGGGCTAGTAGAAAAAACTAATGAGGAGCTAGTTAAGCGCCTTCTCTCTATTTGCCTCTTAGACTATAAAGACGTATTCTTAAAAGCGGCTCTAGATATACTGGGGGGGGGGGGGGGGGGGGGGGGGGGGGGGGGGGGGGGGGGGGGGGGGGGGGGGGGGGGGGAGGGGGGGGGATGTAGGAGGGGGGGGG
>Ga0307507_10007196_pt1 | contig 16387 bp, 13 predicted proteins | sample 7_EM_MG_FD_207223 | JGI IMG/M metagenome (GOLD analysis project Ga0307507, IMG submission 207223) | Populus trichocarpa ectomycorrhiza microbial communities from riparian zone in the Pacific Northwest, United States - 7_EM | ecosystem: Host-associated > Plants > Roots > Unclassified | place... | reverse complement strand
AAAATGGCCCTTGCGTTCAGCCATAGGCGTTCGCTACAATTACTATGTACAGTTGGTGGCGATCAAGCGAAATTAAATGGCGTACAAAAATCGCAGCTCGCCTTGAGGGGGGGTGGAAGCTGGTCGTGAACATAGCTGTATACTCTGAGGCCTCCAGACTAATTCTGGAGTTGCAACCGAACGGCCCTTTAGTTGCCCAGGAAAATTAAATTAAAACCAGAACGAATATCGGCAATATTGCATGGGTGGAAACGTTACGATACTGTAGGGGAAGGCCGAACGCGAACAGGCAAAGGCGTTCGCTCCGATTGCTATGTATGTATAGTTGGTACCAATCAAGCAAAACGAATGTGTACCGAATCTGGAAAAATTTGGGGGGAGGTGTGGTGAAGCTAGTCATGCACAAAGCTGTGATTCTGTGAAGCAGTTCGTAAACACTTTCACCGAAGCGAAGTCTGCAGTTGTCAACCCACGATGGCGGCAAGAAGGAACCCTAAACAATGACGGGATCGCTATGCGGCATCCTCATGATGTGCATGATCGAACGTAGGCCAAGTTGAGTGGCGCGATGCCCGAGATTCTCGCCAACGGAAATGCCATACCCCATCAGGAACGATTTTCCCCTGGTTAGACCTCCATCTGGTAAGGAGGTGTATAAATAGCATGCCAATGCTTTAGCCCTAATGTCATCGAAACGTAAATTATCGAACGCGTCACGCGCTCTGATTATAACGGGACAAGGCCGAGGAAGAATATGTACCTCTCCCATGCAACGTTGACGTCCTGCTGCAGGTGGTCCGTGCGAAATCAGAATCAGAGCTGCGTAGAAGCTTCGCAGATAATATTGATTTATCAATTAATTAACCACTATACCTTCTAGTCGTGCCTTTCTGGAACGCCTATCTCAAATGAACCTCTACCAAGGATTAGGTATAGATATTAAAATATGTACATTTGTTAAAGCTTTATATTCCTTACTACAGCTCTAAGATCCTAACGATTGGGATACGAATCAACGTTTTAAGAAGCTATCACTCTGTGTATAAGTCCCAATTGCTGGCGGCTTGTCGTTGCTGGGCAATGACATCAACATCTTGACGGTTTAATTCTCCCTTACTCTATCCCCTCTCGGGTTGCAATGTCGATTTTTAGCTCGCGAAACCAGAGCGAAGCCAAGTCTCCGGCCTTGCAGAAAGTACGAGTTCCGTGGAGTAACAAACATCTGAATTTGTTGACCGCTAACTGGCACTAAAAAGGCCGGTCCAATTGGCAGCGCCAATTAGGACAATATATAGCCTCAAATTCCGGCCGACAGAATTTGCCAGGATGTCGTGCCGTAACGCTGCATATCCCAGGCAGTTTCAAATCCACCAAACGAAAAAAAACAACAACAACCATGAAAAGCCAGCCAACAGACAAGTCAACAGACAGGCCAGCCCCTGCATTGAAGACCCTAAAATCAATGCAATGAGATCATGGCGTGGAGAAGATGTTTGGATGTTAACCGTAGGATGAGGTCTCCACTTCCCATGCGCGCTACACGAGTGGGAACCGGCACCACTTTTCAGTCCCATAATCGCACGAGGGCCAAGCTTGTCAACTCACCCATCTGTCAAAGATGCTCTTGTCGTTTTACGACCCTTCTCTAGTTGCCTCGCATTGGAGTATTGACGGGGAGATGCCCCAATCGGTAGATAGATGCATCGGGAATAAAATTATACCAAGACACTAGCACAAACCTCCGCTCTTAACTACTGAGTCATTGTGCATCGAGATAATCAGATAGGGGATGTCACAACCTACGAAAGTGTTCTCGAAAACCCCAACTACTCTCGAAAGTTCCACAGACACCTCATGCACTCTAGGATGAAGCAGAGAAGATGTCTGAACACCATTCATGCTAATCATGATGCAACCGCCAAGGTAGTTGCTTCACAGGATCTGCCTCTCGTTATCATTTTCATTACGGTATCTGCGAATAACTGCCATTATTCAGCCTCAGGTTTTTAAGGCTACAAGCCCGGTAACTGAAGGGGGGTTGGCATTTTGCTGCCACAGAAATCCCGTAAATCCTCTTTTAGAGGAGAAATAACTCGTTCATATACAGCCTGCCCAAAACTATCACTCTCGAACGTCTCTTCACGCTGGTCAAAATCGCAGTAAATGCATCGTCGTGTTGCATCCCCATATCTCGTCCCGGCTTCTTAAACCCACTTGACAAGGCGATTTGCTGCGGAAGCGCTTCTTTGAGGATATTTAATTATTAATGACGGAGGATCAGACGATCTACTACGACAGTCTGTAGACGATTCGACTTCTAATAAAGAACGGGCCGCAGCTTTATACCAAGCTTCGACACGATGATATACATCAACACTAGCTTCGCCAAGAAGCTCAAGAAGGAAGGATCAAGGTCAATTGGACGCCTACTTCCAGCATGAATGTAGACGGCTTGATGAAGGCTCTGTCGCGTCAGAAGCACGAGGTGTTCGTTCGACAACTGAGCCTCGTCGATATCAAGGGTCTAATTTGATTCAATTTGACGATTTTTGGGCAAGGTAACTATATGGAGGATTCCTTTAACTCAACACCAGATTGGCTATATTAGCATTTTGTTCTACTTTCTACTTTCTATTCATCTGCTCAGTCAATACTGAGCAGCTGGGGGGGTATGTCGACCTATGAAACTTTAGAAGTCGCATCAGTCCTTGATCAAACAACTGACGTTTAAAGCTCTAACTAATTAATTAACTAAATACGTCGTAGATCTGACGAAGCTGACGACGACTTCTTGATGTATATATAGAGGCTCTAGAGCCACGTTTAATGCGGCAGAGTTCTCATTATGAATTGTCCGGTCAACAGCTAGGGCCTTCAAAGTCTAAATTAACTGGTCTCGAGCATCTCCGATCTCTGTTGGAATGAGATTTCTAGGTCTGGATCTGTGATGGCATCATCATGCTGGGCTTCCTTTGCTGATTATCTCATTTATGATGATTATCCTACGTTTCTTTCACGAATTGGCGTTCTGTAGAATGTGGCTTGCAATTTACTTCAAATAGTGTATGCTATTATTATATTCTAACATTACATTACTTGTCAGGCGCCAGACCTTACATAGCTATTCCTCGCTGCAATCCCATTGTTAACCGCCATGGCTAAAGCATACACATCGGGATAAGTCGGAACAGACGCAGGCTTGTCGTACGGAATGACAACGCTTTTGTCGCGAATCCCGTACGCGTCCGTATAAAGCACGTTCGGGAAGGACTGCGGCGTGAAGGCATTGTAGGCCTTGCTGAAAAGATCGTCATAGACTGTGACGGCCAGATTCATGATGGCCCGGTCCGGATTCAGCACGTCCTCGGCTTGCTGGGTGAGGGTCCATGAAAGGAGGTGGAATGTGTCCTTCCGGGAACCTGAATCTGCCACCACGTTGCGATTGCTGGCAAGCTTCTGGAGTTGATCGGCTTCCATTGTTGCAGCACTGTTGGAGTTCGAGTAAGAGTCAAAAACGGGGAAGTTGGTCTGGCTGAAGATTCCTTGGTTGGCAAAATTCCCGAGTGAGATACCACTCGGAAGTTGAGCGATGATGAGAACCGCCGGTCCGTTCGAGATAAAATCATTCAAAACTTTGTTCGGAAAGTCGCTGTTGCCTGCATTGGCATTAAGAATGCGACCATTGAGGCCTTGAAGTTGGGTAAAAAGTTGGTTCCACTGAGCTTGGCTGAGGTCTACATAATTGTTATCCGTATCCAACGTGTGACTGAGATTGATAATGATCAATTCATGGTATTGAGATGTGAATCTAAGATGGAAAATTAGCTCAACCGTCTTGCTAAGTTAGAAGACAGATGAACGTGCTGATTTATTTGAGCGATGATGTCGGACATCGACTCGCCGTTTCCCCCTACCCACAGGCCATCAAGTTCGGAATAATGCCCAGAGACAAATACTCCGTCCGAGACCACCGGCCTCAAGTCAAAGTATCGCGATCCTAGCAGTAATTGATTATATATGTTAAGGTACTGGGCCTGGGTATTTTCAAAATTCGCTCCGACTGTTCCTGGACTATACGAGCTCATCCCCGCATCGTGGGAACCTGGCATGCAGATATGTTTGAGGGTTCGATTCCCTAACGAACCTAAACTTTGTTGCATCCAGTCAACGGGAGGTGCACTGTTAGACCAGAAGGCGCCGCCTTCGTCGGCTGACAATATCCAGTTCACTGCAGCGTTGTGTCTGAACCCTTCGTCTATTACAACTCCTTTTGCATTTGTTTCAGTTGCTATGCCGTTGAGCGTGACATAGAGGTGAAAATTCGAAGCGTATTTGGCTTGTATTTCGAAAGTGTTGGAAGTGCCGGAAAGTTGGTAGTACGCTTCTCCCGCATCATCACCTATGGAGCCACTTGTGCCCCATTCAACATAGACTTTGTTTGATTTGCCTTTCAAATAATAAATATCTTGCCTTCGACCTGGTCGTTCAAATTTGGGATTCATACCTGCATTAATCGTCGGCCAACTCCAGGTACTCATTTGGTAAGAATGTTGGCCCGTCAAGGTCCAATCGTATGGCGAGCCATTAACAAGTGTTATATAACCACCTAAAACAATCAGCCCGGCTTCCACAGCAATGCTGTATAAGATGAAAATGGAGCTGCTTTACCGTAGCCCATGATTTCAATGTCTTCCCAGAAGATGTATCACGCAGGGCCAGGATTTACCCCGGAAAGAATGACAAGGCTTAGAGGAAAAGGAATGGACTTAGTACTTAGGCCTCAATTTGGACTGAGAGGGGAATGGAAGCATATATGCAAGGAAATACCAATTTAGTCCAGCATGGCCGTTGATTTGTCCATGTGGCCTAAATCTGAGGGTGCAGATACCACGCGGGGCGGTCATAACTGTTTTCAGTCTGGATCCCGCCGCGTTACCACACGATTGGACATGAAGCCATGGAACATCGAGATCTGCGTTGCGAGAAAGGTTTTCATGGGACAGGTCGCAGCGGCGCTCCTCTTGGAAGTTTTTCGGCGATCCCATGGCCTTGTTTCCTTCACCACATGTGGCTAGGGAGCGGGTGTCCTAATGTTTCAGCAATTGATCCTATCCCTTCTCTTGGTGGGGTTCTACGATAGTTGGACCGTGCGCGAACACCAGAATCAAAAGTACGCGTATGATCACGGAGCCTTAATCCTATTGATTCTATTGGCTGGCTCTTATCGATAACCATAGGACCCATCTTACCAAGGGAAAACGAGTCCGGAACCTTCCCTGCGTAGGTCTTCGGAACGTCGTTCCAATAAAGCCCATGTACTTGCCGCCGCATGAAGATGAGCCTCCGGACTTCAAACATGAGGCTGGCAAGGTCCTTTGGACGATGTCCATTGACATGAGTACCGGCGCATCGCGCAGTTCGTAGAGGCCGCCACCGAGATTGTGAATTTCAATAGATAAATTGCAGGTATTTTGAAGACAGCGAGTGAGGCTACTGGACTGGATATCGAACACGGAAGGTAGGTGTCACCTTGAGGCGAGGCGCTAGCGAATGGACAACCCCACCGAAGGTTACTTAGCCAAAGGCGAGACAAGACATCCTCTGACTTACCACGCTTACCTATGAAAGACTCCTTAGCCAGCACGCTCTTGAGGTTTCTGAAGTGTGACAAAGTCTGGAGAGACATTCATATGCCGACCACGCGGCTGTGGGCCACCTGCCGGACACAACTGCGTTTCCGCACAGAGGGCTCGTGCGGTGAGAGTGGAGAAACCTTACAGTACGAATATTACTGTGGTAGTAACGCTTCAAGGGTCAGTTGAGATGACAGGCTTGCAGGTTGAATTTCTTCTGATGCTATTACAATACGACAACCAGCTGTAAGTGTCGTATTGGTTCACAAAAGAAGTCCAAGCGCAGCGTAACTACGGTGAGGTATATCTAACAATAGGACCTTTTGGATCATAAAAAACTCGTATAGGTGAGCATCCCTCATCACCTATCCACAATAACCAACCACCCATCATCCAAGACCTGCCCTTTCTCACTGACGCCGCCCCAAATAACGACACTTGGACCGTCAACCTCAGTCCCCTCGCAACCGCAAGTCCTTTCTTCAAACCCATTCCCTTCGTCCTTGGCTCCCCAAGAATCTCTTTCTCCTCTCCTCCACTGGCATTAAGGTAATGATATATTGCACCTCCGCCCACTTGGCTTGCCTCACGTCCATTTTGATAGCATGCCTCGTAGCTTCCTTCACACTCACACCCGTCATGCTTTCAGGCGGGAGCTGGAAGGCCCAGATATCGTCCAAGCACGTCGAGCCCTCATCCGCCGCTACATCCGTACCCGACACTTCCAACGACAACAGCGCCTTCCCCTCTCCACCGATCGCCAAGAGATACTTCTCCCCTGTCCCGTCGTAACACCCACCAGGCCCGCTCTACTCCTCCCTCCTGATATGTGATTTCCTCCCACACCCACCCGCCCTCCGCATGCTGCCACACGCTGCTGACATCCAGCCACCCAATCCCACCACCAACATACGACTCTCCGTCGTGCCCACCAAATCTATACAGCCTGCCCTCCACAACAGCCATGCAGCCCCAACCCTCGGTGGCCCCGGCGGCTTCGGGATATTCAACCACGCCCAAGTCCGCACATCAAACGCCAACCCATCCTCCAGCATCTTCCCGCCCTCCACCGCCCTCCCACACACAAACACCGTCCCCACGAATGGCTCTCCGGCAGCTCGGGCACCACAGTCGCCGGATCCGCAGGCTGCTGCTGCGCGCGCCCCTTGAACACCGTCTCCTTGGGGCGGGGCAGCTCCGACGACGCGGCCGCGTGCACGGCGCGGTGCGAAAGGTACGGCGTGCCGCGCGGCGGGTCGAGGTGGCTCCACGCCTTGGCGACTGTCGCGAAGACCCACGCTCTGCCCTTCTCATCCGCGACGCCCTCACCGCTGGATATTTAGATTGAGTTGCCGATCACCGCTGCCGAGTGGCCCTTTTGCAGCGCCGGCGTGCTGCCGTTTGGTTCTGTGGGCCGGGCGGCGAGGCTCTGGTAGTCAGCTTCGAGCACGCCCGAGGATGACCGTGTGCATGTCATTGTTGGCGAGTGTGCCGGGTGAGGACTCGCCGCCGAAGATGTAGGGGCGGCCTTTGACGACGGAGAGGGTGTGGCCGGTGCGAGGGAGAGGAGTGGAGGTGATGTGCGGGAAGGAAGCGCGGAGGGGGAGCGTCGGGTGCATGATGCCTCGTGCGAAGGTGACAGCGCCCTCTAGGAGCAATTCAGCGGTGTAGAGGGCTCCTGCAATTGCAGGTTCCATGATGATTTATTGCTAAAGAGATGATTGCTAAAGAGATTGGAAAGTATAGAATCAATTGGGAGGATATGGAGAGCTTGTGAGTTTTTTGGAGCTCAAGGTGCTGGTAAGATGGGTATGATGTGCTAGTGCTATGACGTATGTCGAGTAAGCTCCAGAACCCGACAAGCCATCCCGTCAGTTGCACGTACAATTGGCGGGCATCGAATGAAAATAGAAGAAACAGTATACAAAGACTTTCTTGTAGAGCTGAACAGAAATATAGCGTCTCTTATACCTAGGCCTACGCTGGCCAGTCCAATGCCTTCATTGATGCAGTGTGTAATCCCTTAAACCAGAAAGCCGCCTGGTCGTGTGCCTCATGAAAATGTCTATAAGACACTTCTTCAACGCCTACAATGCTGAGTGGAGATAAAAACAATGATACCCAAAGAATATCCACCTCGTCTAAAGGCGGAGAAAAGGAAAATCTAGATTCCATTTCTTTTATCAAACATTGGGTGATAGCATGTCGTACTTAACACACATTTCAACCTAAAGATGGGCAATCAGCTTGGGATACAATTTAGCCGATTTCATAAACACTTACACTTTCGATGGAAGCTTGAAGGAAGCTGCGAGCTTCGAGACCAGCCCAAACCTTGAGCATCGAGAAATCGCCACCACGAATCATCGACGAACCGCTCTGAGCACCAAGTTTACGAAGTATAGGTAGAGCGCTGTATTAGAAAAATTGATCAGCTTTAATGAATCATGAATCGATCGTAGCGAAATAAAAGGCTCACCCCGCAAAAAGGTCTAAATTCGGATCCAGGTTCCTCCCGATACCTTCGAGCAGTAATATACTCAGAACCACATTTACAAAATCCCCTTCTAACCTGACGTGGTGTGTTCTAACCATCGAAAGCACTTCATTAAGGATGTCTCCAATCTTAATATTTCCAAGCGCAAATGTCCGACTCTTTACACCAAGAACAAGATGTTGCATGCGAAGAGCGAAAACCTCTGGGTCAATCACAGCTTCCGGTTGCCGACATCGCTCTACCATAAGGTGGCCAGCTTTATAGCCATCAAATTCTGCAATGGCTTTGAACAGGTCCAGAAAGTTGGTACGGTTCTTCGCATTCAGCTCGGTCACCAGTCCAGTGTCAATAAAGATAAGCTGAGGCCGATAACCTTCGTTGTCAATCTTTTGAAGTTGAGCCGCCCATTCCTTTGGTTTCTTCTTGAAAGGCCGGAGCTTTTGTAGAACCTCCTCTGTGACGTCTGTTGATTCGGCTGGAGAGGTTTGTTTATTCTTGGCGCGGCTAAACAAGGAGACGTCTAAGCGTTCGGGCTTATAGAATCGCACCATAATATTGCCTGGGTGTAAGTCGGCGTGAATAAAGTTGTCTATTAAGACCATGTGTAGAAAAGCATCAAGACCCTCGTCAGCGATATCTTTTTGGAACACGCCGCCACCATTTTCTATGAAGTCCTCTAAGGGAATGCCCTGAGCAAACTCCTCGATCAAGACTTCACGTGTGGTGTAGTCCGTGTATGGATAGGGAAACCAGGCCGTGGTGCGATTCTTAAAGTACTTTCGGAATATCGTCAGATTAGCAGACTCAATCCGTAGGTCTAGCTGCAGCCTCATCATTTCTCCAAATTGTTTAACCTCATCCGGGAATGAAAGCCACTCCATGGTCGGGACGGCATTGATAATAGCAGCGAAGAATGCCATTATCCGTAGATCCCTTTGGACAATTCTGTCAACCTCGGGATGTAGAACCTTGACGGCCACATAACTCGACGGAACCCGTTGTGGTGTGCTCTTTAGCGTAACGTCCACATTCTTCCTGAATCTCTGCCGGAGGTTTGGGGGTTCTTCCTCAAGATCTGTATCTCCCGGCACTGCAAGGTCGGGTTTTAGTTTGGCCTTGTATACCTGCGCAATTGCTCCAACTCCGAGAGGCTTTCCCTCAAACTCCTCGAAGATATCTTCAAATAGCCGCCCATCGAATGCCTTTTCCACTATTTTCTTGGTCTTCGCGTTCGAATGTGCGGGTGCGTTCGAATGGAGTGATGACATGGTAGCGCAAAGCTCCGTAGGGAATATATCTGACCGCGATGCGGCCCATTGTCCAAGCTGTAAAGTCCAGTCAACATATTTCCATTCCCTCAATTGAACTCGATATCACCTTGATGAAGGTTGCACCAGCCCTCTCCATTGACCTAACCAAGAACCAATACCACCAAAGAGTTCCGCTTCGTTCATTATCGTGGCCGGGTTGGCGTTTTCCGAACCAAATTGATGGTATAGTGACTAACACTGGCACGAATATAACGACTAGATGTAGAAACCTCAGCCCGGTAGCAATTGGCTCGATAATATACATATCAATGAAAAAGTATATTCCCCTCCGAACTTTTCTCGACCCTTGCAATGCTTTAGGGACATGCTCCTTCAACTCCTTCCTAGATGCTTCCAGCATAGCCTCTTCATGTGTTTTACCATCTTCCGAATCATCTTGGCTGAGGCTAACAAAAGCTAGAGGACTAAGAGCGGCGAAACGCAATGTTCTACCCGGTATAGGAGGAGGAGGTCTAAAGAATCGGCTGTGGAAGGGGATGCGCGTGGAGAAGGCTCGTTGAAAATGACGCGGGGTATACTGGGCGGATTGACGGAGTCCCTGTCGAAGACATTGTCGGCCGAGGAGGAAGGCTGTCCTCATAGTATGCTATGCGGGAAGCAATCTATAGCCTGACATCAAACGGTTCCATGGAGGGCGCGGAGGCAAAAAGTGTAGGAACTGGATGGGATGGAAGCTGGTGCTCGGCAAAGAACGTCATCCTGCCGCTTTCACAAGCCATGGCTTCAGAACACCGTCACGACGAATGCCAAGCCAGCAGGACATGATGGGATATTTACATTCGAACAGAGAGCTCCAAACAACACAAAGAAGAATGAAAAATTCAGATAGCTAGGCTCAACGCTTGGTTCTCGCTCCATCTTAAACACCTCTCATGCCGTAATAAAACCTTCAAAGCCATTGTCCAATGCATTTCGACACTCCTTCTCATAAAGCGGAATTCCGCCAGTGTAGTTCAACTGCTCGCGCGGCTTGCCTGGGACATTGGCTCCCATATACCATGATGATGTGCCAGGGAAGAGCGTCTTATCGGAGATCTCTGTTACTTTTCGCCGCCAGTCCTCTTCAGCCTCCCGCGTCGCGTCAATGTACTTGATATCCTGCTCTCGGAGCTTGGCCATTGCATCCACGATCCAATCACCCTGACACTCGACACAGCTTGGTCCATTTGCAAACGCTGTTGGGCCGTGGGCGCCGTAAAGGAAGAACATGTTACTGTCCAAAATTTAGCAACTCAATTATCAAAAGCTCCGGGTCTTAACTTACGGGAAGCCAGCGCATGCCATCCCAAGATAGGACCAGGTCCCCATCTTCCATCTCTCTACCAGTTCAACGCCATCCACGTCTTTCAGACCCATATCCTTCATGCCTCCCGTCAGGGAGTCGAAGCCAGTCGCCAAAGCTATAACATCAAACTCACGGAACTTGCCATCCGCAGTCTTAATGCCTGTCTCTGTGACTTCAACAATAGGGGTCTTCTTAATATCAACAACGTTATTCTGCGGTTTATCAAGTTGCTCATAGTAGTCCTGTTCCAGAGACGGTCTCTTAGTTCCCCAGGCGTGCGGGGGAGTAAGGGGAGCAAGAATGTTTCGTTTGACTGGATCGGATATTCGTGCGCGTGTCTTCTTTACCCAAAAATTGTATGCTTGTTCGTTCGCCTTCATATCGAACAGCATATCTTTGTAGTTCGCCAGCCAATACTCGAACCCTCCATTTCCCCACAGCTTCTCGTAGAACTTCTCTCTTTCTTCAGGGGAGTCGTCAAAGGTGTTTCTCTCTACGAAGTCGTACTGCATGCCCGCAAAGGTTGTCATCCTATTTTTGTAAAATTTTGGATAGTCTTTCTTTCTCTTTTCTTGTTCCTCTTTACTCAGCTTCCCTTGGCGCATGGGCAGCGCCAAGTTCGGCGTCCGCTGGAAGACGGTGACTGAGGCAGCCTCCTTGGCTGTCTCTTGTGCGATCTGCACCCCAGTCGAGCCTGTGCCCACAACAGCGACGCGTTTGCTCTTGACATCAACACCACTTTCCGGCCAGAAAGAGGAATGATGTATCTCGCCTTTGAAAGTACCTAGGCCTTGCCAATCCGGAAAATGTCTCTTCGCGGCAAACCCAGTGGCCAGTATGAGGTGCTTCGCACGCGCGGTACGGCCGTCTTCGGTCTTGATGATCCATCTACTCGAGGGCTTGTTGAATTGAGCGGAGACAACGCGGGTGTCGAAAGCTACATCCTTCTTGATATCGAGGACGTTATCCACATGCTCGAAGTATTTCCTCAACTCGGCGAAGCCTGGGTACTTTTCTGACCATGTCCAGTCCTAGTTCGATATGCAAAGTAAGTTACACACTCAGTTTGGCCTTGCCGGGAATCATTGGCAAATATTCCTCCCGCGACACCCCGGCATATCCCCAAGCAGCCTAGCTCTACCGGCTCCCCGCAAATCAACCCCGCTCTCGTCTTCACTTCTCGTGCCAATGACGCCTCCGCGACCCGAAGAGCGGAAATGGCGTCGGGTGAGGGCTTAACGCACGCCAAGCTTCTTCAGCCGGGCTATTTTCGCAGAAGGGAGGTTAGCGCGCAGTAAGCACTCAAAAAGATTTTCGGGGCCGGGAAAAGGGCGAATAGAGGTGCTATCCCAGGCTGATGGCAGGGTGTGAGACAGATCTTTAGGGCTCTGGGTAGGGACATATAAAAACAGTAGCCCACGGAATCTGGGTGTTTAGTGTAGTAGATCTGGAGATAAGCTTGTTGATACGTTTTATGACGCTTGTTATAAACGCAACTGTGGTCCTCGCATAGGTTCAATTGCATTTTTATTATTTAGTTTATTTGCCCTACCACGATTCAGCCTACTATCCGCTCTACTGCTCCAAAGGGTACGGCAGCATTTCTAGAAGAATATTTAATCCGTCAACATGGTGCACTTTCGTACAGACATTGGAGCAACGAACCCACACGCTTCGGGTTCTAGTGACAACTATGCGAAGGAGCTGGATACTGAGGTATTGATTGTAGGTGCAGGATTTGGCGGAGTATATCTTCTGCATAAGTTGCGCGAGTTGGGGTTCAAATGCAAGATCTATGAAGCCGGAAAGGTTCGACCCTCCTTGTACACCTCCGCCATGGAGAATGCTTGGCTAATTATTTCCTGTATAGGGGCTTGGCGGAATTTGGCATTGGAACTGCTACCCTGGCGCACGAGTAGATAGCACGGTGCCAATTTATGAGTACTCTATTGAGAAAGTCTGGAAGGTGAGGAACTAAAAGAAAAGGAGTAAAGCGGACTCCTTCCTGCTAGCTCTATATCCATGCTTATCGATAAGCTATTAGATCATTAGGATCTTAGAGCCGTAATAAGGAATATAAAGCTTAACAAATATATATATTTTTAATATATATATTTTAATTCTTGGTGGAGATTCGTTTAATATAGGCGTTCTAGAAAGGCACGATTAGAAGGTATAGTGGTTAATTAATTGATGACTGGATTAGTCTATATTATCTGCGAAGCTTCTGCGCAGCTCTGATTCTGCTGTTCCGCACGGACCACCTGCAGTAGGACATCAAACGTTGCATGAGATACTAAATTACCTGCAGATGTAGCGAAATTAGATGCCCGCCGCGCGCACAGGGGAGGGATACTGAAGGTCGTACACCCTGTACCCGTGTCTCTGCCCATGTCTCTCTGCTCGTGTCTCTGCTTGTGCCTCTGCTTGTGCCTCTCTTCCATAGGAATACATAGAGAGACATGCAGGGTACGGGGAAAAGTAAAGGCGCAGAGGTATAGAGGCGTAGAAATAAAGAGGCGTATAGAGGTGTATATAAAGATAGACTATGCTTAATTAATCTACAACTCTAAAATATCCCTTGACACGGCAGCGTCCAACGATAAGGTGGTCTGTGCGCGAACACTGTTTCTAAAACCAGTGCTGGCACCAATAAAATCTTATCCAATACGAACCAATAAAATATCGGTATTGCCAATATTGCCAATATTCAGATAATATTGCAATATTGCTTGGCATACTAAAATTTTATATTACACCTAAAGGTTATCTTCTATCTATATAATATTATATAATATAACGTATTTCACGGGCGAGCTGGTCAAACGGGCGAGCTGGTTAGTTTGCCAAGACCACGCATCAAAATATTTGACACTATAATGTCTCCACCTACGAATTTACAATCGACTTCTAAAGAAGCTCGAATACAGCTTGCTATCCAGGCTCTCGATACAAAGCAGATTTACGGCGTTCGACGCACTGCACGCACTTTTAACGTCCCCCTCTCAAGCCTACAGACGCGACGCGCCGGAACTACCCCACGACGCGATACTAAGCCAAATTCAATAAAGCTTACAGTAACCGAAGAGGAGGCGATAAAACGGTATATACTTAAGCTAGATTTAAGAGGATTTGCCCCTCCGCTTAATACTATTTAAGAGATGGCCAATAAACTATTAGCCGAGCGGTGGATGGACCCAGTGGGCATAAACTGGCCATATAGCTTTATTAAGCGTACCCTAGGGCTTAAAACAAGATATAGTCGGAAGCTAGACTACTAGCGTTATAAACAGGAAGAACCAATAATTATATAAGCCTAGTTTGACCTTATATATAATATAAAAGCCAAGTACGGTATCTAGGACAAAGACTTATATAACTTTAACAAATCTGGCTTCTAGATGGGTATAATAACCCAGCAAAAAGTTATTATAGGCTCTAAAAGACGGCATCGACTAAAGGCTATACAACCAGGCAATCGTAAGTAGGTTACGGTAATTTAGGGTATTGGCGCGTTGGGCTACGTGCTTCCACCCTTTATTATCTATAAAGGCAAAAACCACCTCTCTACGTGGTACCAGGAAGCCAATATACCATCTTAATAGGCATTTAGGGTCTCTAATAACGGCTAGACAACAAATAAGCTTGGTTTTAAGTAGTTAAAGCACTTTAATAGGCATACAAAGGAGTATACTATTGGCGCGTATCGTCTGCTGATTATTAATAGCCACGAGAGCTATAACTCGCTGCAATTTACCGAATATTGCGAGGAGAATAAGATAATTACTTTATATATACTAGCACATTCATCGCATATCCTGCAGCCACTAGATATGGGTTGTTTCTCGCCTTTAAAGATAGCGTATAGGCGCCAAGTTAAGAAGCTAATACGCAACCGGATTAACCATATTACTAAAACAGAGTTCTTACTAGCCTTTTAGGACGTGTTTAACGCCTCTATTACTAAGAGTAATATCTAAGGAAGCTTTTAAGGCGCTGGCCTAGTTCCTTTTAACCCAGATAAGGTAATATTAAAGCTTAACATTTAATTGCGCACGCCTATACCACCCACTACTGAAGACACCCTATGGCAGTCAAAAACCCCTAGTAACTACCTTGAATTTAGGTCGTAAATAGAGCTAATTAGCGATAAGTTGGGTAGCTCACCATCTTCATTAAAGGAAGGGTTCAATTAGCTTATTAAGGGCACCCTTTTAATGGCTTATTAGATGGTGTTACAGCGCGATTAAATCACCGAGCTTAAAGTAGCTAATAAGGCCGCAATCTAACAGAAATAGTATAAAAGAAAGCATATCTAGCAAGGAGGAGTCCTTACCTATAAGGCTGGATTGCAGCTAGTTGCTAAGAACTCTCCTACCACTGCCTCTAGTAGTAAGAAGAGTTAGGGTAAGGCTAGGGCAGATGGAGTTGAGCCAACTTAAAGGCGCTATAGGAACTGCGGTAGGACTAGGTACAACGTTTAAACGTGCCAAAATATTAAAGAATCTACTATAGAATCTAGTAGCGATGAGGAATCAGAGGTAGATTATAGTGAGGTAAAATAGTTTGTTACATAGTTCGTTATATTTAGTATGGTCTTGGTAAACTAACCAGCTCGCCCGTTTAACCAGCTCGCCTATAAAATACGTTATCTTCTAAAACTTAAATTATCTTTTATTTTTAATATTATTAGTAGGGGGGGATAAGAGGGGAAAGGAGGGTAGGGGAGGTAGGCAGCTAAGGTTTTAGGCCTCTTTTAGGGGTATTTAGCGGGTCTAGGGGCATAAAATCTCGTTACTTAGGCAACAGAGCCCCTATAAGGATATTAAAGTTTTGGGGGCTCTATCGCCTAGGCAACAAGATTTTGGGCAGTCTATGCCCCCAGACCCGCCAAAGGCCCCCTAAAGAGGCCTAAAACCTCGGCGACTCGCATATAGGGCACATGCGCTCATAACCGGATACCTCCTTTTCCTTAAGGATTTGTCTATTCTTATAATATACCCTATTATTCTATTAATTAAACTCCCTATCTATATCTTACCTTATAAAAAAGCTTTTTTATAAAGTAGTAAGGCTCTTTTATAATATAAGGCTGCGTAAAGCTAGTTATTTTTATTTTTTACCTAATATTGGCAATATCGTATTGCCGATATATTTCCGATAACCGATATTTTATCGGTTCGTATTGGTTCGTATCGGTGCCAGGTCTGTCTAAAACTACGCGTGCATCTATGTAGAATTCAATCATCAATTCCACTATCGCCATGCCTTCCAATCGCACTAGAGTTGATGCGGACCTTGTTTAGAAGACTTAGGGGTCGTTCGGTTGCGATCTGGAGGCCTCAGATTCAGTTCAGAACAGAGTTAATCTGGAGCTCCAATCTGATTCTGAGGCGACTATTCGGTTGAATTCCAGTTCAACTTAACTTCAGCTACAGATTTTTGATGTTCCTCTAACCGCCCAAAAAACGCGCTAAAACCAGGCGCACTTTACCATATATAGAATCTAAACTAAGGTCTTGGCGTCAGTTCAAATAAGGAGCTCGAAGCTCCTTAGTTGAACTCCAGATCAATCTGAAGGCTTCAGATTGCACACGTCCGTGCAACCCGTAGAGCCACAGACGCGTGTCAAATCGGGAAG
>Ga0307507_10007195_pt1 | contig 16390 bp, 19 predicted proteins | sample 7_EM_MG_FD_207223 | JGI IMG/M metagenome (GOLD analysis project Ga0307507, IMG submission 207223) | Populus trichocarpa ectomycorrhiza microbial communities from riparian zone in the Pacific Northwest, United States - 7_EM | ecosystem: Host-associated > Plants > Roots > Unclassified | place... | reverse complement strand
TATTTGAGAGAGGGGGGACAGTGCTGCGATAAGGTCACGATCTCCCGACGTAAATTCTGACATACCTGATTGTCAATGTCCTCCATAGGAGCGCTGTGGGGATGCTAACATTAATGCTCGCTAGGCCGCATTTTACCAGAAATTTCAATAACCATCGGCAGGATGTTATTCTTCATCCTTTTTTAATACTGATGGTTTACAGCCTTGAGGGAACGTAGCGTGCTGACGCCCCGGGATAGGACTTGAAAATCGGTGCACCTTAGATCTGAAGAGGGCCACCAACTGACATTGCTTGAATATATTGTAGCCTCATCTTACTTTGCTACAGACGAGTTCAGAAACTCCTTACTTTTACAACCCACCCTCTCTCACGCTTAGCTTGATGCGGTTCCTCGTGGGCAGTAGGCCAGATCTTCCGGATTATTAAAATGCAATTTACACAAAGCAACCAGGGGTGTCCTTGATTGTTTATGGTTCTTCGAATGATGTCCCTCTCCCATATATGCTTTCCACCAATAGCCACTACCAGACTTGCAGGGTGAACAACTGCGATCCCTGCCATTTAGAAACGTCTGCTATCCCAAGGGGCTGGGCCGTCTAGGCCGGCCCAGACTTTTTCCATCATGATCATCCAGACTACGGGAGCCGGCTTCCGAACAACAAACCTTGTTCCATTATTCCCCCACCCTAGGAGAAGTCAACAATAGCAATGACCCGTTGCTTTGTTTCTATAATGTGTAATAAGGACGGAAAGCTTGCAGCCAATGTCCCTAGGTTACCTAGGTACTTAAGGTCTGTGCCTTAGGCTGTTTAAAGTATTAACCTGGCAGTTATGATACCTGGGCACCCCAGACCCGAACAGCCAAATAGAATCCTAACCGCACTGACCCAAGCTCTTCAGAATTCCAGCCTGACTGGCCCAGCCCTCCACCCATAGATCACACCAAGGATTGACCACTTAGGATCACTGGCCTAGACTTCCGCTCGCTCATATTCCATCACTCGACGAACCAATGATAAGGAAAGGAGCTTCAAAAGGTTGCTGGCCCAGAGGTTTAGATTAGCGCTGTTCTGGCTGGAGCAACGCACCTGGGCCGAGCGCCGACGGTAGAATTCGTTATGCCGGCTACCTGCCGATTGCATGTGCTTCTATATTCCTCTGACTAGCCTCCTTTTTTTCCCTTCCCATTGATATCAGAATGTTCTCTTTGAAATCCTCCCCCGAACCCTCTTCCCAATTGGCCTCCCGTAGCTTGGGAGCTCTTCCCAACTCTTTAACCTGCCTCGCGAATTTGTGGTGCTTGGATACCCCGAGATTTCTCACGCTGACAGCATAGTCAAAGCCTAAAAGTCTGGACAGAATTATGTTATTGAAACCGTAGGTCAAAGAAGCATGGTCCAAGTGCCTGCTATATTATTCGCACCACACCAATCCTTGACCTTCTATGATAGGACCAAATACTAGTGCCCTCCTATGTAACACAAGCCCTATATAGCATACCACCAACACCTGCACCCAGGAAAGCCAACTCCCAACAATGCCCTATGCTCCCCAAAATTGGAGATCCAGATATCCGCCCTACCCAACACAATAGTCGAGCACAGAAAAAATGCCAGCAGATAAAGCAGTTTTCAGCACCAGAGCGATAAAACACTGACCGACGGACCCAACATCAGCTGACATGAAATAAACAGCTCTCCAATCCTATCCCACACATCCGTCCTACCTATGATACCTACCTTGTACTCTACATACAGCCACCAACCACAAAACCCCAGTCCCAGTAACAGCTAATCCTGCACCTGCACACCCAGAAACAAAACCTCGCAGCGACGGGCGACACCGCCGACATACACACAAGATTACCGTATAACTTATGCACTCCTATCCTTGGTTGAACATCCGGAATAATAATAATAAACAAAATTTAATAATAATAATCATAATCGTAATCGTAAAAAAAGCACAACCATAAATAAGCATTCCTCAAGTCCCCCGGAAACTTACGGCTGTTGTTGGAAAGATAAAGATCCGCGAGGCGAAACGTTACCGTACCGTTTAAGGTCCATGCAATTCGGCATTTGTCCCAAAAGTCCCAGGTCCCCCATCTGCCGGCCCCTGATTGTCTGTTATGGTCCGTGCGTTGCGCCACCGGCTGGTTAGACTTCGCTGGCAAGGCTGGCTGGTAAGCCACATTCATGCGAGAACGTTCGCTATCATTCGTTAGTTTGTCTGTCCGTTGAGTCCGGATACCCACGTTACGAGACCGGTACGAGTACTGTATGTACGGCAGATCAGTTAAGGGCCATACCGTTCCATCCTCAGACTTACCGACGCTATAACCGCTATATGTAACCTGGTCTTTCCTTCTAATCGATTATTCTTATCATATCCTCATCCCGGAGTTGGCGGGGGGAGGGGGGGGTCTGGGCTCACCTCCCTCACTCGAGTGATATTCTGTGACAAGCGAGTTACATAATAATATTATCATACAATTCCGTCTTACTACGATGCCCTTCGCCATGTGCAGGAGCTGTCCTTATCGCCTTCCTCCCTACGGCCTCCTTCACCTTCAGGCTCTCTCTTCCTGAATGAGATTGGGCGGGTTTTTGTACCGCTCGGGTACAGGTACTATAGTACCTCATTGCATCGCCCATAATACGTACAGTACGGCGCCCTGCGAGCGGACTAAACTGGGGGGTTACTTCCGGGGGGGAAAAGCAAAAAAAGCAAAAAAAAAAAAGTGGGTACAGTACCGGTACTCGAGCACGTCTCCCCAGGTGAACAAGCTTCAGGAAGGGCCCTCCTGTACTAATACTGCGAGTTAGTCCATGCTTTACATGAATTATTCCTATCGGTTGGGCACGTGATGTGCGGTTCCTGAGATAGCTAAGTTAGGTCGGGTTAGGTTAAGGGTTCGTTTGTGGTGAGCGGTGAGAAGGGAGTGGTGGGTATCATAGAAAAAGTATCATATTACCGGTATCATACTGTATCGCAGATCTCTCAATGGGGGTTCGTTGCGTTAGGGCTTTCTTTCTTCTTTCTTTCTGTTCTTTTGTTTTCTCTGTTTTGGTGTATTGGGTTGGTTGATTGGTTAGTTGGAGAATTTGGCGGACGTGCAGTACTGCGCTCTACTGGACGCTACGCGAGTACCAGTAGGGCGGATTTGAAACAGAGCTGTTGGTGCAGCGGGTAATAAGCGCGAATGGAGGAGGTGAGTTGACTTGACATAAGTTGGGTGTTTGGCGGGGGTAAGACGGAGAAAGATAGAGAAAGAGAGAGAGAGGGTTAATTAGCCCTTTAGATAGAAACCTTGTTTTTATCGGTGCGGTGCTTGTTATAAGCTGGAGGGTGGGACTTTCTCCGCCTGACGGGGGTATAAGCAAGGAGTTCCGGCAAGAAGGAAGCTAGCCAGTGCTTGTAAGTAAGCTGATGAGCTGGCGAACTGCATACTGTACTCTACACGATAGCCATCGTAGCTATCTAGCTATCAGATCAACTACCGCAACTATAATACAGTAACTTACCTTACCATAGTAACTACATAAACAGAGCCACAACAGCTGCCGAGTGGAACACAGATAGTATAAGCATACTATCTTAAGCACAGAATAAAAGCCAGCTAGCTTCTCATACAGCACTTACTTGTGCAGTTATCTCCTCCTACCTAAGCCCTCCTCCTCAATTCAATTCGTCAATTCGCCTTCCCCCTCCCCTTCATTCTATCACGCCAAAGATCCTCATACCAGATTCGATACCCGTGTAAATCCATTAGATTCATCGATCGAACAACCCACCATAGAAAAAAGAATACTTAGAAATATAAAGGTAAAAGGGGAAAAAAAAGGACCCCTCCTCGAACGGCTGGTCTTTTCTGAAAGACTAGTGTATGGTGGGAAATATAGGGCATTAGAGGCCCAGCCACAAGGAGAGTGTTATTCCCAGGTTTGATATCATGCAGTGCCGTACAATACAAGTGTGGTAGCATCAATGATTGACGCTGCGGCAAAACAAATTCTAGTACAAGGAGGTAGGCGGGGGAGAGAAGGGGGAATCGTATTGCGGTAGCAAGAAGGAACCTGGGGGAAGGAGAAGAGCTCATACTAGCTCTGCCAGACAAGGGGAGAGAAGAGAGGATACGAGACAGGGAAGGAGATTGATCAATTTGTTCGCATGGAGGAGACTGCATTATCTCTCTTGCTGTAAGCTGTATGTTCAGGCAAACCAGGCGGTTGCTATCATCAGTAGAGAGAAGGAAAGGGAGGAAATCAAGCTTGGAATGAGGGAACGAAAGAATGAAAAAAAGGGAGTGGCTAAATAAACGAAGGTAGTTAATTTTGAAATGCTCAGAGTGTTTTTTTTGTTTTTTTTTCAGCGCAATGGATAACTGCAGCAGCTAACTAATTAGTAGCTAGCTAGTTGTCAAGCTATAGCTGTACTGGTACTGTACGGGATCGGAATTCACTTTGGGCGAGCTGTCAGGTTTTGCTTTTTTATTCCCTTGCTATGGCGAACGAACATGATAGTTGAGGGGGCTACCTATCTTCAGCTGTCCACCCAGAAAGGGGGAAGCCGGCCCTCTCAGATGGGTAAGGGCGCAGGCAAACGTCTTTTTTCCTTTCTTCATTAGTTCTCAAGCAAGCAATACGCTCATGCGCCTTGCCAAGAATGCCTCCACAAGCCGAATGTTTGGTGAGGAAAGAGGCGTGTGTACTGCAGTCAGGAGCATAAGGGTCCGCAAGAAGTTGCAGAACAATTATTTGAGGTTAAGAAGCCAAATGTTCCCTGTCTGTCCTTGTAAGGATGGGTGGAAATGAGTGAATGAGCGAGTGAGCGAATTCTTTTTTTAAAGACTACTCGCTACGTAACGGGGTTTTCTGTACAAGAACCCAGTATAGGTTAGTGAATAGTTAACTAGCAAGATAATCCCTGTCCCTTACGGAAAACATCTGTCATGGCACTTGCGCGAGCTGATAGCAAAACTATTGCAAAAGGGAGAAATAGGATTCTAATGTGGCCTGGAGTCGGTTGGTTGCGGGTGACAGGACTGTACTTACCGGTACCGCATCCTCTTATATCTAGAGTATAGTACTCTCCTGTACTGTACTCGAGTAGATAGGAAACAGCACACCATCCCTCCCTCTCCCATCCCCGCGTCCTCCTTACCCCATTTCGTTTAACTATCTCACTTATGAAGGGGGGTCTACCTAGTCCGGGGAAGGAAGTAGGTAGAAATGTTAAGTGTGGGGGGATAATTTATTCGGAACTAACTGCTTGCTAACCCACGCGCTCCAACTCATTCATCTTTCTATTGGGGGTTTACATGTTTCATTGGTTCCAGTCCTCCCCTGCTCCGAATCCAGTAATGGGCTATCAGTGGTAACGATTTACTCTGATGAGTTTTTTCACTTTCCATCCCCAACTTACCCACGGGCCGGCATTTTTGATCCCGGGTATTGCGCGGTCTAAGGCCTTCTTCGATAATAGATCTCACACTCCTGTAGGGTGGGTCGTCCACAACATTCCCTACGGTTGGCCGCATTGGGGCGAGCCTACAGTAGTATTTCGTTATATGTGTCCATTGTATGTCTCTAAGAAAAGGGCGAAAAAGAGGGCAGCATAACCGCTCTAGAAAGAAGGCAACAGGTACTGAGCCAGAGCACGGTAGGGCGAACATTTCTGTTGCTGCTGTGCTGGGTTTGCACGAACTAGGTAGCGGACGGCGGGACGAAAACATCCACAGAAATTGGTCCAATCCGCGAGAGCGGTTCCAGAGAATCCTAGCTTATCAAGAGAGAGGTCAATGCGTGAAGCCTTATTATGAGTTTTAAAGGTTTAATTCCCGGCCCGAATTGCCCGGTTTTTTTTACCTCGACTAGGAAGCAACGATAGTTAAGCAAACTCCCGTTTTGCAACAATTATTCGCAGGAAGCCTCTTTTCCTTTACGTCCACATCCTGTGGCTCCACGCTCCTATTTGTGTTGTGTATGGCATTCAATGGGGGCATGAATAGCATCGTTCACCAATAGGCTTTCAAAACTTCTAAGAAACCCCCGCGCGGGCGCTGTTTGGTGATATGATATTCAGCCCCCTCCTGTACAGTACTTCGTACCGGCGTTCAACTGGGAGATGGCCAAGCTAGCAGACGACCCGTATCTGCAGTGTGTGCGTGAATCCTTTACGAGCAGTCTAACGCTGATCGTGCCGTACTCACTGCGTAGAAGCGAACTGAACTACTCGGGGGTTTTAATGCAAGAAACGTCTTGCCTCGGTGATTCAGAAGGCACTGGAGCCCATTTTGCCTTTTTGATGTTACCTTAGGGGAAGACTTGGGAGCGAGACGTTGATCCCTTGGTCGTCGGCCCTGAAAGCCTCGGCATGCATGGACGAGCCAGAGAGCGGAAGACCTCAGATGGGTGATAGTTTTTTTCTTTGTTTTTTCTTTTTCTTTTTCACTTCTGCTTTTCTGCTCCAGCCTCTATGCAAAATAGTATCAGCCTGCTTGACACGCATAGCAGCGAGCTTCAGCCGGCTGGTAACGGCAGGAAGGTATGGTGGAGTGGTTCAGAGAAGACAAGAGGCATTGACAAAAAGGGAAAAAACGATTGCCAAATGTTGCGGCAGCTACAGCAGCGAAACAAGATGTGCGGTGCTGCGATTGTAAGTTCGTTCCAGCTCCTTGGACACGAGCGGGGGGGATGGGGAGGGTTTGCTAAATCGAGAATAAAGTCGGGATCGAAGCACGAAACCCAAGTCAGTAAACTCTGGGTGGCGGGCGGGTAATGAGCATTTGATGGTTAGGAAAGACAGATAGATAAGAGGGTGTGGTGAGAGAGGTGGAAGGGAGGGTGAGCGAGAAGGAGGGATGCGGTGTCACGTCATTTGTCGTGGGGTCCTAGATGGATCCAGAGAAAGGCAAGTTGTGTATGATACCGGTAAATCAGACAATTAATCAATAAACATCAATAAACACCACCGGTTATTTTTCCGATGTCTTTTTCTTCTAGACTGCGGACCCTGGAATAATGCCAGTAAAAATTACCAGTATCTCTATCGACACGGGGGGGGGGGATGCATATTTTGAGGATTCTGGTACCTCCGAGGTAGAAGAGCTGGGCAGTGAGTGCGAAGTTGCTGAGCTGCAGAAAATAGAGAGTTGGGGAAACAGCAGAAGCAGCAGAAAGCAGCAGAGGCGACCGAGGCAGCAGAAACAACGGAGGAACAAGCAGAAACAGAAGCAAGAGCAGTGCAATCTTCATAGCTACAATATCGGCAGCACAGCCCCACCAACGTTTGTCTCTGCTTGGTTGGTTCCACGCACAAAACGAGCAAGGCTCAGCCAGCACAGCTACCGTACCCTACTCGTGCAGTAAACCGACAACAGCTCTAACGGAAAAACATGTGCGCGAAAGATCTAATCTGATCTACTGATGGCATGGCTGTAATTCCTCATAGGTTTGTTGGATCCTATCCACACAAAGCAGCAGGGCCCATCGGGCACCTTATGCAGCCATGTAAAAAAGAAAGCAGGGAAAGCAGGGCAAGCAGGGGGTGGGAAGGGAAGCGAAAAAAATAAAATGAGCGAAAAGGATACTCGAGTACTGTAGGAAGCAGAAAATAAAAAAGCTAGAAAAAGAATAAAAACTAAAGATACTAGTACACGCGAAGTGGTGGAGTGAATCCGAACACCTGCTCCGGACCTGCTCATCTTTCCCTCAACACCCTCTTCTTCCCTCTCTCTTCCCCTGTTGCTCCAGCCCCTGCCTTCTCTTACAACCACCACCACCGCTACCTCCTCCTCCTCCTATTCATTACCACTGCGAAAGCTCTTACGCGCGATTACTGTACTTTACTCAACAAACCTCATCCTCTGCACTCCTTATCATTCCTTCAGCACACCCCCTCCCCCTCCCTTTCCTCGAGCAGCAGCTAGTCTTCTTCCTTATCTTCGACCGCACTTCCTCCTCCATCGCCCAAGTCTTCCTTCGTCTTGCTTGCTCGCTATCATCGATTCCTCCACCTCTCCCACGATCTTCACTACCGTTACCGCTCTCACAATGCTCCTTCCTCCCCCAGACCGCCGCGAGTTGACCCCTGCTCTGCCGTCTGCTACCCAAACCGAAACAGATCCTTCGGTGCAAACATCGATCCGTCCAGTGAGAATTCCAGATGGCACACTCAGACTTCGTGGCGGCCCAGTCGAGAACAGACGAGTGAGATGGGACGCTGATGTTATTGACAATGAAGGCATGGGGAAGAAGAAGTCAAAGGGTTCGTTTCACTGTTTCGCCACCAATCATCCTACTGTTGCCTTGTTTTGCATGTCCAAAATCAATAGTATAATTATGGGAGTTCTGAACATAAACTAACGCCTTCTTCTCATAGTATGCTGTATTTACCGCCGTCCCCGAGCATACGACGAGTCCTCAAGTGATGAGAGTGACTCTTCTTCCGACGAAGATAGCGAAGACGAAGGCCATGGCCATACGCACAGCAAAAATTGTGGACATGGTCCTAAGAGAAGCGCAAAGGGGAAGTCAAGGGACAGCAAGCGAGCTCCCAGTCCGAACGCATACGAGAAAATGCCAAAGCCAGCAAGAAAGAAGCCAGCAAACTGAATTCTGGCTCGGGTATCAGAGGCAACAACCTGTCAGGCAAAATCAAGTGAGACGGGCGGTGGGATATGCATTTGCGGATAGAAAGGGCTCGGGCAAAAAAAAAAGGAGAATCATATGATATCTCTAATTTTTTTAGGGCCAATTTTTTTTCTCTTCTCATTTCCATATTATTTTTCTTTTTTTTTCTTATGATCCCCTTCAATTCATATTTCATATTTTTTGTTCTCATGTTCTGGAGTAGTTCTTAAAGGCGTATTATTATGGATGCATTCATTAACCTTCTTGCGCTCATTTCGTCCCCTGGTTGTCAAAAGCATACCTTTCTACCCGTTGTATTTTCATTTCCCTTGCTCGGCTTTGGGTCTGGCAGATCTGCTTCAGTTTCTGTTTCATTGCCTCCCTTCCTCCAGGAGGAACGAAAAAGAAAAAAAAGCTGACTAGTCGGACTAGCAGCAACAGTAGCAGTTTTATATATATATATCTCATTGGGCAATTTCTGAGTATTGGCCATACTGTATCTACAAGGAGATATCTTGGGACACGAGTTTTCTTGCCCAGAAATAAGCCGGAAATCATTTGGGACTTTCTTGCTGAGCAATACCGTAGACCGCTTATTAATGCCTTGGTCTGTGCATTTTCACGTGATGAGGCTCAAATTTCGTCGTCACATTAACTTCTCAGAAATCTTTCTGAATGTAACATAACATATTTTGATACAACCACAATCTCAAGAAGTGAATCTCCAACCCTCCCGAATAGCAAAATGGCTTCTGCAGACCGTGCTACGGAATCGGAAGAATGCCTTGTAAGCCTTTATCGTCCATCTGCTATACTACCTATCACAAGACACCGCGATGCCTTACTGTACCTGGTCGAAAACTATCCGGTCACGATAGTCGTTGGACAGACGGGATCAGGAAAGACTACACAATTGCCTCAGTATCTACACCAGGCGGGGTGGACAGAGGAAGGCAAAATCATTGCTTGCACACAGCCTAGACGAGTAGCCGCAACTACAGTAGCGACAAGAGTAGCGGAGGAGATGGGCCTGAGACTGGGCGAAGAGGTTGCGTGGGCCCCCTTGTGTTATTGTGACTTTCTTCCCCCTTCCTCCCCTTATTTTTTCACTTGTAGAACCTTCTAGCGCAGAGCGTGGCTGATTGACGAAACTTGCATAATTTCGTCGTTCATTTGTATAGGTAGGATATTCAATTCGTTTCGAAGACATGACCTCTCCACGAACACGTATAAAGTACATGACAGACGGAATGTTGCTCCGAGAGGTGCTTGTGGACCCGCTGCTATCCAGGTATTCCGTCGTCATGATTGATGAAGCGCACGAGCGTAGCTTAAGCACTGATGTGCTGTTGGGTATACTGAAGAAAATAAGGCGGAAGAGGAAGGACCTAAGAATAGTCGTCAGTTCGGCAACGCTACAGGCGGAAGAGTTCGCCAGGTTTTTTGGGGATGGAGGGGAAAGCGGGGAAAAAAACAGGGATGGGGATAGAGACGACGGAGATGGGGATGGGAAAAAGATGGAATTAGCCAAGATCATCTCTTTAGAAGGGAGATGCTATTCGGTCGATGTGCTCTACCTTGAAGAGCCTACGGAAAATTATGTGGAGAAGGCAGTACAGACTGTTTTTGATATACACCTAAAGGCACGATCCATGAACATACACCTCTTGGATAAACTATTAAATGTGCAGACTCTGACATTAACATTGAATAAATATAGGAGGGTGAAGGGGACATTCTATTATTCTTAACCGGGCGTGAGGAGATCGAAACTGCTATATCCATGATAAGGGAGCGTGCTGAGGATCTTCACCCACGAGCCCCGCAACTTTTACCGCTCCCGTTATATGCGGGGCTACCGAGCGACGAGCAGCTAGCTGTCTTCGACCCTGCTCCCGAGAACCATCGTAAGGTCGTGGTGTCAACAAATATCGCCGAGGCCTCAGTGACGATTGAGAAGATTGTGTTTGTGATAGATTGTGGTTTCGTCAAGCTGCGTACTTTTGATCCTAGGACGGGGATTGAAGCTTTGAGCAGCGTGCCGGTTTCGAGGGCGTCGGCAACGCAACGGGCGGGTCGGGCAGGGAGGACAAGAGCGGGGAAGTGCTTTAGGTTGTACACTCAGAGAGCGTTTAACGATGTCATGGCCGAGATGGGAATACCAGAGATTCAGAGGAGTAATCTTGCCCCCGTCTTGCTACAGCTCAAAGCTCTGGGCATAGATAATGTAGTCCGTTTTGATTTCATCACTCCGCCTCCAAGCGAACTCATGGTTCGAGCGCTGGAGTTGCTCTTCAGCTTGGGGGCATTGGATGATTATGCTAGACTTACCAAACCGCTGGGGCTGAGAATGGCTGAGGTGCCGGTGGATCCCATGACAGCGAAGATAGTAGGTCCCCGCCACCTCTAGGGTATATACCTGTATAATTACCGCATTCTAACAATAACCTCTCCAGTTACTAAATTCGGTAACCTTTCAATGCATCGACCAAATCCTGAGCATAGCAGCAATGACGAGCGTGCAAAACGTCTTCATAACCCACGAAGGTTCCAAAAAACCTGCTGAATCCGCAAAGCGTAGATTCGCCGTGGAAGAAGGCGATCACTTAACCCTTCTGAACGTCTACCAAGCCTTCTCCCCGAAGGCCAACAAACCCAACGCCGCGAAGTGGTGCAAGGATAATTACCTAAACTTCCGGGCACTCTCGCGCGCTGTTTCCGTCCGCGAACAGCTGAGGAGGTATGTTGACAGATTCAACTTGCGGGCATCTGGTGCGGGCGGCGGTGGTACGCCGACGGCCGAGGGCATAAGGAGGTGTTTGACAACGGGGTATTTCGCACATGCGGCTAGGATGCAGCCTGATGGGAGTTTTCGAAGTGTTAATGGTATGCAGTTGTGGGCTCATCCGAGTAGTGTTATGTTCAATAGAAAGGCGGATTGGGTCGTTTTTCACGAGGTTGTGGAGACTGGGAAGAAAACCTTCATTAGAGATGTAAGACCTTTTTTCCTTACCTTCTTTTTCTTATATTATACTCCTAATACTCTCGTGTAAACGGTTTGTTTGCTAATGGAGTTCTTGCAGGTTACGGTGATTGAGAAGGATTGGCTGTTGGAATATGCTCCGGGATTTTACCAATTACGGAAGTAACTTAAGGGTTTGGGTTTTGTCTCCTAGATATCAGCGTAGCACCGATGCCATTCCAATTTCCAAGCTACTTCTGTCATAATCGACAGAGCCATGGCCTCAATTACACCCGTGCTGGCTCGAAAAACGCGATATCATGTGCTCTCAAAACTACTGTTTATATCAGTGTCGGTAGGGTAGGGCACCATCTCTTAGTCCCCGAGCTACCGGTGTGACCTAGGGTAATCTCATAGGGTAGTTTTAGCAGTCGGGAGAGCGTTTGCGCGCCCACTAAACACCCAGCGGGGTATGGCTTGGCATGCAGAGTTTTCTGCACAAAAGCCGCCTCTCTCTTTCCTTAGTTAGACAACAGACAACTCCACCCAGGCACGCGCAACGCACCATCCAAATACGAGTGCTCGTACAGCGTGTAAGAATTTTTGTAGGCTACACAGGGGGTGAGGATGGGTGTTCTCTCTCTTGTGGAACCTACAAAACTTACACGCCGTACCGGTACTGAATCACCGAGGCAGGACGTTTCTTGCATTGAAACTCCCGAGCAGTTCAGTTCGCTTCTACGCAGTGAGTACAGTACGATCAGCGTTAGACTACTCGTAAAGGATTCACGCTCACACTACAGATACGGGTCGTCTGCTAGCTTGGCCATCTCCCAGTTGAACGCCGGTACGAAGTACAGAGCTTAGCTTTCGTTTCTCGAGGCCTACGTGGAGAGTTCCGTGCTTCCAAGTTCGCACCTTTCAACTGCATTCTGAGTAAGGGATGGAGTAGTTTTGAAGCCGTCGCAGAGAGAAGGGAATCGGACGTCTTCGATGCCATTGTCGTTGTCAGCTCGCCCATCAGGGCTATTGGGGGCCTTGTGCCCGACGCTAGAAAGATTTTGACAAAGGCCGCGAAGATCGACGAACTCCACGTTCAAAAGGTGGACGAAGCAATGGTGGTTGGAAACGTCCGTGGCCTTGACCTAGCCAAGCTAGCCAACCTCGCCCACCCACCGCTTGGACGCCGAGCTCACTGGGCTAAAAGAAGGAATGGCCTCTCAAGAGGCGGAAATGGCTACTCAAAAGGCGGAAGGGGCTGCTCAAAAGGCGGAACTGGACCTAGTTGACAGTCGCTAGGAAGAACGTTTGAACGACCTTCTCCACTCTCATGCTTGCTACGGAGATCTTAGGGAGCGTTATTTGGCCACGTTTAGTGGTGTCCATTTTAAAATACGTACAAAGGAGAATAAAAAAAGCTATCGAAGAAGGAAACCTGGCGGCCCATTGGGGGGATGCTGCTTTCGATGCGACCTCTACGCGGGAGGATACGGCACGCGCGACACACCATCCAACTACAAGTACAGCGTGTAAGAATTTTTGTGGGCTACACAGGGGGTGAGGATGGGTGTCCTCTCTCTTGTGGAACCTACAAAACTTACACGCCGTACCTCCGTGAGGGAAGGCTATCAAACACTCCCACACCGGTACTGGTACCCCACTTTCACGTGCACAAGCTCTTGGCAGACACCTTTGTGGCCACATTGTCCAGCACAAATTACTCCCCTCCGCCCACTACAGCACGAGTACCGTATGCTAGAAAATATACTTCCCCCCACATTGATGGACCAAATGGCACGAAGTGCGGGAAGCGCAAGTATCTGGATGCTCATAGACTGCCTGGGACTTATTGCAGCCGTCCAGTATCCGCTTTTATTATCTTCCCTCCTGAGCATTATTTACCCTACAAGCTCCCCCATCCCGTCTCCAGAAGTGTTCGGCGACGGCATTGCGGACCTTATAGATGCTGTTTTCGACGCCACCCTCTATACCCCACCCAACGCCAGAACTGATATCAACCTTGTACGGAGTTCTACCTTGCGACATGGAACAAATAAGTGAGTGATATTTCCTATCTGTAAAATCTCGTCCATGACGAACACGACCAGGCTAACCTTTCTACTAGAGCACGGAAAAACCATCCATATCCTCAACACCCACGCAGGTGTATTAAGTTCGGACTGTAAAAAGGGAAGCCCGAAATTCTTCGCTGCGTTTGCCAACTTCATCGAATTGTTTAAGAAGTCCGGTTTCGACCAATCTTACTTAGATGGAGAGGGGCTGGAGGTTACGGCACGCGCGACACACCATCCGACTACAAGTACTCGTACAGCGTGTAAGTTTTGTAGGCTACGCAGGGGGTGAGGATGGGTGTCCTCTCTCTTGTGGAACCTACAAAACTTACACGCCGTACCTCCGTAAGGGAAGGCTATCGAACACTCCCACACCGGTACTGAATCACCGAGGCAGGACGTTTCTTGCATTGAAACTCCCGAGTAGTTCAGTTCGCTTCTACGCAGTGAGTACAGTACGATCAGCGTTAGACTACTCGTAAAGGATTCACGCACACACTACAGATACGCGCGCATACCATGCGTTTGTCGACTGCGTTACCACCGAAGTAAAGCGTGTGAACCCTAAAAGACGTTCATCTAAAAGACGTTCGGCGAAAAAATGATCAGAAACTAGGTTTAAGTTCTTCGGGTGAGAGCAGGAACGTGCTCCAGGGTGTCACCTTCCCGGAGGTCCACCCTTCCAGCGAGGCGCTCAAGAGGAACACTCTGTCCGAGGGGGACTTTACGAAGCTGTTCCTAGACGATAAGGAAAGGAGATCCTACGACGTCGTCGTTACTTTGTTCTTTATAGACACGGCTAGGAACATCGTTGAGTATCTCGAGAACATACATGCTGTGCTCAAGATTAGTGGCACCTAGATTAACCTAGGGCCACTACTCTACGGGATTGGTCCATGGGTCGAGCCATCACTAGAGGAGATACTGCAGCTTACGCAGAGATCAGGATTCGAGTTGCTGCCCACGGATGGCCGCTTTGGTACCGATAGCTTCAGCGATCAAGTTCCTGAGTGGAGGGGAAAAGTGCGCGGGTTCATGCAGGGTATAATTGGGGCAAGGAGAGTTTGAATAGGAATGCTTACGAGGCACAGTTCTGGGTCGCGAGGAAGGTACAGCGATTACTATTATAGATTCGAGAAGATCGCCGTTGTGCTCTGTGATACTCCTCGGACTTGCTCTGAGATGCCGCTCTCCATTTATGTCTTGTTGTGCCAGAGTTAGACAGAGTGTTTCTTATTGGTGTGGTGGAAGAAGTATCAGTAATGTAGAATACAATCTCACGCGTCGTACCTGAAAAAAGTACGAGTCTATGTTTAGAGTAGAGAAGAACAGAGTACAATACAGTATCGTGATATTGATATCAGAGTCATTGAGCCTCCTCACGTACGGTACAGTGCAGTACCGTACCTCGATTCGATGCTTTGCAGAGCACTTCATGTCATGTCATGTCAAATCACCACGTTCCATGCTAGATAGCCACCTTGAATTCCTATAGGCCCGCGCAGCGCAAATCAGGTCTGATTCCCCAAGAATATTAGCGATAACCCCCATTCATCCCTCGATATGTGCTGTCTTAATGTATGATGCAACAAAAAGGCACCGCACTATACGCACGGTACTGTATATAGGAAAAAAAAAGAGTTGCGAACCCAGCTATAAATACAATACACCGCCCCCGAAGCTATCTTTCATAGATTTTAACTGTAAAACGTGCAGGATCGTAGTTAGGTCGACAGAAAGAAAAAGAAAAAGAAAAAAAACTTCACCTGCTAAGCTTTGCAAAAGTCCCAAGTTCTAGAGTCATTTCCCCACATATCATACTACCTAAGACATATTAGGGAGATAGAGACGTTATGGTTCTTTCTCTATTTCTTATTTTTCCTTAAAAAAGGGAAGATTGGACTAATTCCTCTAGCTCGTATATTAAAAAAACTTGGGACAAGCTTTCACTAGAAAAAAAGAAAAAAAAAATGCAAGGAAAAAGTCCCTATGAATACCCGAGTCACAGACTATCACTCGAAATCACTATCAATTATTTCCGTAATTATTATTTTTTCCGGACATAGGACAAACTTCCCCATGTAAGTTGGCTTACCGGTAACTTACCAGTAGTTTAACCCCCCATCAGTAGAGTACACACACTCACTCACAGTCTCACACATCCCTAAATGATACTGGTACTTGTATCATCCTAGCCAAAGATATGATACATACCTCGGGTCGGAACGCACCAACTAGCCCCGCCTCAGCCACCCATCCCATCGCATCCCATTCCATCGCATCCTATCCACCCATCCATCCGTCCGTCCACCCACCCATCTACCGTACTATGATACTGGCTGAGACCAGTGACCACCCCGAGTGCTCTTCCATGCAAAAGCAGCAACAATGCCGGCAGCCGCACCCAACTCCCTCCCCCCTAGCTGAGCCAACTTAACTCAGCGGCCCCACACTAAAATTGAAAACAACTGTGGAAGGGGCGCGAGTTAAGTTAATCCCTCACATACTTTTCAAAACCGACCGATCGATCCGCGATCGATCGCAGCGCACCCTTTTTTCTGCCAGGGAGTGGATTAGGATTGGGGGAGGGAAGGGGGGAGAACAGAGGTATTTTCGTTTATGTTTGCATTTTTGTTGGTTGGTTGGCCGGTTGGATGTTTGGTTAGTGTGTGAGTTAATGAGTGAGTGAGTGAGTGGGTGGGTGGGTGGGCGTGGGGTG
>Ga0307507_10007194_pt1 | contig 16390 bp, 13 predicted proteins | sample 7_EM_MG_FD_207223 | JGI IMG/M metagenome (GOLD analysis project Ga0307507, IMG submission 207223) | Populus trichocarpa ectomycorrhiza microbial communities from riparian zone in the Pacific Northwest, United States - 7_EM | ecosystem: Host-associated > Plants > Roots > Unclassified | place... | reverse complement strand
ATTACATGATCATAAGGATCAATGGACAAGCCCTGTCCAGTTGATTAAAGTATCAGCCAAGCAATGTGCAGTCTAAGGCGGTAGAAATTGCAGTTGGTTTGCAGACCAGGCCACTTCAATATGCTTGAAGACCTGTAAAAAGACAACACCACCATGAAATAGTACACTAAGAAGGTGTTCTAGAGTAGAAACACCTTGGCACAGGGTGTTGGACTATACATTAAACACAGGCATATATTTTACAAGGGTTAAAATGATTTAATTCAAGCCAAGACATGTAGGCATATACATGCAATGCAAGCCAGATGCGAGAAGTCAGAAAGTCATGTGTGGGAAAGTGCAAGCTCAATTAGTCGAGCTTGTCACATGCATGACTTGTCACACAGGAAAGACACCTCTGATATTGTATTACCATGAGAAGCTAAGCCTTAGGAAATTCCTTTAGCTTTCTTACCTAAAGAAAATAAGGACAATGTGCTATAAATGAGAAATATAAAAAAGTGCATAGTTTACGAGCATGTAAGCCATGTACAGAAATTCCCATGTGCGCATCAAAAGTGATGTGTGGTCAGCCACAACTGCATGAAAACATAAATTTAGAGAGAATACTGTTTCGGTTGCATCCCGCACAACGGAATGTCTTTGTTCCATATGAAATTCATATGATAAAATAATTGAAGAGCGTTCTCATGCTCCAAGCCATAAGATAAGAAGTTTTCTATTGAAAACTAACTGAGACACCCATAGGCCAAATGATTGATGGCAATGCAGATCATCGCATCAGCAAGCCTATCATTACTATGATGTCATGTATCAAAATAGTAACTCAGGCCATTCAGAAGAAAAACACGAGAGATCAAGGAAAGATAAAAATAGCTGTACTGGCTATCACTGTGTACGCATCAATACTGATGCATTCATATAAACACACTACAAAATCTGTAGTGTTCTTCAAGAAAGAATATAAAATACATACAATACCCTAGTAAAATACCTCAGACATTCGGTTATTGAAGTTTGCCATAGATAAACACATGTAAAAAGTGTAGATAAGGATTTTAGGTATTTAAGGAGTGTGCAACTAGGTCAGAATGCAAGAAATCATCCCGTGTTGACCCAGCTAGTTGCACTCCAAGCAGAGACTCAGGAGGTGGACAGTTGTAATCAAATTTAAGGAGTTTTCTTCATGATTTAAGATAAAGTACTGTGTGAATGAAGCCAGCACACTTAAGGTTTTAAAGGGATAAGAATTCTTGACAAGGCAGCAAACTTGTAAGGACAGTGTCGGATCATATTGATATTTGTAAATGCTCAAGGGGGCTATACAGAGTCAGAAGTCTAAAAGTCTGTTTGTTTTGTGCAAATTAAGGAAACTTGCCATAGAAGCCAGAAAGTTAGCTAAAGACAAGGTAAACAAAGCCATAAATTCATTCCAGCACAGCTAGTAGAATCTATAAATCACACCTGATTTAACAAACCCAAATCAAAGCCTTAGGGCTACCACTTGCGATTTTTATACACAAAAATTCGTGAAACAGTCAATAAAGTAAATTCTACTAAATAAAACATTTGGGTATTTTCTAATACCTTGAGAACCCCGAACTTGAAGCACCACACACGTATAGTGGGTGAAAGTATGTGTGGGTTTTAAAGTGTGTGTGTGTGTGTGTTGTTTAGGTGTGGTTCACACACCTGTTCAGTTCACGCATCACATGCTTCCCCCTTTCCATGTGCACTGGTCTTCTCACCAATCGTGGACATGCTATGTAAGTGCAAATCAGAATGTTAGCCTATTATAATTGGTGACTGCATACCTTGTCATACTTGTCATGCTTCTTCTTTGTTGCAGATTCTTCTGAACCTGCCTCCCTGACTTCCCCTGGTGTGACTGGGGACACAGGCCATTTTTTGTGGAAGTCCTTGACCACATCTGGAAAGAATTCTTTGGCAACAGCTTTCCTCTGATTGACCTCAAGGAATTGGGCCTTGCACAATTCAAGCCAGTCATGCTGATCTTTGTTAGCCCACAAGGCATATGTCATATTGAGTGAGTCAAGTAAAAGTTGAAACAAAATTTTAGGGGGCTGTTTAGAGAAGTTCTTGCTATGTGGTTCCAGCCACTGACCACTCAAACCATTTTCCGTCTTTTGTCATATTTGGTTTTTTTTTTTCTTTCCTTGCTACCTCTGCCACTCTGCACCAAGAATGACCAGTGGATGAAAAGGTGAGTCCCTCACATGTTTTGAACCTCAATTCTCTGACAAGCCAAATAGATACATTGGACATCAATGTTTTGCAGGAGTCTTCCAGCAATTCTGGCACTCAAACTGTCTCTGTAGTCATTGATTGTGAATGTCTTCATCAAGTTGAAACACTTCTGTGACAGCTTGGTCAACCCCCACTTATTCTAACTGGTGCAAATGAGCTCGACACTTTGGGGGGAAATGTTGAGTCAGACCAACTCAGCTCTCCCATGCATTTTTCTGTGGGTAATCCACTTGAACAACTTCAGCCTCACCTTGGCCACTGTCTGCTTCATCATTCACTTGTACTATCCAGATGGAACCTCAGTGCAGTCAAAGCATCTGGGAATCCTTCTAACAATAACTCATTTTTTGCATTGCCACAATCCACACCACAGGATGGGCATGACAAGCCATCCATATTTCAGGACTTGACAGCCACTTTTACACATCTCTCTACATCCAACAATCCTGCCTCAAGCACTGCAGCCTTGTTATGAGCCTGTACCCTGCCTGGTTCATTGGCAGCCCATCTTTCTCCTAAGAAGGGTACAAAGTATTATGCCATTATTGTTGGCAAATGTACTGGCATGTACTATAGTGAATGGTATGCAAACATTTGACTTTCAAATGTCCTATATCCCCACTGACATGCCACTCATTAAGGGATGATGTTAGGTGTCTCATAGACTACATTACGGGTGCCCGATTCAAATCCTTTAAGACTCTTGCACAGGTGATTGAGTTTTACCTAGAGCATAAGACGAAGGATAAAGTTTTTTTTGTTTGTAATCCAGGAGACGAGGAGAGGTTTGGTCCTGAGGCTGATGCCATTCAGTAGTTATTTGTAGAAATGTCATAGTCCCCTCTAAATCTACTGCCATTCATATGCCTTTCATTCATTTGATCTTAATAAAAGCCCAAGTTGCATAGATATTTTTTCATTTGTTAAGCTTGTAGAAATATGATTTCCTGTGAGTTGCTCTTGCAACATTCAGATACCTGCAGAACTCCATCCAGGTTTTTGAGTTGTGCTCCAGTTGTCAGCTAACTGGATGAATCCATGACTGATAACTTGGTAGTAGCAGTAAGGGGCACCATGCTTGAACCAACAAACCCTGATGCCACTTTGCATGTAGCTTACACTCACACCTTCCCTTGCAGCAGCAGTCCTGACCCAGCTGTCTAGGATATTCATGAGTGTGATATAACATTAGTACCTAAAATATAAGAACTTAATTACTTACCACAGGATGGAGCATAAATTTCAGAAGATGTGGAGCTGAACTGAAAACATTCATAATCATGTATCAACAACATTTGTGTGCCATCCACCATACAGTAAAGTAAATAGATAGGACCAGGAAAATAACAACAGCCAAGTCAATGTAACATAGATCTTTAACAATACTGGTTAAGCTGTGCTTAGGTATTGGATGTTATCAAGCCTGAGTGTCTTGAAGTTCCAAAACTGGAGAATCAACTTTTGCATTTTCAACTGATTACCAAATGAAAATGCTGGTGGTCCTCCTCCTTGAAAGAATATCTTACCTGAATTTATGAGCAGCTTATACCCAACTTATACCTTGTTATTTGTGGTTTGCCAATTTCAATCTCAGGCAACTTCAGAAGAGATAATGATATACTAAGTAAATCAGTTACCACATATGGCACCAGGGCCCAGTCTATTTCATTCCTTGTGCAGGGGAATCTCAATATTTTTCTTTTGCTTCTCTCCAATTTACTCTACTAACTCCATGTCCAAATGGAAAAATCCCCTCCCACCCAGCCATGAACCGCCTACTAAAAGGTCTTGTAAGATGGTAGGATTTCGATTTGCATGTCCTCAGCCTTCCGTCTTGCAACCTACCTCAGCTTCCAATCCTTCATTGTTTGTCATGGTCAGCACTGATTCTCGTTGATGTGGCATGACAAGTGGGGGCTGCCTCCTACACCACATCGCCAGAGGAAGTTAGAGGTGCTCCATCACCTGAGACCACTGCTAAAGCTAAGAGGAAATGGTATACAACAAACACCATATGTTAATACCTCAAATGATTCCTTGCAATACATTTTGACCTATTTTTTTCAGGATCAACTCACCAAATGGCTCAAGTTCAGGGAAACATTCTTGGACAAAGCATTGCAGCATGATGGACTGGGTGATTTTCTTGGGTATATGAGCTGCTCAAAATGTGGAAAAAAGGATGGGACCATTAAATGTAAGGATTGTGGAGATGGATGTATGTTAAAGTGCTTGGATTGCACTGTCCATATACACATCACAGACATCCACTGCACTGTGTTGAGGTCAGTGTGTCGTCAGTCACATGAGGCAAACCCACCAGCTGACTGTTTGTTGTCATCAGAGATGGAACAGTACTTTCTTTGATAAGGTTTCTCTCCAAAGCCTTGGTCTCTCCTACCAACTTGGTCATTCTGGGGCACCATGCCCTTGTCCTCAGCTGGGCCCTAAGAACTTCCTCATCTTTGACATCTCAGGCCCTCATTATGTCACTATCAACTACTGCCACTGCCAAGATGAACCCTCATCAAATTGGGTCCAATTGTTGCATGCAAAATGGTTTCCTGCAACACTTCAATGTCCTCAAACTGTCTTTACATTCCAGTGTCTTGAAAGCTTTCATGAACTGGCCCTCCAAGGGAAAACAAATCTATATGCACAAGGGGCAAACAGGGTTTGTTGCCTGGTAAAGAGGTAACCAAAAGCAGATAACTATGTTAAATAGTGAATTTCACACTAGTTGTCAAAAATACTCAAATAAAGAAGATTCATTGTTATATCAACTTTGCAGCCACAAAAAAGTGATATCAGAAATGTAAAGTATTCATTGGTGATTTGTTGATGCAGGAATGACTGAGAAACAAAGAAATTGTTGCCAGGAAAGGAAGATAAAGAAAAACCCTGTTTTACCTTGGCAACAATGATGAAGAAACTATTTAATGTCATTGAAAGGTCTTTCTTGGCACTGTAAAACACAATAACGGAAATTAAATTTAACCCTTTTGGACAATGGGACCCTGAGAAATAATTTTAATTCTTTGTTCCTGTTCCCTGATGTGAAACAGACCTTTCAATGACATTAAATAGTTTCCTCATGATTGTTGCCATGGTAAAACAGGGTCTTTCTTTATCTTCCTTTCCTGGCAACAATTTCTTTTGTTTCTGACTCATTTCTGCACCAACAAATCACCAATGAGTATGTTACATACATGACATCACCTTTTTGTGGCTGCAAAGTTGAAATAACAATGAATCTTCTTTATTTGAGCATTTTTGATACTAATGTGAAATTAACTATTTAACATAATTATCTGCTTTTTATTACCTCTTTACCAGGCCAAGAACCCTGTTTGCCCCTTGTGATGACTACTATCACACCCTTCTCTGACTATCTGATAATGCCAATCTATCTGCTCCCATTGTAAGTCTGAAATTACTCTCAAACCTTATTACTGATTTTGATTTTAACAGTACTGATATTCTGAGATCCACTGAGTATTTAGGATGTGGAGAAACTTGATGGCTCTCAAGTGAGCTGGTCACAGTCATGACCTATATGGCATGAGTGGGACCTTGCAAGGTGGGCTCATGGTCAAATGTCCTGCATGTCCACACCCTGAACGAAACCTCCCTGATGGATGGGAAAAGGCTGGACCCTTGTTGTAAGTTCTCTTGATTATTTTCTGGCTTTTACTTCACTAACCACCCAGGCAGGTTTCTTTATGTGCTTTTTGTTGCCATTGGTGGCAGCTTCGAGCTCAAGGGCAAGGAAAGAAACCTGAAGGATGTGGAGTTGATGCCTGGATGGGGAGCTTACATCCTGGAGGACAAGTACCAGAAACACCTTGCAAATTACATTGATGAACCAGAGATTAGTCATAACAAATTTCTTTGTGAGAACTGATTGAATTTCTGGTAGATGAATACATGTGAATCTCAACATGATGCACTTGATCAACAGCTGGATATTCCATCTCCAGGGTTGTTTCGGTCATTTGCTTGAGACACTGCCTAATACACAAAAATGGAGCAGGCAACCTGAAGAAGGGTGAAAAGTATGTTATTTTGAATTCTCTTTCATTCAGTCACTAACCACATTTAATCTAGATACTGTACTGTCAATTTCATCTTATTTTATGTGTTGATGGGTGTAGCACTTCTCCACATTGTCATTACCTATGATATTATCTGCCAGTGGTCGAAGAATTTTCGAAAACATATGCAAACCTACCCTGAAAACATGTGAATCCCTGAGATGACACAGGTTGAGGTGGCAATCCCTGGTTGGCACATCAATGGACATGGCAAGGGCTGTTGGGCCAATTTCAACCTTAACTACATGGAGGGTGCTGGGAGGATGGTCAGTGAGGATATCAAAACAACCTGAGCAGGCACAAATCAATTAGCACCTAGTGTTCAGGAGATGGGTCCAGCTGCAAGGCATGATACCTTGAAGGATCAGTGGAATGGGTGGAACTTTCAAAAAATTGTTGGTTTTCATATGGCTTTTCTTTTGGCTTTCAATTCATCCCCATATTCAAAGCTTTTTGGCATCAGGAACATTATTTTTAAAACACTTCAAAGATGCTTTCACATTGAGTGCTCAACAAGCTGAAGTTTTTAATCAGTTTCTAGGCATTTTTACTCCCTTGGCTGTCAAGAAGTGGGAAGAAATGGTTGTCGTGTGGAACACAAATCCATAAGCTTGAAACCCTTATCAGGACCAACCAAGTGGTAAGATATTTCTCTCAATTGCTAATTATTTTCATGTCTAATTGTATATTAAGGAACTACTTTACAAGATATCTGGCTTGTGTTAGCAAGGGAAGAAGCTGGCCAAGTGGCCCTTGGCCAGCTTCCTCAACACAAAGTTAGTCTGTCAAGCTTCTTACTGATTGGCTTCAACTTGGAAGATAGCCAGTAGGTGTTCCATACCTTTGTGTTTCAAATTATGGTCTCAACATGTGTAGATATCTTCTCCACCACAAAGCCAGAAAAACCAAAGGGTTACGGATGAGTAAACAGCTCACAGATCTTCAAAATAAGTGAAATGAATTATAACCTCTCATCCAAAACTGGTGCAAAGTTCAACTGGTCTATATTCCTCACATTGCCTCCCTTCTTTCACAAGCCCAACCTCCTCCTGAGGCTATGAGCTTGTCTACACCATTACCACCAGAAACCCTTGCTGAGAACCTCCCCCTGTTCCTTCCTTCATCATTACCCCCATGCATTTGTGCTCTCCCAGAGCTCAAGGAAATCTGCAACCTTGAACAATGATTACGCTGACCCCAAGCTGATGATGCTCTTGCTGAGGTCCAATGTCAGCACTGCATAACCCAAGGGCTTTGACTCTTCAAGTGGCTTAATGTATCTGGAATGGGTAATCAGCCAAACACATGCATGATCAGTCTATACAAATGTTTCAACAACAAAACAGATTGAGCTGCTGAAAAGTACCATTTTGCTTGGCACACTCTGCCTACTGTTGTTGCAGCTGCACGAACTTAAGCCCAAGGATGTTAGTGGTCCGGGTAGGGATCCTGATGAAACAAAAACCACAAATAGTCATTATCAGCCATCATGGATCTGGCTGGCACAATGCGTGAGCCCCCTCAACCACTCAGAGTTGGAAATTGGCAAAGATGAGTTTAATGAGAGCATGTGTGTGGAGTGGGTGAAGGCAACGACTCAAATGATGAGGTGGAAGGAAGAGCTGCTGCTCATTCAAGAGGAGATGCAATGTGTCATCACTTATCACAAGTGGAAGGCTAATTGGTGACCACAGCATAATGTGGAACCACAATGACCCAATGGTTTCGAGTGGGATTTTTGGCTATGCATATAAACAGGCTGACATCTGTGAATGTTTGGCTGAATGGTGTGCAGTCATTGGCTGCTGCATCTTAAACTAAGAGGTATTATTCCATTGTGGGCATCAGATTATGGGCATATGCTCTCAGATGTCCCTGTGCCACTGCACAATCCTGATGTTGATGTTAGTGTCCCATTGGATGATCCTCCTGATGAGGACCTTGAAGATGACTTAGAACTTGACAGTGAAGACAGAGATGAGGAACTCAAGGGAGATGTCAAGGTAGATGAGGGTGACTGCTTTAATCTAGATGATATAGACTATTAACTGTACCAGGGGATTGTCTTTGAATTAATCATTGGCTGGACTCCACTGAAATATTGACTGGATACAATGAAACTGATGTCTGGGTAGCTATGAAATGAGAGACCAGGCAGGAAAGAATTGGCAATGAAATAAGGCCAGCTGGTCAATGAAATTAAATGCTGTAAAGGAATGAAATTGCAATGAAATAAGGGTGGGTAGGCAGGAATTAAATAAGGCAGGGTAGGCCATGAAATTAAAGGCCAGGCAGGAATGAAATAAGAGTGGGTAGGCAATGAAATTAATGGCCAGGCAGGAATGAAATAAGGGTGGGTAGGGAATGGATTTGGTATTGTAGCCTGCCCTTAGATATTTGGCACAGAGCATCAGAATAGTATCATATACAATGCTGTGCTATGCCTTTTCCTTAGAACACAGAGCCTCTAACCCATATCCCAGACTTGTGCCAATTTAGTGTTTGGTCATGTTTGGCAGAAGCTTTAGAAGTAGACATGCACATGTAAATGAGGGTGAGAAATGAAATTAAATGCAAAACCAGGCAGGAATGAAATAGCAATGAAATAAGGCTGGGTTGGCAATGAAATTAAAAGCCAGACAAGGAATGAAATGAGGCTGGGTAGGCAAGGAAATTAAAGGCCAGGCAGGAATGAAATAGCAATAAAATAAGGCTGGGTAGGGAATGAAATTAAAGGCCAGGAAAGGAATGAAATAAGGGCAAGGAATGAAATGAGGCTAGGTAGGCAAGGAAATTAAAGGCCAGGCAGGAATGAAATGGCAATGAAATAAGGCTGGTTAGGGAATGAAATTAAAGGCCAGGCAGGAATGAAATGGCAATGAAATAAGGCTGGGTGGGCAATGAAATAGGTCTGGTCAAGAAATGAAATACATTTCATAAGATTTGCCTAGAGTTATGTTTATCATCATTACCTTGGGCTGTGTGGATGTAGGTGTGCAGGCACTTGACTGTACTTTATCATAAAAGTGGTAGCCACCACTTGCCAAACTTCTTGCATCATGACCTCACTTTGTCATTGAATAGAATAACACCTCCAAAGACCAATCAGCCCATCATCCATACAGTTTTATATCCCTAAAAGAAATCATATCAGTCATGACAATCACTAGAGATAGGACAGGATCTAATGGAATAGCCTCTCAGCCTCTTCTGATGTGAAAGACAATTTGAGCATGATATCAAAATCATGATGCAGCAATGGCAATGTGTCATGTCGTCTCAATCTTTCAGCCATATATTCATGAACCTATGCCCATGAAGCTATACATAGCCAAGAACACTACAAACTACATGTCAGAAAAGTGGATTACAAACTTTTGTAGTCTCAAAAAGCGGACACTACTAATTTTTGTAACCTGAAAAAGCGGATACTACAAACTTTTGTAGTCTGAATAAGTGGACACTACTAATTTTTGTAATGAAAAAAGCGGACACTAACTTTTCTAATTGATTGCCTAGACAAACATATGTAAACAAAATCTCGAAAATGCGCACCTTGGGTACTTTTTGGCCTATACTCCTTTTCTCTTGATAAAATTCCTCAAACTAAAAATGGAATATGGTCTCTGCAATATTTCTGTATATGCCCCAGCCATTTCCCCATCAAATATCTGCCTTGAATGGGGTGGATGGGGCAGGCTGCCTTTGGATGACCTTTCAACCCTAACCCTAACTTTGTAGTATGAATCCAACCTTTGTAGTCTTTATGTTTTTTCCTGATTTTTCCCTATTTTATTCCTATTTTTCATTTTGCATAGCCATGCTTTCCATATTTGAAAATGTGCACTGCACCCTGAAAGCACACACCCCCAACATCATCATCAACAGTGAGTACCATCCCCATTTTCTACCCTATTTTTTCTGCTATTTTATTCCTATTTTTCTTTTGGAAAAGCGCACATTTCCATATTTGGAAGTGCACTTTTGGACCCTGAAAACAGTGAGCAAGCCATGGGAAACAGTGAGCACCAAGGCTGGCCCCAGGGAGCCCAGTGATGAGCCATATATTGACTGGTTGGCAGCTGGTAGCTAACTAACAGGCCCCTTAGTTAGGGTGTTTGATGCATCAGCTTGGTGGGCAACTGGCACAAATGATGTATCAAACTAGTCACTACAGGTGGTTTTCAACACTGTGGTAAATCTTCTAGCTTTTTGCTTTTTCTTTTTTTCTGACATTGATGTTTATAAACAAGAAAACCCCTCCAGTGTGAGGGAGCAAGAAAGACAATGTTCAACAAGTTGGCTCCTGCAACAATGTACCATTTTTCAATCCTTTGGAGGAATGGAGACTACTTGTTTTTCATGTTACACTGGCCCTTCATGGAATCCACCTGCCAACTGCCTTCATCAGGTGTCGTCTGTTCCTGTGAATTCCACAGAACATTTCAGCCTCAACTCTGGAATGCCCAAATTCCACCATAATAAGACACCAGAATGAAAAAATAGCAGGCCTTCCTGCCAAATTTTATTCCACTGGATTCCACTGGAATGACTGGATTCTGGCAGGAATTAGGGGGGCACTGTAAAGACCTCCATTCTTCCCCCAGGCTTGTATGCCCCCATGTAAATACAGGTAATTTAGTATAGATAGTTATAATCAGTAGTGGTATTCTATCTTTTTATTAGTATACACATAGGTCTTAGTATATATACTCTACTTTATATATACCACAAAAAGACCAGTTGCAACCAGTTTGAACCAGTTTTCTTTGGTCTTTCCATTTTTCATCAAACCTTGGGACTGGCAACTGAAAATTTTCAGGATCAGTGCAACCACAACTGGTGGTCTGGTCTTTTGTGGTTGTGTTCAGTTCAGTTTCAGTCATATTTTCAGTCCAGTCAACTGGACCTGCAAACACTAGGCAGGAAGGAGAGTTGTTGCTGCATGAGGAACAAAAACTCAGCACAAGGAAAGTGGAGGTGATCAAGAAAATATTACCCCTGTGATACAGGTTAAATAAATTTAACCATATAAAATCCGATTTTTGCGATTTTAGTATTATACATCTCTGTAGACACTATTTACAAGTTGCAATGATTTTAAGAGTCTTTGAACATGCCCTGTTCAGTAGACTAAAAGTGCAAATGTGTAGAATCTGAAATAGGACAAAGGCCTTGGAGCTGGCAGCAGAACTCATGTGCCATGACATTATACTTGGAGCCTATCTAGGATTCACCCACCACGAAATAGAGTATAAAAAGTGCTCTAGAGTAGACACCCCAATGCAGGGAATATAAAATTGCATTAACTATCATGGGCTTAGGAAGGAATACAGGATTTTACATGATGAAAGCTAGAATTTTAAAATTAAAACTTGTGATGAAATATTAGTTCTATGAAGGAGAAACATGATAGACACATTGTGACATGTCCTATGGCACACTACACTAAAAGAAATCACTAAGTGTATGGTTTATGGCCATAGAAAGCCATGTACAGAAATTCCCATGCACACATCAAAAGTGATGTGTTGTCAGCCACAACCACAAGAAAACTCAAATATAGAAAGAAAACCGTTATGTCTTCATTCCATACGAAAAACATATGATACAATGTTTCAGAGAGATCTATCGTACTCTGATGAAGAGATAAGGATTTTCTATTGAAGATCTACCAAGAGAATCATGAGCCAGAGGTTGATGGCAACATGGATCAGTGCATCAGCATACCTATCAAAACTCAGATGCAATATATTAAAATAGTAACCAAACTATAGAGAAGACATACACAAGAGATCAAAGAGAGATAAAAATAGCTACACTGGCTATTACCATGTATGCATCAATACTGATGTGTTCTGTGAATACACTATAAAACCTGTAGTGTCCCTCAAGAAAGGCTACAAAATATTATGATACCCTAGTAAAATGATTCAGTTATTTGGCTTTCATGTTTGTACCTCAAAGAAACACATGTAAAACACATAGATAAGGATTTTTGTATTTAAGGAGTGTGTGGCTGGGTCAAATACACAAGGAATTGTCCCATATTGACCAGTTAGCTGCACTCCAAGTAGAGACTTAGGAGGTGGGCAATTGTATACAATAAGGAGATTACTTCATGGTCAGATAGTACAGTGTGAATGAAGCCAGCATGCTTGGGAGTCAACTTGCTTGAAGACATTTGAATTAAGAGTTTGGAACAGACTTAGAATTTGAAAGTCCAGAGCCCCAGAAAGGTCAGAACTTTGTTCTATTGAATTATCCTATACCACACCCCTCATGTTAAATCATTTTCAAAGTCTTATGGCTATGATTTGCAATTAAATACATTAAAACTAATGTTAAAACAATACTATTGAGACTTTTGAGAACACAAGTGATATTTTTCAATATAAAAGGCCCTGAACTCTTGTACCAAGATTGTGATAGTGTGTGTGTGTTAGTGAGTGAGTGTTAGGTGTTTTAGGGTTTTTCCTGAGGCACTTGATCCTTGTTTCGCGTTTTGTGCACTTTCACATTCATCCCCATGCAATGTGTATCACCTGTTGTTACTATATGTGCAGATGGGACTAGTGTTCAGCTGCTGCTGATCTTCAAGGGTAAAAACATTAAAGAGAGCTGGGTAGAGGGAAACACTGTCAATGCATTGTATGTTCAACAGGTTTCAGAAGTAACATAATCAAAATTTTACTTGCATAGTATTACTCCTAATAGGGGGTGGACAGATGGCAATGTTGGCTGACAGTAGCTCAAACACATCTTTGATCCTCAAACAAAACAAAAAGCAGGTAGGAAGACCTCTGTCCTTCTTCTGAGGTCTTAATCATGCCCCACTGATTCCTGCTGGATTTCAGTCATTCCTGTGGAATCCAGAGGAATCAATTTTGGCACAGAGCCCAGCCAAAATCTCATTCCAGGGGACAAATATTCCAGTGGAATGATGTCGTTCCTGATTAGTAGCCGGAATGGTCCCTGGAATAGACAAAAAGGAAGGCATACAGAATGCAGTGGCCAGAATAGACATTAATAAACTGTTATGTATATATAAAATCAATATTACATATCATTGTTGATGGCAAAATCAAGCCTCAGCATTTGCTGAGGCTCAATTTGGCACCATCACAACCATCAACCCTCTTCTTTCTCAACTACCACCATCCTCCACGATGATCACCCAGTGCCACCACCTCACCACTGTTGCCCACAGCCACCACCTCACACAATGGTCATCAACCAACCACCACCAGCACCACATCACACATCAAGTCACACACCAATGACACCAGCACCATGTCACCATGTCGCCAGTCACCACAAACAGCTGGCTCAATGCCATGTCATGGTGATGTGGTGCACAACCATTGATGAACAATGCTGGCTGGGAAGTGAGGCAGGGCTGAGGGCCACCAAAAGGTCTGTAACCCTTCATATCCCCTTTCAACTGACAAAACCCCCACCAGCTGCCAGCACCCACAACCCCCACCAACCATTGCCACATCCCCCCTCCCCCTCAGGCCAATCTTGGGGATGCGATGAACAACAAGAACCACACACGACAAACAATGATGACAATGGACAATGAACAACAATGATCATGGATGATGACTATGGATGATGGACGATTTCCGATAAGCAACGATGATGACCCACCACCACTGCACAGCTGCCACCACCCACAATGACCACCAACCAAACAACAATGACAGACAACAGACAACAATGATAATCGTTGTTGTTGTCTTCTGTCATTGTTTCTCGTTGTTGTCATCTGACCTTATTTCTTGTCGTTGCTCATCATTGTTGTTTTTCATTGTTGCTTGTAGTTAGTTATTACTTATAGTAGTTATTAGTGTAGTTATAGTAGTTGTTAATGCATGTCTGGCTTTGTCAATATAATTCTTTAGTCTTGTTGGTTCAGCATTCCTAGGTGAAATCACCTATTTTTAGAATTTTGGCTGATCCAATATCTGTACAATGACACTTATTGCTTGTCCATTCCAATGGAATGAAGTTTTTATTAAGCTGTTGGCTCCAATTTAGTCCATTCCTGTGGATTCCTGTCCATTCCTGCAGATTCCAGTGGAATGGCTCCATTCCTGCAGGAATCAGTGGAGCAAGGCAAAGTACTGCTTCTTCTGGATGGGCACAGTTCACACTATACCCTTGACTTAACTGACTATGCACAGGAAAACAACATTATCCTGCTCAGATACCTCACACACTGACACATGCACTTCAAGGTCTTGATGTTGTTTGTTTTGCAAAGATGAAAGAGGCCTGGAAGCAAGAGATAGTCAGCTTCAAGGAGGAGAAGATGCAAAAAATTACAAAATCAGAATTTACCTTCCTCTGGAGTTATGCATACCAGTCTGCATTCACTCCAGACACAATCTTGGCTGTATTTTATGCCACAGGTGTGCACCCCTTCACATGTGAGACAATCATGGAAGCACAGATGAAGCCTAGTGTCTAGTGTTTTCAAGTCCAGTTAAGTCCGGTTTTTTGATCCCCAAAGGGGCAACCGTGGACTGCAACCAGTCCAAACCATTGCACATACTTGGAGGACTGCAACCAAACTGAATAGGACCAGTCCTATTCAGTTTGGTTGCCCCTAAAGACCAGTCTCAACTGCTATTTTTACAGTAAATAAATTGTATTATAAAAGTAATTACATCGTGGATTGTCCCCCAAATGTTTGTTCATTCAATTTAGATCAAAGATAAAAGAAAAGAATTTCTCAACATACTAAACAAAACCCTAAGCTGATCAGTGATGATGTCATCCATGGCAGGCATTTGCAGTAAGTAGCTGATAATGCATATGTGCGTGACAAGGGTGTGACAAGCTTGACAAGTCACAAGCTCGACCAGTAGAGCTTGTGACTTGACATCAATTTGACCTAAAATACAAAGAAAGGTGCATGATGTCATCCTCCTGCAGTGTTAAGTTGCCGATTTATGTAGTGCTTGGAAGTCCAGTCCCAAGACTGGAAAAAGACCGAGACTGGACTGGACCAAGACTGCCCAAGACCAGAAATTCCCAGGACCGTCTGGTCTTTGGTCTCTCATGATTTCTGAAATTTGAAGACCATGAAGACTGACAAAAGACCGGTGTAACTGGTCTCAACCAAAGTTCGTAACCAAATACAAACACCCCTCATAACCTAACACAAACACAAACTTCTTCCCTCTTCCTCAAACCACCATCAACCACAACACCTGGCCACCATTGCCCATCACCATGGTCACTGTGGCCACTACCGCCCACATCAATCATCAACTGCCCACATCACCCATCGACTGCCCACATTGGTTGTTGACCACCAAAAACGACACCATGTCACCAACCGAACGAGCACCAGCAAGGTTGAGGGGACATGATGAAGCAATGAGGTGAGACAACGTGACAATGGGATGTCTGATGGTGACGACCCAGTTGTGTTCTGCCTGCCCAGGTGAGTATGCCACCCCCTTTGCCTCGCACTAATTTCCCTCAGCGATGAGGGACGACCATGGCCATGCCACCACAACAATGATAAGAGTCCAAGGTGCCACATCGATGGCAATGTGGCAACCAATCAATGAATGACGACAATGTCATTGTTGTTTACATATTATTGTAACGGTAAGTACTTTACCTTCATCCCAACCCACCCACTAACAGTACCATGCTACAGCAACTACAATGACTGACATGATGTGACACCACCACAATGTGATGCTACTACAAGGCAGGGGGAGGCCCGGTCATGGTAACCAAATGGCGAATGGCAACATTGTCACCATTTGTTGTTGTTGTTTATTCCATGAGTGGAGGAGCCTTGTGAGCAGGTGCTCACAATGTAATGTAGTTAGTCTTCATATAAATTTTATTTACTGTAGGAACAACAGTCAGAGTACTGATACGGGTTAAATCAATTTAACCCTATAAAATTCGATTTTTGCGATTTTAGCATCATACACCTCTGAGGACACTATTTACAATTGCAATGATACAGAGAGTCTTTGAACACGCCCTGTTCAGTA
>Ga0307507_10007193_pt1 | contig 16392 bp, 23 predicted proteins | sample 7_EM_MG_FD_207223 | JGI IMG/M metagenome (GOLD analysis project Ga0307507, IMG submission 207223) | Populus trichocarpa ectomycorrhiza microbial communities from riparian zone in the Pacific Northwest, United States - 7_EM | ecosystem: Host-associated > Plants > Roots > Unclassified | place... | reverse complement strand
TCCTAGTTGCAAACATCTTCCTTTTCGTCGCTTTCGCGCCTCTCGGCTTGGGTGGGCCCGCTATCTTCCATCCTTGGGGCTCATCCTTTTCTTCTCTCTTCTCTCCTCCCTTTGCTACCTTAGCCACTGGTTTCTCCGGTGGGGTAGGTCCGGCGCTTCCTTTTCGTTTCCGGTTTCGCTTGTTCGGGGTTTTCGGCCCCTGCTCCGGGTTATCGTTTTTGACGGCCTGAGCGTAGCTCATAGATCCGGCTTTCTCCTTGGGCTCGGACCCCGCCTCTTGTTTATCGTCGTTCTTTCGTGTCGTAAGTGTTACCGCTGGCCGATCCTGGACCATCTTCGTAAGGTTTTGGACCGTAGCATTGAGTGACTTGACTTGTTGAGTCAGGCCTAGCACCAGCGTCATCATCGTAATATCCGCATCCGTAAAGTCTTCGTTTGCAAGGTTCCCAATGGTTTCCATTACAGGCGATTCTTTTGGGGGGCCAAACACGTTAAGGTATTCCTTTATCATCTTCTTCGTTTGAACCACGTCTGGCAAGAGGTCACTCTTTTTACCCTTCTCCGACGGGGTCGGGGTGCCAGTTGATTCATTCTCTTCTATGTCCATCTCCGTTCCAGGGTAAGCCATTTCCTGGAGAGGCTTGGGTGTGGTATGGATTGTATCCGTGTAACCTGACAGGTCACGTTACGCGGAAAACTCGCGATAGTGTAGGTGTGGTGTTTCCAAAAGTGCAAAAAGCACTTAGCAGGAAAAAAGGGGGGAAGAAGCTTGCTGCCACAATGATGCATAGCGTTTCAACTTGTACTAGAGACCCATTGCATCCTATGATGCCTCTATTTATGAGGGTAAAGGGCAATAGATTATGAGAGCGTATTTTGAAGATCCCATTTGCAATTCCTCTCTTTATTCAGGCTTTTCCTCTATATTCTCTCCAAGTTTAGGATAAGAATCTCCAGCTATAGCACTTCCTAGCTACCTCCATCTTCCCTTACCAACCTCCCCATACTCCGCCTGCCTCTTAAAGCCCCAAAATCACCCGACAGCCAATACACCATCCACATCTCTCACTCCTCTCAAAACACTTCTCACAAACCCCATGCCCACACCCCAAGCTGACTTCCCCCTTCCTCTCTAGACAATCGTGACAGCGCTTCATGTATTTTCCCGTATCTTCAACCCTCTCGAAGACGACAGATGAGTCACGGGATATCTCCCAGGTTTCTGGTCCTGGTATTTTGAACGACTCGTCTTCCTGGGAGGGGGCGGTAAGAGTTAGGCTAGGGCTGTGGGCCGGTGCAGGAGGTTCTGTGATGGGGTCAGTCTTGGCTTGGGGGAGTGCAGGGGTTTGAGAGGTTCCCTGTTTGACAGGAGGGGGCGGAATGGGAGAAGCTTTGTCCTTCGAGGGTTTGGCGCAGCGGTAGCCTATGAGGGACTTGATGAGGTTGAGCATTACTAGGCCGAGGCTGTGATGGTTTCGGTGTATGAGTGGTGTTATCGGCCGTTAGACGGGAGATGAGGGATGACGCTTTGTAAGATAATGGACTTATATTCGAAGTTTGCTTACCCAAACCACCCGCGACTCTCTGATAGAATTCCGAGTTGAAAGTTGGCCACTTGAAAGAACAAGAATTGAGCGCCGAGAGGATTCTTGAGATGAAATGATCCCGGGCTTCTTGAACTTTCTGTAATTGTAATTGGGGAGAGAATAAGACAGCTATATTTCGAATGCACCCTGGAATGCTGGTCATAGTCTATCACTCGGTAGAATAGTGTTTTCAAAAGTTCTGTACATTTGTCACAAGCTGCTACGGGATACAAGGAGGCCTAATAGGAGCAACCACCGAAACAGGCTTCTAGAATAGGAATTGTAGCGTGCCCCCGGTCAATGAAGAGGAGTGGGGACGGGAGAATGTAGTACAAGGCGTTATAGTTCTTGGGCACACTGGCAGGTCATCGTTAGCGGGCCCAAGTACCGTTGAAATACCAAAACAGCCAAATCCCCATTTGCGCCTCCACTTCTTAACCAATTCAAATAAATGAGACATGAGTATATAGCTAAAGATCAAGTGAATCTGAAATTCTCATTCCTATAACAAATTCCTTTGCTCTGCCGGCGGCGCTGGTCGATTGGCCTGACCCATCCTACCGGCGATTGAGAAAGATACAAGTTTTGAAAATCGCCAATTCCCTAGAGCCACAGTTTATACTATATTGCACCATACACTTCAACATTAGAATATCGCAATTAGAATACCGCAATTACGATACCTAGAACCACTAATTCCCCAAGAATTGATTCACTTACGCTACAGATTGTGGAGTTCAGGCGCTCTGAAGGGGGTTATTTTCAGTGTAATAGTGGTTACCGACGGCAACTCCTCTCAGGGCGCTAGTAGTTACGTGAGCATTGTAAGTAGCCGAACACAAAATAGATATGCCAGGGAAGTGGAATTAGCCTTCTGGGCTGCATAAAGGGAAAATACCGCAAACTGAACTATTACCTGAGACCAAATAAAAAGGATGGTATACTTACACAGCCTTGCCAGGGGGTAGGGGGTGTAACATCCTGGCAGCACCTCCACCTTTCAGTCGCCCACTGTGGGCTGGGTTTCACTGGGGGGCTTTGACAGGTAGCGGAAGCGAAATTTTCGGGAGAATAGGGAAGAGCAAGTAGGGGTTGCTACCCCCAGCTCGAGATCGCTCCCGGTAGTTAGGAATGTCGGACAGTGGTGCGATGTGTCACATGTTCTAGGGATTCTACATATTATAGTAGGCTGACATTTGTCCAGTGCTTGAAATATTGTAGTAGCACCATACACGATTCTATACTCCACATAACCACAAGGTTTAGAGCGATAAACTCTATTTTACTGCCACTTTTGCTTGAGCATACTCGCTCTTAGCGATGGCTTATCACTTTATTTTCATTGTGAGTAGTTCTGATTAAGAGTCTGCAGGTAGTTCTACTAGATAGCTTTAAATTTTCTGGGCATCTGGATATAATCTTGATTGGACTGACTAACCCAGGCCCTTCAAGACCACAGCTGGACTAGCTTCTTAGTATAGACAGATGGGTGCCCTAAACTGGAAAGTTCAAACCTGAGACTTTTTATCCTGCACTTCAAACTTCTTGTGACTCTCATTAGTCTCCAAGTGGCACAAAATATTGAGCAGCTCCAAGCAACTAGAGTTTATAATACTCTCCCTTTTATCAGAAGATAGGCTCAAGAATATCAAACATAAATTAAGCTTAACATAGCGACAACACTAGACTGCCAAATACCACATTCCAACTCCAATCAATTCACTTTGAATAACAATAGTCCATCTCATCCAAAAGAAAACACCCAATTCAAACTAGTAAATCAACCACATCTCTATCCTACCCCATCATTTTATTGTTTCCAATTCCACAGCCTTCACCTCAGGCTAAATCCTTCTCCTACAAAGTGGACAAACTGGCCGATTTGAAGCCAGACAGATTTGCTCATAACACCACCTGCAAAGTGCATGTCCACAAGGAAACGAGTACTCAACAACATAGTCAGGCTGAGACAAAACTGGACACTTGGAGTCTTCACTCATTCCCTCAAACCAACTTGCTGGCGGCTCCTCAGTGAGTCTTGGTAAAGGGACCAGAGGAGGGGGAGGAGGGAGGTCCGTTCTTGGAGCATGAGGGATGAGATTTAAGTCTATTTCTCCAGAAGCGTTGAGAAAGGTGGGAGTGGTGTGAGAGATAGGGTTTAAGTTCATTGCTCTGGAAGGGTTGGAAGAATTTGAATGAGTTACTGGCAAGTTCCATAAAATTGGACCAGCGACAGTGTTTCCACCCAAAACTCTAGTTGAACGAGTCAAGTTAGTGCTACCAGAAGTAAGACTTTCAACGAATCCTGGGGCCACTCCAAGATCTTGGCTCTCCTCATGCTGGCCTGAAGGAATGGTCAGGATTTGGGTTCTGTTTTGGTCTGTATTATTATGTTGACCTCTGACTCTGGCAGTAGTAGTATAAGCCGCAGGGAGAATGGTAATAGGCAGGGGACTGGGAGGGAGCAGGAGAATCTGTGAATGGTTGGCAATCCACTTCAGACAGGAATTCATTTAGGTTTATTATACTTACGTCCACTAAATCTGTTGGCCCATCATAGTCAGAAGGTTCCTCATAATATTCCTCTCCCTCATACCACATCAACTGAGGGCCCCGCCTCCCACTCCTACCACGATTTATATTGTGCCCACTGGCACCTTGGGAGGCGTTATTCTGTTGGATGTCAGAATGAATATCTGGCATACTAGTAGTAGTGCCAACAGATTCGGGCATCTCAACAGGAAGATGGTCGTTCGGCATAATGTATACTAAGGTGAAAAGAAATATAAACCCGGCTTGGTGAATGATTGTATAACAAATGATTTGAGAGATGTAAGTTTTTCGCTTCCGATATGCTTGTGGGTAGAGGATAGACTGCCCCGTTTTATCCTCAATTCCTACAAGCTGCTCATTTCAATACTCCCAGTAACCATAGAACAGTAGACTAAAATTTAATTATGCTATAAGCGTACGAGTAATGGGGTCAGTACATCCTAGAAAGGCTTTAACTAGTCATTTGAAAAATCCCAGCCTTCCGCATGACAGTCCAGAATTTAATACCATCACAATCATTCTACTGAACAAAAAGCCAGCCCGGAGTAGAATTCAAGGTTTCCAACCAGCTGAAAACAAAAATAAAACTGACAGGATTATACTACTCGGAACCAAAACTTATACAGCCAAACCCACCGGGCTGTAAATAGATCTCGACCGAGAACCTTTCCGCCTCCAAGCTCAATTCGACAGACAACCTCGCTACATTCCACAGAACAAACATGTTAGATATGTTTGGAGATACGACTACCCACGCTTAGGTCATCTCTTCGGGACTGACTAAGGTTATTAGCAGACAGCTGTCAGAAGGATATCATACGTGCAATCGGTATAGCTATAGACGTCAATTCATGGAGTTTGCGATATCTAAATAATCGGAAATGGAACGGTAATAGTAAGACCAAGGCTAAAGTAGGATAAACCTACCGTAGATAGCTGAAGTGTTAGACCCCGCGCCCAATTACTTTTATAGACCTCTTCCATCCTTCCACTCCGACGCCGAGAATACCGCCGTTCAACCATACAACGCTCAAAAGACGAAACAAGCCGGTTGGTTACCTACCACCTATTACCATCACCAACCAGCAGCCAATAAAACACCGAGTGACAAACCATGCCTCTAAAAGCACTCTGCTCAATCAGCACTGAAAACCCCCCGATAAGCACTCCCAAAGTAGACCAACCACGCATCCTCAACCCCCGGTACTATACTCCACACCTCCGGGCAAACACCACCTACCATGCACACATCCCAAAGCCTCCCAAGCACTCCCAAAACCCACGAACCAAACCCCTTTACAGAAGCTACCGCCAGGCCGGTATGATAGCATAATACACACCCTGCAAGTAACACAACCCCCCCCCCCCCACCGTCAAAAAAACAAAAAAGAAACGAATCTACCAATACGGTACACGTACGGGACTTACAACTGCACAGTGGTAGCGCCTACCTGCCTCCATCTAAAGCCGCATCGAAACAGGCATACGCCACCAACCACCGTACCGCACCGCATTAATATTATACTGGTATGTGATACTAGAATCCAGTAACACCAGAAACAAAGCACATATCACATTTGACATCCCGTGCGAACCAACCGATACTTCTCCGGCCCTCCCCCCCTGATACCCACACACACATACACACACGTGAGGTGCAGTGATTTTCTGGGTAAAATATTGTTCAGCGCTAGCACAGCGCAGTGACATACTGATAGCGGCCATGATTACTATTACTACAGGTATTTTAGATAAAGCATTTGTACCGGTAGCCCTATGTGATAGGTGTCGATTCCGTCTCTTTGGTAACTTAGCTTGATGCGTTATTTACGTCCTGCCAATAAAATAAAATAATAAATAGTTGCATGGCGATTGATAGATAGCCTCGGCTATTTAATTGGGGTATTCATACGGTATTTTGAATACATGTATTGGTCCCCCTCTCTTGTTTCCCCGGCCCCTCCCTCTTGATGATCTCTGAGTAAGATTTCCCAATAATTCCCTTTTTCTCTGGTGGTTCGCTTTCATGTACAGCCATTCCAAGAATTGAGGAAAAGAGTAAAAGAAAGAAAGAAAGAAAGCTAAAGAGGTTCATAAAAATACAGCGTCTGCCACCACTATCATTCCGTCGTTGATTTATACAGTATCGTCGTAACATACTATCGGAGGAAAGAGAGGAGATCAGATTTTACTAAATAATAGAGAGGAAAAAAATTCGGCGGGGGGAAGGGGGGAATACCTTCTTCCGATATCGTGTGGTAGCGCTAACCGCCAAAACCTGATTCTTGATGGAACTAGTGGCCAAGTGGTTCAAGACCACATGATTCGGTATCCCAAGCACACTCGCGTCATCTTTCATAGCAGAGCTAGTATTGAGGATAACCTTCTGCAACATCATCGGTAGGCTAGGCGGCGCCGGAATATCCCCGTCTTCATTCCCGATCCTCTGGCCATCTTCCCCGCCATCGTCAAAATCGCGGAGGTAGGCAGGTATCTCATTTGTGTATCGCTTCTTTTTTTTTGACAGGTTTGAGAGGAGATTTGCCGACGCGTGAGGGCGATGCGTGGAGCCTGACGGTGATGGCGGGGAGTGTTGGCGGTCGAGTGGGGGCATATCGTCGGCGTTTACTTCAAGGTAGTTTACCAGGATTCCTGTATCGTCTACTGCTGTCGGGAGGTTATCGGATGTTCGCATCTCCCCATCAACGAAGAATTTCAGGTGGTGGGTGCCTGGCGGGAGGGGTACGACTGCTGACAGTGTCTCGTCGTCTGGGCTGTGGATGACTACTTTAGCATTAAGGAGGGGGGACAAGGCGGAGAGAGAGGGGGGGCAAACCTTCTATTCAATTTAAACCTCTTCCGCCAATTGGAAAATGTGCCTGTAACATGTACTTTGTGACCGCCCTGCAGCCATTGGATGAGTGTGGGGATTGTTCTCGTATCGGCAACATCCACCTCTTCGTCGACGGTGGTGGTCGATCCCATGCTCCCTCTTTTAGTTAAAGGATCGGCATGTGGTCCGGCGGATAGTGGGGTGCCTTCTCGAGAAGGAAGATCCTCTCCAGCCGCAGTGGGAGTGCTGTCTGCCGTCTGCAATTTTCGAACGGTTGGAGAAGTCAAGGGATCGTCGTCGCCAAAGCCAGGGGTTGGCCGTGGAGTAGTACGATCGATGGTCCATGGTACAGATGAGATCGCCTCTGCGATGCTCTCGCGTCGTCCCTGGGGTATATAGCGTGCTTCGATAGGGCTCGCAGGCTCGTTGCGGGAGCGAATGGGGAGGGTAAGGGGGTCCTCTGGGGGTACAGAGGCCGAGGCACCGGCATGCTTTGACGGCGCCAGCTGAAGACTATTCCGGCGGTTGATTATTGTTCGGGATGATGAGGTCGATGCGGCACGGGCGGGGACATTTGCTATCGGGGGTGAGGTAGGGGTGGAGTGTTGTTGGTTGAGGTGATGATGTTGGTGGTGTTGCTGTGGCTGTGGCTGGGAAGATGCTCGAGAGGGGTTATTCCCCATGGTTGCGAATAGCCGGGTTCTCGCAAAATTATGTGGGTATGCGTGTAGGAAAGGAATAATAATATGATAATAATGATAATAATAATAGGGCGAGTCCAGGTGGTGGTGGGAGCAGCGGGTTTGTTGGTCTTTTGGTGTGTGAGTGGGTGGATGTATGGAGGGAATAATGAATGTGGGGAGGTAGCTTGATAGGAAGGGGAGGGGGGTGGTCTAGGGTGTACAGTACCGGTAACGTGAGTGCCTGGTAGTGACGATGAGAACTACCGTATCATAATACTATGATAACTTGGGTATGATAGCTGCTCGACTACTGCAGCATGGACTCTCCTCTCCTCTCCTCTCCTTTCCTCTCCCCTCCTCTTCTCCTCTCTTGTCTCAATCTCTCCCAGCTACAATACTCGACCACAGTACACCTTGCCTACTGTAAGTATCTTCTCGCAGCGGGTGCAGCGAGAGGCATAAATCAATTAATGCAGTGCTGGGAAACAGCAGGAGGGCAAATGATGCCGGAACCCGCAGGGGGTGGGGAAGAAAAGGGGCCGCAAGATCGGGGGAGAAATCAGGAAGATCAGACACGGGCTATCCCTGAGGGAGAACTGAGCGAGTTATCACAAGAGGCGTTTGAGTATGATGATAATACCGGTATCTTGGACGAATATCACAAAATGAGAGTGTCGTTCATTTATCAGCAAAAAGGAGAGAAGAATCGGGGCCGAGAGAGGGAGAGAGAGAGGAAGGGGGGGAAGCTGAGTGTAAAATTGTTCACTTCACAATCGTCATAGGTAGAGTAATCGACCTCTTCATCCTACGATTCCTTGGCGATTCATCCATACCGGCTGCCGGTAGCTCACCTCCTTCCAGGAATCACTCTCTCACTCTAATTACCTGCCACTCATCACGATACCGAACCACCGCCCACCGGCGAAAATTTCCCTCTTGGGCAAGAAACCGTCGACAGCCTCAAAAACAATAATCAGGCAATTTAATGTGCTCAATCTTACAGCATGCTGTGTATCACTTAGAATATCATAATACCGGTATTATCTAGTATTTGTTCATTATGAGTCTTCCGGGAATAACTTGCGCATCAGACTGGGTCGCCATATTTTTCGCTTAATCGAAAAACAAAGCCGTTGAGACATTTCGTCATCCCCTCGGCTTTTTGTTTCTCCAGCCCCGCTGCTTAGTCATTTATCATGATTTCTCACTCATGGCTTCGATGATCCTCCCCATAGATGTCTGTGTTCGGAACGGTAGGGAAATTACAAGAGAAGCATTCCACAGTCGTTCTCCCTTTGGCCTATTTCGCATACAGATACTAAGGTAAGCTCCGAAACGTGCAAACCTTGATTTGACCACAATACCACAAAGGCAAATTCAGCCAGCATAGCCCCAGTATGATAACTCCTATCTCCCAGAGAACCTTCCAGGAACAGCCCTTCAAAAATGTTAGCTCTAGTGATTTGAAGGGAGAAGGTAGAATAATCTTCCATATGCCAATAAAGCGATTTAAATTCAGATCCGGCATAGTAAGGGTCGGGAAACCAAGTCAATCATCCTGCTGAGAAAATTTATGGGGCCGACAAGGATAGGTTTTGGGCTCATCCGCTGCGAAGCCAAATTCCCATCTAGCTCCGATTTTCCTCTTTTTTTGTCTCTGGGGGCGTCTAGATATGCCACCGCAGAGTCTCCTGAATTGCACTCCCTTTATGTTGTAGCAGGTCCCCTGGGGGTCGGGTCTGGTACCACGGTACTGCTCGTAGCTCAGAGGAGTACGTTTTCTTTCACCAGCCACCTAAATCTGTCTTAGGATGTCCTGAAATTTAGGAGTTGTTTCTAGACAGCTTTTTTTCTTGTCTTGTGTGTTCTATTCTTATTTAAATTCTATTTGCTTGTTTAGTTACTTGGTCATATCATACGTTAGAGCGATCAGCTCTCTCATACGATAGCTTTATGACGCTCCTGGTGAATGATTATCATAGTACAGTACATAAAGTTAGAAGGCAAGTACACATTACACACTTCTAATGTTCCCTACCTCCTTGAATTAAGCCTCCATCGGAGTGCAAATCCCTCAAGTACCCATCTATAGGCATTTAGAAGCAGAAACCTGAGAGCACTACTGATACAATAGAAATTGTTCGTCGTTCTGCAAGTGAGCAACTGAGTTGTGTAGAATACAATCGCTCGTTCTAGGAGATATTTTGTTGAAACCGCTATGCGATAGGAGAGCTCAATGGCTTTGAGACCGGCTCTTGTTAGTGCTGTTGGAATGTCTAGCCCGATGGTCTTCTAGGAGCTAATTGCTAACGAGTGAGATCCTATGTATCAAATTAGTTCTAAGTTACCTTATCTAACGAGGGTTTTGTATTAGGGCACTTGAAGATTGTCGGTATAGTATTGGTAAGGCTGTCATAGCATTGAAGCCCTTGTGGGCATCAGATCGATGCCCCGGGAGCGGTCCCGAGGGACCTGTATTTTCTATTTTACAATAGCAGCCCTTGCTTGGGGGTTCTGCCTTCTCTTTTCTCTATAAATATACTTCTCCTACCTTCCTCCCTTCTCTCTTCTACATCTTGCTCTCCACAACAACCACTTCACTCTTCCCTCCGTCTTTCCCACTATATCTATCTTTGGGCCGCCTCGTTCCAACTACAATCTCCTCCACCAAGCCTTCCTTGTACAGAATACATTTAGTATTCAAAAACAAAGCCTCCTCCTCCTCAAACGACCTTTTCAACAAAACTTTTTTTTCGGAAAAACAAAATCCAACATGAAGTCCGCCTTTATTTCCGTCATTTCCCTCCTTTCTCTCATCGTCCCAAACATCGCTGGACCCGTCGGAAATCCCATCAACTGGATGGAGCAACCAAGCGATCTCACCGACCTCTCCCAATTCCCCGACCATCTTTTCCAGGCTACCGGGCGCCCTGTTCCCGCCGACGTCGTCAAAGCTTACGGTCTCGATATCACCCCAGACAACACCACTGGAGCGGCAATCTTCGAAAGTGACAACCCAAAGGCCGAGTGGACCACCAAGTGTGAGACCACTGAGGGTAGCCCTATTGCGTGGCACGTGGTTGTCGCTAACAACTGGCTTCGCCAAAGGGAGGGAATACAGTGCACTCAATGGCTGAACGCACACCCCTACTGTACCGAGTTGATTACATTTGGGAGTGCTCATATCGGCATCTGCGCGGAATACTATTACTGGCTTTGGTGTGAGTCTGCTGCAGGGTTTACTCAAAGCCTTTTGGATCAATGTAAAAACAACCTGGGAGGAGGTGAGCGCGTGGGTGGGTATACTCTCATTCGGGGCTGGCCTGGGCAGCCGGGTTTTAGAGGGATGATAGTTTATTAGCGGGGTATGTTTGGATGTCACGGATTTCCGTAGCTCTTTTTTTTTTGTTAAGTAGTTTAACTGTTAATGGGCACATGGACTTCGGCCCTAATTAACACTATTTAACAATGCCTGTCTGCTCCTTTTGTGTGTGAAGTGACCAAGAGAACTCGTCGTAAGACAATATGTAGTACTGCTATGCGCGTCCCACCCCTTCACCCATGATGAATCCACAAAAAAAGTTTTCTTTAGATCTCTCGACCCCTCTTTCACCACACATCTAAGAAAAGTTTCCCCCCGAATCCAACCATCAATAAAATCTTTTACAATCTTACGGCCAGCAAGGACTGCTCTTTCTGAGATGCGCCCCCCACGCAGCTACTTGGGGGTTGAACTCACCAAACTATTCTGTGAGGATTCGGATAGCTCGAGATACTCCGAAGATGAGGAGGAGAGGGTCAGGTGTTCAAGAGAGCAGAAGCCAGAGAAGGAGAAAAGTCACCCAAAAAAGGAGAATGTTGATCCGTGGGCAAAGAGGTTTTCTCAAGTGGAAAGCATACCAACACGAGAGCCCAGCCTGATATCCCAGGGCAAATTCGTTCCTACAGCCTCAAATGCTGAACACAAGTCTCAGGTGAAGCCCTCTGGCCGAGGAAAGGACGATGAGAACAAAACTTTTCGGATTCAAACGATTGGAGAGGTTTACGCTCTACAGAAACGTGAGGAAGCCAAGGAAGGTCGGTCTGAAGATAGTGGGACTAAACGTTTAACTTTACGAAAGATCAATAAACCCCTCCTCATGGGCACAGGGTACGCCTCCTACAAAAGCAGATATTCAGCCAGGAGTAAAGAGCGGCACGGGAGCGGGAGTAACGACTTTGTACGTGGATATCAGGACCCAAGACAGGACGAAGCTTATGCTACTCGGTTTCCTAATAACGGCCATGAGGGCTCGGCCCAAGCGGAATCCGCACTTATAAATCCACCGAACGTTCCAGCGGATCCCTCTGCCCAGCTTCATTTGCCGAATGTGGGGAACGCACGATCGTCACCACAAGGAGGGAGTTTACTTCGCCAGTGGAACCAGACTACCTGGGAACATTCTCACATCCACGAGACCCACCCAGCACACCCCGGAAGTGAGCGGAGAGTTCCCCTGGCACCTCCTACTGATGCTGCTTCCCTTCACAGTAGGATGCATCCGTCTCTTTATGGAGGATATGGCTTTTCTTACGAAGGGCCGTTTTATAATCCCACTGTGGCGCCTCCTCGTTTTCCTTCTCTCGTTGCGCCCCCCTATCCGATTGAGCCAATACGCTCAAGTGGATCTCCGTATCCCGCACCTCCCAAACCTACAGTGGATTCAGCCGACCAACAATTGGAGGTGCCGGCCAACGGCAACACTTCTCTTGAGGCCAACAGACATCTCAACAGACCCCAGTATTTTAACTCCGAAGCAATTCCGTGGATCCCGGGAAGCACTCCGTTCACGTCGAACTTGCCTTTTTCGGTTATCAGGAGGGCGCACTTACTCGATCTGTACCTCTTACAATGCCTGGAATACGTTTCCCTGGAAGAGAGCTGGGAAAGGAAACGAGAAAAGCCCGAAAGCAAGTCACCAAAAAGAGGTGAAGCTGGAGAAATTTCCACAGCCCGATATGCCGCGCTTCTAGCACACAACATGATGGAGGAAACGGACCCACATTTGGCGAGGTATTTCAATCCTGGCAGAAATCGCTCTCAGCAAACACGCCGTTATGTCAGCATGCCGGATAGGACGGGCTCGCAGAAGGAGTCCGAGGAAATAGGAAGCCGTTGCCCACCGTGGAGGTATTCGGGGTGCTGGGACTAATTCTCTTGGCTGATTGGGCCGGGGATTTGTACTATGCTCGTTATACAGGGGATGGTAGCGGAGTTTTGGTCGGAGCTTCCCGTGAGCAGTAGATTTGTTCATAATGCTATACATTCTTGCATTGTTTTTGGTGGATAACGCATTCTTATCTTCATGATACTAGACTTTTGCTGCCGCTTCTAAGGTCACATGGGGGGTTTCTGTTTGCGGCGAGATGGAGGGATAGAGGGAAGATAGCATTGAGAGTATGGATGAAAAGTCGTAACCGTTTTGACGAGGAAGGTTGCCTATAGAGATTGTAACATACATGGAGAGCCTACGAGGGTTCTCTTGGCAGTGATAGAGAAGATATGCGGCGATTGGTCGACACGAAGAAAGATGGACATGGCGAACTTATTTGGAAGCAAACACAAATCATTATCAGGAAAAAAAAGATATATTAGTATTGAAGCAACGGGTACTTGTCGGTTTCTTCCCCCGTCATCATCATAACCATCAATCGAATACCTATCCTTCACCAAGCCCAGTAAACCACCCATCCACAATCTACTTTTTACTAATCCTCCCCCCCTGCTTCCTCCCCCCCTTCCTCAAACTTGGGAAAACAACTGCATGCTTCGAAGCCTGCCGCCTCTTAATCCTCCCTGCGGAGACCTTCTTCACTTTCTTCAAGGACCCCGCACTCTTCTCCTTATCTTCTTCTTTCCCCTCGAGCTCCATTCGCTCACCTTCTTCTTCTTCCTCCTGCGCAGCTACTCCACCACCACCACCACCACCCTATTAGGATACAGCCAGACATAACATCAAAGCGGAGGAAACACACCATCACCATTCTCCTGCCCCTCCCCTTCAACCTGCATCTTAGCCTCTTCCCGAGCTTTCGCGGCCGCTAGTAAACGCTCGGAAAGCCGCTGCGTGCGCGCTGCATCTGCCGGCGCGAAGACGGTCGCGCGGAGGCGGGCATTGTTGGATTTCGTACGGCCTGTTTGGCGTTAGTTTCCCTTTTCGGTTTTCTGGCTGCCGGGGGGAGGAGGAGGGAGGGGGGGAACGGACTTGCGCGGGCGGATTTCGCCATTGGGTTTTGTTTGTTTGTGGGGTGGTGGTGGTGATGGAGGAGGATTGGGCTGGATTGGATTGGATTGGGTTGGATTGAGTTGGGTTGGGAGGGAGGTTTTTTTTTTTCCCTAGAGGTGAGGTGAAAGTGGGATGTTGTTTGGATAAGCTTTTTTTTTTGGCGGAAGGAGTTGAGTGTGTGGGCTAGGGTTCTTCCGAGGGTGATGGTTTGGCTTGGCAGTGGGTAGCAGTGGGGGCAGGCATTTGTGGGGTGAGGGAGTAGATAGGCTGCTGCAGGCATTGTTAAGTTGGGTATTGTAAGGCTCCAGAACGATGGGTCGGTGAGTGGAAGTATGGAATTTGTGCCAATTTGCTATGATAACTTGAGAACTGGGTGAATGTTGGACTGCTGGTATCATACTCTAGTGAATACAACTGAAAGTATAGCACAGCACTCTATCCTGCTTTTTAAAATGCTTTACAAGCCGATTCCGGGGAGGGCACTACCCTGTCATATACTTTAAGCACAAGATCCGTTGCTTCAAGTCCTCACGTGAAAGCCCTATAGCAACAATAGCAAGAATGTGCTAGTTCAATCATTTCCGTGCCAAGAAAATATCGTAGCTCACTATTGTAGCATTTATGGGAGGGTATCATAGTAAATTTAGTTCAGAAAAGCCTACTGAAAGGGGATAAAAACCCCACTACTACTACTACATAGCTACCGTATGTTAGGGCAGGGGGGGTATTTTCCCTACCCGTTTTCCGGGCTGGCTCTAATATAATACAGGTCCCTATCGGAGGTTGTAGGAGTTTTGTGGCGGGGCATACTGTTGGACTGCTTAAGTTCGCGGCAGTAGGAGTCCTGGCCCATCCTTCTTAGTCATCAGAAGATGGGATCTCGTGGATAACAAAACTATCACCCATACGATAGGAGCTGGCACCAAAAATGGAAAGCTGAAGGGAGGTTGGAAAAAAATTGGAGAAGGGATTTGCTCATACCACTCAGGCAAAATAGCCACGGCGATAAATTGAGATTTCACTAGAGTAGTAAAGTGCGCCGCCGAATGCACAAAGAGTGTATCCTAGCATACAAGGAAGTGCAGGGTGAGGACGCGAAGATTCCCGGAAAAATAGAAACCCAAATTATTATTATTTTGAGCATGCTGCAGTGTGGGAAGGAAACGTTCCCTCTCTTTCACGGGGTTTCTCTCCTGCTCGATATACCATCTAGTCTTGTTTTTCCTGCTAGAGTCTAAGTGAAGGGGGTTGTGGGAATTCTATAGAGTCGAGGTTGAGTACTGTATATACTAGGCTCTCCTTCTGTCATGTTGGGCATCCTTCTAAGGGACATATTCTCGCAATTCGATCCTGGGTTATCGTGAAACAGGTGGTTGTCACAGATGTACCGCAGCTGACATTGTCAATGGATTTTTTTTGTATTGAGAGTGGTTGATAAACGTCCGTAAAGGGAGATATAATACTTTCGGTAGGAAATGGGGTGGGAAATCCGGAGGATTAATTCAATAGCTTCTTAAGTTCCGCCAGTGTTACTATGATACTCAATATATTATACCTGCATTCCCATCCATGGTTTTCCCCGCTGTAGCTATTCCGATCTGATAAGCTATAGAATGGCACGATAGCTTGATCTTCTGATAACTTGGTATGATATCAAGACCTGAACCATTTACCACACCTCCCTCTCCCATAGTATTCTACCCCAACTTGAAATTTCGCCGACAAATTTTCTTGGCATTTTCGCGGAAGGTCTATATAAGGCAGCCGTCCCCCCCCCCTTCCTTCTCACCTTCTTTCCTCATTGATCTCTCTTACTCTTCTCTTCTCTTCCACAAGGTACTTTCACCTTATGCTGTTTGCAGCATTTTGGAGACTGTACTGTGATAGTTCTGTTGCCTGGTGTGTCCGTGGTGTGGCGGGTTTGCGGGTGATTGCTTTTCCCCACTCGAACTATTCTACAAGTAACGTCTGCTAATCTCACTATTGTTACTAGGAAGGCACACCGGGCAGTTATGTCCCCTGCCATAATTTGCAGGGGACAAGCATGTATATAACAAGTACGTCATGTAAGTAACAGTACCAGAAAGCTAACTGCTGGTTAAGAGGAAGACAGAAAGATCCAAAAGGACAGACAAGAGAAAGATCCAGAAGGACAGGCAGGAGAAAGATCCAGAAGGACAAGCAGGAGAAAGATCCAGAAGGACAAGCAGGAGAAAGATCCAAAAGGACAAACTTAAAAGGTGCCATCTGGGGGAAATATATATGCTCAAGTACCGATCCACTGGTCAAAAATCAAGGGATCTGAGAAATACGAGCCATGGATATCTGGGGGCGGAATTGACGGTTACTTCTCTCTGGCGCTTGCAAGCTATCTCTTCCTCCTTCCAGGAGTTTGAGGATTGATGGCTGGGTGCTGGATGTGAATTGTGGGGCTTCTTGTCCAAGGGACTCGCTCCAACCTCAAATGATGA
>Ga0307507_10007192_pt1 | contig 16392 bp, 2 predicted proteins | sample 7_EM_MG_FD_207223 | JGI IMG/M metagenome (GOLD analysis project Ga0307507, IMG submission 207223) | Populus trichocarpa ectomycorrhiza microbial communities from riparian zone in the Pacific Northwest, United States - 7_EM | ecosystem: Host-associated > Plants > Roots > Unclassified | place... | reverse complement strand
AAGGGCGCGAAGAGGCTTTAGGGAAGATTTAAAGGAATAATATAAATTCTATCTAAATCTAAGGGTATATAGCTCTTGTAGAGTACAAGACGTTGCGTAAAGAAGAGAAAGGAATATAGGAAACTTGTAACTAAATATTCGTGGTCTTAGCAATAGACGCGTAGGCACAAGCCTACGCGGATTTTAACAGGTTTTGACCAAATTCTATTACGTTAGTGGAATTTAGTGGAGACTAGTAGAAATTAATTAAGTTAGCGGAATTTGGCAGAATTTAATTAAAGCGTTGGAATTTATCTGTCGAGTGTTTTACTAAGACATTTCTACTGTAACTGGGCTAGTCCCGTTACACTATCCCCTTATTTTTATAGCTTCCTTAAGATGAACCTAAAAACTAAATCTGAGTTTTTATGCCAAAAGATAGTTAACACTAATATTAAAAAAATTCTAAAAGGCAAACCAGGATTAACCCGTAGAGATATTTTGTAACGCCTACTAAAAGAGTTTCGCGAATATATTAAATACTTCCTTCCTAAGAATGTAGAGAAGCTGCCCCCTTACCAACCATAGGACCATAAAATTAAGATTATGCCTAGAAAGCAGGCCCTATATTATAAAAACAGACCACTCTTACCCGCTAAACTTAGTTGTGTAAAGAAGTAGATTAACAAGATGCTAGATAAGGGTTTTATCCGTAAATTAACCTTACTAGCTGCTATACCCCTCCTCCTTGCAGCAAAACCTAGCGGTGGTATACAAATCTACTATAACTACTAAGGCCTAAACATAGTTACTATTAAAAATTGGTACCTATTGCCACTAGTCCGTAAGACACTTGATGCACTCTATAGTGCTAAGTACTTTACTAAGCTTAACATAATTACTACGTTTAACCAGATCTGGATCGCGGAAGGCTATAAGTGGCTTATAGCATTTATTACCTGGTTTGGACTCTATAAGATGCTAGTTATACTATTTAGTCTCTATAACACGCCTGCTATATTCTAGAACTATATTAACCATGTTTTATATAACGCCCTTAATAACTACTGCACTGTATACCTTGATGATGTCCTTGTCTTCTTAAAAACACGCGCTAAGCATATAAGATATGTAAATGAAATTATCCAGAGACTTAGTAATGCTAGACTCTAGATTAATATTAATAAGTCTAAGTTCTACGTTACAAAAATAAAATACCTTAGCTTAATTATCTTAACTAATAGCATGACTATGGACCCTAAGAAGGTACAGGCCCTATAGGAATAGAAAAACCCAACGTTAGTTAAGGAACTACAGCAATTTCTTAGCTTTATAAACTTCTACTAATAATTTATCTAAGGCTATTCTAAGGTAGTTGAGCCCATAACTAGGCTATTAAAGAAAAGCACTAACTGGTTATAGAGCCCTAACTAAGCATAGGCGTTCCAGACCCTAAAAATAGCGTTCACCACAGCACCGGTCTTAGCGTACTATAACTATATAAAGAAGACCGTAGTAGAGACAGACGCCTTGAACTAGGCTTTAAGAGGAGTGATTTACTAGGCTGGCGAAGATGGCAAACTTAAGCCAGTTACGTTCTTCTTTACTAAGCACTCCGCCCCTAAATATAACTATAAGATATATAATAAGGAGCTCCTAGCAATTATAAAAGCACTAGAAGAATGGCGCCCTAAACTGCAAGGAACTAAGCAACTATTTAAGATTATTACGGACCATAAGAACCTCTAGACCTTTATAATAATAAAACAACTAAACCAGCGCTAAGTCCGTTGGGCTAAGTTCCTCTCTTAGTTTAACTTTATTATTACCTATAGGCCTAGCACTAAAGCTACAATTCTAGACACTCTCAGCTGCCTCCTAGGCGTAGCACCTACTAATGCTAGTAATAAACGCCTACAATACAGAGACCGCGTTGTCTTACCACTAAAAAAAGTCAACCCTGCTATCCTAGACGAGCTATTAAGCAAATTCCAAGACTAGAGCATTAAGGATTTTATTACAGTAATAAACCTAGAGCCTAAGAAAAAAACCCTTAAGGAGCTTATTAAGAATGCCTATAAAAAGAACAAACTAGCTAGAGATATATTGGCCGCGCTATAAGAACAGGAAGGCCGTAAGGCACGCTGCTAGCCTAAGCAGATTAGGAAGTTGCTCCACTACAATAAATCTAAATGCTTAATTATTAACGGCCTAATCTACTATAGAAACTAAGTATTTATCCCTAATTTACCTAAACTCCAACTAGAAGTTGTACACTGTATGTATAGTTTAGGTCCTGCAGGCTATCCAGGCCGCATTAAGACCCTAGACCTCCTTAGTTAAACCTATTAGTGGCTAGGTATTTTATAGTTTATAGCTACCTTTATAAAAGACTGCGCTCTTTACTTCTGTATAAAGACCCCATACTTAGCACCGCCTAGTTTCCTAAAACTACTGGAACTACTAGTCCGCCCATAGACCGATATCTCTATTAACCATGTTATTAACCTGCCTAAGTGCCTTTATAATAGCAAAATATATAAACATATCTTTGTTATTGTTAACCGCCTAATAAAGATAAGATACTTTATTCCTGTTACTAGCCTAGACACTAAGGAGCTTATTAAAGCATTTACCTATACTGTCTATAAGTTACACGGCGCCCTAAGTACTATCGTTTCCAATAAAGGGTCTTTATTTATCTCTAACTTCTAGCGCCGCCTAAACTAGTGCCTAAAAGTAACCCTAAACCCTAGTTCTATATAGCACCCTAAAATAGATAGTTAGACTAAGATCGTTAACATAGTAATAAATAAGTACCTACGCGCTTTTATAAGCTTCACCTAAAATAATTAGGTAGATTAGCTCCCCCTTGCTAAGTTTGCTATAAATAACCAAGTTAACAAGACTATGGGAATCTTACTGTTCTTTGCTAACTACGGCTATAACCTACATCTGGGCATCAAACCAGCGGGCCCCTAGCCATTAGCCCTGTTTATATACACAAAGAAAGAGTACCTATAAGCTAATACTATTGCTAACTACTTTAAACGTATCCTAACTTAGCTTAAAGCTCTAGCTTATATCTCCTAGCAATGCTATAAAGATAACGCCAATACAAAACGGGATAAAGGTATAATATTTAAAAAGGATAATATAGTTATAGTTAGCCTTAAAAACATAAAGACTAACCGGCCTAAGAGAGAATAGAATAATAACTAGGATGGACCCTGGCCCGTCTTAGCTGCCTATAAAGGGGCAATTATAGTGGACCTCCTAGACCATATTTGCGTTAATAAGTCTTTCTATATATTAAAAGTCCGCCTCTAGTTCCCTAAGGAGATCCCTAGCTAAGTATATATTAATAAAGAGGAACGTTATAATATTACAGGCAGGATAGCCAAAAGAGATAATAATAGCAATATTACGGATAAGTAGGAATTTAAAAAAATTCTTAATGTATATAATAAACAAAGGGACGAGCACGGCTTAATGTACTGCATTAAGTGGAAGTATTACAATAAGAAAACCTAGGAACCCAAGAAGTCCCTAAAAGGGTGCAAGCGTGTACTACTAAAGTTCTATAAATAACACCCTAAGAAGCCCGGACCCCCAGACTGGGTATAAGATAAGAGAGACTTGCTACGCTAAGGCCATGGATAACAACCACGATAATTTAGAAAAGTTAAGATTTTAGGGAACTTTAACCGCCGGTTAAAGTTGTCTAATTAGTCAGATTCTTGCTAAGAGCGCCGCGCCTAGTTGGTTTAGGTAGCGGTGTGGAGTTCTGCCGACGCTATTCGTTAAGCTAGCCAGTTATTAGCTTGGTAAAAAGCGGTAAGTAAAACTAATATCTTTGCTTACCAAATCCACCATTTTCTACTAATACCGTAGCCACTAGCTATATAATCGCAATTTGCCATTACTTAACGGCAATCTAACGGTAATCTGACGGCAGTTTGCTAGTACCGTAATATTCTATTTTGGAGTTACTTGTTTGGTTTAGGGACTAAACCTTCTAGGGGAGGGGAGTACTGTTACGGCACTGACCTATTGTATACTGTTTTATACTATCTCGTACTATTTCCTACGGTTGGCTGGCCCACTACTAACGCCTTAGCGCCTGGCCCTACTACTTGTATACAATACCCCTTTCGCCTCTTCTCTTCTTTATACCATAACGTAGTTATTTGGTCTACTTCATTGCAGCACTATGATATTACTAGTGTTAGATTTAAGCTGGCAATTAAGTTAATATATATTTAGAGCCTATAGATAAGACGTGCATCTTATTAAGAATCTAATTAAGTTATATATGAGGCGGTAAATAAGGAAGAACTAATAAGAAAATTTAACAGACGACGAAGCTTACGAAGTTTGACTTTTGGAGCCCCTATGCTAGTCCTAATTGGGCAATCGTAATAAGAAAATTAATACCTTAGGAGGCTCCATAAGAGCTCTATAAAATGCCTTGCACTTAGTTATAAAATATAAACCAACTACTAAACTTAGGCTTATTAACTAGCCGTTTTGGTAACGTCGTATACGCATAGTTGGGGTAATTTAAGGCTGTTTTAGATGCTATGCAATAACAATTTACCAATTAGATTAAGAGGGGAAGAAAACCGAAGTTATTAGTATTATATATTTTAAAGAGCTTTACGATTCATGATAAGCCTTGCGCTGCTATACCGCCTTATAATTGGCCTAATCTTTTAAAGATCTTTTCTGGAATAAAGCAATTGTTCTAGAATTAAGACGATAAAACCGATACACGAATCGTTCCTTTTTAAAGACGATTTGTTCCGGTATGACGCAGGAATTTTCCGGAACGAGGCTCGAGCCAGTATAGGGCAGAACAGTATAATAGTATATGCGGAGACTTTATAAGGTGGAGTTGTTACGAAGAACAGACCTATATGCTAGCGAATAGAGTATAGTCAGTGTTACCTTAGCAAGCTTAGACCATAGAATCAATTAGCGGACATATGTATATCCGCAAGCGGATATCGCTAACCTTTTTTGTTAAAAAGTTGATTCTATGGTCTGAGAGACTTTTTCAGCGTTTCTTAAGCAATCTGACTTTGTTTGTATATAGAGCAGTTACCTTTTTTAACGAAATTGATCTACACCCCCACAGCAGCTATTATCTCAGAAATACCGTTAAATTGATCCGCGGAAGCAGCTCTATAATTAATAAATATATCTACCTTATTAGCCCCCGCGATGTTAAGTAGAAAGCGCCACTAAATGGGTAATATGTTAACAATTAAATCGCCTATTCCCACTATAAACACAATATTAGTTAACTAGCGGACGCCTATTTAAACACCAACTGGGGCATCCGCTAAGCGGATATTAAAGGAAGAGAAGGTTGGAATTATTCTAGAGCATTTATAGGAGTGGTAATGGTCCTTTAGTGACCTTTCTTTGGCGTGGCTACAGCTTGGTGTTAATAAAAGATAAGGCGTAAGAAATGACGAGGCGTAAAAAAAGAAGAAGGAAAAAAATAAGAAGGTAAAGGGGCTTATTGCTACCCTTCTAGGGGACAAAGAAATCTATAATGCGATTATAGAGATTGCGGATATCTATTTGGAACTAATTAATACGGTTATAAATATCCTCTATAAAGAGCTTTGTAATCTTTAGCAGAAGACAGTTATCTTTAGCCTATAGAAGTCAGATCTAGAGTTTAAAGATGTTTAACTCTTATAGGGCTATAAGGCAATTAGCTAATATGCCCCTCTACTCTACTAACTAATAGAAGGATTATTAGTATAATTAAGAACTGATAAATCGCGAAATCTGTATTTAGGGCGGGTTGTTCTTCTTATATCTATCCTTTTATTAGGCCGCGCTTAAAGCTCTGCTAACTGTTTTACTTAGCTTCTTGGTCTTTATCTTTAAGGCATAGGTGTAAAGCGTTAGGTTCTATTACTGCTTTATGGACTAGGGCTTATTAACGGATATACGGCGCTTAACTACTAAAAGATGGAATTGGCCGAACGCTTTAAGGAAGGTTATAATACCAGCGGCGAATATACTGGCACTAATGTTGTTAAAGACTTACCTCCAATTAATATCTACTCTTAATAATATCTATATTATATATAACAATTTTAACTACCTTAAGCGAACGCGATATTAGTTAATTGGAGACACTAGTATTTTTCATTCCTATACTACTAGAAAGCTTGTCCGCGGATCTTGTATTCCCCCTAGTAGCCTTTTTCAAAGTATGCTACATGACCGAGTGCAGCTTTAGATTAAGGATATTGCTAAGGCGCTAGGTAATATATATGATAGCGTTTAAAATCGGATATCTATTTTTATAATTACAGATGCTCTTTAAAGCACGTATCCAGCCGCTATAAATGGTATTTTTGAATCTAACACCGAACTTAAATATCCGTGTATGCCTAAGATTAATATTCTGCTATTTATAAAGACAACCTATATAAACCTGGGCCCTATTATAGAAAGCGAGGCTTCTATAAATAGCAACTATTGTGTACTTAAGACGATTTTCCTGGAGTAATTACAGCTTAATCGCGATAATGATTTCCAGGACCAATTATATCTAGTATACAGTAATTAGAAAACCGCAAAGCTTATCTATACCTATAAGTAGGAGCGGGCGGAGGCTGCGCTCTTATATAATAGTTACTGTTGGGTACTACCTATTTTAGGTTTTTAGCACCTCCGGTTAAACTTCCTATATATAATTATAAGGACTTTCTTTGGTGGTGAGTAATATGCGTAGCAGTACTCTACGCTCTACACTTATATAAATTACTTTGGGCGACAAAATATTTCTATAGAGCGCCCTCCCTTTTACTATCTTAAGGAGCTGGTACTGCATAGTTTTAATGCCCGTATTGTTGCGCTCTTCTTAACACATATCCGCGATAGGCTTAACATCTACAAAGAAGGTGCGGTTAAAAGATATATTAGATCCTTAACGCCCAAGCAGTTTCTATAGCATATTGAGGATATCCGCGCAGTGGGTTTTAGCTCTAAAGTTGGCCGCAAGACTAATAAATTGGTTCCTCTATAGACCTCCACCTGCGGAGGTTTTTAGATTATAGATTAATTGCTTATAGAACCTAGCCTTGCTACTATAAGCTAGCCTGCTTGGATTGTTAATATAGAGTTTTTTAATTATATTTGGTATTTACAGGTGGTTAAAACATATAAAGTATTAAAATACGCTATTAAGTATACGGATATTGGCTTTCTAAAGCGTATAATTGCCTGCCTTTGCCTTTACTTTACTGGATTAAGGAGTAATAACTATATATCTGAAATAATGTACTTCTAGAGGTTAATTGCAACGGAGGCGTGTAATCCAGTACTTTAGTAGGCTATACTTGTGAACGGGCTAATTAATAATTGTAGAGAGCTAAATAGCTTTTTTAAAGCTGATTAACTTAATAAACTACTAAATCTTTAGCTAAAGAAGTTACTTTAATTACGCGGAAACTTGACCTTTGGAGTAGACTCTCTATTTAGGTGGAGTGTTCTTACCACAAGCTATACCGGACCTCTTCGTGCTGAGTTTAAGGATGTATTTGGTAAGTGGATAATATTTAATTATATAATTAAGTCTCCTGCAGTTAATATCTAGTCCCTTATAGATATAATTACTAAGGATTTAATTGTGCGTCAGCGTGTGTGGGACGTTGGGTTTAAAGCACCTGCTATTCTTTAACTTAGATTAGAGCGGCTCTTATAGGGCAGCATTGCTGATTTTAATATACGGATGTCTTATATTAGCGGTTTACTGTATAACCCTTATAAGGACGGATTTAATGAGGCTACAGATAATATACTAGAGGACTTTTAAATATTTAGGCTTATAGTACGTTTTTGTCTTAATATATTAATTAAGTTCTTTTTATTAATATTAACTCTAGCTAGCGTATAATCTTCTTGGTGCGTAGTATATAATATAGCAGTAAGCTGTTTTGTAGTGCGGATATATAAATATCTTTATTTTAGCTTGTGCGGATATTATAATATTAATTAAGTATATCTATTAAATATAAGGTAGAGACTTAATTCCTATATATATAGTAGCAAAAAGGTAAGAGCTACTATTTTATTATTATAAACTAGTAATAATAGCTAACCTATAGTAATAGCTAACTTGTATCTACCCATATTTAATATCTAGTAGCCTAGTATTGCGTATAAGTGCAATAATACTACGCCTTAGGAACGCAAGCTTATCCTTTATTTCACTTAGAGAATCTTTAAACTTATTAAACTAGCGATTTATAGCTTAAACATCTTTTGCTATATTAGTTACCCGTTTATAAACTATATTAACGCGCGCAGAAATAGTAATTGCTAAATACACCCTAATAGACCTAGCGCTAGCGGAAGCAGTAGCAGCACCTAGCGTGCTAGCAATTGGCGAAAGAGTTAGAGGAGTAGTGGTAGAGTAGGTGCCTCTACGGCCGCGTATACTACTGTGAGTGGGAGTCTTAATAGGGGGGGAGGCCTTAGTAGGGGGGGGGAGGCGTAGTAGCGCGGGCGGGGATAGTGCGAGAATGAAGCTATATGGATATTAGCAATATCCGTATTATTAACACACGGATATTATACCTTCTTAGTAGGCGTTTTAGCTGGACTATTGGTAGAAGCTAACTTTGTATATTTTTTGCCTTAAGGTGTAACCGGCTTTAAATTTAGTAAACTTTCCTATATGTGTGTTAGCTAATAGAATAATAGTATACTATTAGTATATACCTTTCCGCACAACCTACTACCTACACGATATCTTAAGCATACACCCCTAAAATGAGGCCTAGAGTCCTTCTTATAAACGCAATATTTGTGGCCATGCTTCTTATATAGAGTATATAGCGGGTTGCGCAGCTCACTAAAGCAACCCTTAATATTCTGGATGTATGTTAATATCCGCTAGTGATTTTCCTTTATATTCTCCTAAACACTAGCTTTTGGAGTGTACTATTTATTTACTAATGGTACTTGGATAGGAAGGCGCTTGTTTATATTCATGGTACTACGGAGATTATAAGGGCTATAGAGATTGTGAGGGCTATAGAGATTATAAGGGCTGCGGAGATTATAAGAGTTAGCGTTATTAAGATCTTTATCTTTACTGCTATCTAAAGATTTGCTATCTAAAGAAACCTTATAAATGTTTAGGTTACTATAAGAGGTAAATTAGTAGATAAGATATTAAAATAGTATAACTAACATATATAATTCAATGGCTATTTTGGCCTTTAGATTTGTATCAGCAGCCTTTTTAGCCTGCTTTTTAAGAAAAGAAGATAACCGAGCCTTATCAAGCCTCCTTTTAGAAGCATTAGGTGGCGGTAGTAGAGAGGCGGACGGCAAAGAAGCGGACGGTAAAGTGGTTTACAGCAAAGATACAGGCAAAGGAAAGGTAGGCAGTAAAAAGGTGCGCGGATTTTTAGTAGATTTCGCTCTATTTATATTTTTATCGTTTACTAAATTCTATAAAGAGCGCTTTAGTACATATTTTCTACAATCACATTAGCTACAGGTATAATTTAGTATTAGAAAGCTTACTCTTTAAGAATAGAGCCTAAAGGCTTAGTAGGAGTAGCTATGGCGTGCTTAATAGTATCCTTATTTATTTCGCGCATATTAAGCTCCTTAACTGCCTAGCTGCTATTATTTGCATTAATATTGTTTATAGGTATAAATAAAGGTACTATAGATAGAAGAATACTAAGGGACAGTGGATAAAACAATAATGATAAAGTTTACGGTGCGGTGCTGTAAGGTAGAAGGTTAGTGGAGGAAGAAGAGGTACAGAGGTTAATTAAAGGTAAATATCTACGCTACCTATTTTATTAAATTAGCTCACTAATAAATAATTGCTACTATAGTGATTTACCTTAGTAATTATCAACGGTGCGGATATATAAATATCTTTATCTTAGCTTATATGGATATCTTTATCTTAGCTTATGCGGATATTATAATATTAATTATATCTATTAAATATAAGGTAGAGACTTAATTCCTACGTATATAGTAGCAGAGAGGTAAGAGCTACTATTTTATTACTTTAGACCCGTAATAATAGTTAACCTATAGTAATAGCTAACCTATAGTAATAGCTAACTAGTATCTACTTAAATTCTATATCTAGCAACCTAGTGTTGCGTATAAGTGCTGTAATACTACGCCTTATAAACGCAAGCCTATCCTTTATTTTACTTAGAGAATCTTTAAGCTTACTTAACCGGCGATCTATAGCCCAAATATCTTTTGCTATCTTAGTTACCTATTTACAAACTATATTAACACGTGTGGAAATAGTAATTGCTAAATATACCCTAACATTCTCTGTGCTAGCAAGAGCGGCAGTAGTACTAAAAGTAGTACCAGGCGTGCTAGGAATTAGTAAAAGAGTAAAAAAAGCAGCGGCAAAATGGGTGCCCCTACGGCTGCGTATATTACTGCGAGTAAGAGTCTTGGGGGAAGGGGAGGTCTCTAGAGGGGGAATAGTACGGGTATAAAGCTATATGGATATTAGCAATATCCGTATTATTAAAATATAGATATTATACCTTCTTAGTAGGCATTTTAGCTGGACTACTAGTGTAACGGAACCTTGTAGCAGGAACTACTGTAGGTTCTGTTATTAGGCTAGGTATATAGGTAAGAACAAAACAACAACATAATAATAACTGGTGGAGTGGTTACCTAACAGATTAACTCTAATTATATTCTAAGATTTACTATAAGGAGAGAACTATTTACAGTAGGGACTAAGGTCCTTTAAATATACAACTATACTCCTAAGAAATCCTCTCTTATATATAAGGTACGTGTTGTCTATGTTAAATATAACGTCCCTTCTATTTAACGCAGTTAACGCGTTTAACACCATATGACCTTGGTTACTATTCCTCGTTATATAGTTCCACCAGATCTATTTTAGACTGTGCCTATATTAACTAACTAGCTTCCGCCGTCTCTTTTCTAAGTAGTTATAATATTATATTTAAAGCGTCCGTAACACTATCTCCCTCCTCTTTATCTTTATTCTTAAAGATTTCTAATATCTCTAAGTTGTCTACTAGAGGTGTAATATCTGTTTAATTATTCTAGTTAATATCCGTACTTATTATACCTAAAGCTTCTTCTTTTCTTTCCTAGGTTAAGCGTCGCCTTCGTATAGTTTCCTCTATACTATTACTGGGTAAGGTGATGGCAATCCCTTACTCTTGTTGCGCTAAAGAGGGGTTAGTGTGCGTTACGCTAGCAAGTTCTTTGTCCTAATAACCCTCCTTTTGCTCTAAGTATACTAAAGCAAACGTTTAATTGTCCTATAACGTTTGCTCTATCTTTAATACTAAATATACGCGTCCTATAACTCTTAATAGTCTTTAAGTTTTTTAAGTAACTTATTATAGGGTCTTGTATTTAATCTACTACTACAAAGCTTAACGGTAAGCTGGCCTCTGCGCTACTTAAGGTTTAACGTGCCTTAGAAGAGTCCGCACACGTCCTTAAAGCTTAACGTTTAGCTTATGCTTGTCTTTAACGTCTTAAACGTGTTTGTAAGAAGGTTTATTCTAAGGAGTAGAAATTGGTCTAATAAGGTCTATAGAAACTTGGTAATAAAAGGACTGGCTCTCCTCCTGCAAGGGAAACAACTCTAAGTAGCTCAGTAATTGCTCCTCTTAGGTCCCCCTTAGGTAACTTATTTTTCGGCGATCCTTTCTTGTTAATATTACCTAACCTACTCTCTTCTAATACTCCCTTACCTTTCCTATAGCGTTCCTTAGGTTGCTTAATGGTTCCTAAATAGTCTCACTATAGCCTATCTACTTTACTTTATACTATGTTTTGTTATCTATATCCTTATAACTAATAATCTTCGAAACTTGCCATTTGTCTTCTTTTTATCCTCTATATATGTCTGCCTTGTAGACTGGTGGCTTAATATTCCCATATAATGGCTCTAGCATTGCGACATGTTATATAGGGTAGATTTTTATTTTGGCTAGTAGGTTTAACTTATATATAACTAATAAAATTCTTTACTTAATTTTAAAAGGTCCTAGTCTAATATAGTCCAACTTTTTACTTAGTCGTCGACTCTTGAAATTTTTATATAGTAGCCATACTTTATCTCTCTCCTTAAGATCTGGTCCCTTAGATCTCTTAGCATTATAGTACCTTTTTATTTGTTCTTATACTAGTTTAGCTATTTCTTTAAGGTCTATATAAAGATTCATTAACGTCTCTATTCTTTGCTTAGCTATGCTACTCGTCTTTTTTGCTTAATATAGTGATAATAATGTTCTTGGCTCGTATCCATAATTTGCCTTAAATAGTAATATCCCTATTCCTTCTTATGGTGTTATATTGTATGTAAACTATATAACTGGTAATAGCGATACCCAATTGTTTTATATATAATTAATATAATGCCTTAGATATTATTCTAGTGTCTAGTTTAGTCTCTCCGTTTATCCGTCCGTCTGCGGATAATACGCTGTAGATATTACTGCGCAAACTCCCTATTCTGCCAGAAACACTTCCTAAAATACTACTATAAATCTTAGATCTCTGTCTGATATAATCTTATCTAGTGCTCTATGTCTTGCGAATACTTCCTTTATATAAATTCTAGCGATATCTTCTGCTAATATCTTTTTAGTGTATACTATAAAGTATCCCCACTTTGTTAGCTTATCTACTATTACTAAAATTGCGTTATAATCTTGTCCTATAATAGGATCTCTTAACTTTAATAACTTAATAATAAAGTCCTATAATATAACCTCCTATGGTCTTCCTAGTGTCTTAATAGGTTGTAGCCCTCCGTACGGCTTATACCTTATCGGTTTATTCCTTTGGCAATCTAGACATTCCTTTATAACTTATTATGCTAGTCCCCAGATTCCTTAAATAATATACTCCTTTTAAAGTCTTAATACTAAGCCTATAGCTCCGTTATGTCCTTATATTATTCCCTTGTAGAATTCCTTAACAAATTCTTCTATAATAGACTTAGGTATATATGTTACTTCTCTATTTTCGTATTACTTTAAGTCTAGATCCTCTGCCTATACTTCTTAGATCTTCTATGTCTAATTACTCTCTAGTAATTTATAAATCTAACTTTCCTTAGTTGCTATAATCTTTGGATAATTATACCTAATTAATCTATCTTAATCCTTTTATAACAAAGCTCCCAACAGCTTTTTATTACTTTGTAGTTCAGCCTTTCTGCTTAGCGCGTCTGCTTATACATTATCTGTACCCTTAGTATACTAAATTTCGAAATGGTATTCTATAAGCATTTCCGCCTATCTAACCTATCTTTAATTGAGTTCCTTTATTATTAGGAATCCTATAAGGTTCTTATAGTCCGTCTTAACTATAAATGGTTTCTCTATGCCTTATAAAAATGCTCTCTATTCTTTAAGTACTATAACTATACCTAACAACTCCTTGTTGTAGATGTCATAGTTTAACTCTAGTAGTATTATCTTTTAACTATAGTACGCTACTGGGTACTATCCGTCTTAATATTTCTATATAAAGCATGCCCCTAGTATAAAGTCTAATACATCTATTTTTATAACCGTCTTTAGACCTGGTTAATAGATCTTAAGAACTGGCTCCTAGGTAAATAACCCTTTAACTTTTTTAAACAGTTCTTGTTACTCCTTCCCCCATACCTATAGTTCTTTTTTCTTTATTAACCGCGTAAGTGGTTTAATATCCTTTAACTATTACGCTATGAACCTTCTATAGTAATTATAGAATCCTAGGAATAATCTTAACTGTGTAACGTTCTCTGGTTCTTACTAATTTACTATAGCCTTAATCTTTTTTAGATCTATGCTAAGTTAGCCTAGTTTAATAATAAATCTAACAAAATTGGTCTTCCTAGTAAAGAACTCGCATTTCTTAATTGCTACTAGCATCTGTTCTTCTTATAGTCTCTTTAAGACCCATTTAATGTGTTCTCTATGTTCTTCCTTATTCCCTAAGTAGATAATAATATCGTTAAGGTATACCATAACAAATTCATCTAGGTGTTCTCCTAATATACTATTAATTCGCTTCTGGAACGTTGCTAGTGCGTTTATAAGCCCAAATTATATAACTAATAGCTTATATAGTCCTTCCTTTAACCTAAAGGCTGCCTTCTATTTGTCGCCTTCCTTAATCCTAATCTAATAGTATACCCACCTCAGATCTATCTTTGTAAAGATCTTTGCGTTGCCTATCCTATCTTGGATTTTGCTAATTAAGGGTAAAGGATACCTATCCTTCCTAGTAATGCTGTTTAACTGTCTATAGTCTATACACATCCTAAGTTTTCCGTTCTTCTTTAGGATAAACAGTACTGGATATCCTGCTAATAACTATAACGGTTTGATATATCCCTTGCGTAAGTTCTCCTGAATAAACTCCTTAAGCGCTACTAACTCTATTTTAGTGAGCTTATAGATTGGAAAGAACTTTAGACTTATTCCTTTTTCTAATTCTATCTTATAGTTTTATGCTGCATGCTCTAATAGCTTTTTACTTTCTAGTAACTATAACTTTTTACTATACTTATGGTATCTCTTTGGTATATAACTTAAGCCTCACTCAGTCTCTTTATATATCGCTCCGACTTGGTACTATACCAACTTGGTTTACTGTCGTACTTTGCGCCGTTAAGTATCCTTAATATTGACCTAACCTATAACCCAATTAATCTTTGGATTATACTCCTATAACTAAGGCATCCCTAGTATCGCCTTATCCTATCCTAATGGTAGGATATTAAAAGACATTCTAACTAGTCTCCCTTTAATAGTTATCTGAATAGGTCCTGTTTTAAGATTAATAATGCCTCCTCTATAGGCTATCTAATCTCCTAAAATCGTTATAAGTGGATATAGGTGTTCCTTTTGTCTGTGTGGTAACCCTATCCTTTCTATTGCCTTTAGTAATATGTGGTTCCTAGTTGCTTCACTATCTACCAACGCTTTAAACTGCTGATCTTGCCATTTAACTTATAAATTTAGGTGTTGTTCTTAAATTCCTTTAAGGGTCTAAGGCTCTAATACTAGTTCCCTCTGGTCCTGTACGCCTCCCCTTTTTCTAACTGTTAGCTGCTAGATCCTACCTATACTTAGTCTAACTTAGGCCAATATTTAGTTTGTTTCTTTTCCTCTATATACTATAGATAAGTGTTCTCTAGGTACTTCTACTACTATTATCTGTCTAGGCATTCTTCTGTAAGGAATCTTCCTAGTTAAAGTGTTAAGTCCCCTTAACCTTGTACTTCTACTGGGTGCTATCTATGTATATACTTGGCGTTCCTAAACCGCTTTTCCTCTAGTGCCCAATATATCCTTACTGGGTACTTCCGGTTTTTATCTTTAGGTGCTCTATATATGTTATATGTATTATCCACATAAGCTATCCACGATAGTGTATAATGCGCTATATGTTTTAGGTTAACTCTTGGTTTGTCTTTATTCTTAAGTTTAAACTTATACCTAGTTAACCTAATTACTGGTATCTCTGCTGCTAGTATTAAGACTTATTACTTACTTCTCTAATCCCTAGATTCTTCTTCTAGGTTCCTTAATATTATAATTAATACTCCTTTAATATAACTTATATGTTTCTCTATAATAGGTTGGTCTTAGACAACTTTTTTATCTAGCCATATATAAAAATCTGCCTATTTATTGTTGTGTTATTGCCTATACCACTTTCCGTATAACTAGTTTAGTGTGTATGGTTTATCTATTAGAAAGTACCTTGTTATTACTACATTGTAATATCCTTTAGTATGTCTTTCTTTAAACCTGGTTAGAATGTCTAGATCCTCTTCTTATTCCAGTTTATCTAACTACTTTGCCCTAGGTGTCCCCGCACTCGGCCTATTAGTAACTCTTTATATGGGTGCTCTGTCCCTTATATAACCTAGTATAGCTGACCTCTTATCTAGCTTTTGCTCTTGCTATATAATAATTCTTATTTTAAACTTATCTATAGTTTTTTGTTTTCTGCGTCTTGTAGCTAGATCTTTATAGTCGTCTTACTTTTTAATCCTGGTATTAACTGTTCAATCTTTAGGCTAAATATTACGTTTACCTAGAATTACTAACGTTCTTATTTATTCTCTAAACTTATAGTTCTTAAACTTGCGTCCTATACTTATTCGTTTATTACTAAACTAAATCACTGCCCTTTCCCATTAGTTTTCGTCCGTTGTGGGTCCTTAGGTGTGTTTTATCTTACTTTAAGAATCTTAAGCTTCTTTTATCTCTTCTTAAGAATCTTAAGCCTGTGGCCTTTTGCCTTTATTAAGTAATAAGCTAGCACTAGCAGTTATCTACTTGCTTAGTTTCTTCTAAACATTACTCCTATTGTCTT
>Ga0307507_10007191_pt1 | contig 16393 bp, 13 predicted proteins | sample 7_EM_MG_FD_207223 | JGI IMG/M metagenome (GOLD analysis project Ga0307507, IMG submission 207223) | Populus trichocarpa ectomycorrhiza microbial communities from riparian zone in the Pacific Northwest, United States - 7_EM | ecosystem: Host-associated > Plants > Roots > Unclassified | place... | reverse complement strand
TATCTCCCCCCCCCCTGCTCTCTATCCTCCCAATTCTTTGTTTGAGTGTTGTGTTAAGGTGTGATGTTCGATAGGTCTCCGGCGGAACCTAACAGCCAGCTTGTCCGTCCGAGCAGATAGGCTAGTGTAGCGAAGGCGCGCTCAAACCTTCCTATGATTAGAAGACATTTGTGAACACAGCTGGTTTGCACGACGCCAGGGTTTGGATAAAAGGTTGAATTTCGGCCATGTGCTCAAGACGCCCTTCAATTGCGAGTGCTACCTCATTAGTGAGAATAAACGCAACCGCAACAGTTTCTAATCCATTTAATGTCACTCCTCCACGAATCCCATTGACCGGCCGTTCGAGAATTCGCTCTTGACTTTGCAGTGCTCTGCCGACCTGGTGCCGGGTGGGGCCGCAGTAAGGCCAAGGGTTACCTTCAAGAAGACTACGAATTAGTATGTTACGTATGATATGTAGAATCCGACTCTAGACCCATATCCTTTCATATATCCCCTCTATTACTAAAACTTGTCAATTAGTCCGTGCGGGGAGCCATTAGCCCCGAACCACCATCGATCGCATTGTAAACTTACTCTATCTTCCCAAAGCCAGGCATGATTATCGTATGTAGCTCTGATACTACTAGTACAAGATATAAAATTTGTTCAAGCCTGAAGTAAATGCATCGAATCCCAGGCTTCTACCAGAGCTCGTTTGAGGACCCTATATGTCGAAACGGTGTTGCCGAGCTCCCAGACATGGCTCTTTGGGGTCATCAGGAAATAAATAAATTTCAGTTCCAATCACAACTTCCTAAGCCCTCTTCGCATGGCATTACGCAATTCGTAGAAAGGAATATCATAATAATATATTATCATGCGCTGTATTACCAGGAACCACCCAGAACCCGACAAACACTCCACCGAGAGGGGGGGCCGTAATGTGTTCTCACAAGAAATCACTCGTGTAAGTAGCCCGTCCCCAGCCAATCCGAAACAATCCCCGGAAGGGGCTATAACTTCTTCATAACTCTTTTTGCCCCAGGGGATAGCTAAGATCAACCAATCAACCACCGACCAATTGTTTTTCTCAATTGTGAATAATTTCTCTCCCAACAATATACCGCCCCCCCTAGCATTACAAGAAGATCTTGCCTTTATTCAGCACGCAAACGGTGACAAAATATTTACACCTGGTCCGGCATTCGCTATTAGATGAGAGTAGCCAGATTCCCGTCACATACTCAGCATGCTTACGCCTTAGTCACTGTCCCTGAGAGTATGGCATCCCCCATATTAGCAGGTCCTGGAATCCCGCTCAGAAGAAAATACACAACCCAATGGCTTCAACAGCCCTACATTATTCCACTAAGTCAGATACCCCCCTCTATAATACCACATCATCTTAAATAGGTCTTTGCGTTGCGCGCCTATAGGTTCCGAGTCCGATATTTCGCCCTTCAAGTGGGCTATTCGCAAGCATAATCCTACACCTAGCCTCCTATCGAATGATATGGTTCACTAGACGCCCCTTGCTCTGTTCAAATAGACCTTGGTGCGGCGCCTCAACATACCAACAGGTTTCCCGTCACCATGATCATTTCTGCTTAATATCAGCTGTTGCCCTCCACAGCCGTAGTATTTCGATTCAACGTAGGACTGCGATACCATGAGACCATAAAAGATTATACTACCTACCCTGTCATACTAGAAAGCCCCAAGCCCAATGCAGAATTAGCTAGAATTATAGCTATCATCAGTATTCTTGTAGCCGTATTCCTTCAGTTCTCCTCAAGTATATAATAACTCCAATCTTGGCGAGTCCCGACCCTTCACATTCCATCATCAGTATCTAGATTTGTAGAGCAATAGCGCCTGAAAAAGTAACTCCTCTGTCGACCCTAACCCAACTCCTAGAGAATAGTTGATATAATCTATACCTGAGACGCAACCTAAGCACTGCCATATGTCACAGAAAGGGCACTTGTAAAGCCCAGACCGCCAGCCTGAGGGTCCTGCCTAAACTGGATAGCTATATCTTTCTTCCTATCCATTAGACCTCGTTTGAGGTGCTGACAGAGTATAACTTTAGTCATGGGTTGTGTCGCAGCGGGGCGGGAATCTTCAGCGATTTGTAGGGATTCCGGAATAGATCAGGACAGCGGTGTCCCTTCTACTTAGCATAGAACCCGGTTACTCGGAATTACAGACCAAGCAGCACATCACCCACCAAAATCTAGATCAACTCCCCTACAGCAACCAATACTAGCAGTCCAGAAATGGGCATTTCCCCAACTGGCTTCTACCCCAATACTTCCACTTGCCTTCTAGTATCATATCTAGGTGCATTATTGGGACTTTGATATCCCATTAGAAGGTGCCATCAAATCATTACTTATCCCTAGGCCATGTGCTGACTCTCACCGCCAAGACACCAGTTTTCTTGGCGCCCACTCAAAATCGACACTTTTTTCTAGGCCTTGATGAGTCAGCACGCATGGTTTCACCAAACTTTAGGTCCAAACTTCGGTGAGCACAGCTCCATTCACCTGCCTCGCATCACCTCAACTTCTCTCTCAACCACAACCTTCACTTCCCATCCATCCTACCCGTTTGACAGAATCTGAAACAAGCTTCAAGCTTCAAATACCTTTGCTGATCGCCTTCCTGCTGCCCATTGCCGCCATTCGAAGGCCCCTTACAAGTAAGGACTTCCTAACCGACACTTCTCACAACCCTCAGAATCGTCAAACCACGTCTTTATGTTCAGCAGGAGCCCCTCTTCATCGTTCTCACAGTCGCTCGCGATGGCTAGCTCGTTAGCCTTTCCGAACGGCCATGGAACCGTAGGATTATCTCCTCGCGCGCGCTTCTCCGACATTCCACGAAGTATCGATATTCCAGTGTCTGCTGGAGACGAGGACGAGGACGATGAGAACGCCGTTGTGGAAGTGGACCCCGATGCACTTCCCGAGGACCCGACGGAGCTATGTACTCTTCTTGAGAACGAAAGATCCCCTAAACAGTATTGGATGTATATCGCTCTCGCATATGCGAAACACGACAAAGTTGATATCGCGATTGAAATTATTGCCAAAGGATTACAAGCCAAAACGCACGAACCAATGGCTGAGAGGTTGCCAATGCTTCACCTCCTCACATGGTTGTATCTTGAGCGCAGCCGTGAAGCTGCGAAAAACGTGGCTGGTATGAATATGTCCCAATACTTTCTCGAAAGTATGCTAAACCCGCACCCCCATGCAGAAGGGTCTGCTTTGATTTCTGAAGCAAAGACGAAGGATCACTATCTTCAGCTTGCGACTCAAATACTCAACGAATCCTCACGCCTAGATCCCGCTTCAACATTAGTCACTCTTGCCCGTGGCGTATACTCTATATTCAAGGCGTCTGTTGGTACAGCAGATAAAAACACCCATATGGACAACGCGGCAAAAATATTTGATGACGCCGTTCGAACCTCACGGGCGACCAATATGCTTGCGATCATGGGAAGGGCGAGAGTTTTGTATGGGAAAGGGAGATATGAGAGGGCGCTCGAATCGTATCAGGAAGTATTAACCAAGAGGCCGGATATGGATCCCGATCCGAGAATAGGGATCGGATTGTGTTGTTGGCACTTGGGGCACAAAGACGACGCATTGGTGGCATGGGAGCGCGCGCTAGAGTTGGACCCCAATTCCAAATATGCCCACATTCTAAAAGCGTTATATCATCTTCATGTCACCTCAAGTTTGTCAGAATACGACCCTGAATTCATCAACAATTACCGTTTGGTGATTGAGCATACTCAGAAGGCATTTAAACTCGACAAGCAGTTCCCACTAGCGTGCACAACATTTGCTAGCCATTTCTTTATCAAGAGAGGATATTCGCAATGTGAGCTTCTAGCTAAGAAAGCTATCGAGTACAGTGATGTTGCAGCTGTTACGGCTGATGGATGGTTTTCGCTCGCAAGAAAGGCACATGTCGAAAGAGAATATGAGAAGGCGTTAGGACATTATAAGAGGAGTGACGCATTACGAGAAGGATATCTCCCGGCAAAGCTCGGGATTGGACAAGTCCAGATTCTGATGAAAGGTATCTCTTAATTCCCATGATTTTCGAATACCCTCACCAACTCACCTTCAAAGACCTTAGCGCAGCAAAGTACACCTTTGAGGCCATTGTTCAGGCAAATCCAAAATGCATTGAGGCAAGATCGATACTGGGGACTCTCTACGCAGATGAGGTTCTCTCTGCTATCCCGCGAACCGGCTTCTCTGCTTCAAAAGAGGATGTCACAGTTCTACACAGAAAGGCTATCAGTCTTCTTGAGAATGTTCGATTCACGTGGAAGGCAGAAGCTAAAAAGAATGACGCCCACCACGAAACCATCCTCCTCTCTTTAGCACGACTTTACGAAAACGACCAGCCCGAACGAGCGCTCCAATGCTTACTGCAAGTCGAAGAGATATATAAATATTTAATAGATAATGGAGACGATGTTATGATACCTGTTCAGTTGACAAACAACATTGCAACCCTCTACTGGCAAAAGGGCGAATACAATACAGCTCGAACGCATTATCAGAATGCTCTAAACGCAATTCCGGAGCTAAAGGAAAAGGACGAGGCCGCCGATACTGATGCTCTGGCCACTAGCCTGACCTACAATTTAGCCCGATGTGAGGAAGCCGCCGGCAATATTGAGGAGGCAACCAAGAATTATGAGAAGCTCTTGGCCTACCACGACGACTACGTTGATGCGAATATGCGGTTGGCGTATTTAGCCCTCCGGCGTGGCGCAGAGGATGGCCACAAGAGAATCCAGAAGTTGATGCAGACAGACGGAAACAATCTCGAGGTTCGAGCGCTATATGGTTGGTATCTAGGACGCCAAAAGCGCAAGCATCCGATCGTTATCTGGGAGGATCCAGAGCAGAGGCATTACAAACATACTCTTCAGCACTATGAAAAACATGACCGCTACTCCCTCATCGGAATGGGCAATATCTACCTTCTTGCTGCCCGGGATATCAAAAAAGAAAATGAGCAAGAGAGGGAGAAGCGGAGAAAGCTTTACGAGAAGGCAGTCGAGTTCTTTGATAAGGCATTGCAATTAGATCCAAAAAATGCGTACGCGGCCCAGGGGATAGCAATTGCTTCTGTGGAAGATCGGAAAGATCTTAAAACCGCCGTCAGTATGTTCTCCAAAGTCAAAGAGACGCTCTCGAAAGATGCACACTCGTTAGTCAACTTTGGACATTGTCTTGCTGGATTGGATCAATGGGCCAGAGCTATCGAGAACGTAAGTCCTCTCTCTCTCTTTATCAACTCAATTACACAATTGCTTGCTTTCCTAGGGACCTTTCCTACCCTTGCCTCGCATCATATCTTCTGCATCCCTAACTGCTTGTTTTGTTTGCTTTTTCGCCTTTCCTCATGCTTTTCCCTTCGCTATTATACCCTAGTCTCCGGCGGGCACCGGTATCCCAATTGAGCGCTTTCCTGCCAAACGTTACTTCTCGCTTCTTTTTGACTATTCCTCATCCCCGCTGTTTCAGACGGTTTATCTGTTTGCCAATCTTATCAACGCGCCGCCGCCGCCAATTCTTCCCCCACGCCTTTGGTTTTCCTTGTTTTATGCACTCATTAATTTCCCACCACAATGCCCTCGCTTATTCTCCGCTCGCCGGTCCTCCTTACCCCCGGCCCCTCAGCCCTACTCAATGAGGACCTCTGATATGGCTAACTTGGCCTCGTTCCACCATAGTACGAGTCGGCTCTTACGAAGTTTCAATTGGGTAAAGATCCAACAACATTGACATGTCTAGGAAAAGCATACTTCTCCAAAGGTCGGAAGGAACGAACGACTGAACCCGAGAAGTCAATGGAGAGCTTTAAGAACGCCCTTGATTACGCTAAGCGAGTAAGTTACATTAGTCATCCCCGACCAGCGGTTGGCCAAGGATAGTTAAGCGAATTAACCCCGCCATCATAGGCTTTGGCGATCGCACCGGATAATGTGATGTACATGTTCAATGTAGCATATGTACAATTCCAGATTGTTCAATTCATCATGAGCCTACCGGAAACTTCACGCAGCCTTGAAGATCTTGAGGCTGCTTCCAAAGGACTGGAGGAGGGAATACAGTGAGTTTAGCCCTGTATATGTTCTTTTTTCCTTTTTTTCTCTTTACTTTATATATTTCTCTTTTCTTTCCCCCTTCATATAGACTATGCTCGGAACATGCAGGTCCTGGGCGGCTACAGCCGCTTAATCCTAGACGAACGCCATGCATTGTATTTCTCTCTTGCACTTCCCCGGGACTAATATGATTTTCCATAGGTCTTTCTCAGATATCGCACGGTCCAACAACCCCCCATACCCTTCCTCAGAAATCGAGGCACGGTCCACCATGGGTAAGAATACATTCCGCAAGCAAATGGAAAGAGCGATCCAGAAGCAACGTGAGTACGAGGAAAAAAACCAAGCCAAACTGGCCGAAGCAAGGCGTAAGCGCGAGGAAGACCTTCGGCGCAAAAGGGAAGCCAAAGAAGCAGAAGAACGCGAGATCGAGAAGCGCAACAAAGCGATAGCAGATCAGCGCAAGAAGATGCAAGAGGAAGCAAGAGAATTCGCAGAGAGGAAGGCAGCAGAGGAACGCATCCGCGACGAGAACTCTGATGGCGAGAAGAAGCGAAAAAGACCGTCAGTTGCTGGCTCAAAATCCAGATCCACCCGCAAACGCAGTGGTAAGAAGGACGGGACAATAGACTCTGACTCTACTTCTGAGCCTTCCCGTCGCAGGAGCAAGTCGAAGTCTGCTATCACAGACGACGACGAGCAGAAGCCCGCCAGGAAGCGCAAAAAGCTAACGCGCAGAGCATCTCCAACCAATAAGGGCAAGTTCAAGTCTTCAGAAGTGGTCAACTCCAGCGACGACGATGATGACGACGACGATATGCTCGTCCCACCTCCCGTCCCACCTCCCGTCCCACCTCCCGAGGCTGCCGAGGAAGGGGGTAGGAGGCGTAAGCGTAAGCCCACTAGGGCCGTCGATAGCGGGGATGACGAGGATTTAGAGGACGAGGATTTATCCGGGGATGATTTTAGTAAGACTGTCGGCGGGTCTAAGGACAATGAGGATGTGGAGATGGGGGATAGAGCTCCTACTCCTGGAGTCGGCGATGAAGATTGATTAGATTGTGAAGGATCCCCTTCCTTTCACCTTTCTCATATTAGCTTTCATGTCTACCTTCGCGCATTGTACCTTCCCCCACTTTTCATCTAAAAAACATGCAGCCCTATTTGTTGGTCTAGTTAATGGGCGGGTAACGGCTACATTTACTCTAATTCGGCATCCTTTTCCTCCCTTGAGTCTTTACTTCACCTTTGTTTCTTTTTTGCTACTGTACTCTGTAGTTAACATGGTAGCTTTTATGAATATCATACCAGAATCGTATCAAAAAAAAAAAAATCCCAGGAGAGGGGTATCCCGTACTCTCACATATCACAGTAATCTCTTCTCCCCTTCCGCCCTTCGCATGCTGGGAGAAAAATTCGGGGAAGAAAAAAAAAGCACATATTATGTGACAGTATCATCCGAACTTACTACCCAATACCCTGCACCACACTCCTCACCTTACTCACTTCCCTTCCCTAAGCAAACCGGTCTTCCTTGCCCTTTTACGATACCCCCTCCGGTCCCCCCCTAGCCCCCGTATCACGCATGATGTCCATCACCCGCCATCACCACTGCCTCCTCCTCCACCCCCTTCTCCCCCGCCTCCTCCTCCAATCGGCTCCGCAGCTCGCAAAGCATTCACCCTTTCGTAGCAAACCACCACGCATCAGATAGATGAGTTAGTCCCTAACAAAAGAAAGAAGAAAAGAAATACAAAAAGCAATCGCAATTATGATACTGTTACCCCCGTATAACGGGAAATACTCTCTACAGCGCCCACCCCGTCCCAAAACCCCAAGCCTTCAAGGGGGTAAGTTAGGTGCTCGGGAAACCCAACCATCAATCCCTTCTCCTCGCTTTTTCCTTTCTTTTTCCTTTCTTTTTTTCTTTCTTTTCTTTCTTGGTTGTTGTTATTCTTCGTGACCGTTACGATAGCATCGACCATCGGGCTAGTCCGCGAAACCCCACCATTAGTTATCCGTGGTGTGGTGGTGTCCTTACCCGCTACAACCATACCATCCCATCAATACCCCCCTGGAGGAGCGCGGGGATGTTGAGGAAGGAGGAGGAGGAGGAGGAGAAGGAGAAGGAGGAGACTCTCTACTATTGGTGCCCTGAAAGGCTAACACTACATGGATGTTAGGTTTGGTACTCGTACTATACTTGAGTAGGCTTAGTGCCGGTACAATGAGGAGAGAGGGGGGGGGAGGCTTGAGTGCGACTATGTCGATCGTCGATTTATTTGTTTTTGTACCGTAGCTGGTTACTCCTGGGAGTCAAGGCGTCGAATAGATTGAAGAATGGAAGGAAGAGTTTTACTCGTACTAAATACCGGTACCGGTTGCATGCTAGTTATAATACTGCACTGCACTCGTACAGTAGTCTGCACAGTACAGTACAGTACTGTAGATGTAGATATGTGGACTCTACGTAAAACGGTAGGGAATTAGTCATGATCGTTAGAAGGGAAAAAACAAGGTGTTGCAGTTCTTTTTTATGCGTTCTGTAGTATACTCTACTGTGCGTTTAATTCCTAAGGTTAGAGGGGTAGTCATGTGATGCTTAAAGGTCAGACACAGTTTTTCATGCGGGACGGTTGAACTGTACGGTGCGTACCTTATGCAGAGGAGATCCTGCTTCGCTGGTCACGGTTTCTCTTTGCTGCCGGTACTACTCGAGTATACCGGTACTCTACTGATCCACTCGGTTGGAGGTACTGGTATTAGGTTGTGGAATGTATCCCTATGATGCAGCACCTCGTATTAAAGCATCAAAACTGTGGCTGAAGAGCGCTGAAATAATTCCATCGGATTATTATTATTGTTATTATCACCTTTTTTCCTACTGTGCAGTATTATATGTTTTACCCACTCGCCTTACCGTACTACATCAGGCAACCGATAATTAGCGTGGCCTTGATACATGCCACTAATGATACACACGCGAACTACTAGTAGACTACTTCGTACCAACAGCAACAACACCGACGATCAACTCCTCTCCGCTTAACACAGCCTCACAAGTCCTCACTTCCCCTCAATTCGTACACAGCATGCCGTAACGTTACCCTTCTCGCGATCCTTCCAACAACAAACTCACCAACAAATAACGAAAAGAAATGAGCTTCCCTCCCGAGGATCCTATGACATCTTGTTTCCTACCGTTTCGTTTCGTCTCATTTCGCACGACCAGTCGCATCCCCGGGTGGACGATCATAAATCACATGACCCGCCAGTTGGCCAATTGACTACAGTATCAAAAAAACTGCACACAGCACTTTTCACCCACTCAGCTCTAATCTCTCTCTATTGGACATTGTCTATCATACCTCATCACCTTGTCTTGTATCACTATCTCGACTCCTCAACACCAAAACCTCAATCCCACCCACCCTATCGTACGAGCGCAGCCCCATGATATTATCGCTTTTCTCAAAGGCCGTTAGTTTGTCGATCCTTCCTTCCGCCCCCTCTCTCTCAAGAAAATTTTCTCTGGACGCCACAGTAGGGGTTCGCATTGCTCGCCTAACCAAGAAGAGTAAAGTTCATGACTAAAAGAAGGAAAGTGAAATGTGGGAAATTACGTTGGAGGAGAAAGAGGAAGAGGATATTTGAGAGAGATTCCAGCACTTGGCGGCCCTTTCGAAAATTAGTAATATGTCACAAAAATTTTCCAGGGAAAAAAAAAAAGTGCAATTCCGGCAATTGTCAGTCATGTCTCGCCAAATCAGATCTTGGCTGCTTTGCAGCGGCACTAGGAGTTTTTTGAAGTTTTAGATCTAAAAAGTAGGTTTGGGCGGGTACCGGAGGTGTGTCTACTTTTCCTTCGATTCTTGCTTTTTTTTTTTTAGGTTAGTAGGGGATTTTTTGCCGCTAGTTGTGATCTGTCCTTGTAGATTACGAGAGAGAGAGAGAGAGAGGGGTGGTGGTGGTAGTGGTGGGATAGGGCGGCCTAAGAGAGCTGGCTTTATGTCTGGGCAGGCGGGCGGGGGACCTGGGTGGGCATACGGAAGAAGAAATATATTCCCATATCGTGAGAAACGATAACGAAAGAGAGAAAGAACAGCACCACCAGCCAATTACGGCAGTACCGGTACTAGCACGAGTAGTTGGTTCGTGATGCTGTTTCTTCTTCCCTCCCCCTTCTCCGCCCTACCAGCGCGGTGCATACTTGTACCATACCGTGCCCTGCAAGCAGGATATCCCGCCCCACCGCATCAGCGATACGATATGCACACTATAAAAACCGTGATAATTAAGAAGGACGCTAGGACGTCCAGAATTTCACCCTTTTAACCAAGGGGAGAAAGCACAGTAAAGAGAGCCCTCAGTTGAGACGAGCAAAAAGAAAAGCACTAGTAGAATAGGGCTTGCCAAGAGAGGCAACTCCAACGTCCTAGCGAGATTCTCAATCATTCCAGTTTTACGGTACGTGACACGAAGGTCAAGCGATCCCGTAACACGGACGCAAATCAAACTTTCCAGCTAAAAAGCTACCACGGCCAATGAATTCGTGCCCCAATCGGCCAGACCGGACCGAACCAGCGCTCCAAGCTCCTCCGTGAATGAATGAACGAATGAATGAGTGTATCGTCTACAAGTAGAGTGTAGAGAGAGTACTGTGCCGGTAGGTCGAATTGTCCGCACATACAAGTACACAAAAAACACCTAAGTTAACACCCAACCTCGAACGGATGAACACATACCTGAACGTGGCCTGTCACTCGGCACGCAGTTTCAATAATCGGCATCGGAACTCTTCCACAGTTCCTTCATCTTCTCTCCTCCTCTCGCTTCAAAGTTAATTAACGAATAAACATGAATGAAAGAATAAAATAAAACAATATCATAACATACTATAGGATATGTGAAAACCTTACCATCAACGAGATTGACCCAACCCCCCTAACCCCCACTCTCGCATCAAATTTCACCGTCCTCCACAAAACCAAAGCCCCCAGAAACCTCAAACCTCGCTTGGAGTCGTTATCTTCGTGGGGGAGTGGGGCTTTCTCATTCCCTAGAACAACATGAACGTTTCTAATCTCCCGGTTTGTGCGCCACTATACTCGCAGCTTCAGAGGTTGGAAGAGGAGGAGGAAGGGGGGGGACGAAGGAGTGAAAATTTAGTCGGTGAGCGAGGTGAGGCGAGCCGAGACGAGGCGGGGCCGATCCACCTATTCCATCGGATTGGATCTGATTCGGCGGAATGTGATGTGATGTGATGTGGTGTGATGTGATTAGGATTTGCGCGAGGGAGTTGGGGGTTGTTGTTGTTGGCGTGATCAGTGAGAAGACGGGTTTAACTTGGTACTTTCTCTCTATCATAGATAGGTTGGGCTATGGAGCAGAGTAGAGTAGTGTAGAACATGAAGGAGAGGAGGACGGGTTGTGAGATACGGAGATTGATACAGCGGATGGATAAAAGGTCTATGGTTTTCCGAGTGAGTTTTCGTGATTGTTTTGGTGTATCGGGTAAGTTAGTTGTATGGCATATACACCATTCTATACCAGGGACAATGTGCTCGAGTACTCGAGTACTCGTGATGTCGCGGTGTTTGGCAAACGTCACGGCTTTACGAATACCATTCATCAGAACCCATCTATCATCACTAATTGTTTGTTTACCCTCATGTTCTGGACCCCCTCCCTCGCTAACCGCGAGAACCTAGGAAAGGAGGAACGAACGAGAGTGAGTAAGCATGGACGTGCCTGCTCGCTCTCCTTGTCAACTACCGGTACAGTAAATTACATGCTTGCCTAACCACAAGCACCATCCTATTCCATCTCATCTGCAATGGCCTACCATACAGCACCACCATCATCATACAGTACACCATGTACTGTACATAAACGACGGATAGAGAAAACCGGTACGCAGTGCTTCGAAAAAGTATCTCTGCTTGGCTGCCTCCTTGCTTGCACATGCGCTGGCAGAATGCAGACGTAGGGTACGGTACATATTCACGAGGTCACATTGGGGCGTCTAAGCTCACGTGCATGCGCGTATGATACGGATGGGCCGCTTGCGCTTGGGGGGTTTAGCACGTACAGTAAGGGCTATGGCTGGAGCGACTCGGGCGAGGCGGATGTCTTTATTTGTCGGCCGGACATCGAGAGCAAGGTATTATGCCGGCTAGCAGCAGGTGAGCGAGTGAGTGGATGAGTGAGTTATTTGGTCGGGATCAACCCCGGCCTTTTTTTTGTTCTTTACTGTAAATTCCTTTTTGTTTTTGCTATGGCACGCTTGGTATCGTACCGTACTCGAGTAGCCTTTTCTTCTGTTTTGTTTGCTAGCTTGATGCACTGACGACCACAACGTGCTTGTGTGGCATCGACATTGGCATCGTGGGTCTTAGCGCCTTCTTTTTCGGAACGGACGTGGGGTATTTGCTCTTTCTATTTTTTTTTTCCTTCCCCCCAATCTCGTTCTCACGAGCCATTGCTTTGTACGGTAGGTTGCGTGGGTGAACCCGGGATATTGGGCCTTTTTTTATTTTTTTTGCGTCGTTTTTTTCTTCTTCCTCTTGGTCAACGCCCCCCTGCATGCGACTAAGGCTTTGACAAGTTGCACTTGTAAACGCTTTTCTGTGCAGCCTTTTCCGGCCTAATTATCTGTCGGGATTTTGGAGCCTTTTCAACTTCTCTCTTTGATAGCCTTTGGCCATCAATGTTTGAAAGAGTTTTGACGTTGGTGTTGTCTTCTATTGGGCTGAATATCCTCATCTTGTATTTTTTGGACTCTAGGACCCCTATTATTCACAAGGGGATGCCATTTCGCCAAAAAAACAAACAAACAAAAGGCCGACCTCTAGACGAGCCAGGGTGCGCTCCCGAGAAATGTCATTTGCCGTGCCTCTCTTGACCACAAGTGCCGTGAGCAAATACAATACGGTACACCCGTTCGCCCATCCAGCCTTCCCAAGATTTGAAGGGAGAGGGGGCGCGGACACAGCAAGGCATTGGATCCGGTTTCTGGTTGATCCCTGATCCACGCCATACGAATACAAGAGCTCGGTACCCTCTCTCGATCTCGGGCGGAGATGAGAAGGGAAGGCGAAAAATTCTTTGGGGAAATTTCTGCCCTTGGTGAGGGCTAGAAGGGGGAGCAAAAACGTGAAATAAAGACCGCACCCAAAGGTCATAAGGTTACCATACTATAAGATTATCCGGCTCGGTTCCTTATGGCGGTGTAGAGTTTTGGGCCCTATGAATAGTGCTTCCCAAATTGCGGCCCTAAAATTCGTTTCCGGAGTTGAAAAACGCGTCAAAGCTGAAGTTGTGGAGGAGTTGCTCAAACTATGGTACCGGCAATTTGGGAGATTTTCGTGGTCAATCTTATAGGGTAAGCTTCGGGAAACTAGCCGAATATCACTCGGGCAACGGCCACAATAAACGGGCTTTCCTTATTTAGTGTCTCTCTGCTTGGTGATCACGCCTACCCACACCCGCCCAATCCAGTAGAACAAAAGCGTTTGGGTCTCTGATGGATGGTAGGAGCGGTAGGGCACATGTCACCAAGAGAGAGTTGGGACCCGCAGACCCTTTTAGGAGAATCTCCTCCCGGCCTCGTTTCCCATTGTTTTCATGGAGCAGCCGACGGTAGTGTAAACGGTAAACGAGCTTACAAGGCGGTCAGGAAAATTGATACGTGAGTGTGGCCCCGCTCCTCACAGACAAGGCGAAGCATAGAAGCCGACGGACGGCATCGGAATCTTGCTTTGAGTCTTTCTCCTTGTTAAGGGGGATTTTCCTCGTCCATCTCCCCTGGCCTAGCCTATCCTGCTCTTGCTGTGCATCCGTGGTCGGGACCATCGGTAAGCTGGATGAGGAGAGATTTTGAGATGCACGTTGTCTGACGGTCTTGATATTACTGTGCGTACTGTACTCCTGCAGTAGGGTAGGGGAGAGTTAGGGGAGTCGGACTGCCCGGGCGCTGCTCTGGGTAGTCCCTCCTGAACAGAATGTGAGTATGGTGCGGGCACTTGAAATCAACAAAAAACCAATACACAATAATTTTCGAAAATTTCCAACCACGACCATATCATTAGGAAGGTAAAAATTCATAGAAGCCCTTAGAAGATACTCCGCCCTAGTTTGATCTTTTCTGATTTTCGATAAGAGCAATATTCATGGAGATAGTATAATTTCGGATTACCTGTGTCTGGTCGTTTTGGAGGTTATTGTAGCAAAGCCTCACTATTTTTATATTATGACATTGAAATCAAAACGAAGTACCAACAGGCGTTGATTTCAAGTTCCCGACTCATAACTTGTGCTTTACATATCTGTTTTTGTGGCACTGATTGATAACTCGAGTACCGTAGATGACTAGCATGTATGCAGGCTGCGGGTCATATGTTGGAGGGCCACCCAGCGGTGGGAGGGACGGAGGTATGAAATGGCCGCATTCAACTATCTGTGCATGCAGTTCTCGGTATGATAGTGTGCGGTAAATAATCATCATCCAGTAAGAACACATAACCCACCGGCGTTTGAAAGGGGTGTGGCTCTGCTGCTGAGCTTCCTGGTGGGCAGCCTTTGCATTGCATAGTATAAAACAGTATTATTCGAGAGGTATTCAAATTGTACCCTTAAACAATTGAAGGATTTAACAAAAAAAAAAAGAGAGAGGTATTCAAAAAAAAAAAAAAGGGCTCAGACTTCATATAGTTAATATTCTGGTCTTGTGGGGGTTTTCACACAAACTGGGGAGGGTTAGGGATCTCTTACCTCCTAGTATCCATCGTCATTGCCCCAAACTCGGCGAACTTTTGTTCTCGCGTGTCTTGCGCGTCCACGAGTCTACCAGGAACAGTCCCTTGGGTGCGATGACCTTGGGAACTTTCGGGGAATGTCCCTGGTTGGTATATTCCGGGGCAGGGGGAAGAATCTAGGACGGCAAAGGGAGGGATAAAGTAAGAAAGCGGAGAAGGGGAGAAGGGGAGAGCAGAGCGGAGAGAGGGATCAAGGGGAGGAGTGATGGTGATGATGGCGGTGGTGGTGGTGATGCTATTAGTACCGTACTGGGATATGATATTTTGTGTATCTACGTTGCATCACGATTGAACAGAGCAAGATGGCTATCATAACTCTTGCTGCGAAGATTGTAGACAAATTTAGATTTCCCACAAGCAGGCACTCCATGGGCGAGGTCATCCAGTGTCCCTCCCTGGTTCAAGAACTAAGCCCCTACCGGTAGACACGTTCCTCCTGAGGCTGGTTTCTCCTTCATCCTTTCCATTTTATTTTGTTTTTTGCTGGACAGTACCGGTGTTCTGAATCCTTCCAAACCGCTTCTGCGGGCAGGTATGGTGCGGTTCACACATGCACTTCCCACCTGGGCATATGTAACAAAGCGCACGCTAGCTGTGATCTCTTAGTCTTGACACGGAAAATGCACCATTCAAAGTCCCTAGTTTCACCCTATTTCTTCAAAAACCTTCTTTCCTTGTTTCTCCCACTACTATACTTTCTCCTGTTCACTCCTTCTCTCCTCTGTTTAATACTCGTGTAGGTGAAGCTGGTTCGCTGGACGAAAAAGAAAAAAGGGATCTATCATCCTCCTTCCCTGGAGACCCTTTTTATCGTGCTTCCCTCTCTATTCTCTATTTGTCATTTATCTGTCTATCATCCGTCATTTATCGCCCATAAATCATCATTCTTGCAACACTATCAACAGCATTCTTTTCATCACAATCACTTTCACATCCTGCATTTTTTCATTCAGGCGACTTATAGCAGTCCCTCTGTCTGTCCCATATATCACACAGGTACCTTGCATACTGCCGTTCGTACCTTTTTACGAATTCGATAGGTACCCCTCATCTTCGCTGCATAGAGGGATGAGGCAGCACAGCAGAAGCATCCAGTAGTATAATCTGATTCGGGATTTAATCAACTTAGCATTTCCAACTCCCGAACGTTGTACAAGTACAACCCAACCGAGCAGGAGGGAGAAAAGCCAACTTCCACCGACTCTGCCGGCCGTTGCACGATTTTGGATTTATACCCTCCCCTAGGAATATTTCTTCTTCCCAATTGTAGGGCTGCCTCAATTATCCAAATTAATCGGCCTTTTTTTGCTGGCCCTGGCGTTTGGCTTGAAATTCGCAATTAAGCAAGCGGTGCTGCCAGAGAATATACCCACGGCGTTTTCCGACACAGCTCAAGAGGTGGGAGCATTCTTGATACTATAGGTGCTACCCCAGACCCCCGGCG
>Ga0307507_10007190_pt1 | contig 16393 bp, 23 predicted proteins | sample 7_EM_MG_FD_207223 | JGI IMG/M metagenome (GOLD analysis project Ga0307507, IMG submission 207223) | Populus trichocarpa ectomycorrhiza microbial communities from riparian zone in the Pacific Northwest, United States - 7_EM | ecosystem: Host-associated > Plants > Roots > Unclassified | place... | reverse complement strand
TCTTGTAATGTAATACTTGGACATCCCTGGTGGCTGATGGTCAGGACGATGATCAAAGAATATACAGTTACACACAGGACTTTGAGATGGATGCCCATGGCAGTGACCACTGGATGAATGTGACAGGTTTCTCTCCCTGAAAACCAGGGCCTGGTCTCATGCTTGCAATAAGAGTGTGTGTTTGCAGGGTACAAATGAGCCACCATGGAGGTAATGAAGTGTTAGAAATATTCAATCAAGGCATGCCAATTCCTGTTTATAACAGACCCAGTTTGATAAATGTCAGCCACTCAATACCATTTTTTCAAGTGTGGCAATCTTACTTTTCTCTGAAACTTGTTGCTTATTCTTGAACATAACCACTGTGGAGCTTAAACTTGCTTTTGTGGATGATGGCCAGTTTGCTGAAATGGCTGTAGACCCCTGTCACAGTCATGTTCCTGGTATACAGGCCTTTCTGGAAAAACCAACCTGGAACTTCAAGTGTGAACATTTGGCTGAGATACTCACATCATTGTGAGCACTCAGGTGAATAGAGACCCTTGCAAACATGTGAGGTAATGGAGGAGTATGGAATGACTAGTGTTGCCACAAGGGAACCTTGAGGTACCTTGATGTGACCTCGAGGTAATCATCCAAATTAGGAAAACAAGAGAGCATTGGCTTACATTTGTGTAGAATCACATTATATCACATAGTATTCATACATAGTACTGGTCAAGAGAGAGTAAGTATATGTGGTTGCTTGGCTGAGATGACCTGTTGGTCTGCATGTGGCAAGCCAAGAAGTGATTCTAGGGTATCAAGTTGGACCAGTGCTGAAAAAGATTGGATACCAACACAAATTCAAAGCTGTACAACATGAAACTAGAAATATAGGTGCCAGAGTAAAATTAAAAATAAGTGGCAAAAAAGTGGAGTGTGTGGTGGAGTACTGATGTTCAGCATAGAGCAACAGGTTTGGGCATGTGGAACAACAAGCAGCACATCATGAGAAAAGTTAGTGGCCTGGCCATACCATTGGGCTATGAGAATCTCTTCCCAAAGTGTCAGTGTCACCTTGATGCACCTTGACATTGACAGTTTCCTTTTGCATCACCTCAAGGTCGCCTTACCTTCAAGGCACCTTCCCTTGCAGCAACACTAGGAACAACCCAAATGTTGTTTCCATGATCATGATCCACTTGGAAGTCTGTATTGGAAAGTGCCATTGCATTTCTTAAACAATTCTTTGAATAGAAGGAGAAAGACTGAAGACTTGTAAATTCTCTTCAACAGTGTCAGTGATGTGGTAGAATACATGGCCTGGCATGTTGTCAGTAAGAAAATATTGCAACTAAATGAAGCAAAACTTACCCCAAAGAAAGCTTTGTCTAATGCTGAAGGGCTGGAGTTGAACTACAGGTTCATCCTCTACATCTTTTAGAGCATACAACATGCACATGTCTGATCTCATGAAACAGGTCCTCTCCTCAGAGCTCTTGTCCTTAACCATTGGTGCCATTTTAGGCACAGCATCAGACAACACCATGGACAATTCATTGTTGCTGCCTTGACACTGATTAAGATCTGCACTTTGCTGATAGTTTTTGGAGTCAGTCCCATCTTTCTCCATTCTGTAATGTTTTGTCTGTTGCAAGGGGCATGCAAAAAAAAAAATCCTGCTACAAAAGGTTGTTTTATTTGGTTAAGGTCACCTAGACCCCCCTCTAAAAAGGAAATAAATCACATGTTTACATGCCAAGCCCAACTATCTAGAGTGTACAGTGACATTTGTGCTATAGAAATTTTGCACTCTGGGCACCAAAAATTGCTCAATGCATCATGCTTGGGTGGTTCCTATTGAATCATATTAATTATCAGTAACCAATCCCTCTGGATGTACAATAGCATACCTTTGGGGCCTTCTTCCCTTTGGTCATAGAAGATTGAGAATATTGTGGCTATGAAGGGTTCGAATTTCTTCAAATGGTGAGACATGGGTGAAGAACAGAAGTAAATGTTTTGGAACCCACTACTACAAGGCGTGGCAGGATTTGGGCATCATCAACTCATCATTTCTTTGTTCCTCAACCACCAGCACCACCATCAAGGACACCCACCACTGTCACCTCCTTGCCACCATTGTCTCCTCACCACCATCACCTCCTTGCCACCATCACATTGTCATCACTGTCACTGGCTGCCTCCCCCCACATCCATTGCCGACAAGCAAGACAACAAGAATGACATGGCAACACCACATCACCAACCAAATGAGCACTGGATGCATCGATGCTACACAACAACATAGAGGATTCAGGTGCCACATTGCCAGCTGTGATGTGGCAACCCCACGACAAATGACAATGATGTTCTGTTTGTTGTTGTTGTTTATATTTCTACACAACAGTAAGTCCCTCTTCCCCCCTTCATCCCAACTGACATTGTGAGCAATGATTACACCACACCACCACCACCACATCACACCATGGCTACACCACACCACAATGACCACCACAATGATACCACAAGGCAACACCACCATGAGACACCACTGCTATGGCAAGGGCACAATGCAGCAGCAATAACCATGATGATGCGTGATGACGATGGCAAGGGTGCACAATGACAACAGTGCACAATGATGACAACAACAATGCACAATGAATGTAACAACTGGTAACCAAATGGTGAATGGCAACATCTGTTGCTGTTTATCATCATTTATTCAGTGAGTTAGGCCTCCCCTCTCTCCTTATCTTTTCTAACACCCATTCCAGATGCCATGTTGCTGACGGCAATGTGTGGCCAGACAACGAATGATGACATCTGGTCATCACTTGTCATCATGCTTATTTTACTATTAATTTATTGTAAAGTACTCGTTTACAGCTTTTTTTCTTTAAAACTGGGTGCCATGTTGCTGGCAGCAACATGCACCCAGACAATGAATGACGACAGATGTTGTTTATCACTGTTGTGTATTTTTTGTTTGTTATTGCTTTTAATATACAAATTTTGCCTAATTTAGTATTTTTCATTGCTTTCTATGTATGTAACTACTTTTTTCTTATATAGTAGTTAATTCTGTCTTTGTTTGTTTCAATCTACATACAAGGAATGGATAGGAATTCTGAAATTCCACCTGGAATCCTGTCCATTCTGCCAGAATTCCTGGATTCTGCTGGATTCTATGGATTCCAGGCAGAATCAGTGGAGGAATGGAAAGTACTGCCATCGCCCACCACCACTGCAGCAAGAAGGCCATGGCAATGCCATGTCACCAAGCAAACACACACCAGCCATGTTGATGACATGATGATGACAATGCAGCATGTCAACAGTCCCCACTGCACATGCTGCATCATCACTGTCTGCAGCTGTGCCTGCCCAGGTGAGCAAACCCCCACCTCTTCCCCACTCATCTGTCTAATATAGAATTCAGGTGCCACATCATGAACAGCAATGTGGCAACAAAACAATGAACAATGATGATGATGTCATCATCCATCATCATTGTGTACAATCCTAATGGTAAGCTCCCTGTCCTGCCATCATCCCAATCCACCTTGCTAACCCATGACCACAATACAGCAACATGATACAATGACAATCACAACCAAATGACAAACAACAATGACCACAACTGGACAATGAACAATGATACCCACAACTGAATGATGATGATGTGGTCATTCATCATCATTGTATACATTATCATAATGGTGAGCTCCCCATCCTGCCTTCATCCCAATTCACCTTGCTAACCCATGACCATGACACAGTGACATGATACGATGACAACCACAACCAAATGACAAACAACAACAATGTCATCATTCATCATCATCATGTACATTATCATAATGGTGAGCCCCCATCCTACCTTCATCCCAATCCACCTCGCTAACCCATGACCACACCACAGCAACATGACATGACGACAACCACACAACATCCTGATCACACCATGACTTGACTACCACCACCACGATGCAGCACCACCATGGCAAGGATGCCATGCAGTGGTGATGAACATCACCCCAACAAATTGACACCAACGAACACCACCACAACAGGTCTGGCAACCAAATGGCAAACAGTGACAGATGTTGCTGTTCATTGTCATCATTCACTTAGTTGGTAAGGACCCCCCTCCCCCTCATTCTTTTCACACCAATTCAGGTGCCATGTTGCCAGTAGCAATGTAGCACCCAAATGATGAATGATGACATCTGTCATTGTTTGTTGTGCTTGTTTATTTTCATAACTAATTTGTTGTACAATATGCTTTTTTTTTGTTTTCTTTGTTTGAATCCATGTGCCATGTTGCTGACAGGGGTGTGTGTGGGTTGTTCTTTACTTTATGTAGTTATTCCATATACTGTAGTTATTTTGTAATTACCTTATAGTAACTTTTTTTGTTTCTTTGAATCCAAGTGCCTCTGCTGTGTTTGATCAATCTGTGATTAGCAACAACAAAGCCTGCAAAAGCAGACTCCAAACTTTGATTGGGCAATGGAGTGAAGAGGGCTAACTACAAAGGCCAATCACTAAGATACTTGTAAATATAAATGTTAAGATACACTATGACAATATAAATTCTGGTTAAAAGAAAAGGGGAATGAGGTGGGTGGGTAACAAAAAATGGAGTGAATATTAATAGATTGAAATCTATTCCAACATGAAAGGCAGTGAGTCTCCAGACAAAAATATGTGAAGCATCCTTACCATATAAAGTTACTAAAAGTAGGTTCAAATGGCAAAGCCAGGAATGAACGATTGTGACTATATATGGATGGATAACATTAGGATTGGTTTGTCTGGATCAACAAGGGAAGACTCACAATAGAGTAGTGATTAGGATGATTGTAGGGTTAAAAGGTGGGGCCTGTCAGAATCACTACTCTTATTGTGTGCATCAGTCCAGTAGATCTGAGAGAATGTGCAGGGCACTTACCATGTTGTAGGATGAGTGGTTGTCAAAGACAAGAGCAACATGGTGAGATTTTCACAGACAGTCTCACATGTGCTAAGGTCTTTACTGTCCTCCACTGATTCCTGCTGGAATCCAGCAGAATTTGGGCAATTCCTGGAATTCTGGAGGAATCAATTTTGGCACAGGGGTCTGCCAAATTGATTATACCATTCCGGCAGAATGTAGAATGGAATTCCAATTCTGCTGGAATGGTTCCAGGAATCACATGGAAGGAATGGTCCCCCGGAATGACAGGAATGGAATCATTGACACCCAAATCAATCATTGGCAAATGCCAACGATCAATTTGGGCATTGACAACCCATCACTTCTTTCTTTCCCAACCACCACCATCACCACCATCAACGACGCCCACCACAGTTGCCTCACCATGCCCTCACCACCCTCGTCTCACTGTCATTGCCACCAACCACCATCATCCACATCCATCGCCCCAAATCCACCACAGCAGCAACAATGTGGCAATGCCATGTCACCCAGTCAATGAGCACCAGCCACATCAATGCGAGGGATGGAATGCAAGGTTGCCATGTCGCTGCCAGCAACGTGGCAACCAAATGATGAATGATGACAATGTTGTCATTCACCATTGTTGTTTATTCCTACAAAGGTATGTACTCCACCTTGCCCCCAACCCACCTTGCTAACCACAGCCAGTGACAACTGAACACCACGCATGACCACCACAACCACCACATCCAAGGCACGACCAATACCACACACAACCACCACATCCACCACAACCATGGCTCGACCACCACACACCCAACCGTGGAGGTGCCACATCACCCTTGGCAACATGGCAACCAGATGACGAACGAGGATGTCTGTCATCATTCATCATCATTCAGGCCTCAACACCACACATAGTCACCAAACCCAAATGGCTTGCTCAAGCCCCCAACACCACACATAGTAACCAAACCCAAGCAGCTTGCTTATGCCCCCAACACCATGCATAGCAACCAAACCCAAACGGTGACATTTGTTGCCATTTGTCATCATCCTTTATATGGTGAGATACACCCCCCCTCACCCCTTTTCTGCTCTAATACCCATTGCAGTTGCCACGTTGCTATCAGCGACATGTGGCAACCAGATGACGAACAACGACTTTGTTGTTGTTTGTTGTCATTACTCACTTTACAACTTATGTACTGTAATATATATTTTTGTAGTTTTTTCTTTCTTTACAACTGGGTACCATGTCGCCCACAGTGACGTGGCAACTAGACAATGAATGACAACAGATGTTGTTTGTCATCATTTAATTTATACTTGTTACCTTTTTTCCTAATATGGTAGTTACCTGATTTATGTACAAAATTTTTGTAGGTAACTTTTGAAGTACAAGAAATGGACAGGATTCCAGCAGATTCTGGCCGGAATCAGTGGAGGAGTGAAAAGTACTGCATGTGCTGATGCTTATCTATTGCCAGCATGTGGAAAACCTCTGAAATGGCATGAGCAGAGCTCAGCTCAGCTCAGCCATGAGGTTGGATGTGTTGTCAGGTGCAGAGGCCTACAAATACTTAAATAGTAAATTGTATAATATGGGTGAGGCCCTTGCACCATTCTTCCATTTGTACTCCCTACAATCTACTTGTGGTAGTCATTAATCTACTTTCTATCAATGTATCTTAAATACCTATTTAACAATCGACAAAACTCCAAGGTGCAACTGCCCTGATGCCTTGAAAGGGAACCACTGCAAACATATTCTATTTATATTCATAAAAGGTGCATACACCCATGCTGTCACTAATTAGAAGCATCCTCAACCCTTTCAGTCCTCCAGGTTTCACAAGTCTCAGGATTCTGGTACCAAAAGTATGTCTCTCACACCCCTCTCCCTACCCTCAACTCATCTATTAACAACTGAACTTGAAACCATTTTTGCAGAAGCACCTCTGGTGCCCAATGACATCATGAACCCACATAATATTTATTGATACTACTATGCTTGTTGAGGAGTTCGAAACTGCAGACTTGCCCTCCACTTGCCTTGGAACCTTGAAATTTTCATAAGTGTATTTATGCAAGATATTCATCATCCCAAAATTTTAGCATCTCAGAGATTTGTGTCCCTTTCTACAAAGAAGACAAAAATGAAAGGATAACATGCAAGGCTGCAAAACCAAGCAGAAGCTTTTATTGTATTTAATATCCTTATGCAATTTTTCAGAACTCAATTGAAAAATCTGGAGGAGTTACAAATATATGGATTATCCAGAGTGCACTATAATTCATCTGGTCACAACACCATTGCATTTCCCTACAGGGGGAAAACAACACAATGTGAGGGTTGTCTTTTTAGGTTTTCATTTTATTTTGATTGTATTTTCTTATTTTCTTATTTTTCACCCTCTGATTGACCCCCCATCACTGCAAGCACCTGCTTGTGAGGTTTAATGTGATTATTTGTATTTAATATATAGTATGCTAAAAAGCCAGTTACAACCAGTTTTTAAAGGCAACTGAACTGATTAGGACCAGTCCCAATCAGTTGAGTTGCAGTCCTTCCAATTTGGGCAATGTTTCAGACCAGTTGTAGTCCATGGTTGCCATTTTTGGAAGCACAAGTCTCAAATCTTGCTATTGAATTGTAAAATGTCCTAGACTGAACACCAAATGTGTGGCTGTCCAGCAGACATCCAATGGACTGAACACTTAGCACCCTCTTGCACCCTTTTTTGCTTAGAAGTCCATTGGATGTCCAGTGGACTGAGGACTTAGCACAGTATGACTTGTTTTGGCCTGTGTCCATTGGATGTCCACTGTGTCTGTTGGAAGTCCATCAGATGTCCAATGGACACAGAATTCTGGCCAGTCCAACCATTTCTTGCTTCCAAGTGGCTTGACCAGACTTTCACTGGACTTTGCTTGGACTAGCAGTGGAATTTAGTCATGTCTGACAGACTCCAATAGAATCCAATGGACTGTCTGCTGGGTCCATCAGAAATGGCAGGGTCTGCTTAAAGTCTGTCAGATTCCATTGGAAAAGCAGTGGAAGTGTAAAGTACTGCATAATTCCACACTTAAAAAGTTTGTTGTTTGAAATATCAAAGACATATTTAAGACATATTGATACACTTAAAGTAGACTAACAACTATTCTAAGTAACTAACAATAAACTACATTATATGTAACAAGGATATAGGGGATGCAGAGAAAGGGTCTCATCTCATTGTTGTGTCGCATGGTTGTTGTCAGTCATCACATGGTCATTGTCATGTTGTGTGGCCATGTAGGCATTGTATGTCATCATCATGTCATTGCATCATAGTTGGGCAGTCATGTTGTTGTTATGTCGTGGTTGCATTGTTACATCATGGTGTCATCATCATGTGGTTGTGTTGTTTATCATGTGGGTGTTGCATTGCTGTGTTGTCATCGTGTTGTGGTGTCATAGTTGGGTGGTTGTGTCATAGTTGGGCACATCCTTGAGTACTTGATCACCCACAAATGGTATCCCCCCATTCTCCTTTGCAGTTTTGGCCTTTTTTTGAGGTCTATCACCTCCCTGTAAGTTCTGTGCTCTGGACTGAATGTACTTGCTATGCTTAGGCATGATTCTGGCCTGTTGAGGAGGGTTTGCGCATGTGCTGCCTTCAAATTGACGCATCGCAAAGTATTTTTCTTTCTTCTCCCTCAAATTTCATTTTACCACTTTACTTCTTTTTTGTACCCCATGAGATCTATATTTGGCTTAGTTCTATGGTTTCCGATTAGCTATGATCTGTGTTCAAAATATTCTAGGACATTATCTGTATAATTAGGGCTCAAAATGGAAATGTCACACTTTGCACGTGATGTTGGAAGGGTATGGTTGTCATCTACCTTATGCATATTGATCTCTCTCAATCCCCTCCCAAGTGTGACAATTGCATTCATGGTAAACAGGGTTGAATCCCAGTACTGAAAATGTGTCAGGGAGAGAGATTGAATTGAAGGTTAGGAGTGGATTTGACTGGGCTGGAAGCAGTTAAGTCTGCAAGTGGAAACCTCTACATTATGAACATTGTCAATGATCATTCTAGTCACCCATTGACCTTTTGTCCCAAGTTAAAATCCAGTACTTTAAAGGGAATGAGAACACACTAGGTTGATGGGAGGTGATGACAATGACATGGCATGTCAATGGACATGCCACTTCGTCTGATGGTGACAGCACTGTGTCCAGCCCAGGTAAGCAGACACATCCTGTCCCCAAAGTCCTCTTTCTGACCACAAAACAGGTGCCATGTCATTGACATGGCAACCTGATGACAAACAACAATGTCATCTCTTTGGACAACAACATGATAAGACAATGGCAGCATAATGGCAACACCACACTGCATGACATGATGATGACACAATGGTGAGACAATGATGGACCACTTGACAATGATACCACAACAACATGATGGACTACAATGCGATGATGCAATCACAACACAACTACAACATGACCATCTTAACCAATAAAGATCAGAGAGCTTGTTTTGGTGTATCCCTCCCAACACAAAGGAACCCACATCAGGGCACACCTATCACAAATTCTGCATCATTGATGAGGCACTTCATGAGGAAACAAATTATGGGACTGACCCCAACACAGCTGGCCTACCCTGCGATGACACCGGAAATGGAAGTTTGGGTCTGGCGCATGCAGAAGAGCTCGACAATGGTGCAGAAAGTGATCCTGACAATATCTAAGATGGTCCTGATGAAGACAATGATGAAGTGATCATTGATGTCGAGGAATTTGAGGGTGTTGACATAAGTTCGCCAGAAGCAGACAGCAATGCAGCCACTGACAAGACCTCACGCAATCAAAACCGGATTGATGTGACATTGCCAGATGGGAAGCTGAGGGAAGCTCCAACCCTAAGCCTAGCAAAGGAGGCATTGAAAGATTTGGAGAACAAGCTGAACCCACCACGAAAAAAAGGGAATGGACATGTCGATCCTAAAATAAATCCCTTCATTAGGATAAGGATGGAGGGGATGAGAACTCTCCTTAATTTCTTCACCAACCCAAAATCAGTGACATACCAGAAGTGGGGTGCATCATCCCTTCAAGCTTCAATATCCCTTGGCTGGGGTGTATACTGTGCATGTCAACTGCAGAAACTGACATGACAATTCATTGAAAATTGGAAGGTACTCCCCATTAATCCCTATGGTGACTGGAATCAAACAATGCTGGCAGATGAGGATCTTGCATCCAACATCAACCTCTATCTATAAGAACTTGGAAAGGATATCACTGGAGGGAAGATTGTAGAATTCTTGGCACGCCCCAAGGTTAAACTCAAGCATGGAATCACAAAGAAAATTTCTTTGTGCACTGCTGAGAGGTATTTGATGCTCCTTGACTTCTGGTGGATCACTCCGAAGAAGGGACAATACGCAGACGGCCATGAGCACAAGGATGTGGTTTGGTACAGGGATAATTGGTTCTTGCCAAAAATGAAGGATCTGCTCAGACACGAAAAGATCTGGTCAACAGAAAACTTACCAGAGGAGGGCCTCAGCTGGGTCATCGTGTTATAAAATGGCACCATGATGAAGTAATTTTTTATGCACACAATCAGGCAGGAAGAAGATGGTTTCATAAAGATGTGATGCCAAAGCCATACAAGAAAGGGGAGGGTTGTTCTTTGATGGTGGCTGATCTCGTTTGTGTGGATTTTGGGTGGCTTCAATCTCCAGATGGGAAAGAATCAGCACGTGTTGTGATGAAGCCTGGAAAAAACAAGGATGGCTATTTCACATGTGATGAGATCATCGCTCAAGCTCAGAAAGCAATGGACATCTGCACCAAATATTGGCCTGAATTTGAGCACATCTTCATTTATGACAATGCACCAACCTATTTGAACTGCACTGAAGACTCACTCTCTGCACGATGGATGCCTAAATACACACCACCACCAAACCATAATTGGGGAATTGAGGTGACAGAGCGTGATCCCATCACCAGAAAGCCAGTCTATCTGCCTAATGGATCTCCAAAAAAAATCAAGATTAAGATGGGTGATGCTCAGTTTGCTGATGGCACGCCACAACCCCTTTATTTCCCCGATGGCCACTCTCGTGCAGGGGTATTCAAGGGCATGAAAATAATTTTGGAAGAGCATGGCTTCAAAGACATTGACAAAAAACTTGCGCAGTGCAAAGACTTTAAATGCCCACCAGGTGCACATGACTGCTGTTGCTGTTGCATCTTATACTATGAGCCAGATTTCGAGCACGTTGAAACAGTCCTGGAGACAAACTGCAAAGAACATGGTTTTCAGGTTATTTTTCTACCCAAATTTCATTGTGAGCTCAATTTCATTGAGCAATGCTGAGGATATGCAAAGTGGCTTTACCGCTTGAACCCAGAATCATCTCGCAAAGATATCCTCGAAAAAAATGCATTAGCTGCCTTAAATTCTGTGCCCCTGGAATCGATGTGGCGGTAAAAAGATTCCTCTCTTTGCTAACTATCATTAACTACTTGACTAGTTTTGCAAATCGATCACGGTGCTTTATGGATGCATACGAAAAAGGCCTTAATGGTTGTGAGGCGGTGTGGGCAGCGAGAAAATATCACAGCCACAGGATAATTCCAGAATCCCTAATGGCACACATGGAAAAGGCCAAGATGCAATGAAATACACTGGATTCCCTCAGTTTTATCTCCAGTGGCTCACAGAATGGTCAAGTACTATTGTATATATCTTAGTATTTTTGTATCTCCTCCCTCAATTTTCATTTTCCAGCTTTATAATTTTTTATATACATTTCAAGTACTAATTATAATAGTTCTATGGTCGTCGATTTCCTCTACCTTGATGCAAAGAATTAATATGGTCTTTTCTTCGACTTTCTCAATACTATTTTCCAAAAAAGGAGTGTTATGTCACATCACAGAGGGTTGGTTGTGTATGGTTGTCATCTACCTTACCTTCAGCCAACTGCTTGGTAGCAAGGTCAAGGATGTACTGGTTTGATGCATGTCCCAGTCATCAGTGCCAGGTATCAAGATTGGCAGTGTGGAATGCATGTTCAGTCAACAGTCAAGTACAATTGAGGCAATAGAGTTTACAGGTTGGGAGCTGGGTACCAGTTGCAAAAAGAGAACCAGAGCAATTTTTGAGGGTAACTGTAGAGATGTTGAATGTTATGGAACATTGAAGGGATTCAGTAATGCATGTGAGGCAGACAGTAGATGTCAGAATGAAAAGAACATTTTCCAGCAAAATAGAGGACCCTTTTGTGACAATAAGCTTAATGGTCCCAATGCCAAGAGCTTTAATAGTAGAACCACTAATGCCAGTGACAGTCCTATCCACAATTGGGTATAGCTTCATAGAATCCGAACAATCAGGTGAAATATGGGTGGTACAGGCACTGTCAAGTAGGAAGGGTGAAGTTTCCAAGGAAAGGGTTGTTCACCAAAAGGAAGTGGGAGGAGGTGCTGCTGTGACAGCTGCAAGATCTAATTCATCAATACTTCTCCTCCTCTCACACCAGTCAACGGAAGTGTGGAGTGATTCCTGAGAAGCAAGCCAAGCACACTCCACAGTATATGCATATTCATCAACATCAGTGATACATGTTGCACAGGAATGAACGTGAAAGTGCACTAAATGTGAAACAAGGATCAAGTGCCTCAGGAAAAACCCTAAACACCTAACACACACACATATATACATACATACATACACACACATACACACACACACATACACACACACACACACACACACATACACACTATCTCGGTACAAGAGTTCAGGGCCTTTGATATTGAAAAATATCACTTGTGTTCTCAAAAGTCTCAATAGTATCATTTTAATACAGGTTTTAATGTATTTAATCACAAATTGTAGTCTTAAGACTTTGAAAATGATTTAACATGTTGGGTGTGGTATAGGATAATTCAATAGAACAAAGTTATGAATTTCTGGGGGGCTCTGGACTTTCAAATTCTAAGTCTTTTCTAACAGTTTCTTTTTATTGACATGAAACACAACTTTACTGTAGGCTTTTCTAACCCCCTTGAGCTTTTATTACACCTATGCACTCCTAAACAAGTTGTACAAGTATGCTGCCTCATCTAAAGATACTTTTTCCAAAACTCTCAATTCAAAATGGTTTCAAGCAAGTTGACTCCCAAGCACACTGGCTTTGTTTGCACTATACTATCTGACCACGAAGTAATCTCCTTATTGTATACAATTGCTCACCTCCTAAGTCTCTACTTGGAGTGCAGCTAACTGGTCAACATGGGATGATTCCTTGTGTATTGACCTAATTGCACACTCCTTAAATACTAAAATCCTTATCTACATGTTTACATGTGTTTTTCTGTGGTATATACATGAAAACTGAATAGCCAGACTATTTTACTAGGGTATCATAATATTTTATAGTCTTTCTTGAGGGACACTACAGATTTTGTAGTGTATATGCAGGATGTATCAGTATTGATGCATACATGGAAATAGGCCAGTGTAGCTATTTTTATCTTTCTTTGATCTCTTGTGTTTTCTTTCTCAATAGCCTCAGTTACTATTTTAACACATTGCATCATAATTTTGATATGCATGATGCAGTGATCTGCATTGCCATCAACTGTTGGCTCATGATTCTCAAGGTAAATTTTCAATAGAAAACTTCTTATCTCTTTGTTGGAGCATGACAATGCTCTTCAATTATTTTATCATATGTTTTTCATATGGAACGAAGACATCCCATTGTGTGAGATGCAACCAGAACAATTTTCTCTCTATATTTGTGCTTTCATGCAGTTGTGGCTGACAATGCATCACTTTTGATGTGCAAGTGGGAATTGCCATACATGACTTTGTATGGCTGCAAACTGTACACTTAGTGGTTTCTTTTAGTGTAGTGCAATGTAGGACATGACACAAAGTGTCTATCATGTATCTCCTTTGTAGAACTCGCATTTTATCACAAGTTTTGATTGAAAACTCTAGCTTTCATCATATAAAATCTTGTACTCTTCCCTAAGCCCATGATAATGAATGCAAATTTATTCCCTGCATTGGGGTGTCTACTCCAGAGTACCTTTTATACTCTATTTCATGGTGAATAAATCCTAAATAGGCTCCAAGTATAATGTCATGACACATGAGTACTGCTGCCAGTTCCAAGGCCTTCATCCTATTTCAGATTCAACACATTTGCACTTTTAGTCTACTGAACAGGGCATGTTCAAAGACTCTTAAAATCATTGCAATTCATAATTAGTGTCTACAGAGGTATATGATTGGTAAAATTGCAAAAATCAGATTTTTCACAGTTAAATTGATTTAACCCATATCATCAGCAGTGCACATAGAGTCAAGGACAAGGGGATCAATGGAGGCCAAATCGTCCATTTGAAGGAAATGCATGGAATCGGTAGTGGTGGAGGCAGAAGCCATAGATGAAGTTGAACTAATAATTTTGTGTGTGTTGCCGGCAGTGTTGACAATGTATGCATGATTGCCAGATTGGATGATGCTGCCAGCTGTCCCCTTGGAGATGTCCTTAGATTTGTCCTTTGGCTTCTTTCCACATTTCACATTGTGTGCTTGTTGAGCTTCAGCAATAGTCTTGCCAGCCATTCCACTGCCTGGCTGAATACAGAACTCAGACATATGATGAGGTTTCTTGCAATTTGAGCAGATAGAATGTTTGGAATCCTGGGTTGAAGAGCCACAAGCAGCATGAGCTTCAGCAGGCACAGTCACAGTCCCTGCAATAGCCATAGAACAAGCTTGTTGCTTATAGTCGAGTCAGGCAATGATGTCAGCTGGGGTATATGCATGTTCTTTCATGGAAGAAGACATTCCTGAGATGATGGCATCATGTATGGCTGAAAGTGATTCATCAGCAGAAAGTGCAAGCAGCATGAGGATGCATAGGAAGCCTTCCAAGGTGGTTGCACTCATATCCCAAATATGTCAGTTGAGGTTGTGCAAAATGAGAGTTGTGTCAGTGAATGGAGTAGAAGAAGTATAGTGAATAGCAAGGGCTTCCTGAATTAAGGCCACTTGTGACATAAGCCCTTGATGGATGCAACATTTCTTAAGGGTTGACCAGATATCATCAGCTGAAACACATTGTTCAATAAAGGGATGTTTGGAGGGGGCACATTTCATAAGAAGAAATGCCTGAACAGCTGCATTGTTTATTTTCCAATAGTGGTTAGCACAAGGGTTGGGGGCAAAAAACAATTGTCAAGGTAAAGGTCCATGCCAGATGAGAGCCATAATATGCATATGACATGTCAGCTCCACACTGCATAGTTACATCCCCCCAGCTAGTCTCCTATAGAAATGGAGGGATGGGAGACATCACTTGGAATGGGGTGTGTGGAAGTGGTGATGAAGAATCTGCTTGAGGCGAAGAGGAAGCCGATGCAGGGTCACTAGACATGGGATCACCCAGGGTCATCATGAATCAAATGGTTGTGAGTGGTTGTAAATGAGGCAGGGTACTGTACCATTTTTGTCAATTCAGCAGGCCATGTTATGCATTACATGCCTGCCAAAATTTTGATTTCAGCACATGCAGGAAATGACCATTACATAGTTTTTTTTCAGCAGATACCAGCAAGCAAAGGGTCAGGTGAAGGTAGCAGTGGTCATGGAAAGAGGAAGGAGAAGCTCCCTAACCAGCATTATAGGGAGTTCTGGAGGCATTACAATGAGGATAATGAGTGGGTGGAGGAACGAAAAGCTGCAAGGGAACTGATGGCAGGATCAATGATGCCTGATGTGTGTGGATTGTTCCATATTAGGTAACTTATACATTTTGCAAGCCTGGGCAGGTCTACACTTCCATGTTTAAACTTAAAGAGTGCTACACAATAGTTAAATACCAGGTGAATTTTTTTATGATTTTATTGCGATTTTTAAAGCCTTTTTTCAGTGAATTCAGCACTTGGCCAAAATGGCCATTACCTCCGTTACATTTTGGTGATTTGAGAGGGGCCATTATGTGTTACTGCTGAATTGACCAAAATGGTACAGTACCTAGAGACCAATAAGGCCCATAACCTGCCAGATGGTAGAATGACTTTATCATTAGTACTATACCTAGAGTATCCTATGAGGGATATAAAAGTAAGTACCAAAGACATAAGAATGGCAGGCATAATACTCACCTCAGCCAGATGGTAGAACAACTGAGGAGAGTAGTATGCCCCTGTACAATATTTATAGTGGCATATTATGTAATGTACAATCACAATCACACTGCAGTGCTCAACACACAAGGGGCAAACAGGGTTCTTGGCTTGGTAAAGAGGTAATAAAAAGCAGATAATTATGTTAAATAGTTAATTTCACATTAGTGTCAAAAATGCTCAAATAAAGAAGATTCATTGTTATTTCAACTTTGCAGCCACAAAAAGGTGATGTC
>Ga0307507_10007189_pt1 | contig 16396 bp, 14 predicted proteins | sample 7_EM_MG_FD_207223 | JGI IMG/M metagenome (GOLD analysis project Ga0307507, IMG submission 207223) | Populus trichocarpa ectomycorrhiza microbial communities from riparian zone in the Pacific Northwest, United States - 7_EM | ecosystem: Host-associated > Plants > Roots > Unclassified | place... | reverse complement strand
CGATCTCTCAATACCCAATTACCCGCCACCTCCTAACCCACCTTCCCCGAAAAGACGTTTACAACCTCGCGCTATCGCACCCAGCCGTCTACTACACATTAAACCTCCAGAGCCGTGCGTCCCACGAAAGCATGCTGGCAAGGTGCATCCGAACCTGCTCTGGGCCACCCTGCTGGGGGTTTCCAGAAGGTATGTACTTCATCAAACCAAAGCAGCACAAAGCTCTAGAAGAGGACCCGAACGAGGACATGGACGTGCAAATGTGCGCGCGGGAGGGGTGTTGGCGGGATTCCTGTAAAGTAAGTTCAACATCCTACCCCCAAAAAAGCACTAAAACTGACATAGCCAAAGTATTGCCGCCAATGCCCGCCAGCGCGGAGTGAGACCCGCCGCCGCTGGATATGCCCCACCTGCCCTCCCCCCTCCACAATGCTCCCATGTACGTGCGCCTCCGCAGCAAATATATACTGCCAGGAATGCGCTATAGAATTAGCGAACCAGGACGACATCTACTACGACTTCAACGACTTCATGAAGCGCGACTGGATGCCCTCACCGGATCCAACATGCTGCAAAAAGTCGGAGTGTGCAGATTATTCCTACTCCTGCTGGGAGTGCGGGGTCAAGGGTAGTCCGCCTTATGGCGGCTTTTTCATGTGTGGGTGGTGTTTGGGGAGGGTGGGGTATGCGGATTTGCACCCTAGGGATATTAGGCCGCTGTCCTGGCAGAGCTGCAGTGCACCCATTGAGGCGGGAAGTTGTGCTGAGTGGTGATGGAAGGGTTCTGCGGGGGTTCTTGGCTCTTTCTCTAGCTTTCTTTTCCCTTCACTGTTGTTTTTTTCGTTTCTTGTTATACTTATTATAGCTCTGTCGCGGCTTTTTGTGGTTATAGAGAGCGTACGTTGTCGTACTGTTTTCTGATTACTTGCTTCAGCCTACGCCAAGTTTGTTGTTCGAGGAGTACCGTAATTCGTCAGACTTTCACCTTAGAAAAATTAGAAAATAATACCAAATCGTATTGTGTGTTCCAAAGTCCTTAGTAGTAGTGCCTGACCTTATAGCTAGAAAGGTTACCACATCGTATCACAGAATATCACTCGGTTAATCAGAGGACAGTGCCCAAAAGTGCCCTTGAGCCGTAGTCTGAGGCCATAAAGAGACTCTTAGAGTCAAGTTTCGGCTAGTCACCCCACCTAGCATTCCGTGGACCCTTCATATAGCATCAGCGCCTGCGAAAGTTGCATAACCTTTATATAGAGCTCGCACAAAATATCACTTCACCAAGTGTACCGTACGCCTGACAAAACCCACTAAAGTTGTACAGTATTTCTCACGCTGAGTCTGCATAGTATATGTTCCATTTTAGTCACTAAGAAATTCACTTGGTGAAGGGGATATTCCCCTGACCCAAGTAGCTATCCTCCTCGCTGAGTTGGCTACTTTGCTGCTAGGATATCCTAGCTGTCAAGAAAAGAGCTTAGCGTATCTCAGCCACTAAGTAGGATTTGTGTTTGCCTTTGGGTTATTGTATCCAAGCAGTCCGAGGCCGATTCATGTGTATCCCTCGTGAAAGATAGAAGATGTGAGCGTTATAAAATTGACAGGATTTTAAGCTCTTAAGGAATGTGCTCCCAGATTCTCTCAGCTGGGCTCGATATCCGGATGGACTTTATACACTTACCAAGATTGATTTATTGCGTCCTGTAAATCTAAAATAGAGGTAATATTATGGGATTATCTTATCAGGGACTAGAGGTAGAATATGTGATCAGTTCGAGTGTTGCAAAGTTACCCATGCACCCAACCTTCCATAGAAATTAGGCGAGTGCGCAGGTTGCATCCGAGTCGCAATAGTGAAATTTTAGTAAACATGCTTCACCAAGTCGAATACCCCCCAAAACTCACAAAAGTTATAAGGTGTTCTACACAAAGATGACATAATTTATACGAGCTTTCACCAAACCAACAGCCCATACAAAACTCGCAAGTTTGTGCCATCATAAACACAGATTATATATCTCTCCATCCAATCCGTAACTTTTCTCCAGAGCCGGCAGAAATTCTAATACGAACATAGTCAACGCAACTTGTCGGCTTTTATTCAACAACCCACCAAGACCTTGGATATCGATGGGGGCAGATAAATGTAATGGAATTTCTCTCTTAAGAATGTATTTACCCCTATAATGTAGTCAATAAACAATGACGTGAACTTATCCCCTTAAAACTTGGTCGGGAAAAACCGAGCTCCACCTACCGGGAGAATTAGTATTCTTTCCAAATGGGATATTGATAGTGAATCGATGAGGTACAGGCAGAAACCACACCGTTATGAAACCACGATAAGAAAAGAAAGACCGTGATAGGAAAAGAACGTGTTCCTTGCTTGTTGTGCAGTAGTAAAAGAAAGATCTAAACTATTATAGAATAAGCACAGCCGACGGTGGTCAGCCCATATTGGTAGGCCCACCGTCACACATCGCCGGAAACTATCCCCCTTAGAGCACCAAGCGAGCGCTCTCTCTCAGTATACCCTAACCCCAGAACCCATGATGAGATTACTCCACCGTGTGCCACGTGAAATACCTGCCCGGTGAGGTTGTCCATATGTCAAGGGATAGCCAACCTCTATTCAATTAGCAGGAGGAGCTCAAGGATTTCCTATTGAACAATCCATCACGTCGGGCAGAGAAAGTAACAAACGCTGCCCTATGGGGGAACTGGGGGACTGAAAACCTTGGCTCCCCTCAATAAGGCTGTACGGCGAAAACTGCCCTACCGCGAGGCTGTAGAATCCGACCCAGGGCCATAAACTTAGAGGTGACGTCCTCGATCTGCCGAGTAGTAGAGCAAAAGGAGAGCAAAATGTTGCCACTCGGCAAAAGTCTTTGTGGAGCGGGGTTTCTCTTTGATGGATATTATGGGCGCTTGAGGGGGGGGCTACCTTACAATTGGGGTCTTTATGGGCCGCTGTGGGAGGAAATTTTTTGTTTCGCCTCCTTTGGTTTGGAAAAGTAATTGGAAATACAGACTTCCTATAGTGGTACGAAAGTGAGTGAATTGGACTCTAGGGGTAGGGGTTTATCACGAAAACCGACCTTTCTTCATCGATCGCCTTGTAAACTGACTGCAGTATTGTCTTCCCCCTCCAAAAAAAGAAGCCAGGTTGGACTAGTAAAAAGCATAAGGGCTATGCAACGTCGTAACAGCCGTAGAAGTGCTTAAGCTTCGGCCAAAACCTGTCTGAGAATTTCATTTTTCCGGGCAGTGTCAGGCGCGTGGAGAGAGAGTAGTCAAGAACACAAACTCCTTTTCCAATCATCCATCACGTTTTGGAGCCCTATTCGCCTAGAGTTGCTAAATCTATGAGCTAGGATAAGTAAAATACCGTACATATGTAATGCTAGTGAGCATCGACGGAACCCCAGCCGCTCATCCTAAAGCGATTGGGAGCCAGCTATCATAGGAAATCACTCGCCCCGGACTCTAAACAATCAGTCCGCTGGACAGGAACTTGTGACGAACCGACTTGAAAGTTGGGCACAATTTCCTGGACGAGGGTGCGCCGGGCGGTGATGTATATGGAGATATCTAGGCACTTGCGTCAGCCGGTGAATGAGTGAGGGTGACGTTTTCGAGCTGGCGCTGCTGAAGATACTTGCCAGCACAAAACGTGACATGTGGTGAGAGGAAAGGACGGAAGAGGCGAGGATGGGGTGAAATCAGAAGTTTTATTCATGGTACAGAGGTTTTTCCCTCACCCTGCACTATATTTAGTCAGCCCTTCTGACGATAAGTATGTCAATTAGCTAGGTAGGGGGCTGGAATAATGTGTGATGACGGAATATCACTTAGTATCACCAAGACGTGTTGCAGCATGATGTGAAATAAATTCATCGGGTGAGAATAGTGCTTCTGAGTCGATCTGCTTTGTAGATTGTGCGCGAACATAACTCGGAGTGAACTCCAAACCCGCTATGAAAATATAAATCCCTGTGAAAGAAATAGCACAATGGGAGAATATGATACAACCACCCGCTGTAGTTAACCCCTCACCCTTAACCTCTATAAACACCTTCTCTATTCCCTAAACACGTCCTCCAACTCCCAGTTCATTTCTGCTCCCATGTTCTGAAAGGTCCTATACCTTATTAGCCTTTATCGGGTGGAAGGGGTCCCGCTAGGGGGATACGCACCGCTAGGTCTTTCTGACGCTTCTTGTGGTGATTCAGAAGCAATGGAGGTTTGAGCAAAGTTAGTGAAAATAACTGTAAGTGCTGTTTACGGAGAAATTACCTTTGCAATCAGCAGCACCTGATTTCCCCTCTTCCTCAAGTGGTGGATGGCCGTCGTTTCATCCTGAAGGAGTTACATTTTAGTATGGGTAGAAAATGGACCTATACGCGAAAATAACACACCCCTTGTTCTCCGATATGTTCCTTGTATTAGTGATATCCAGGCTCGGGAAATTCCCCAGCTTGCATACTTTTGGGAGGCAAACTGTGGCTATCTCGTTGACATCCATGTGTAGAGTTCGTCTTCTGTCAGTCGCTAGATTTCTTCTAGGATCCGACTGTATACGCGATCTTGTCCGCCCAAATTATACTTTTCGTGGAGATTCCTCGTCTCTAGCTGTATTCGATGGCCTCGTGAGGGGGCAATTTAGCAATATATAGGTGACATTTCGATGGAAACATTTTCCATCATGTTGCCACATGTTTTTTCGGGCCCACTGATACCCATATCTACTCAGCCCTTATACTAATCTGCCTCAAAACACCCTATACAATTCCTCACACAACTCCCCGCCGGGTGAATATATATTAGCCGGGTTGTTTTCTTATGGGCGGCTTCTTTCGTGTTGGATAACAAAATTTCTCTTAGTAATGAAAGACAAATGATCACGTCAAACCATGGCCTACAGGTCACCCAAGCCCAGCCTGGCTTGTGTTTTGAAGAGCTGCTTCCCACAGTCCGGCCCAGCTGTCCCTGAAAAAGCCTGGGTCAGTCCAGCTGTACTTGAAGCCAGACGGACTGGCCACTTGGGTTCACTAGGCTAAAGAGCATTAGAGTGGTAAGCATAGTAGTAGCTTAAATTTTGACGGCCATTATCACAATCTCATAAAAGTACTACGTTGAGTTTACACAGATCCAGAAATGGGGCTAGTGTAGCGAGAAGCCCATTACAGACAAATTAAGCCCAATCCACGCTATAGGTATCGTAGAGTTTGTTGGAGAAACAACTCAGCAACGTAGCGGTAGGACTAGGATTACCGTGGATAGAAGAATAGTGATTAGGTGGGCAATGATTTGAGTATCATTCATGGTGATCACTAAATTAACTAAAAATGAAAATATTAAAAGATTTCCTTAAACTTTGCAATAAAAATACCATGTTTCCATTATGCCAAAAAAATGGCCCGATGTTTATCAATACACAATATTTAAGTTATGTGTGTTTGGCTCAGTCACCGAAGGTGCTGAAGGCTATGGAGGGGGCTGACGAGGCCCACTTCCGGTCAACCTCCCTCCCATTTATTCTCCTGCTTTGGACACGAAGACGCCACAGCAAACATTTCGGGTAACACTGTGACAAGGTTAATTAATTCCTTTCTCACTTACTTCTTTTGCAATTTTCTAACGACAAAAATAGGGATCAGATCAGTCGAAGAGGTCACGAATCCGGCAAACCATCCGCGTTTTTTTCTTCTTTTTTCCAGCAAACACTGGCAGGCTGTTCGTCTGCGCTTCCCCGGAGATACCCAAGCTTGTATTCTCTTTCCCACCCTGCTATTTGCCTTTAGATATACAGAAGCTAATGCTGAAGCAGAGAGACGCCAATCTTAAATAGCTTATCCTGTCACTTTCTACTTGCGTCCTTCTTTAATACTCGCGAACTTTCTCCTTACAATGGAAAGTATAGATAACGGGCCACTAGTTTGGGATGCCGAGGGGGAGCAGAGTGCAGAGGAGCTCTATCGGAGCCGTCGAGTTGTTAACCCTAGTAAACCTGATACCGCTGGCCGAACAGCACTTTTGTGGGGTGCCAAGGGGGGGCATGATCAAGTTGTGGAGGTTATACTCAGACGCCTTGATGTTGACCCTAATGCGAGTGGGTTTGATGGCCGGACACCGCTCTTGTGGGCTGCCAAGAATGGGCATCGGGAAGTTGTTCAGCGACTTCTCGGACGCCACGATGTCAACCCAAACACAGGTGGCATTGACGGCCAAACACCCCTGTGGTGTGCTGCAGCGAAGGGATACAATGAGATTGTACAGTTACTGTTAGGACGCGAAGACTTGGACCCAAACCTCTCCCCCTCCTATAGTCAAACCCCTCTTTCAAAAGCTACGAACGCTGGGAAAACCGATGTAGTAAGGATGCTACTGGAACGAAGTAATGTCAACCCCAACCAGCCAGATAACAGTGGGAGGGCACCCCTACATTATGCTGCTATGAGAGGGGAACATGAAGTTGTGAGTTATTTTCTGCGAAGAAATGATGTGAGGCCAGATGCCACAGATTTGAGAGGCCTAACACCACTAATGACGGCTGCCGAGTATGGTCGAGCTGAGGTAGTGGGGCTGCTATTGGAGAGGAGGGATGTGGACCCGAACGGGCCGGGATATGATAACCAGACAGCACTCTGTTTCGCTGCCCAACAGGGAAAGGTTGCGGTAGTCCACAAACTCCTAGGTCGTGGAGACATCGATCCGGACCAGGCTGACTCAGCTCAACGCACACCACTCCCGTTGGCTACGCAGAGGGGAAAAGGAGATGTAGTAAAGGTGTTGTTGGACCGGGATGATGTTAACCCTAATTGGCCAGACAACCGTGGGAGGGCACCTCTCCATTATGCTTCAGAGAGAGGTGATGTGGAGGTTGTGGATTTTTTACTACGAAGAAATGACATCAAGCCGGATACCCCCGATGGTAGAGGCCAGACACCCCTCTTGACGGCTGCCGAGTCCTATCAAGGAAAGGTAGTGCGGATTTTGTTGGAGAGGGGGGATGTGAATCCAAATAAACTAGGATATCAGGATCAAACAGCGCTTTGTTTGGCTTCACAGCGTGGGGAAGTTGAAGTAGTGAAAGGACTGCTGGGTCGCGGGGATATCAATCCGGACCTGCCTGATCGCACCTGCCTGATCGCACCGGACGAAGGCCACCCCCCCGGGCCGCCTACTATGGATATGATGAAGTAGTGAAGCTACTATTAGCAAGGCCTAATATCGACCTTTACGCACGCGACGAAGGGGAAAATTCCGCACTCAGTTATGCCGTCAACGCGGGGTAGGATGGGATAGTGTATCTCTTATCGTCTGAGATGGTTAAGCGCAACCTCGAGGCCAGCCTGAGGACTATGGAAGTTGACGAATAGCTCACAGGATATCACTTGTTGGCTTTTGTTCGGTGAACTTTGTTGTCCAGTTACTAGTATATGACCGTTCTGTGGCGGGAGGATGAATCGTGTTACGGTAGTTCTAGCTATTGTCTCTCTTGGTAGACACTTAAAATTGAGCCCCTTTGTCACTCATAGTCTTATCAAGAACAACGCCCCTCTCAGCACCATACCATTAGACTCTCTCACGATATCTTAGCCAGGCTACACCTGAGAGATATGTACTTATGGTATCAAGGCAGTCACAGTGGTTGGCAGACTAGGCTGTATCCAGCATGTGTCTTGTGAATCACTGGCCTTATAAATTGACATGACCGAGTAATATCAAGAACTAGTGCTTCATGTAGAGCTCCATATTTCCTGCAAAAAGAGCACAGAAGGATACTTTGCGAGTTTGAGGGAGTCGGAGTAGCATGGAGAAGAGAAGAGAAGCTACAGGGAAGAGAAAGGAAGCGAAGCGAAGAGGGAAGAAGTGAAGGAATTAGGGAGGGTGAGATGAGAGGAGAGGGAGCGCAATCACTGTTATCAAGGGGAAAGCGACGGTAAGGCTAGAAGGAGAAGGAATACAAGAGTTTTCAGATTCATGTATTTAAAGACGTCTGTCTGCCCATAGTTGAAGTGAGACGCAAGTTGGGGTGAGAGTTCCCCATCCTAGTTATGACTTAAGAGCTTCTAGTGGGCGTGAAGAGTCGACGAACGTTTTCGATTTACCTTAATGTGGGATGGCCAGTCTTGGCATTCGTCAGGCAAGTATGCGGTAGTAATCCCTATCAATCTGCATTCCAGTAACTCCTAACACTGATATCCTGTTAGCATTTCCGTGACAACGATCATTCCCATAACGACAACAATCATACGAATACCAGCCACTTCTATTACAGCTGCAATGTGCCCCGGACAACAGATCACTGCAGCCACCCTCGAGCGACTGCTAGCGACTTCCCACTGGGGTCTAACTATGTGCCGTGCTATGCAACTTATACACAGGTACAGTACTAATTTGAAGATAAGATGGACGGAACATCTCCGGCACCTCGAATGGAACAACCCACTACCACTTGGCTGATTGCCGGATGACAAAGGCACGGATACGTCGCAGCACCAGTGAATTTGAACCATCTTTGCCTCAGCCCCTTGGACCAAGGCCTCTTACGTTTCTTCTTTTTACGGGAATCTTTGGACGGGTAGATCTAGGAAAAGAGTTTCGTTACTCCCAACGGGAATAGCCTGATCGAATCTCGTTGCTCTTACTGTATACAACTGCTCGTGTGGTCGTGAGGGTATCGCAGGATGCCCGCGGGTTGCCTAGAGTCTCGGATGGGAAAATATAGTAACTTTGGGAGGCCCGCCCACTATTAAATACAAAAAAGGGTTTCTCTATTCTTATGCCTATTCAGAGAAAAACTATACCTTTAGTGCTTGATCGGGGGACATGGTTGGTACAGCGAGGATAGGTGTCGGGAATACTGCCGCATTCGTCATACCTATAGTTCAGAGGTTAAAGACAGATAGCATTGAGGTTGGGATGGGGGTGTTTGCACTGTCGCCGAGGAGAGAATTGGCATTACAGACTACAAAGATTGTTACGAGGTTTGGGAGAGGTACTGATTTGAAGGTTGTACTGTTGGTTGGAGGGGATAGTCTTGAGGAGCAGCAGTTTGGGTATACGGCTGGGAATCTGGATAATATATGCCCTCTCTTCTTTTTGCCTCCCTCGGTTAATCTTGAAGATTTTTATATCTGATTGGCGAGTTGTAGTGTTATTGAAAATCATGCACGATTATGCAGTTGAAAGTTGTGATGGAGCTGAATTTTAGGACTGTTCAATATGTTGGCTTCGATGAAGCGGATTGTCTATCCAAATAGGTTTATTGGCACAGTTGACCGAGATTTGCATTCATTACCGTCTAGTCGTCAAACACCACTTTTCTCTACAACTCTTTCAAAGCTGCCTACTGAATTTTCGAAGGCCCGCTTGCAAGAACCGAGTTTGATTCAATTGGGCGTAGGCTCTAAAGTTTCTCAGGACCTTGAGAGTGCATTTTTAGGGTTAAGAGTTACAAAAACGAGGGCGCTTCATTACATCTCTTCCAAGATATAATCCAGATTCCTAAGGGTGCTCTTCCCAAGGGTAAATACACTGCAGCTGATGCCTCTGGCCGGGAATGTAATGGGGGAAAGAAATCTCGGGAGGGCAGAAAGAGAGGGTGGACACATCAATTTCACGAAACTGCCTCAACTCATTCTACAATCGCATTTGCCGAAACCAACCATAATGTGGAGTACCTCGCACAGTTGATTACCCAGGCTGGGTTCCCGGTTTCATAAGTTTATGGTACACTTGGCCAAGTCGCGCGTAGGAATCCAGTTGTCTGCTTTCACACTGAGGAGACATCAATGTTGGCCGTTACGGATGTGGCAGCAAGAGGAATCGATATTCCTTTTTTATCAAACGTGGTCAACTCTGACTTCCCACCGCAGCCAAAGGGTTTTTGTGCATCGTGTTGCAAGAACTTCAACAGGTGGAACGAAGGAACGGGTATACAATTTTGTCAGGGCCAAAGATGCGCCTCATCTCCTTGATTTACAGCTGTTCTTGAGAAAGATGCTTGCTCTTTCGAAGGGAGGTTCGGTGGAGGGTTCAGACTTTGCTTCTGATATTATTGTTGGCAGTTTGCTCCGGGACTCGGTTGAACTGTGCATGAGGTGGATCCACGTGGTCCTATCAAAAGATACTGAAAAATGCAGAATCAGAGAGAGCAAAGATGCTGGTCTATGTAGCCAATTTTCGGCCCTTAGAAAACATCCTCAAATTGGTCAGCGAGGGTTAAACAAGTCCGAAGTAGTAGTAGTGATGAAAGCCCGCCGCTCCAAAATCAAAATCGATCCCAGTAAGAGAAGTAGTTGCAGTAACCTTTCAGGCAATCACGAAGACATGATTGAACCTACTGATAAAGACGGTGGTCGCGATACAGAAGGAATAGGAGCAAACATAGGCTCATCTTCAGATGCTGACTTAGATTAAAACTTTGCGAAGCCCGCTGACCACTGAGCTAAGAAAAAGGCCAAAATGGACAACTTCATAAATACAGAACACTAAGTTACATGCCATATGCATTTAGAATCTCCCTAGAAGGAGGCTGTGGATACAGCATATCCTCCACCTCCGCGGAAGCGGCCAGAAACGCAGGGATGGATTGAACAAATGGCGATAGTGGGTAAGGTTTTGTAGAAGCCGATAAAGCTAAGGGCTGCGCTGGGACAAGAAAGCGAAGAAGTACATCCATCGTGCAAACGACGAAGACAGGTCCAAAGAGGCAAAAGGGTCATCGGTGAATCGGGCCAGAAGATCGCCGGTTTTTTCAAGTTCAGCCGCATCTTCGCGTGGAAGGCGCCTCACAAGGTCGGTAAGCTGTTGCGTGTTGGTGAGATGGAGGATAAGAGCCGGTTTAGTGGGCTTGAACATGGGGGAAGGATAAGTGGGTCGTTTGGTGAGAGAATGTTCCGTAAGGGTGTTTAAGTTCACACGGCTGAGGATAACGCTGCAAGTATGGACAATCTAAGAGCTGTGATTAAGCGGTATCATGGTTTCTTCTGTAATGGTATACAGGGTAAGTTGAAATTTAAAGTTAGCTATAGTACATGTATAGTCACAGGGGAGTGAAGAGTTGGAAGGAACAATGAAAAATGGAGAAAATTTGGGTTCTAATAGGAAACAATGTCTAAATCCGAATGCTGGATTATCATTCAGTAGGAGGGGTAAAATTAGGGACAGGGGCTGAAAATTGTGATGAAAATTACAAGAAAAGTTCCCGTATCACCTTCACCTGGAGCTCTAATAGGACAAAGTTAGGAATCCCTAGTCAACCAACCAATGCTGATAGATACACATACTGGTATATATATGGTAGGCTCGGGGATTCGATCGGGGTTGATGAAAACCGCCAAGGAAGAATTAAAGGTTGAATCCTGAAGGAAACTTGAACAAGGGAAAGGAAGGGCGGGGTTGTCCATGGGTGGTCAGAAACCCCGGGAGGGAGGTACAAGTGGTTTAGTTTAGAGGACAAGGAATTGGCTGGCAGTATATATGGAGGTGTATGGGAATTCTTGGAAAGTAGAGAATACTGGTTTCAAGGGTGATAGGAAAGATCTTGGTTTTCTTGAGATAACCAATTTTGGAGTTTGTATATTGGTAGGGTTGCTGTGGCTTTACCACTCACGCACACCCCTTCTCAGAAGCTCATGAGAGGGGTGTCAGACCACTCTGACCCGGCATATTGTGGTTTGCATCATCCCACTGTAACAACAGCTTCGCCACCTCATGATGCCCACCCTTGGCAGCCCACTCGAGAGGTGTTCGCCCACTTTTGTCTGTTATATTGGGTTTGATATCCTCCCGGCCTAATAGTAGCTTTACTACTCCATCACACCCACACATGGCAGCTGTCGAGAGTGGTGTTAGGCCATGTGTGTCTGTTATATTGGGGTTGACGTCTTCCCGTTCCAACAGTAGCTTTACTACTCGGTCACACCCTCGCTGAGCAACGCATATGAGCGGTGGTTTGCCGTATATATCTACCCTATTGGGGTTGACATCCTCCCGTTCCAACAGTAGCTTCACTACTTTATCATGCCCCATCTCGGTAGCCCACCAGAGCAGGGTTCGGCCATCATTGTCGGGCATATCTGGGTTGATATCTTTCCATCCCAACAGTAGCTTCACTACGCCATCACGCCCAAGTTTGGTTGCCCACAAGATCGGCGTTTGGCCATTATTGTCTGGTATATGTGGGTTGATATTTTTCCATCCTAAGAGTAGCTTCACTACGCGATCGCATCCGTAATCGGCAGCCAACGAGATCGGTGTTCGGCCATCATTGTCCGGCATATTAGGGTTGATGTCCTTCCGTCCCAACAGTAGCTTCACTACCCTATCATGCCAATATTCGGCAGCCCACGAGATCGGTGTCCGGCCATCATTGTCGGGCATATCTGGGTTGATCCCTTCCGATTCCAACAGTAGCTTTAGTACTCCATCACGCCCATTCATGGCAGCCCACGAGAGCGGTGTTCGGCCATTATTGTCTGGCATATTGGGGTTGATGTCTTTCCGTCCCAACAGTAGCTTTACTACTCCATCATGCCCACGATCAGCAGCTAATGAGAGTGGAGTTCGGCCGCCTCTGTCTCTCATGTTAGGGTTGACATCTTTCTGTTCCAGCAGTAACTTTACTACTTCGATATGCCCCTCGTTCGCAGCCCACGAGAGCGGTGTTCGTCGGTAATTGGATGGCATAGTGTTGGCGCTGTCTTCTTGTTCTAACTTTAGCTACAGTACTCAAAGGACCAAATGAGGCCGGGAAGAGAAGACAAAGAATTGACAAGTTTCATCACTAACACGAAAGGTGGGCAATCAACACCCTCACACAAAGAGAAACCACGCACTTGCGCAGTTAGTGACTGCAAGCCTCGGAGCCAATAGGCCGCCAGAGGCTAAGGCCGAAAATGAGAAAGGAAGGAAAGCTAGTAAGCAATCAGTTAATTTGACTGCTGTGTTCGCGAAGGTGTTCGTTGTCACCCTGATCTTTGTTGTTAAAGCGGCACACTTAGTGCAGCAAGAAGGGCGGGAAGGGCTAGTTATATAATTTTCGAGGACAGCTGTCCCTAAAAACACCTGCAGAACAGTCACCTCTACTAACCGGATGCTTCTCAGCCAAGATTTCCTTCCCCATTTGTCCTCCCTAAGACAAATGGGGAAGGAAATCTTGGCTGAGAAGCACGAGTACATAGACTAAGGCCCTGCCTGTGCGGATGCGACCGTTCCGTTCCGTTTCCCCAGAAAAACGACCGTTTCCTTCCGTTTGGCACAGCATAGCAATCGTTCCATTTCACACCAGAGGTAAGGGAATGGTTGCCTCGTAGAAATGGTTGTGGCAACCATGTCACCAAGTCAAACTATTTCACAACGGAAAGGTAGAGATTTCTGCCATTTTTGCCGCAGGCCCTAACAGACCAGACGGGCGAACGGTAGTGAAAAAGGCGACAATTCAATTAATTTTTAAGTAAATTGGACTAAATAGGAAGATATCAATGATAGGAGAGCTAGACCAAGCTTGGAAAGTAAAAAACAAATCGCCAAGTAAAGATACCAGAAAAAAAAGGGAAATTCTACTCAGAGCAGCAATAAAGCAAAGAAGGCCAATGGAGGTATAGAAGCAGGTGGGACAATTTGAAAGATAGATGTAGGAAATCTCATATTATTAAAGGTAGAATAAGAAACAATAGCTAGCAACTGTAGAAGTTTATAGAGTTAAGATATACAGTCCATAGTGAGAAGTGTTTGAGAAACCTGGCTCGTCATATAGAGGAAACCTTTTCAGATGTAATATCACTGGGTTGATTGCAGAAGTATTCTTAACACAAGAGCTCAATCATACCATAATAAGAGCTTTTTTTTAATACTTTGTCATGGTTAACAGCTGAAGATAGGCAATTTGTTTATCAAAAAAGAAAAATAAACCCCGAAGTCCCTTTGAAAAGAAATCAGAAATATTGAAAAAAGGCATGATTGTTACAATCCTGGGTTAGGTGATACAGGCAGGAGGTAACTTGAACAACAATCTTTTTTGACTAGTATTAGACCAATGCCTATATTGTGTAGTAAAACACCAATCTCAGATATCATGAGAGAAATATCAACATCGATTTCTCAAGTATGCAAGTAAAGTATAAAGAGTTTGTTGTCACAAAGGGTGACTAAGCAAGGCAGACTGTAACCTGCTCCTGAGTATCGCAAGATTCCCAGAGGGAGATCCGGCGATACTACAAGGACAGGGAGGAGAAGTGTCGATGGAAATCTGTAAAAGAGATATAACAAAGGTTAGGGACTAGTAGAGTGACCTTTCAACTTAGTATATTAAAGAGAGGGTTCCTGTGAGGCTTGGAGCTTCCAATCCTTAAGGGATCTAGAGCTCTTTAAATACAAATAAATAACATGCTATAACCAATATCGTGTCCAAACGAGAATGCTAAGCTACGATAAGGTAGAAGCGAAAACATCTAAGTCCTAAAATAAAGATGTAGATGCAACAGGATATAACTAACAAAACAAGTAATGGAATCAAAGAAGTAAGGGGTCGCTACTAATGTACTAAACCAGTAATACATAGTAGGAAGCATAGGGTTTCCCAAAAGGGTACGAAAAACAAGAGGTAGTAATAAGTGAACTAAGGAGAGTACTACCTAATAGGACACTATAACAATAGGGAAGGTACAAGGTTAAGGAATGATTCGTTAGTGGGGAAATCATAATAGGCAATATCCAACATCATGTCAATGAGTAGTAGCGACAATAGTAGATTCCATTACACAGAGTTTCTGTTAGAATCCTCTCTTCTCCGGGTGATACTTGCAGCAGGTAACTGATAGTTCCTCAGGAAAATGTCGGAGTGTGGTCCAAGGTGGTCCTGAACGCTCCTGGTCCACCAAGGGGTGTTGTGGACCCCGTGGTCCACCTGGTCGACTCTGATCCATTCTGATCCACACTTTTTCTAATTTTACCGAAAATGTGGACCAGGATGGATCAGGGTGGACCAGGAGGACCAGGGGGACCATAACCCCCCTTGGTGGACCAGGACTGGTTTTTACATTTTGCTAATGTTCACTAATGATCACTTCTCTTAGCCTGATAGCTGTTGCGATAGCTAAGTCCGTTGACTCCTATCTAGCAACGTCGATCGCTAGGCTCATATAAGACAGTCGTGTCTTGATTCCTGAAAGCGTGATAGATAAAGATCTTTGTATTGAAAGGATAGTGTATGAAAGAACGTAGATGGTTGCATGAAGAACACCAATCTCCTGCCTTTTTTATTTTTATTTTTATTTTTATCATGTGCTTTGTATTATTGAACTACTGGGAACAAAGACAACGTGCAGCAGTAGCTATGGTAAAGAAAGAACCCCATCCCCTGTCTTTTATCCATCCCGGGACTAGGGAAAAAACCATCCACCCAAGTCTCTCTGGTCTGAGACAAACCGCACACCAGCCACGGAAAATAAGAAATCAAGCTCCGACTAAAGGGGCGGAGCAAGAAAATCAAATAAATACATGGGGAGGAAGCAACAGGGATACCCTTGCCGTAGACACCAACAACGAAATAAATAATTCTTATAACCAGTAATGAAACCCAAAGTAACCGACAATAAAAGAAGAAGAATGGGGGTGCAAGGGCCACATAAAAGTGTTGCGGCGTTGCAAGCATTACTCATGAACCCAAGGCGTTGACATCCACCACCGAGGCAGTGGAATACGAGGACTGAGGGTAACCGAGGGGGGCGACCGTGGAGAAATCGCAAGGTGAAGCGAGGGAGCAGTAGGGTGCCAGCCAAGTGAGTGAATGGTAGCTGTAACCGAGCAACGGGACGAGACCTTGTAGGGGAAGAGGAGGGGTGTACCTGTTACAATCCTCTCCTCTCCGGGTGATACTTGCAGCAGGTAACCGATAGTTTCCCAACGATCACTTCTTCCGTTTCTCAATAGCTGTTGCGATAGCTAAGTCCCTTGACTCCTATCTAGCAACGTCGATCGCTAGGCTCATATAAGACCGTCGGGTCTTGGTTCTTCAAGATATAGTAGATAAAGGTTTTTGATTGAAAGTATATCATATGAAAGAACTTAGATAATTGTGTAAAGAACCCAAATCCCATGCCTTCTTTTTCTTTTTTCTTTTTTTTTCTTTTTTTTTTATCATGCGTTCATTGTTTTTAGGTACAAGAAGCTTCGTGCAGCGCTAGCTATGGAAAGAACAAAACCTATAAATCAAAGCAAACAACAAAAGAAACCATTTCTTCCTGATCCACCGCGATGACTGAAAGTACTTAGGCTAAAACCATTTGCCTATCGTTCCCACCGGAAACAAAATATAAGGAAAGTACAACGCTAAAACTACTTCTCATTTACGCGTTTTTTGCAAGGAAAGACATACGTAGGGAAC
>Ga0307507_10007187_pt1 | contig 16401 bp, 6 predicted proteins | sample 7_EM_MG_FD_207223 | JGI IMG/M metagenome (GOLD analysis project Ga0307507, IMG submission 207223) | Populus trichocarpa ectomycorrhiza microbial communities from riparian zone in the Pacific Northwest, United States - 7_EM | ecosystem: Host-associated > Plants > Roots > Unclassified | place... | reverse complement strand
ATCATGGATAACATGTTCAATTCACTCTCAAGCAACCCAAGTTGCCCAACATATCTTATCTGTTTGATTTGATGATGGTGATGATTAATTGATATTAATTCTGAATATATTATTATTATTATTATTTAGTTTAACGTGGGTGTCCGGGCCAGCTTGCGCGCACCTCGACTAATCCCACGGGCCCTGAAATTAACGACCATGTAAGCCTCCAGTGGTCATCATATGAGCAACCACAGGGCTCGAACCTGAGACCACAGAAGGAGCAAACCTCTTGATCCCAAGTTCTTACCACTGGGACACCACAATTCTGAATATATTATTCTTTTTTGGTAGCGTGGATAAAAAATAAAGTAGGTAAAATTAATCTAAGAGAAATTGATTGCCCCCGATGTTCCCCCATTGAAATAAATAAATTCGAGTGCTGTAGCTTGATAGTAATAGAAATAGAAAAGGCATTCATTGCACATTGCTATTACTATTACCTTGATTGGGGGTGCTGTTAAAATAAATTGGGAAGGAGGTGATTTTTTTATTTATTTAAAATAAATTCTATATTATTTAATTTTAAATATAAGCTAGATAAGAAGTCGGGTTTTAAAGTTAAAGGATCATTACAAGTCTTATAACTAATCCCATAAAAAAACTATGTTAAAGTATCGAATTAAAAGAAAAAACAAATTAAAGGATCAAAGTGGAAAAAAAATTAAAAAAAGAAGAAGAAATATTGTGCGGATCCAAGATATTCTCTATCACATGGCACGGTGAAACGTTGATGTCAATTTTTTTTTATTATTATTTTAATTTTAATGCTTCCCTTCAAACAACTAGCTGGGCCTTGCTAATAGAAGAATTTAAAACATACCATACACAGCAAGGATCATGTGTCCTGCTTGAACTACAAAAAATGCTAGCCCGACTATACGTTCTTTGCTTGGGACTAAGCCCAGATCAAGCCCCTGCTGATTTCTATTTGCGCACCGGGCTTAAGTCTATTAAATTTACAGGGAACAATCTCTGCTTATATTTTATCTCGCAAGTTTTTTCATTTCTCTTCTTTTTTCCAAGTGGATCATCCCGTAAGCTGTTTTAATCGTGGTAACTGTGACTTAAAAGTAAATGTATAATGTAGCCGCACTATATTGCACCGTACGAGCATTAAAATATACGTATTTTACATTCACTATCATGCATTAAAAAAAATATTAGAAAAACAAAATATTAGACTCTTTGTATCTCTACCAGCCTAGCCCGCCTCACAAAATGTTTCGACGGCAAGCTAGCTACTCTTTTGACATGCATCGCCCTCCCTTTTTGATGTCCCTTGCAGCTCAGATTAATTCTCAGTATACTGCAATATGGAGTAGGTTAATTTTTTTTTTTCCCTTAATGATTCATTGAGAGACCCACCTTGAACTATATTATTTTTCTATCATTAATTATTAATTTAAAAATATCTAAAAATACTAAAAAAAATTAATTTTAAAAAGAATCAATTCTTTTTAACAGGTACGTAGCATGATCAATATGGGGCAAATGTAAATCAAATACAATTAGGTCATTCATGATAATACATGGAAAACAGTAAGTTATTTCACGCATCCATCTGGGATTGACTGGGTGAAGATTTCAGATTAGAAATCAAATCACCAAACTGTAAACTGGATTGTAATTATATTTCATAATTGCTGCTTCTAAACCAATGTCTTTTAGGTATCACCCTTACAAGGCAGATTAAACAAGAGAAAAAAAGAAGTGGACTAAAGGAGAGAATTGTAGCCCAAAGAGGAAAAGTAGCATTATTAGTGCTCTATTACTATTTCTTATTAGAAACCAGTCACAGGAACAAGAATATCGAGGTAAATACCTCATGACATAAACTAAACCTGCTATGATAAGACGCAACCGTGTGGCAGAAAAGTCCGCACAATAAACTATACCTTCCCAATAAAGTACAAAGCATGCCAACCATAAGAGATTATCACCTGAGAAAGAGAATAAATTCTGTTAATTACAATACGGTAAAGATGCTAGTTGATGAAAGATGTAATGCAAGATCTCCAAAGCTACAAACACAGAGAGACAATTTGACAAACCAAGTACTCGCATATAATTTGTTGAAGTAACCTTTTGATTAAAGGCTTATCATTCACTACTCTATGAATATGGCAGCTTATCATTTATTATTCTATGGAATATCTTGGAAGTCTTCGTCCATGAACTCGAAATAAAAAAGATCTTCATGAGGTTCAATTGCAGAATTCACAAACAACAGTAGCACCATAGGACCTTCCTTATTCATTGATGCAAATAAGGATAATGCAAAAAATTGCTAGTTTGGGGATGCATTGAACAACTGGGAAGGAACCAACTTGGTTTAAGGATATCCATGATGTAAGAAACAATATAATTCCCAATTAAATCTCCAAATCTGGTAATGCTTCACACAGCACTGACCCGCTTCAGATTTCAATGGTGAATTCAAGCATTTCAAGTGGCACACGTGAACAAAAACATCAGTAAGTAGAATGTTTATAGATCTAAATCAGAGAATAATTACCTTAGTAGATATTCAGTTTGATATATCTGGTACAAAGGAAACCCCTAAACAGCAACCTGCAAACACCACAAGTATAATCCACAACATGATCTTCATTTTGTTCCTTATGCTTGTATGTTTACAATTTTAAGAAATAAACTAAAACACTAGGAAAAGGTGTTATCAAAAGCCAAATATTGCAGGGTCATGTCAATATAAATTTTCCTGTTGAAACCACAAATTATGCAGCAATTACCTGTTGAAACTACAAATTATGCAGCAATTACCTGTTGAGCATAAGAAATTTAGTTTATTGTGCAGAAATTTCACGAACAGACCATTATTAATACAGCAGCCCATTTTGTATTTCCATATGATTCCTAAGCATTATTTTCTCCATACTTGAATTGTCCTCAATTTTTTATACCTTTTCCATAAAACCTGAGTTCATGATATCTCTATGAACATTGAATTACCTTTTTGTTATGTTCAAGAGAAGTTTCTGTTACTGGTGGGCCATATGTATCAGAAAATGAAAGTTCTTCCCTATATCCTATGGCAAAGTTCAAGATCACACACGCAATTTCTTGTTTTATATGCTAGGATGGTATATATTGCATGCATTCACATCGTATCTGGCCACATAAAGGTCATTACTCAGTATTCATCTCACTTGAGCATTCCTGGAGGGTCCAAAACGGTGCTATGAAAGTAAGCATTGTTGCATTAAGAATGCCTTTGCAAGCCTCAAACTTGCACAACAAATGTTCCTTCTAAGTTCTATGCTTTGTCACACACATGCACGCACCTTTTAGAAGAATCCTGATTGCATTCAGCACCCGGGAAATAAAAGGTAATTGGATGGCAACTATAGATCCTATCAAGAAACTAAAGGTTTGCAAAAGCTTCTTCAAGGAAGCATATAGGCTGACTTTTAATGTGAGGTTATTTTCAATTCATGGGCTGAAATCTATCATAAACAATCAACTACTAATATTCATGCCACAAATGCATGTCAAATAAGTCATGGCAATAAAATAATATGCATCTCATTCTGCACCGATAGAAAACAAAGCTTGATTCAGCTCGCATTTCTAATGGTATATTCACAAACTACAATGCATTCTTCGATCAAGATTTGACTCTCCATTCATAATGAAATGCCTACAAGATAGCATAGCTATGGTGCTTTACCTTCTCCTCTTTTGGTGTAAAGATGGCTTTAACTGCCTCAAAAACCTCTTCAACAGACTTTGCCGCATCAACCTGAGGGCTCAATGCAAAGAAATGGTTAAAGTAATCAAGCAATATGCATTGCAATAAACAAACAATTGCATAAACATATTACCTTCCTAACTTTCCCCTTTGAGTCATAGTACTCAACCACAGGAAGACTGGACTCTAGAAAAACATTAAACCGCTTCCTTATAGTTTCAATGTTATCATCTTCTCTTCCCTTCATTACCCCAGAAAAGGAAAGAATCGCAGAATAAAGATACATTAGCACATGAGATGAGAAAAATGAACCAATACAGAATATGAATGTGACCTCCATAAGAGATATGTTATGTCCAAGTATATTATAGAAAGAGTAGTCACAGTAATCCAACCTGGTTCCTGCTCAAAATGCGCTTCTCCATCTCCTCTTCAGGACAATTAAAGAACAGGACAAATGCTGGTTCAATTTTGGTCTGGATAACCAACATAATTCAGCATTTAATAAAATAAACCTGAAATTTTATCTTCAGGAGACATGCCCTCTGAATCATTATTACGCTACAAACACTATTCAAACCAAGCAGAGAGCTTTAGCATGCACACACACACACACACACACCCAGATATTGGGAATAACTTTATTGAAAAAAGAGTTTCATAAGATTCGAGCCTAAGACCTTTACCAGTCACTTTCTCTCTTTACCACTCAAGCTACACATAGAGAATTGTGTAGATAACTTACAACAGCCTCAAACGCAGCTCGGTTTTCCTCATTGCGGGGAAAACCATCAATCAGAAATTTGTCATTTCCACTTTCCTGCATTGCTTTTTGGAGGAGCTTTATTGTTACCTCTGAAGGCACTATCTTTCCCTCCTTAATCATGTTCTGAATCATGGTTCTGTAGACCACAAGGAACAAGATAACCAAGTGTTCAGTGATAAGGTCAAGCAAAAAAATGCAGACATCATAGAAGTTCCAAAATCTAACACGTAGCACCATGGGACCAAATGGAAAAATACATGAAGGCACATAGACGCCACCATGACTCCATATCCACGCACCAAGTGCAGAGAATACATGCACTTGATGGAAAGCATATTTTGAGATTAAAACTTCAGAGGCGAACCAAACAACTTATTAAAGATCTGACTACATGGAACACATAGGACAGTCACAGAAAAATTACCAATCATTTGATAGATCAAATCCAAAAGGTCCCTACATTCCTATCAAGAAAGATATTGAATGATTTGGTAGAGATCAACACCCCACACCACCAGCTTTAAGAATACATAAACATAAAAACTCCCATTAGGTATTCCAATATAAATATTCATTCAATATGAGACATCATTGAGATAAGGCGGGGCAGGGGGTGATCAAATTACTGAAACCTAACCACAAATGAGAGAAGGAAAAACTTACATGATCCATGTGATAAAGATCCATGAATCGCTTTAATTTTATTTTAAATTCTGTATGATTTAGTTTTTCATATAAATCTATTCTGTTTAGGAAGTAGCCTTACTTTGGAATCTTAGTACTGGTTGTGAATCTTACTTTATTCAGGAAATGAAAACATTAATTACATGGCTTTCTGCTATTTATGGTTTTCCTTTTCCCTTTCCTATTTGAATTTCAGTTTCCTATCTAGTTTAGTACTATGACAGCTTTTGGTGCCCATAAAAGTAGCACCAGTATATGCAATGATAAGGACCTTGACAATGAATTATGAGTATTTGATTCAGTAAGGACTGCTGCCTAATAGTTTTCCTTCTATTTCTCTTTTCTAAAAGTACTTTTTTCTTCTTCTTCTACTTCTAAATTACTCTTGCTATAGTGGCATAACCAATTTCATCGAAAAACAATTTTCTGATCTGCCTAGATTTTGTATAAACCATACCCTGCTCATCGTAAATTTCTGTGGGGCGCAAATTCAAAGTCATCCTACATCAGAATGCCACCAATAATAATAATAAAAATAAACTTTAGTCAAGAAAACTGAAATAAAAGGGTAAAATAATAAGCAGCTTGAGAATTTATTCCCTGTCATCATTATGATAAATTGAATAATGAATCTTATAGAAAAGAAACACTGATTATCAGGATATGGCATCCAAAGTCTTTTTACAGTGGTCCCGGGTTCAAAATGCCATGTTTCTTGGTAATCATGGCAAAATAGTGATTACATTAAAAATGATAGAGATAAAAAATGTAAAGAGAGCAGCTTAGAAGAAAAAAGTATGCAAGACATACCCATTTTCAGAGCCAGATTTAATTTCTGCTCGAAGAAGATCTCCAGCACTGAGATGAGTGTAACCAAAGTGTTCAACAACATTGGCACACTGGGTACCCTTTCCACTGCCAGGGCCACCTGATCAATCGAAAACAAACAACTTTTTGAGAATGCAGGAGGAAATGAGGGCAAGGGAGAGACTGACTAATGATAGAAGCAATCATTTGAGAACCCAAACATCGATACAGGGCAACAATCAGTAACATCTTATGCTCCTCTATCAATAACAGAGTTAAGGCATGACAACAATATTCGATTCAGGTTTACAAAACAATTGATGGAAGAGTAGACAGACAATCAGTTATAAGTAAACTTTAAGAGAAAATGGTCTAACCCAAAACAAAAATAACAGCAGGCTTCTTCTCAGCATCACTAACACTTCCCATGAGTGCCGATTAATTAGTGTTTTTTGAATGCAGAATCTGCAAAGGTAACAGCACAGCACACCACAATGTCAGACAGGCAGACAGACAACTTAAAAAGGAAAGAAAAAGAAAATATCATTTGATTCTGCGTATTCAGTTCAATCCTAGATAGATCAGATCCTGAGGACACTTCAATAAAGTTGTCTGTTCGGTTGCATTGAGAAATGAAATAAAAAAAATAAATTGAAATCTAGGAGAAGCTTTAGATTTCTCGCTGGATCAATCAAATCAAAACTTACTGCAGATGAATACAGGAGGTAGGATCTAGACAATAGTTAGATCAACAGTAAACCTGAAGAATAATACTAACTTACTAAGATCTAATAACAACAACAATAACAGAGGGAGAGGGGGAGAGGTTGATTTAGAAAAACTGCGGTGCAGCATTCCCTGTTTAACAATGGAGTATATTTGAATTATCTATAGGAGAGGAGGAAGCAGGGGCTGTGCAACGTCAAAAAGGTGGTGGATCGGAGGAGAGGGAAGCAGATCCATGCTGAATTATCAATGAAATGTGCTTGCTTAAATTCGAAATTGAAGAGAACTGGGTATTATTATTATTATTATACCATTTCAATATAACCAACAGACTGAGATTGATCGATGAATAGATGAATCAGAAAGAAGAAAATGAAAGCGAGATCTGATCCAGAGGCATACCTTGGGGAGCGGAGCGAGAGAAAAATAATGGAGGGAAATATTAACTGCTTTGGACAAATGAGGTTGAGGATGGGCCTTTGCCTCCCTTCGAATTTATACAGGAGAGAGGGGGGGAGGGTTGATGGTATAGTTGAAGATAATTAGAATAACTTCCTGGCCACGTGGACCGCTGAGAATTTCACAATAGACCCACCCCTTTAGTATCTAGCAATAAATATATTATTAGAAGTACAAAGAAAGAAAGATTCCTCGTATGTATTCTGTAATAATGTAATTTTAAAATCGTTCCAATTTTATTTTTTTATATAATTTTAGTTGTAAAAGGGAATTTTATGTTTAATCTTTTAATGGTTGTGTTTAAATTTTATAATAGATTAAAGATTGTTGTAATTTTAATTTTTTTTATTTTTTAAAAATTATTTTTGGTATTATTATATTAAAACAATTTAAAAATATAAAAAAATATATTTTAAATAGAAAATTAAAAATTAAAAAAAACACGGATTGCACCGTGTTAAAAACACTAACACGCTTTCCTCCTTTCAGCCGTGTGGTCAGGTCGGTCATTTCACTTTGCGTAATTCTAACTACTAAAAGCACCTTTTCTCTCACAATTTTTCATGTGTCTAGACTTTTACTTATATGTTGACCGTGTTTTGATGCAGCTGAACATTTTTTTCATGTAAAAACAATGATAGATTTTAAAAAAAAAATTATTGGTTAATGTAATAATTTAAATAATATAAAAAAAATTATACTCAAGCCTATTCAAATTATTAAATAACTCAATACTAATCTAATTAAAGAAAAATCAAAAAACAAAAGTCAAACTTCAAAATAAAAAACATTTGCTTAAAAAATATTAAAAAAAATCAAACAAACTCAGACTCTTAAATCTAATCTAATTTAAAAAACTTGCAACTTGTTAAAATATAGATTTGAGATCAATCAAAAAGTTTAAATATCATCCAATTTAATTTTGAATGATGGAATCATTGAAAAAATCATTAATAAAAAAACTTGCAAAGCAAGAAAAGCAAAAACAACATGGCTAAAATTTGACAAGAAAAAACATAATGAGGATGAAATTTGAAGAAAAAATCCCAAACAAAAAAATTTACAATTAAAAGAACTAGAATCAAATTTGAAAGATTTAAAAATTATAAAGGGTGAAATTAAAAATCATTTGTAGCATGATAGATTATTTATAGATTAAAAAATGTTATGGATGAAATATATAAAAAATTATTAAGGGCTAACACAATAGAATCAAACTGAAAAAAAAAAAAAAGTTTTAAGAAGAGAATTAAATCAAAAGACTAACAAAACAAATGAATAAAAAAAGAAGATAAAAAACAAGAAAATATCAATTTAGAAAAAAAAAAAAAACAAAGCAAAACTAGTAAACCTCTTAAATATGGTCTAACATCTAAAAGTTGCATCCCATTAAATTTTTGACACAGATTCAACAGGGAAACATATTCTCAATTAATTTAATTTTGAAGGATGAGATTGGTAGAAAAAAAAATCTGGAAAAGCAACAATAAAACGATGATAGAATGTGATAGAAAAAACTTAAGAAGGATGCAAATTAATGAAAAAAATAAAAAATAATCACAAATAAAATAAATAGCAATTAAAAAAATAAAAATCAAATTTTTAAGATTTAAAGATTCATAGTGGTGAGATTGAAAACATCTATAAAAACTAAACAGATCCATGCAAACATCCTAAACATGGTTAAATCTTAAAAAGTTTGAAACATATAAAACATTGGATCTAGGTCTTATCAAGAAGTTTACTATAAACCAATTTAAAAATATAAATCTTAAGAACCTGTCAAGGCAAAAAAAAATATAACAAAAAAAGCCTCGGGTGAACTTGGTAGCCAACCTGAGTAAAAAAATCAAACATAAGGCATGGGACATGAAATCAGGATGGCCTTATAAATAGAAAAGAGAAAAAAATGCTTTTAATAAAAAATAAAAATTGACATGAGCTAATCTTTCAGATTTATGACATAGTTCATGAGATCGGGGTGATCCCATCGAAGACAAGCCCTAAAAATAAAAACATAAGATTCTTAATCAAACAAATTTCAAGGGTGAAATTGAGAGAAAAAAATTAAAAAAACAATGTAAATTAAAACTAGATAACAAATTTGTGTTCTATAACACAATAAAACCTATGCGAGAATTAGTGTTTTGGATGACTAGTTTGTTCCCCTGTGTTATCGCTGTAGTTTAGACTAAAAATATATATATATATATAAATAATATTTAGATCATAGAAAACTTTATTAAACTCAAGATAATGGGTTGAATTTAAAAATATTTGACCTAACTTCTTGCTTAACTTGAATTCTAAATTAAATTACGTGAAAATTATCTCGATATGACCTTGTCAACTTGACAAGTTCAAAGACAAAAATCAAAGGAAAACAAAGAGAAACATGTCATGTTAATTATAGTCAACTCGTCAAACTTGTCACTCGTATTATGGACTCCATTATATTGAATTAATTATTTTATTTTGTTATATGATAAAAAAAATATCATGACTGATTTATAATAAATACAACACTGAATGATAATAAAAATTTAATATTAAATAATAAAATAAAAAACTTAAACATGCAACCATTTGCTTGGCCACCGCCTAGAATTTGATCTCCACTATGAGCATGAACTATATAAACCATTCTCACCCAAAAATATAATTAAAAATCTATACAAACTATCCAACAACCCTAAAACACCCCCCCCCTATCTAGAAGGAAAAACCATATTCAATGAACTTCTCTCAATAAAAAAATACATTAACACTAAAATTCTCATTTTTGATTGTTGAATTGTAGCCCATCAACAACTCTCTTTCTCTTTGTTATTTTATGACGAGTTTTTCAATCCCATGCTTTTTAATTTAGTATTTTTATCACAATTTAAAACTTAATCTCATTTAATAAATTAGGCCGAAATAAATTGGAACATGAAATAAAAAAAAGAAAAGAAAAAGGAAGGGACTGCTGGAGTAAATATAGATAATAACTGTTTTACCTCTTAATCCAATAGGATTATTCACCTGGGATATCAAAGAATACATATCTGTGGTGATGGAATGAATATGAGCAAAGTTCACATCAGTTAGGAAGGCGGCAGGACTACCACGACCAATTCAATATTGTTCTTATTCTTTGCATCCTCCATTCCAATCCGAGGTGTTGGGAAATGGCCAAACACACACACATATATTTTTGTCACTATCTTAGATTCCCATTGACCACATTTTTCTTCTTTGAAAAAAAAAATAAAAAAATTAAATTAAGGATATGTTTGTGTGAATATTATAAATATTGTTTTTTAAAAAGTGTTTTTTATTTAAAAATATATAATTTTTTTTTTTATATTAGCACACCAAAATGATAAAAAGAATTAAAAGATTTTAATTTTAAATTTAATAAAAAACCGGTTCAATTATACCATTCCAAATATGTTGAGTGCTCAACTGCCCATTAATTGTCATCTGTCAATTGTATTCCAACCCCGCTCAACTCTCACCGCACAAGAGGTGTGTATATATATATATATGTATATATATATATATATAAAACAAGGCCTAACATACCAGAATCCGGCCCAATGAAAATATTTAACGAATAAGCCCAATTGTTGACCCAGTTGCTGCACCATCCATCCCCATTCCTTCAACAAATTCTGCAGCTATGGAGGAAGAAGGACAATAGCTCTTCCCTCGTAATCATCATCACCACCAGGATAGAGAAGAAATTAAACAAAGCCCAGGAATATTTATCACCAAACCTGAGTTACAGCTGAAAACATCTCCACCGTCTCTTAAGATGCAAGGCACGGAAGATCTGCATTCGGTGAGTAGTCCTAGGAGAGTGCTTAGTTTTTCAAAGAGGAGGAAGGCGACTGTATCCTTTCTTGATCCTGATGACAAAGCTGCTTCTGGGTTTGGTGTGTCTGGAGATCATGGCCCCAAATCCTCTGAAGTTTATGGTTTTGTAGGCTCCATTACTACCGTTGTTGCCACAGGTTGAATTCATCTTTTCTTTGTACCTTTTTTTTGAAATTGTGAATTCATCTTTTTAAATGCCATGAAGGATTTTATTTACTAGAGGAAAGAAGTTGCTCAAATTAACATGGAATCATCTTGTTTGCCATTCTTTCTTGGGGGACATAACTGCTTTAACTTATAATATCTTTAAAATGTGTTTCATGTTGAAGTACGAGAATGAGTGTCTCCGTACTGACTTCCATTGTTCTTTGTCTGAGCAGCTATTTTCTTTGTATGGGCATATGTTCCTGAAAATTGGTTGCAGGCAATTGGAATCTTTTACTATCCCAACAAGTCAGTGGCCTCATGGCATAGCTGTGATTAGTAATTTAGATTGAGAAACTTAGAAGATGAGCCTAATCTCGTAACTTGGATTCTGCTTTTCAGGTACTGGGCATTGGCTGTGCCAACCTATGGCATGGTGACAATCTTATTAGCTCTGCTATTTTACGTTGGTCTCAACTTCATGTCAACCCCACCCCCTACTTCCTTGAATACAATCTTCGGTAAGTTGCTCTTGCAAATGCGGGAATCACTTTTTGGCTCTCAGTGAGCTACGTGTTTATATAATAATGTGCTTTGTGTTCTACAGATGAGTTCAGTAGGGAACCTTCAACATTCATTCCATCGCTGGAGGGAGATGAGCAGCCCATTGAACCCATATCTGATATTGGCATCAATAAAATCAATGATCTCATGTTTAATGATGTGAAGTAAAATTATCGACCTCATGTTTATTGATGAAGAATGAACAGTGCACGTCAAAAGAAGCTGTTCTGCCAAATTTACAGTATAGTCATGAACATTCATTTTACATTGCAACTTGCTTGAAACGTGTGTAACTTGTCTCTTTGCATATGAATATAAAATCTCATTACTTCTCAGTCTTAAAACGAATGTGACTGACGACAACCAGCAAGAATTGCGACAGTTGCTGTTGCAGCCCAAGGCACTTCCGCCCTCACAGAGGTTTAAACTTCAACCTGCATTGAGCGTCTTAGAATGAGCAACAAAAGCATGATTCAATCCTGGTGAGCTCTAGCACTCCAGCACACGCAACTCAATGTTTGTATTTTGGAAGAGGTGGTTCCTATAGCTGGCGAAGAATGCAACAGTACTGTAGTCATTGATTAACCAGCGAGAGTCTTAGATCAACTGTTACCCCCAAGATTGATATGGATGTCCATCATGTAACTAGCTCTGGATTATCTTCATCAATCTTTGAGCTTCGGATCCTATCCATCTGGGTGACCAGCAGCTCATGCACTTGAACTTTCAACTGCAGAGAGCACGCATATACAATTCAATTTTTTATTTATCAGGAAAAAAGTTGGAAGCCGATCTTTTTTCGTTGGTGAGATGGATAGAAAGCAAATAAACTAGCTCTTACAAAACAAAACACGATAAACCATTGAGAAACAGTTGGAAGAAATCTAACGACAAAGAGAGATCTTACAATGGCCAAGTTAGGATGCATGAAGAAAAATCTGGAAGCCAGTTCTATGAAAAATTCAGCCAGATCAATTACCAATTTGCACATTTGATAGAGCACATAACACAGATTGCAAAATGCAGGCGAAGCATGAGTCAAGCAAATGTGAGTTCAAAGCATAACACACATAAATTGTTGGAGATTCATATATCATGACAATTGACTAATAACCCCTGGCTCTCCAACACAAACACAAACACAAAATCTGGGGAAAATAAATAGAAAAGGAAAAAAAATTCCTATAACACCAAAGCCAGGCCAAGCCAATTCAATTTCCAGCCACTATAAATACATAGTACATCTTTACACATCCAACGAAAAAAGTCAAAATTGATTAACAATTACATACCTCATCAAGCCCCTTTCCATCCTTTACCGACACTAGAATTGCTCCTTCAGGTCCCTTTTTTCGATACCTTTCCAGTTCAGGGTTATCAGTGTCGCTATCTTCCATGATAAAGATCACAGGAGCCTCTTGCAAGATATCACATTTAGAAACAACATCAAGCCAGAGATGATTGCTGAACCTCTGTTTAATTTCTTTGTATATGACAAACTGCAAATCAATTGATCAATAACAAAAGCAAAATTAGCTCATGGGTGAAAAATGTAGTAGGATGATAAATAAATATTGAAAAACAGTAACTTTTCAGCAAGTGACTCTGACCACCAGCACAGCTATTTGTGTGTGGCCGCAAATCAGTTTGGGCATCTTGCAACACCTAACTGTTGTACTGTGACAGTCTTTTATTTCAAAAAAGTAATAAATCTTAATCTTAAGAAACAAGGAATGACTTGAAACACACAAGAACTCTGACTGAGGCTAAAAACTCACTCCTCACACAAGTAGACATTCGTCTGGAATGGGGGGGGGGGGGGGAATGCTGGCAATACTACTCATTATATACGGAAGTTTTCAAATCATGGTACCCACTGATCATTAAATGGAATGATTAATACAACACTACTCAGAAATGATCACATCAGTTAGTGACATAAAGTTGGTAAAAGAGCAAGTATGTTCTGAATTTAGGAGGGCAATGTCCTGAATATAGCTGGCTGCATGGCCAGAAAAGGATACAAATTAAAAGTCTACATCATATCATTTGATACCTGATCAGAAGGTGAGGTTCCACATTCTCCGGTGAGATCATGTACATAAAGTATTGCAGTTGGCAAATGTGAGAGGACAGCAAGTGTCAATTTTTCCAAATTGTTCCTGTCCTCTGCAGGTTCAATAAATTGTGAAAATACACAAATCAGGCAGATATAGAATGCTAATACAAAAAGCTGAGCCATTATATAACGAGACCGTAATACTGAAACTGTAGCTATAAATAAGCAGGCTGCAGAGTGTGTCCCAATCACCATGAGAGATGATTGCGTAGCTTAACACTAGTACAAGAATTATATTCAATGCTTGAACTCCCAAGCAGGAAAAAAGTTATTGCTTTGATATCATACCATCACATCTCTTCAGTAGCCCAGGGGTGTCTGTCACCTGCAGTTAATCCAATCCATTAACAAATTGTAAGAAGATGAGTGATTACATACTAAAATCTTTTTACATCTCACAAAAGTAAGAGAATAAAATGATTAACCTGAAAATGCTGGAAATTTAGAGCAATGTGGCCCATTAGAATTCCTCTAGTTGTGAAAGGATAGTTGCAGACCTGACCACAAACAAGGGATGGGAAAAATGCAGAAGAAAAGGATATTATTAACATCAAGAAAACAATAATCAATTCGACATAAATTTAACTGACCAGCTTCTACAATAGATGAATACCAGCTTCAGCAACTATAATGGAGCAATGCACACCCCAGCCAGAAATTAAAATAATAAACACAATCAGAAGATCCAAAAATCTGTTCTTTTGTTATTCAAATCAATAAGACAAAAGATCCCCACCCAAAGATCTTTAACTTCTTTTCATGCCATCATTTAACTAGAAGCGTTGATTGGGGGGGAGGGTGTTTAGCTGAAAGTTCATACATTGCTACTTATAATATACTTTTAAGCAAATATAGAACCTCAACCAACTAGGGTTATCAACATGAGCAATATTTAATTCATTCATTATATACATCCAGAACCACAAAGAACAAAGTATGATGAAGCTAAAAGACTGGTCCAAACCTCAGGCTTCCCTGTTGAGAGCACACGAACCAAGGATGACTTTCCAACATTAGGAGCTCCAACAAGACAAAGAGTAGGTGTTTCCAGATCAACCACTGGCATAGCCCGCAAAGTCTGCAAACTATATTAATTATCAATACTGACCTATCACATGCTAATTACAACTGTATCTAATTATAGTCAGTGGAGAAATGGAGGTTATTTTGCAAATAAATATATAACCTGGTAGCCTAGTAAGATGCATCACCATAAGCACCACTAAGGAAATTCATTCTCTAGCAAAGGCCATCTCTAATATGGTCAAAACAATTACAAATTTCAAATGCTTTTTCCATACTCGAGACAAGGACACATGCATGCATATGAGTGCATGACCATACAATAAATTAATAAAAAGGAGAAATACATTTCTTTAAAAGGCAGAATACCTTGGCAATGTTCAATAAATCATCAACTGCCTTTCCTTCACATTTAAAAACTTCTTCAAGCTTTTCCAGACCCTGCAGATAACAGGACAGACTGTAAGGTCATATATACTTGTAGGAGGAGTATGCAAAAAAGCAGAATAACAGACCTCATTCAACCGCTCCCCAGCATCTCGTTTTGTTGAAGACTGCCCAAAATCGCACCACCAGTTAGTTACAACTTAATTTCTACAGACAGGTATAGACGTAACGTGAGTGCACTAATTAGTTTCCCTTCATTCACGATATTGTTACAACTGTGATTATGAATTGGAACCTTTCCCCGTACAGATCAAGTCAACATATCACATTGTTAAAGTATTTATGACCTATGGTTCATTTATGATATCCATCAAGTTTTAGAATTCCATATAATCAAGGAGTTCAGCTTACTTCTGTACTGGCAGATGAGAAGGCAAGACAAACATTCATGTATACACAAAAAGGTTTCAAAAATTTACAGGATATGCAGGAAACTAAAACTAAGGAAACATTCTAAGTTTAGAACCATTTATGTAATCTGTAGGTTTTCCAAAAGTTTCAATCATGCTAAAGGTATATCTGAACAATCTTAGCTCATAAAAATCCCAGTCAAGCAACTAGAATTCAGCAACCGAAAATAGGAAAGATACACGCTTCCCAGTTTTTAGAAAAAATTCTAACCTTAGCACAGAGAGAAGCACATTCCTTTCCAACACCTACCACCTTCTTCCTCAGAGCATCAACTTTTCTCAGAACCTATCAAACCTTAGATGAATCCAGCATTTGAATAAAACAGAAGAAAAGAGCTGCTACAAATAGTCAAAAGAAATGATAGATTTCTGCACATATTCAATAGATGGGAGAAGACAGGACATTTTCTTAAGCCACAAAATAGTCTTCCACTTTTCTAAAACCATTCATCAGAACTTCACCAAAACATAAATAGATGAAGAAACAATACATAAAAAAATAAAAAAGCATCAGTTTTCATGAGACAAGGACCTTCCACTTCATATCACATATAAGTCAGCCTGCCCAGTGGAAGGGGCAGGATGAAGAAGGATTCTTCTCACTACTTTTGCAAAGAAAAATGCTTATTTCTGTTATTTG
>Ga0307507_10007186_pt1 | contig 16403 bp, 6 predicted proteins | sample 7_EM_MG_FD_207223 | JGI IMG/M metagenome (GOLD analysis project Ga0307507, IMG submission 207223) | Populus trichocarpa ectomycorrhiza microbial communities from riparian zone in the Pacific Northwest, United States - 7_EM | ecosystem: Host-associated > Plants > Roots > Unclassified | place... | reverse complement strand
CATCATAGGGTTTGGGACAACTAGGTTAGGTTCAATTAGACTTGCCTTGACATAACCTGAGAGAACTAAAGATTGGAGAAGAATTGATATCTTTAATACCTATATCAATTGTAGGGATAAAAGTTACAAGATCATCATTGATAATGAGAGTTGTATCATTACAATATCTTTAAATATTATAGCTTTCTTAGGCTTAAACCTTGTTCTCTATCCTAAGCCACATAATGTGTTATGGGTTGATAATACCTCTATAGTACTTGAGGAGATATATATATATTCCCCATCAAATTCCTAGACTATCATAATGAGATCTGGTGTGATGTGATTATAATAGATGTAAGATATGTTATTTTGGCTAGGCTATGCTATATGATCTGGACGTTACCATTTATGATTGATCAAATTCAAGTTCTTTCACTTTTAAATGTAGAAATTTCCAATCTATCTGCTTGCTTTCAAGGCCTAACGATAGAAATAAGACATAAAGGAAAAATACGAAAGAAAAATGAATTGACATAATAAATTCAAATGAGTTTTGGAATAAGGCTTAGGAAAAATTTGTTGTGTCTGTTTTAGTTGTAGAGGAAGTTTTAAGAAACTCTCTAGTTAGATTGACTAAAGAGATAATAGAAGAGTCTCAAAATAATTATCCCTATGAAATCTAAAATTCCTTAATTCTTATACTCTACATCCAGCATGTCATAAATTTTAAATGGTATGCTAAGCTCTTTATATCCTTACACGTACATGATCAAAGAGATAAGGATGATTCCAATTTACTAAGTTATGTCAGATCTATATCTACTCATATTTTGATTAGTGTTTGTCCCATTTTACAACCTCAATCACATAGTGTTCATGATCACAAACCTAAGAGGTATACACATCTTATTCTCGTGTCTCCTCACACTCAGATGTCTAAGTTACTTAGACATCTTTCTTTGTATCATTTCCAAAAAAGTTGACAAACTCGGTGGATACGTAAAGGATATTCTTTCTTTTCCATCACTTCGACATATAGAAAAAAAATATTGTGACATTTCCTTTCTTACAGCATTCTTAAATTGATCGTTTTTTATATATCGAAATGGACGATTCCAGCGTTTATAGGAGTCTTTTGCATGTACAATTCTTGATTTGTGTGTTGGGATGCAAATAATGAACAATACAAATTTCAAGTTGATTTACAAAAGTGTTATAATAACTTAATTTTGACCCCTCCATTTTTTATATATATTTCAAAAATAGAAAAAAAATCTAAAAAGGCCTTTTTAATAAATTCAGTCAATTCTAATAATTTCGTTTATTTTTTTCATTTTCATTTAATTTTATGTGTCAAATTAAGTTTTAAAAAATGAAAAATATAGTTGGGGGCAAAATTGAACAAATAATTGAGTTTTACAAGTCAAAAATTGACTTTGGGAAATTTTAAAAAATACAGGAATGGTTTGGATTGTGATTGTGGACTCAAATGAAGAGAAATTGAAGGGAAATGGCTTAATTTGGCTAAGATTTGAAAAAAATGAAAAACCAAGGGTGAATTTGATACAAATGGCCAATTTAAGGCACACAATTGAAAATAAAAATGGGATTTATGATAAAATTGACCCAAAATGCATAATTTTAGGAACCAAAGACTTAAGTGGAATAAGTGCTTAAATTCACGGTTTTATTAATTTATTTAGGGATTGAATTGAAATGAAAATCTAAAATTAAAACTCTAATTGAATGAAAATTGAAAAATCTAAAAAGACAAGGATTGTAATGAAAAAGGTTGAAAATTCTAGGACATGATTGAATTGTTAGCCTTTCCAAAAACAACAACATTTTTATAAGTTGAATCCAAAAAACAAAAGAAGAAAAAAAAGAGAAGTGAAACGACATCTTACCAAAAAACAACCCCTTTTCAAGCAATCTTTAGCGTCAATCCTCAGTTATGATTGATCTCCAGATAAGATACAATCATGTAGAAATTGGTTTTCAGCGTTCCAAATACGTTTCTAATGGATAAAATCTTGTTTGAATGCCCTAAATCATCCCCACAACCCTTGCAAAACACCAAACCCGCAAAAGATTCTGAAATGTTCCAATGGCCTTTAATGGGATACTTGAGTGATTGCAGCCCTGAATTTTTTCATTCTTTATGCGTATAAATAATAAAGATGAGAATAAGAAAGGGGCACAAAAAATTGAGAGGGGAGAAGAAACAAAAAATATGGTTAGCAAGAAAAGAAAGAAGATAGGAATTTGACAATAACACTTATACTACCCTAATTTGTTCTAAAGTTCTTCTGGAGAAGTTTATTGTAGGGAAGAGTTGGAAATCAACTTAGAAGTCTTGTTTGAACCTAAAAAAAAAGACAAGAACAAGAGAAATAAAGATAGCAATAGCAATGGGACAGTAGTAACAATGTCAAGATAATTACAGATTTGGTGACAATTTCCACAACTTCAATTCATTATCATCCAAAGTTCTATGGTCGCACCAGAGGCTTTTAGTTCTACTAAACCAGGTATGAGTAATTTCTTTGATGATAACATGTTACATATGTTGGTTTTATCCTTAAAATCGTATTGTTTCTTGGTATATATGTGCATCAAATTAAGGATATAGTTGTGTCAAAACAGTATCCATTTCTCCATCACAGTATATATGTATTTCCAAAAATTTATAACCAATGTCTCATTTGTATATAAACTTGAGTTTGTTAAAGTTGCTTTTTCTAGTAGCAAAAATAAACAGAAAGATAACATTAGCTGCTAGTAAAGGCTAACAGTGCATAAATTTTTTTCTAGTCACCAGAATTTTTAGTTCTCATGACAATAGAAACAACACTGATATTGTAAGTTTTGGCTAATACATCATTTATCTTTCTGTACAAAATTTAATTTTGAATATGTACCATCTCCTCATTATAATTTAGGAAGAATAGATCATCTAAGTAGCTTTTCCAAGTCTGCAATACATATATATATAATGGTGAATAAACACAGGTTGTTATGAAGTGTCTTTAATCTAATGGCAATCCATGTTTTGTCCAAAGATTAATTGTTGCAATCTTTAAACAACCTTTTAGGTAATTCATGAACTTGGGATGTTCAAGCCAAGAGTGACTTGTTTTTACAATACAGAGTATTTTTTATATAAAAAGAATCAATAAATATGTAGTCTAGTGTTGTTTTAAGAACAAAAGCAAGATTATGATGATGATGATCCTTTGTTTCCTTATGACAGTCCATCTTACTACTTGATGTGTTTCCAAACGACTAAATGATGTTTATAAATCTTGATTTTTTGTTTTGTTTTGGAGTTGGAATGTATTGACATTGCATATTCATCTCAATCAAAATGAGTTGTTCATTGTCTTGTGTAGTGATAGGCATTTTATAACTTGCACTATCTAGCAGTTATACCACATCTTATTATGACTAAAAACTTCTCAAAACTAGAGAATGGTTACATGGTGTGTGTTGATAAGATTAAACTGAATGTTGTCATGGGAGAAGCACATATGATACTTGTTATAAAAAAAAATAACAATCCTTTGTTTCTTTAGAGCTTCTTTTTTCTAAAATCTTTCCATGTCTACAGAATGTAAATAGAAAAATAGAGAGCAAACCTTAGGTAGTTTGGTCTTCATTAATGTGCTTAAACCATTTACATATATTTGTTGATCCAATAATATCATAATTTGTTTAGTAGTCTTTTAATTTGTAGTCCAGGATTTTGTTTACTTCTTCTTAGGGTTCTGATAATAAATCATGATTTATAGATATAAAATGCAAGCACACAATATTAATAGAACAAGAGTGGTAGTTTTTATTTTAAAAAAAATCATCATCGTAATAAATAAAAACTCAAGGTCTTTAGGTTTGATTTAGAAATCTGAAAATTAGAACTTTAAATGGGCCTTTTCAAAGTTTTCTTTTCAAGAGACCGATTTCAAATTTTTTTGTGAATGATTTTTATTTTTTTACAAGTCTTTTTTTAAAGAGACCGATGTTGAATTTTTCACAAATGACCTTTTTGATTAGTCTTCTTTTTAAAGGCCCGATGTTGAATTATTATTACATGGTCAAATCAACAAGTATCATTTTTTTTAAGAGCTGGCATTGAATTTTTCAACATGTAATTAAAAATAAATTAAAATATAAATTATAAATAAGCTTATAAAATAATTAGGATATTTAATGGCAATAAAAAGGATAATTTTCAAAGGAACAAATAGCAAAAGTAACTTTTCGTAATAAATGATGTGGTAAGTATGACGTTGTTTTTTCTGTATATATAACTAACCTCTTACCTTAATATCTAAGACTAATACTTATTTTATGATCTTTAGTTTTCTCTAATTACTAAGTGGTTATCTATTTTCACATCTTTTCCCTCAAATTTGGAAAAGTCTCATACATATCTAGGTATGAAAGCATGTTGTGACAAGTGTCATGATGTATTAAATATTGTAGATTATTTTATAATACAGATTAGACCTGAATTGTATCCTCTTGAAACAAGTTAAAAATTACAAGAAGTAGTACTAGACAATCTAAAGTGTTACAAATGGTTGAATAAAATATTTCTATCAATAACCAACAACTAAACTTGGATATTAGCTCTACTCTTAACATAAAAGACTTGTTATATATAAATGGCAACAACATATCATTGATGTTCCTTTTGAAACCTATACTTCATTACCTTATCATTGGGATAAACATGACATATAAATGTTATTTACGATGTATAACTTATTTGTTCTAGGGATGGTGAATCTAGTTCATGGATCGAGCAACTTGCTTTAGATTATACTTGTATTACTAGAACAATATTGTGACAACTTGATCATGTTCTTTGGAAATATTATCGGAGTCTTCTAGAACTATACTCAATAGGGTTGAGTTCTTTTAACCTTGAAAGAAATGGCAGGGATATAAAATCCAAGACATTATTCACGCATGCATATGATATGGGATGATGAAGAATAACCCAACCCATTACTCTTTGGTTAGGAGATTAGCTTAAGCCTATGTGATTGAATTTTATCTGGTTTAATTATTAGGCTTAATTTATGTTATTGTTGGACATTTTATTTTAGTAAGCTAGAAGCCTAATTGTTGATTATGTAGGTTTTACTATTTATATATCCTTGTTTTACATCATAGACATTTTATAATGAATTAAGAGAAAAATATGGATTTCCTCCTCCTTTTTTCCTCCTACTTCTTTTACCCCTTTTATTATTTTTCTCAACTTATTTTTTCTATTATTTTTTCTTTCTCTCCTTTTTTTTTCCCTGCTTCTCTTATCTTCAAGTCTCTTCTTGTCATGCATCAATTGTTTTGTCTTTAGTTAGGACTTTTCTATTACCTTGGTCGACGCCACATTCTCATAACTACTAATATCGATGATCAAATTACATACATTGTCCTTCATGATACAAGTTAAATGGAAAAGAGTAATGCGAGTCAATTATTACCTGAATCATGTATACAAGCAAACAATCTCTTTTGGATGACTAAGGTAGCACTATCATTACCTTGCAAAAGCTCCAAATACCATTTGAATCATCATAAACATGATCATTAGCCTTCTCATTAGGTTCTTCTACTAATAGATTTTTACCTAGACAACTCTTTGGCTTATGGAACTTAGAAATTTGATGCCCCAACACACTATATATGAAACACCAAAATTTAAAATTGGATATAGAACCATAACCCTAACCTATGGTTTGTTTAACTGTTGATTCAAGTTGAATGGATGATTTATGTTTATTTGTGTACATTTTTATATTATTATGAGGGTCATTTATTCTAATAGAGAATGGAAAGACCAAGTCTAGTTACCTTGTCAACTCATTAACCAATGGCCAAGTTCAGTAACCCAATCAGCTCATCAACTAGTAGCCAAGTATAGTTACCCTAGTTAGCTCATCAAGCATCATTGGAAAGGACTAGATCCAATTTAAAGTCTTTACGACTTCATCATGATTATTGGTATAAATTCTAAGTTTACTTGAAAGGAAGAAAGTGCTCCTTCCTCTTCTTCTTTATCTTTTCTCAATCACTAATCTTTTATTTTCCTTTTATTTCCTAAGACCTTTTCAATTACTCCTATCAAGTAGAAGCTTGCCCTTTTAATATTATGGTGATTTGCTTCACCCTTATCTACTTTAAGGTTTTTTTATACTAAAAAATTCTCTTTATTTTGTTCAACCAATCAATAAACTCTTTTGCCTCCAAGGTTTGTTACCATAAACTTAAAGAGTTTTAATTGAAAATCTAAATCTTTATGATACTCAATACGATCAAGAGACTTCCTTCTTTGATCTTGCCTCTTGAACGGGTTTGCAAAGTTTGCTATGATTATGTGATCACTCTCCTCATAATTCATTAGACTTCTCACCTCTGCCAGTTGATAGGTCAATTATGCAACATGTCTTTGAATGTATTCTATCACTAGTCATTGAATTTTTCTTTCTCGAGGGGAAACCTCCTTATCCCCTCTTACACGAACACATCATATTATACAATCTCTTATATCCATGGTTATTCAATAGATACATCAACTAACCACCGTGAATATTTGAGCTTTAATACCAACTAAAGTAAACAAAAACAACGCAAGAAAGAACCAAGCACAAGCAACTCAAAATTTTGCCGAATAAGGTCACCATATAAAAATCTAATTCAAAAATTTATTACTTATAATCGAATTAGAATATTATAGTTCTTCTAAGCTACTTATTTACTAGGGAATTACCTCACGGAGAATGAATATTATGATTGTTATGTGTTGTGTTTTATGTTCCATAATCTTGTTATCTAGTGACATGAGATATTTATACTCCTTAATCAAGTGAAATTACCTCATCGAGCGAGACAAGTTGTATAGGAGCCTTTCTTTGTGTGGTTTAATTTGTCTCAACGAGAGCTTTTCCAAAACATGATGCATGTTATAATCGAAGCTTTGATGTGGCTTCAATGTTTTATTTTTTTTTTATTTTCCTTCTCTATATTTTTTTTCTTCTCTCATGTTGCCCTGCCTTCTTCTTTATATGTGATAGAGTTTTTTGTTCATATTATTGTAGCTAACTTGTTTTTTATATATTTATAAGGTCGGGTCTTTGGGCCATCACCAAGTGAAGTTAGTTGTCTTGTTTTGGGTGACATTTTCATTATCTCATAAAAATTCCAACATTATCAAATAAATCAGCCGATTAGGCAATGATTCCTTCTAGCTTATTCATCTTTGCAATGCCATATTTCCTTACATTTAAGACCACGGACCACCATGAAAGTACACCAGTCGTGGCCACTAAGCACTAAAAGGAGCCACGCCATTGTTTTTGGATCTAGGACACCTGAGAGAGCACTCTAGAAATGCTGCAAGAATCCATAATCAACACTACACGAGGCCATCATCTTAAACCAACACGTGTTGTATGTACAGAATCATTTGCACTAATGATCATCAAGAGAAGATGTGCATAAATTAAAGTCATTAATTAGCTACAAAACTAATATATTAGGGTGGCTGACATGTGCTAAAGTTAGCCAGGGCAATTCACCTAAGGAGATCACGACAGCTTGGGATCTGTAAAAATAGCCTCTCAATTAGGAGAAAACAGTATAAAAAAAAAAAAAAAAATAGTACAAAGGCAGGGACCATGGAATGACACATACCGACTTGTCCACCATCCAACTTTCGTACGTTTTATGATAATTACTCATAAACTATGTGGTATAGACTAAGGTTTCGATGAAGCTTAGAATCTTTGATCATAAATTAAACCCAAAAGAAGATACAAACTTAGCTGTTGGCGAGGTTTCTTGCTTTTGAATGTGGACTTTAGCTTTAGTGAAAATGACAAGCTTGTGGTTTGCGCTCCATTGGAAAAGTAAAAAGTCTTACAATCCTTGTGGATTTGATTTCTTTTCAAGTATTTGACTATACCATCCTCATTACCATTGGCTGAGATGTGGGTTAGGTTGAAACATTTCTCTCTTTTCTCACTAATTCTGTGTAGTTTTTCCCCTTGTGCATCGATTGGCCTGCGGTTCATTTGATATGTAGGAATTAGTCTTGAATTTAGAGCTAAATATAATAAAATTAACTTGTAACCCACCCATATAATGGCCTGAAACAAGGCGGAATTCAAGGGGGTTGAGACCTAAGTTATTAAATTTAGAATTATTTTTAATTTGATGAGTAATGTTATGGGCACGGACTTAGAGGAGAAAGCGTGAAGGATTTCCAGTGGGAGGATGGGAAACAAGGAAGAATATTGTGTGTGGAACACAGACAAAATTTACTTGAGGAGATGTTTAATGGGATGACATTGATTAGCACTCACAATCCAGAGGGCACACACATCCCTATATTGCAGTTTTATCGTATCGACATTGGAGAGTTTGGGGCCTCCTCCACTCATCGTGTCCGGGGATGATGTTCTATTATGCTGTGTCCATGATTGCGAGAGCAGCCTCTTTAGATACTACTATTGATAGGTGATCTCCGTATCCAATCCTCAGGTAAAAAACAAATATTCGAAAAATGATAGTGTTAGAAAAAGAAGAAGAAGAAGAAAGGGTCATTAATTTAAATAAATTCAATAAATTTGATTAATTTAATAATATAATTATAAAAAAATCAATGACAATAAAAAAATAAAAAAGACAATGACTAATAAAAAAATTATTTATTAATATTATAATAAATATCTTTTAAATATTTTTAAAAGGTCTATATGATCATATTTCTTAACAAAACAAAAATTAAATAAAACGATGAAAATGAGATAACCTCATAAAAATAAAAAAAATCTAAAGCTTAATTACTAGGAAATCAAATGATGAAGGATTAACTGGAAAAAAAATCAATTGTAAAAAAAAACAAGAAACCCCGATTCAAGTCAACATGCCAAATACACACCTAATTATGAGACTAGGATAACCATGCACCAAATAAATTGAATAAAACAATAGAGGTCAACTCTCAAGAAAACTAAATGATAAAATATGAAACTAAAAAAAATATATAAACAACGAGAAAGAAAAAACTTGAGTTAACTTAGATTAACTCGACTAATCCGCGATATAGAACATGAGATCGAGATAACTTCATAAAAAGAAAAACATAAGATATCATAAAGCTTAAGGGTCAATAACCTAATGTCGAAGGACGAAACTAAAAATTTTTTTTGAAAAAAAGACTCACAAAGCTAAAGTAAAATTGGGCTAATCTTTAAAACTTGTGACTTAAATCATGAGACCAAGATTGACCCTTAGAAGGCAAACACAAAAAATAACGAAGCAAAATTCTCAACCATCCAAATATGAAGGGAAAATTGAAAAAAAAATCAATCAATAAAAGGATTAAAAAAAACTAAACAAATAGCCATTAAAAGAATAAGGACCAAATCTAGTATAAAAATTAAAAGAAATAAAATAATGATTGATAAAATTAAAAAAATAAATTAAGAAAATGATAAAAAAAAATCTCAATCAAAAGAATGATGATCAAATTGGATACAAAAATTAAATGAAATTAAATATTGAGGGATGAAATTGAAAAAAAAAATCAACTTAAAAAAACATTAAAAACAAAACAAATGCGGGGAGTTCTATAGTTCTTCCACACCTCAAAATCATCTGAGATGTGTGCTTCATATCAAAAATCACGCAACTTGGCTCATTAATTCATTAAACTAAAACAAATATAATGAAATGAAATATTAAAGTTTTATATATATATTTGTGTGTGTGTGTGTGTGTCACACATTAAAACTTACCTAGTCGTGCTGTGATTTTCTCATACTTGTTATCCCACCCTTGAGTTTATGTCATCCCACCAGGATTTTTCCATGAAATCATTTTCATAAAATAACTAGTTCAGAAATTTAAAAACATTTTTAATTTACCAAATTATTGATTAGGTATTAACCTTGAACTTCCTCCACCAAACATCAACCAATGGCCTCTATTTTGGATAATCTTTAAGTTGACTCTATTAAAAACGAGGCACCTTTAGCAATGCTTTCATAATCGATGTTATTGATCTCACAGCTTTGAAATTTATGAACTTGAAAATAAAATAATTAACTTCAAGCTATATAAACACGTTAACATTAATTTAATGTTATGTTTAAACAAAATTAGAGTTTCTTACATGCTTAAATTCGGTTTTCATTCAGCAATTAACTTGCCAGAATATGAATCCTTAGCATATAGGGCCCTAAATTTACGACCATTAATCGATGAACCAGCATCATTAGAGGGTACATTAGGTTTCTTTTCATGATCGATACCTAAATGAACCAAAAGGTTAAGAACACTATTGTTTGACGATGCAGTACAACTCTATTTTGACATTATACTTTTTCTCGGCATATAAACAATATAAATAAATAAATAAGAATATTCAATTAAAATCTTAATCAACATTTTATGTTTTTTTATTTATTTTAGTGCATCTATCCATTTATAACAAAATTCCAGCAGCACCTTCTCTATACAGAACCCAACCCAACACATAATCATAATCATTTTTTAACTTGTACAAATTATCAAATAGCAAACCATTCACCCTAATTTTAAAACAACATGAAAATTACTTCTTCTTTTTTGTTTTCAACTAAGAACTTATCCCAATCTTTTATGCTCACCCTTCAACATAAACATAACATCTCATAACAATTTAAACAAAACTTTTCCATGCACATATAATTTGACATAATCCCAAATAGTGTTTGTCAACATACCCAACAACATAAAAATGATCATAAATCAACTAAACTTTTATATCTATTTCTAAAAAATTTCAAAGACTTACAACCTAATCATTTAGTCAATTTGAAACAACACTAAATTTTTTCAACTTCATCAACCCATGCCCAAGCATAACATTACCATAAGCAACCACATATATACAATCCCATTTGGCGTTTGAATAAGATTTAGAACATCCTTTCACTATTGATAAATTCAACCATCAATTGACTAATTGTAAAATCAAATGCTCTTGTTTAATCTTTAAGTTATATTTTATCTATTTATACCATTTAAACCCTTTTTTATTATTATTGTTGTTCCTTTTACATTTCAAAACTAAAATTGGAACACCTAATACAACATACTAATAACCACATAATTCAATTATTAACAAATAAAATGCCTATTTGAATCCCACAAATACAAACAATTACCCCCACATCCTATTTCTTACACAAACACATCAAAATAACATATCATTACATAAGACTTCACCCAAAGTTTCCATTCTCTTAAAGTTCCTTCATGATTGGTTCTATGATTAATGGCCACCCATTGATTTTTATAAATTCTTTCCAAAACATTTACTCCATCTATATGTATTTCATGGAAAAATAATAATTCAAAACCTTAATTCCCCTAATCTCGGAGCAAAAAACAAGCAGAGACAAAGACATATTTTGGAAAATAGTTAGTAGAGATAAAACATCGCCATCAAAGAATGTTAGAGAGCACCAACTACCAAAGAAGATGAGAGGGATCATTGTCCACTAAATTTGAATAAAGAGAGAGAGGAGAGACTGGGAGAGAGACTGGGATAAAGTGTTAAAAATTAGGGGAAATGCAGGAGAAAGCTAGGGATTATCTTGGTATTTCTAGTTTAAATTCACCAATGATATTTCCATTGATATAATTGTCGTGTATATCCATATCAACACATTAACTGACGGGTTTACTGATAAAATGTAAAAAAAAAAAAAAACTATTGCTAAACCATCGATGAATTTGTCTATTATTTAAAATTTTCAGAAACCTCAAGAAAACCCCCTAAATTCACCGATGATTTTTTGTTTGTTAGTCTGTTCGTAAGTGAATGAAACCAAAGTTTTCCTAAAGTCTCTAAAACTCTTTGACAGAATTAAGTCCATTGGTGAGTTTATTAGTGTTATACAACACCATCAAAAATTTTCCAAAACTCTCTGGAACTCTCACGTAATTAAGTTTGTTAGTGAGTTCATCAATTTTATACAGCGTCATCAAAATCTTCCTAAACGCTCTAAAACTCTCCAATAGAATTAAGTTTGTTGGCAAGTTCATCAGTGTTGCTACAACACTATCAAAATTTTCCCAAACTCTTTAAAACTCTTCGATGGAATTAAATCCATCTGTAAGTTTATAGGTAGTGTCACAACACCATCAAATTTTTTTTAACCTTTTGGAACTCTTTAATAGAATTAAGTTTGTCGGTGAGTTCATTAATGTTATTACAACACCATTAAAATCTTTCCAAACTCTCTGATGAAATTAAATTTGTTGGTAAGTTCATTGGTGTTGTTACACTCATCGATAAAATCACCAACAAATGTATGTAATAAATTATAATTTATTAGTTCCATTACTAATTTCATCTGCGAATTAAAAAAACTCTCATTTTATTTGTTTCCTATCCAACCTAATTAAGTAGCAACACCTATATTCATAACCTGAAAAAACAACAACTCATTCAACAACACTTGATAAATGTACAAAACACAATGTATTATTGAACGACAATAAATATCTTAATTGTACAACATTGTGAAACATCTAAAATGAGTTCAATTCAATGTTTATTCTGAATCCTCATCATCTTCATGTCAATCTTCATTTTCTTTGTTGAACTAAAACTATTTGATCCCTTCATCTTCATCAATATTAGTATGTCCACTGGTATTCAATATATCAATTAACTAGTTAACATCAACATGAACATAATTATTCTTAGTGACTAATTCTCTTTTAACTTCGTAAATGGAGAAACTCAATATGGATCAACTAGCTCATCTATTTAAAACACATCTTCTCCCTACTTACTTCATCCTTACCAAACACTATAAAATGTTTTCAAACACATTCTTATGGATATGCATGACATTCAAATTATAGAAAAGGATATTAGTCTTCTAATAAAAAAGCTCTAAAAAATTACTTTGTTTTACTCATTTATGGGTCACACCAAAACCATAAAACTTTTGCTTGATGGAATGAAAACCAAATATAATGTTCTTATATTGCAATACTACGTCATACAATTCTTCACCTGATAGTACTAGTTGTGCAACATCCCTATTGGTGTGATTTTGAAAATTAATCCTTTATTGTTTGGGTTTTGTAAAATTATCTTTCTGGTGGTTTGACTCTTAAGAATATGTGAGAAATTAGGAGTTATTGGAAACTATATGTGTGTGTGTGTGTGTGTATGTGTGTGAAAAATATAAAGATACAATTGATTAATTTTAAAGCTTAAGGACATTATCAAAGAATCCAAAAAATGCAAGGAATGCTACACTAATTTGCTCCAAGACTAGCAGTCAGCATGAAAAATATTTCTCAAAATCAAAGTAGTGACAACCCTTTAAGTTGAGCACAATTAAAGGGCTTTAATCTTCAAATGATTAACAATAAGCCTTTTTTTTTTTTATCAATGATTACTTGCCAAGAACCTCCGGTAGCAATTAAAAAAAAAGAATTTTTACCATCATTCGTTAAAGTAAAGGCCTTATTGTTTTCCATGCAATATAGACATACTAATTTTTAATGTATGCTCCATCCCAAAACTATCCTATATTTTAAAAAAAATCATTTATAATCCACATCAAATTTGTCTTCATTTGAAAATTATGTTTCTTTGAGACATTATAGCCAAAGCCTCGAATGACCATAATTGTTTCAACTCATCAATTAACGGTTGAAGATAAAAATCTATATTTTTACTTGAACTATAAAGACCAAGTATTATTGTAAATGAGAACATGAATTTCAGTCTTATACACATTCCTAAGGGCAAGTTGTAAATTGTTTAAATGACCGGCCAACAAGAATAAGATGTATCAAATGAGCCAAATGGATTGAACTCATTTGTACACAGACCAAGACACATGTTGCGTGGTTCCATTGAAAATTAAGGATATGCCCTATCATATGCCTATAAGCTTCACCATCATGGGATGTATCTTTATTCCATCCTCCGCGCCAAAAGAATAATGTCATGTCATGTCATGTGCTTGGATGTGTTTGAAAACATAAATAATCTTTTGCAGTCTAGGAGTGATTGAAAAGTTCTTACTTTTTGTATGCCATAAGTGTCATTCCCTTACCTCTATTGGGTCTATACCTAGCATGCCCACATGTTTTATACTCAATTAAATTTACATCTTCACCGTAGTACAACATGCAAAACTTTAGGCACGTATCAATGTTTTGGTATCCTAAACCAAGGGGTTTCATCATGGATTTTACAACATACAAATTCTCTTCCAACTCATTACCTTCAGGTAAAATATTTTTTGCCAATTTAATTATGCTATCATAACCAACTTCAATTATACTATAGTCAGACTTTATAGCAAACACTCGTGCAATGATCTATAATTTATTGTGATTTGTGCACCTATCCCATAATGGTTCACTATAATCTTTTAAAAAATAAAAAAAACCTACTTATATCTACATTTGGTTCTTCATCTACACGTGAACATTCACCTGAATAACCATGATTTACTCTCATTGTATCCATTACCATACTCCTATAACGATTACTATTACCATGGATATCTTCATATATATTGCTAGAACTAGATGTTGAGCCAACAATCCTTTTTGACATGGTCTTATAAAGAACATAGGGTTCTTTGTGTGCAAACCAGCATAAGTATTTCTCAATCAACCATTGTTTTATGAGAGGCATCGTCTCAACATCTAGTTAGATGAATTTTTTTTTTACACTTCACACATTGACATCTAATTCTGCCTCCACTAATATTCTTTGGATTTGAAAGTGTATAATTAATAAAAGCCTTAACCCCTATACAATAATCTTTTCTATACAACCCTTAAGGTGAATCTAGATACATCCACGAATGATCATCCATTACATAGAAAACCTATATGGATTAATGATGAGAACATTTATTAATAATGTAACAATCAGTTCAAAATTTAAGTTTGGTGATTAAAAATTAATTCACAATCTAATAACCAATTATTATTTTTAGACAAAAAAAAAGTAATGATGCATAAAAATATCAACTAAATAAATCTAATTAATGGCAAGTAATTGATAACTCAACTAATAATCTATCATTTGTTAAATTCAAACTTATTCAATCTAAATTAATATCATTTAATTGTTATCAATTCCACAAAAAATCAATTACTCCAAGATTCTCAACTTAACAATAAAATTGATAAAATACGATTGTTACCTATTAAATAACTCATAATTTCTTTTATTATAACACACTTAATTTATAAAATCAAAATCAATTACAACAAATTACAAATAAGCTTCAAATTTGCCCAAATCACAAACAAACTCTAAAATAGAGATCAAACTTTAATTATCTATGAAAGATTGTAAAAAAACAAACATTGAAATAGAAATCAAACTTTAATTCTCTATGAAAAGGTTGTAAACACTACAATATACAAGCAAATTAACTACACTACAAATACTAAAAAAAACAACAACAATACATTAATCTAAAACATAAATAAGTAGGTTTGTTTATTTAGTATAGGGAATATTTGGAGAAAATCGTATTAAGATAATGATGTTGACACTACGGAGTATTGGGTGAAAAAATTTGTAATGATGAGATTTAGATTCATGTCAAAAAAGAAGGGAGGGGCTACTGTTTTGATTTGCAGAATAAAAGAAGAAAAAAAGGAGAGGAGAATGGAGGGAAAGGGGATGTAGGTGGTTAGGAAGGAAGTTGGAAGATGGGAAACAAGGGTCGGAAGTGTCGGGATCAACATGACACCCATTAGTTTAAGTATCTTAGTTTGATTATATAATAAAATAAAATGTTCATTGAAATCCATAAACAACTCAAAAGCATACAAAGGGAATCCCTACCACACCATGCGCATCTTCCTCTTTAACAAATTCAAGGAGAACGACACAATTCACTTAAGTTGCCAGCCTATGAGAATCTCCCTCTCTCTCGACTCTTGCAAGCTCCATCCTTATCCTTTCTTACCACCTTTCGCCATTGCTTTAACCCAAGTTAGCCCTAGTAAACCAAGAATCCCCACAGGCTTATCTTTATTGATTAAATATATATATCATCCAACTTGAATTGGAAATGACCTATCCTTCTAGAGAATCGATCCCTCCTTTTAGAAGATGAAGGAAGCTTCCTATTAGCTTTAGATATTGCACGATTTCAGTGGACTAGTTAGTTTATATATAATACCATACTTAACCAGAGAACTAAGGCCCTCCTTTCTTGCTTCCATTAATACATGCCTTGCCAATTGCCCAAACTGAAGGATGACATCTATAAATCATAATCATAGATGTTAAATCTATGCTAGACTAGAGTGGATTGATTCAAAAAGTTCATGACTCAGGAACATGACGTAAGTAA
>Ga0307507_10007185_pt1 | contig 16405 bp, 12 predicted proteins | sample 7_EM_MG_FD_207223 | JGI IMG/M metagenome (GOLD analysis project Ga0307507, IMG submission 207223) | Populus trichocarpa ectomycorrhiza microbial communities from riparian zone in the Pacific Northwest, United States - 7_EM | ecosystem: Host-associated > Plants > Roots > Unclassified | place... | reverse complement strand
AACGCCCCTGCCACGCCTAATGCGTCACGCGATGGTGCTGATATCACTGGTCGACGATTTGGGGGAAACGAACTCGTGGTTCCACCAGCTCAGACCCGCGACAACCAAAACGGCCAGCATGAAGCCGATCGTGCACTTCTTGGGCACGCTGTTTCCTGTCTTTCGTGAGTGACGTCTCACCCGAGTGGATCATTGCGGGAGACCCTACTGGGCGCCTCGAGCCAGATAACGGCGGGGCAGTGCACCGCGGGTGTCAGTGGATGTGAACATGTCCTACGGACGAGCGAGTAGCTACGAACGAGTGACAGGGGGTGCGACGCAAAGTAATTTCGACACTCGAATGGGTGATGTATGAATGAGAAAAAGATTCGCGTCGTTACATATGGACGCGCTTCGTCTCAGTCGGTCGGCATGGTTGTGCGGGCTGAAGCTTCCGCAGTGGCGGCGAGGACTGCAAGGTCCTGTCCGAGATGCTCGATCCGCTCTTGGTCGCCCAGGTCCGCGTAAATCGCCGCGGACTGCTGCCAGCCTTCCTCGGCTGCCGCGAAGCGGCTGAGTTCGCACAGCGCGTGGCCCAGAAGGTGGAGCGCGTCCGCCTCCACGACGGAGTTGTGATTGCGGGCGGCGAGGCGTGCGGCCTGGCGCGCGTACCCGATCGTCAGGCCGAGGTCGGCCTGGTGGTAGCTGATCGAGGCCAGCACGAAGCAGGCGCGAGGTCCGACCTCGGTGTCGTTGATCATCTCGACGACAGTGAGGGACCGGGTTCCGTGGCGCAGTGCCTCGTCGTAGTCGCACTGGTCGCTCAATGTCGCGGCTATCTCGGTCAGTGTTTCGGCCTGGCCGTGGCGATTGCCGACCCTCTCGCGCAGGCTCAGCGCCTGCCGGTACAGGGTGAGTGCCTCGTCGTGCCGTCCGCGCGCCCGGAACGTCTCCGCGAGCCGATGGAGTATCGCCGACTCGGCGGCGGCGCTCTTCGTCGTCGCCACTTGCTCCAGCGCGCGCTGATACAGCCTGGCGGCGCCCTCGAGATTGCCGATGCGCGCCTCGTAGGTCCCCAGATGTTCAAGGGAGACGGCCATGCCTATCGCGCTCTGCGTCTGCTGAGCGATCGCAGCCGCGAGATGAAACTCCCGCAAGGCCGTTTCCTGATCACCGAGAGCCATGTCGATCAACCCGAGATCGTTTCTGGTCGCGCCTTCCGACTCTAGATTATGAACGGCCTCGGCCGAGGACACCGCTGTTTCGTATGCGTCTCGGAGATCGCCGTAGAATCCGTAGCGACGATAAATTCCATAAAGGGGATGGGGAATTCTCCATGCGAAATCGTGGTATCCGCGCTTGGCGGCCCAAGGTATTAGTTTTGTGATATTTATTCGTTCGAGGAGAAGCCACTTCGTCGCTTCCTGCTCCGAAGAAAACTCCAATGATGTGGTGCCAGGCGCGGGTGGCGGCATGGGTACCGGTGCCCGGAAGGGAAACAAGACACGGTCCGCGTTGAAGCTGGTGTTCAGATAAAAGGACAAGAGCCGGATTTCGGCCGCCTCGCGTTCGGCGGTGTGCTGCTCGTCTTCGGTGAGCTCCCTGCCGAAGGCACGGAGGAGATCGTGGATGACGTAACGGTCCTGCTTGCCGGCGCGGGTGAGGAAGTGGGTGCTGACAAGTGCGTCGACGGCGTGCCGGACGCCCTTCGCCGAGCCGCCGCTCAGCGCGGCCGCGGCGGGCGAGGTCAGTTCCGGCGCCGGCGAGAGACTGACCAGCCGGAACAGCGCTTGCGCGTCGGCGGGGAGTGCGTGGTAGGTGATGGACAGGGCGGCTCGCATGTTGGCGGGCGGATCGTCCCCGTCGTCACCGATGTCGAGCAGCCGGTTCCGGTCGGCCAGTTCGTCGGCGAGCTGGACCAGTGCGGTGTCCGGGCGGTCTTCGATGTAGTGCGCTACCAGCTGCAATGCGAGCGGGAACCCGCCGCACAAGGCGGTGAGCCTGCCGACCGATGCCGCGTCGGTACCCGGGCGGGTGCCCATCCGGCTGGTCAGGACCTCGGCGGCGTGCACGTCGTTCAGGGGCGTGACAGCGCAGTGTCGTGCCCGGTGGCGGCTCGCCAGCATCGGCAGGCGCAGCCGGCTCGTCACGAGTACGAGGCTCGGCGAGAGCGCCGGCCAGAGCGGCAACACCTGTGCCGAATTCACGGCGTTGTCGAGCACGATCAGTGTCCGGGCATCGCCCAGGATTTCGCGGAGTTTCGCTTCGCGCCGCATGCTGGTCGCGAAGCGGGCTATCGGAACGTCGAGGACTTCGAGAAGCTTGTCGACCACCTCACCGGCTTCGGTTCGGGGACCGCCGTCGAAGCCGTGCAGGTCGACATACAGCGCGCTGTCGACAAGTGAGCCGTACTGGCGGTGAGCCCAGTGCAGGGTCAGCGCCGTCTTTCCGATCCCGGCCAAGCCGTTGAGGACCACGACGCCGGGCTGGAAGCGGCCGTCCGCGGTGCGCGCCATGTCGTCGAGGGCGGCCACGAGATCGTTGCGTCCGACGAAGTCGGGCACGCCTGGCGGCAGCATGCACCGCCCGCGCGGCATGAGAACGGGCAGCAGCGTACGTGGTCGTTCGGCTGAAGCTTGGTCGCCGGGCGGCCGAGGCCGGGGAACCGCGGCAAGCCGCTCCGCTGCCCCGCGCGCTCCCGGCGCGAACGCGGTTTTTCGTGCGGTGAGGCTGTTGTAGTACGCGAGCAGGTCGGCGGCAGCCGCCTCGTCGCCGCTGCCGAGGAGCAGCTTCCGCACGGCGAGGTGGTAGGCGCCGAGGTCGTCGGCGAGGTCGAGTTTGTGCAGCAGGAACAAGCGCCTGCGGGCAAGGCCGATGTCGGTCTGGTGGTCTCGTTGAAGTTCGTCCAGCCGCTGAAGAGCGGCCTCGAAGCGGCCCAGGGCGACCAGTTCGCCGAGCAGCAGCTGGTTCGCGGGAAGCCAGGTGTTGTGCAGTGCGGCGTAACGCCAGTCCTGCGCCGGCTGGGAAGTCAGATCCGCCAGTGGTTGATCTCGCCACAAGCCGAGCGCTTCGGTGATCGAAACGCAGGCAGCTTCGTGGTCTTGTAGTTTGCTCTGCTCGCGAGCTCGATTGAGCCGATCTTCGAACGCGAAGTAGTCGATCACGTTTCGTTCGACATCCAGATGCAGAGTGCCGTCCAAGGTGCGGAGTGTGGCAGGGACGCCCGCGTCGCGCATCGCTTTCCCGATGCGCCCGGAATAGGTGCGGAATGTCGCCGCCGGGTCGTGCGGTTCGCGCTCGTCGACCGACCACACCCACTCCGTCAGAGCGGGCATCCCCACGCGCGTCTTCGGTCGCGCGAGCAACACCGCGAGGACTTTACGCAGCTTCGGCGAGCCCCAGTCGGAGGTCAAATGGCCGTGCATCAGCATGGTAGTCTGCCCGAGAATTCCGAAGGCGATTTCCATCTCCGCCGCGCCCCCCCTCTCGGGATGCCGGATTTCGAGTCTGACATTTGTCGGTCCGGTTGCGCTAGCGCTCTCACCTGCGATGACATGGATCTGTCACGTTTGACGCGTCTTTGATCTCCGCGCGGATACGCCGTTGACACGGCGTCCTTTCAAGCTTCGAAAGTCCAGCCGAACATCGAGCGAGGGGGCCCGATGCCTGGTTACTGTGAAGATCTCGGCGCACGGCACGGAAGTGCCGGCCCGCCCTGCGGCTGTATCGCGGCCGCCCTCCTGCTCGCGCAGTTGAGGAAGGGGGAGGGAACGCAATGATCGAATTCATCGAAACGGAGCCTGAAACGACCTTCAGCAACCCCAACCAGGAAAGCTAGGAGTCCGCCGTGCGGCGTCCCGTGATCAAGCCAGAACACCGTCCCGTCCGGTACGGCCACGATCGTGTCCGGATCGGGGGGATCGTGCGAGGCATCGCCGCCGACATCATCGACCCCGATGGGCGGGTGTGGGCGCTGCTGGAACTCCTCGACGGCTCGAGGACGACGGACCAGGTCGTCGCCGATCTGGTCCGTCGCCGTCCCGACATGGCGGTGCCGGAGATCAGGGAAGCGATCGGCGACCTCGTCCGGGCCGGATATGTCGTCGAGGCCGACGAACGTGACCCCGTCATGCTCACGGCGGTCGAACGGGAACGGTACGGACGGAGCCGGGCGTTGCTCCGGTGGATGGACCGCAGGCCGCGTCGCACGAGCTGGGACGCGCAACTGCTGCTGCGGCAAGCACGGGTCGCGGTGATCGGCGTCGGGGGCGTCGGCTGTGGTGCGGCCCTCGCCCTGGTCGAGTCCGGCGTGGGGCACGTGCACTGCGTCGAGCCGGACCGCGTCGAGCTTTCGAATCTGAACCGCCAGATCCTGTACACCGAGTCGGACATCGGCCGCCCCAAGGTGGACGCGGCGGTGGAACTGCTGCGGGAGCACAACTCCGATGTCGACGTCACGGGTGCGGCCTTCGCCATCGACGGGCCCGGCGCGTTGCGGGCGCTGGCCGTCAGGTTCGACGTGCTGTTGCTGGCCGCGGACAAACCGCAGGAGATCCGCTCCTGGGCATGCCAGGCGGGTGAGGCGACGGGTACCGCGTGGGTGCATGGCGGCTACCACGGCCCCCAGATCAACATCGGCTTGTATCGGCCAGGGACCGGGCCTTGCCACGATTGCGCGCGCACCGCCGAACGGGAACGGCGGGCCGGGCTGCCGCCGCGGACGTTCACCTCGGCCGCTGGCCACGACGCACCGGCACATTCGGCGAACGCGGTCTCCGCCGGCATCGCCGGACTGCTGGCCGCGCACGCCACGATGAGCCTGATCACCGGGGCTCCTGCGCTGCGGACAAACTGCGAGTTCGGTTTCAACCTCGTCACCTTGGAGGACAGCTTCGCGATCGGTCCGCGAACGCCGAGGCCCGACTGCCCGACCTGCGGAACGCTGGGCGGCTGAGACGTCATCGCATCATCGCCTCGGCATGGGCGCGCACCGACGCGGCGTGCGAGTCCGCTAGCTCGTCGAGGATCGCGGCGGCCTCCGCGAGATACCGTGCCGCTCGATCGAGGTCGCCCGTCTGCTCGAGTGACGTAGCGGCGGTCTCGAGGCTCACCGAGAGGTGACTTCCCGTGCCATCGAGGTTCCGGTACATCGCGATGGCCTGCCTTGCGAAGTCGATGGCACCCTCATGGTCGGCCAGACTCTGCCGCGCGGCCGCGACGTCGTGCAGCGCGTAGGCCTCGCCGACCCGGTCGCTGGTCTCACGACGCAGTTCGAGTTCGCGCTCGGCATGTTCGAGGGCCTCCGGGTACCGGCCCAGGCGCAGGCAGATCTGACTGAGATTGCACTCCACGACCGCTTCCGGACGCCCGCCTCCAGCGCTCCGCGCCAGCGGAAGGGCTTCGCCGTAGTAGTCGAGAGCTTCGGAATATCGTTGCTGCCGTAGCCGAATCTGCCCCAGGCCCCCGAGTGCCACCCGATGCCGGACCGCGTCGCCGAGTTCCCGAGCCAGGTCGAGCTGGCGAGCGAAATCGGCTTCGGCGTCGTCCAGGTGGTCAAGATCGGCCAGGGTGTCACCCCGGAATCCCAGCAGGAACGCCTCCGCGGCGCGGTTCCGGCTGCGTCGGGCAGCCCGAAGGCCCAGTGTCTCGGCCTCCAGCCGGAACGGCCAGAGCGAACGCTCCCGGAGCCGCAGGAACCGGGCGGTGGCGGCCAGGCAGAGCACGACATCGTCGGCGTCGTACCGGGATGCCTTTCGTAGCACGGAAAGCAGGTTGACCCGTTCGGTGTTCAACCAGGCCAGCGCCGCCGAACGGCCGGAGAACGACAGGTCGGTGTCCGGCGGACCGACATCGATGTCAAGGGACTCCAGGCCGGGGAAGACCGCCTGGTCGGCTGTCCGGGCTGTCCGGGCATACCAGGCGAACAGACGGATCGCTGCCGTGCGCCGGTCAGGGGGCGCCTCTTCTCGCTCCGCCCGATACAACGCATAGACATGCAACAAGTCGTGGAACCGGTAGCGCCTGCCGCCGATCACCTCGACCATGTGTGCATCGGCGAGGGCTTCGAGCCGGCGGTAGGCGGTCGGCATGTCGATTTCACCGACGGCCGCGGCGGCGTCCACGCCGAATTCGACGCCGGGATGCAAACCGAGCCGGCGGAACAGGGTTGCCTGCTCGGTGGGGAGCTGGTCGTAGGACCAATCGAACACACTCCGGACCGCGCTTCGTTCGTCTCCGCCGCTGCTCAACACGTCCAGTCGGCTCCGGTCGTCGTTGATGTCCTGTACCACTTCGGAAATCCTGAGGTGGGGCCTGCCGGCGATCCGGCTGGCGGCGATCCGCAACGCCAGGGGGAGCCGTGCGCAAACCTCGATGAGATCGGCGACGGCTCGCGGTTCCGCCGCAACCCGCTCCGGCCCGACGATCCTGCTGACCAGAGCCTCGGCTTCGTCCGGGCTGAACAGACCGAGGGTGAGCTGGCTGGCGGCTTCCGCGACGGCCAGCCCGCTCAGGTTGGCTCTGCTGGTGATCAGCACCAGGCAGTGTCGGGAACCCGGTAGCAGCGGTCGGACCTGCTCGGCGGTGTTCGCGTTGTCCAGCAGGATCAGTACTCGCCGGTCGGCAAGCAGCGAGCGGTACAGGCCGACCTGCGCGTCCAGCCCGGCGGGGATCCGGTCTTCGCGGATGCCGAAGACATGCAGGAACGAGGGGAGAACCTGGTTCGGATCCAACGGCGCGCTGGGCCCATAGCCGCGCAGGTTGGCGAACAGCGTGCCATCGGTGAAGTGGTGCTCCACCCGGTGCGCCCACTGCACGGCCAGCGTCGTTTTCCCGACGCCGGCGGTACCGTCCAGCGCCGAGATCACGGTGGCGCTGGGGCGATTTCCGGGAAAGTGCAGCAGGGAATCGAGTTCCGCCAGCTGGTCGTCGCGGCCCGCGAAGTCGCGGACTGCGGGAGGCAGCTGGCGTGGCACCGGCAGCTCGTCGCGGGACTCCTGTCGCAGGACCACCTGGTGGATCGTGCCCGCCTGGACCACCGAACCGGTCAGTACCTGGCCGGTCAGTTCGTTGCGCACCGATCCCGGGTCCTGCTCGTGCTCCGCCTCATCGACCATTGTCAGTCCACCCCGTAGCCTGGTTTCCGGTCTACCGCAATTCCTCCTGTGGCAGAGTCGATTGTGAAAGGATCCACGTGACACTTCACCCGGATGCGTACCTGTACATGGAAGAATCGATTAAGTAGCTTCCCTGAAACCACTTTCGGGTTCGGCACTCGGTCGCTGGTGAGCGATCCCGCCAGTAGGTCGGTAGGTTCGGGTGAGGACGAAGGCGAGGACGTTGTGGCCGACGACCGCCGCGGCATGCGACGGCGTACCGGTGTGGAACAGCCTGTGGGGTTCAAGAAGTAGGCTGCGCGCTCGACCTGCTGTGCCAGGTGTCCTGACGGGTGGGGCATGATCGCGAACTGTGTCCACCACGTCGGGCTCTACATAGGTGAAGGTCTCATGATCGACGCACCCGACTTCGGCCGGAGGACAGGATGTTCCTGTCAGCGTCGCTCGTGCCGCTGTCTCGCGCGGTGTTGCGGCGGCTGCGGCTCCTGGTCAGCCCGGATACGGTGCTGCGGTGGCATCGTGACCTGGTGAAACACCTTCACGCCCGTGCGAGCGTGAACCGAGGGCCTGGCCGTCCGCGTACTCTCACGTCGATCCGTGGTCTCGTTGTCCGCTTGGCGGCCGAGAACCCCTCGTGGTGCTACCGGCGCATCCATGGCGAACTCGCCCTGCTTGGTATCAAGATTGCTCCCTACACCGTGGGGGAGGTTCTCAAAGCTGATGGTGTCGACCCGGCGCCGCAACGGGGGACCGTGAGGTGGGCTGACTTCCTGCGCTCCCAGGCGGAGGCGATCCTGGCGATGGATTTCATCGAGACCGTCACCCTTGCCGGACAGCGCCAGTACGTCCTCGCCGCCATCCACCACACCAGCAGGCGGGTCCGCATTCTCGGTACCACCGCGCACCCCACGCATTCTTGGGTGACGCAGGCCGTCCGCAATCTGCTCATGGACCTCGAGGATGCCGGAAGCGCAACGCGGGAAACAGCGCCGACGAGGCAAAAGACGCCGCGGCCGAGACAAGAAGGCCAAGAATGAGGCCAGCAAGCGCGGCCACATTCGGTCCCACGGCGGTCCCACCCATGATCAAAGCCCACCGGCAAGATCCTCTTGATCAAGGAATCCTACAGGTGGGCTTCGATTCAGTGGGGTGCGCCATCAGGGACTCGAACCCCGAACCCGCTGGTTAAGAGCCAGCTGCTCTGCCAATTGAGCTAATGGCGCTGGTGTCTGCCGGGGTTTCCCTCGGCGACGTGGAAAACATTAACACGTGGTTGCGGGGGTCGTTTCAGGGGGGTCCCCAAGGTGGCGCGGGGATGGCGCCGCCCCGGAGTCGGGGCCGCTCGGGCACACTGGAGCCGGACACGTCGACAGGAAACAGGCGAGGTGGCATGAGGGTCTTGGCCAGGGTGCGCGTGCAGGTGCTGGTGATCGCGGCAGTGATCGGCCTCACCGCGACGGGGTGCAGCAGTTCGCCGTCGGCCGAACCGGGGCCGTCCGCGTCGCCGACGTCGAGTACCGCCGCGCCCGTCGCGAAGCCTGCCGTGCTCAGCCTTGCGCCGGCGAAGGATGCGAAGGACGTCGCACCCGGGGAGCCGGTGGCCGTGACCGTTGCTGACGGGAAGGTCGGTGACGTCAAGCTGACCGGGGCCGACGGCAAGGTCGTGGCGGGCAAGGCCAGGGCGGACGGCGCCGGATGGGATTCGGCTGAACCGCTCGGGTACGGCAAGACCTACAAGCTCACCGCGACGGCGACCGGGGCCGACGGCAAGCAGGTCGTTTCGGAGTCGAACTTCACCACCGTGAAGCCCGCGCGGCAGGTCAGCGTGTCGGTCAACCTCGCCGAGGGGGAGACCGCGGGGGTCGGGCTGCCGCTGATCTTCACCTTCAGCGGGAATGTCGCGGACAAGGCCGCGGCCGAGCGCGCGATCAAGGTCACCGCCGAGCCCGCCACCGAGGGGGCGTTCCGCTGGTTCGGGGACAAGCAGGTGATCTGGCGGCCGAAGGGCTACTGGCGCCCCGGCACCAAGGTCAAGGTCGACGCCGCCGTCTACGGCAAGGCGCTCGGCAACGGCAGCTTCGGCCGCGAGGACAAGGCCGTCACCGGCACGATCGGCGACAAGCTCGTCGCGGTCGCCGACGGCGGGACGCATCAGATGGTGGTCACGGTCAACGACAAGGACGTCAAGACCATGCCGATCTCCATGGGCAAGCCCGGCCACAACACGCCCGCGGGCTCGTACACCGTGATGAGCGAGCACAACGGCTACACCATGGACTCCAGCACCTACGGCGTCCCGGCTGACAGCCCCGGCGGTTATCGCACCTTCATCCAGTTCGCCGTCCGCCTGTCCAACAGCGGCATCTTCTACCACTCGGCGCCCTGGTCGGTCGGCCAGCAGGGCCGGCGCAACGTCAGCCACGGCTGTATCAACCTGTCCACCGCCAATGCGAAGTGGCTGATGGACACGTCCAAGAAGGGCGACATCGTGAACGTCGTCAACAGCGGCGGGCCGAAGCTTCAGGCGACCGACGGCTGGAGCGTCTGGCAGCTGTCCTGGGACGAGTGGCGGACCGCGAGCAGCTAGTCGCGAGCCGAGGCGCGGGCGGTCCCGCGTCTCGGCAAGCAAAAACCCCAGCCCTGAGGACTGGGGTGTTTTGATGGGGTGAGCGACGGGTTTCGAACCCGCGACCTCCTGGACCACAACCAGGTGCTCTACCAGCTGAGCTACGCCCACCATCGTCAAGGAAACCTTGGGGATCGCCTTGCTGTAAGCAATCCTAGCGGGTGCCCTCGACGGGTTTTTCAGGGGCCTACCCCTGATGCCGTTCCTGCACTTCAGCGGCCGCCGCCTTGGCCTCCTCGCTGGTCGGCCCCGGCTGCGCGACGAACGCGACGCGCCGGTAGTAGTCGAGCTCGCCGATCGACTCCTTGATGTCCGCCAGTGCCCGGTGCGCGAGGCCCTTCTCCGGCTTCGCGTAGTAGATCCGCGGGTACCACCGGCGCACGAGCTCCTTCACCGAGGACACGTCGACCATGCGGTAGTGCAGGTGCGTGTCCAGGGCGGGCATGTCGCGGGAGATGAAGCCGCGGTCGGTCGCGATGGAGTTGCCGGCGAGCGGTGCGCTGCCGGTCTCGGGGACGTGCTCGCGGATGTACTCGAGGACCCGCCGTTCGGCCTCCTCGAGGCTGACCGTCGAACGGCGGACCTCCTCGGTGAGTCCTGAATGGGCGTGCATCTCGCGGACGACCTCGGGCATCCCGTCGAGCTTTTCGTCGTCGGCATGGATGACGATGTCAACGCCGTCACCGAGGACGGTCAGGTCGGCGTCGGTCACGAGTGCGGCGATTTCGATCAGCGCGTCCTTGCCGAGGTCGAGCCCCGTCATCTCGCAGTCGATCCAGACTAGGCGGTCAGTCACCTGGTGACCCTAACCCGACACGGGGACAAGAGGGGCGTTACCTGCGCGTTCGGCGCGTTACGCTCGCATCGCCAGATGCAGTGTGGTGTGTGACACAGATCGGGAGCTGTCAAGTGGCCGACCAGGGGTCTCCGGCGAACGAGATCGCCAAGGGTTACGTCAGCGAGGGTGCCGCTCTCGAACTGGGCGCGGTGGTGATCGACGGGCAGGCGGACGCGGGCGCGGCAGTGCGGTTGCCGCTGGCCATGTTGAACCGCCACGGGCTGGTCGCGGGCGCGACCGGCACCGGCAAGACCAAGACGTTGCAGCTGGTCGCCGAGCAGCTGTCCGCGGCGGGCGTGCCGGTGGTGCTGGCCGACGTCAAGGGCGACCTGTCCGGGCTGGCGTCGGCAGGCGAGGCGAACGACAAGATCACGAAGCGCTCGTCCGAGGTCGGCGACGACTGGGCGCCCGCCGGGTTCCCGGTGCAGTTCCTGTCGCTGGGCACCGGCGGCAAGGGCTCGCCGATCCGCGCGACCATCACGAGCTTCGGCCCGATCCTGCTGTCGAAGGTGCTCGGGCTGAACGACACGCAGGAGTCGACGCTCGGGCTGATCTTCCACTGGGCCGACCAGCGCGGCCTGGCCCTGCTGGACACCAAGGACCTCCGCTCGGTCATCACGCACCTGACCAGCGACGAGGGCAAGGAGGACCTCAAGGGCATCGGCGGCGTCTCGGCGGCGACGGCCGGGGTGATCCTGCGCGCGCTGTCCAACCTGGAGGCCCAGGGCGGCGAGGACTTCTTCGGCGAACCCGAGCTGGACGTCCACGACCTGATGCGCCAGGCCGACGGCAAGGGCGTCGTCACGCTGCTGGAGCTGGACAACCTGCAGTCGAAGCCGGCGCTGTTCTCGACGTTCCTGATGTGGCTGCTGGCGGAGCTGTTCGAGGAGTTGCCGGAGGAGGGCGACCTCGACAAGCCGAAGCTGGTGTTCTTCTTCGACGAGGCGCACCTGCTCTTCAACGACGCTTCGAAGGCGTTCCTGGAGCGCATCGAGCAGACCGTGAAGCTGATCCGGTCGAAGGGCGTCGGCGTGTTCTTCTGCACGCAGCTGCCCACGGACATCCCGAACAACGTCCTGTCGCAGCTCGGCGCGCGGGTGCAGCACGCGTTGCGCGCCTTCACTCCGGATGACCAGGCAGCCCTGGCCAAGACCGTGAAGACCTACCCGAAGACCGAGTACTACGAGCTCGACACGGCGCTGACGTCGCTCGGCACCGGCGAGGCCATCGTCACGGTGCTTTCCGAGCGAGGCGCGCCGACACCGGTGGCGTGGACGCGGTTGCGCGCGCCACGCTCGAAGATGGGCGCGATCGGCCCGGACGCCGTCACCGCGGCGGTCACGTCTTCGGACCTGCACGCGAAGTACTCCGAGACGATCGACCGGGAGTCGGCCTACGAGAAGCTGGCGGCGAAGGTCGCCGGACCGCCGGTCTCCGACGGGCAGGCGCCCCCGCCGCCCGCTCCGGAAGCGGCGCCCAAGAAGGACGAGCCGGGTCTTGTCGAGCAGGCGATGAAGAACCCGGCGGTGAAATCGTTCCTCCGGTCCGCCGCCGGCGCGCTGGGCCGGGAGATCACGCGCGGTCTGTTCGGTAACCGGAGGCGATGAGAAATCCTGACGCAATCTGTCAGGTAATGCTGTCAGGCTGGGTGCTGCCCGACCCCGACAGACAGGACCGAGAGCCATGACCAGCACCGCCACCGCGTCGTTCGTCCTCGACAAGTGGGACCCGCAGGCCACCGACGAGGCGGCGGGCACGCAGTTCGCCCGGGTCGCGATCGCCAAGACGTTCACCGGGGCGATCGAGGGGACGAGCACGGTCGAGATGCTCACGGCGTCGAACGAGACTTCGCGTGCGTACGTCGCTTTCGAGCGGCTGGACGTCTCGGTCGACGGCCGCAAGGGTGCGTTCGTGCTGCGTCACTGGGCCGACGAAACGGGGATGTCGCTGCTGATCCTGGCCGGGTCCGGCTCGGGTGAGCTGGCGGGGATCTCGGGTACGGCCGAGATCACGCAGGACGCCGACGGCAACCACACCTTCGCCCTGACCTACGACCTGTAGACAGCGTGAAGGCCGTTTCGAGGGGCCCCGATTTCCCCTCGAAACGGCCTTCACCTGTGCATCCCCGCTCTCTCCCGAAAAGCGAGGTGAAGACGGGCCGCCCCGACCGCGGTCCGTCCTGGTCCTTAGCTGCTGACGATCTGGTCCACGATCTTCTTGGCGTCGTTGATCGGGATGGCGAAGCCGATGCCGACGCTGCCCGCGGAGCCGTTCGCCGACGCGCTCGGGCTGTAGAGCGCGGAGTTGATGCCGATCACCTGGCCCTGGGCGTTCACCAGCGCGCCACCGGAGTTGCCCTGGTTGATCGAGGCGTCGGTCTGGATCGCGGTGTAGCTCGGCGAGTCGCTGGTGGGGTTCGACGTGCGATTGAACGGCGACTGCTGCTGTTGCTCCTGGCCGCCGATGTCGGACAGGTTGCGGTTGAGCGCGCTGACGATGCCGGTGGTGACGGTGTTCTGCAGACCGCCGGGCGAGCCGATGGCGACCACTTCCTGGCCGACGACGAGCTTGCTCGAATCGCCGAGCGCGGCCGCGGTCAGGCCGCTGGCGTTCTTCGCCTGGATCACCGCGATGTCGCCCTTGGTGTCCGCGCCGACCACGTCGGCCTGGTACTTCTTGCCGTCGGAGGTCACCACGCTGATGCTCTGGGCGTCCGAGACGACGTGTGCGTTGGTGAGGATCCGGCCGTCCGCGGTGAGGATGACGCCGGAGCCGATCGCCTCGCCCTGGCCGGTGGTCACGTTGATCTGGACGACGCTGGGCAGCACCTTCGCCGCGACCGTGCTGACGTCGCCGGAGGTGGAGTTCGAGACCTGCTGACCGGTCGCCGGGCTGCTGCTGGAGGTCGTGGCCGGCGCCGCGTCGGACGAGGTGAGTCCGACGATCGCGGCGCCGCCGACCCCGCCGACGAGCGCCGCGCCGAGCGCCGTCGCGCTGACCATCAGCGCCAGCCGGCTGCCCTTACGACGCGGCGGCTGGGGCTGCGGCGTGAAGAGCGGGTTCGGCTGCGGCTGCGCGAACTGCGGGTACGGCCCGTACTGCTGAGTGCTCTGGTGCGGCTGGTGCCCACCAAAGGAGGCGGGGCCGGGCCGACTCTCGTTCTCGGTCATGACTCAAGATTCGCGCCCGTGCTTGTGAAGATCCTGTGGAAATACCTCTGGCTTTGCTGAGAAGAATCTCCTGAGAAATTTCAGCTTCCCCTCAGTCAGTCGAAGAACGCCGGGACGTCCAGCGCACCTCCCGCCGCTTCGAACTCGTCGTGCACGGCGGCGCGCAGGCTCGCGTCGCCGAGGTAGTCGGCGGCGGTCAGCGCCAGGCCGAGCGCACCGTCGCGGACCGCCGCGTCCCCGGCGGGGGATCCGGCCGCGGCGGCGAACTCCTTGGTGTGCAACGCGACCGTCGCTTCGGAGACGCCGAGCATCGGGTGCAGCGCGGGCATGCGGTAGCTGAGATTGCCGAGGTCCGTCGACCCGGTCAGGGATTCCGGCACGATGCCCGGCGGCAGCGGCTTGCGACCGGTGACCACCTGGTTCACCGACCAGCGCCCGGCGAGCGCGGTGTTGAACCGGATCGGCAGATACGCGGCCTGGGCGTCCCACCGCAGTTCGACGCCGCAGCCGGTCATCGCCGCCGCGCCTTCGGCGATCGAGGTCATCCGCTTCGCGAGATCGCGCAGTGTTTCCGGATTCGCCGAACGCAGATAGAACAGCAGTGCCGCGCGGGCCGGGATGACGTTCGGCCGTGCACCGCCGTCGGTGAACACGCCGTGGACGCGGTCGCTCTGCGGGAGTTGCTGGCGAAGGGCCGAAACCCCTTGGTAGGCCGCGACAGCCGCGTCGAGCGCGTTGCGTCCCATGAAGGGCTGAGCGGACGCGTGCGCGCCGACGCCGTGGAACACCATCTCCAGTTGGCGCCTGCCGAGGAACGGGTGCAGCGCGATGTCATGGCTGAACGGGTGCAGCATGATCACCGCGTCGACGTCGTCGAACACCCCCGCTCGGGCGAGGATCTCCTTGCCGCCACCGCCTTCTTCGGCGGGCGTGCCGATCAGGCTGACGCGCCCGCCCAGCCGCTCCGCGACCGCGGCGGCGCCGAGGAATCCGCCGGCCGCGGTGGAACAGATGATGTTGTGCCCACACGCGTGCCCGAGCCCGGGAAGCGCGTCGTATTCGGCGAGCACCGCGATGTGCGGGCCGTCGTTTTCCGGTGTGCTCACCCGCAGCGCGGTGTCGAGCCCGCCGAGGCCGACGGTGGCCTCGTGGCCGTGCGCGCCCAGCAGGTCGGCCAGCGCACGGACCGAGCGGTGTTCGGCGAATCCTTCCTCCGGGTGGGCGTGCAGGCTTTGGCTGAGCGCCACCAGGTCGGGCGCGCAGCTTTCCAGCAGCGTGGTGACTTCGGCGCGGGTTTTCTCGTCCGCGCCCTCGTGCGCCGAGGCCAGTGGCTCGGCGGCGGCCACCGCGTCCGCGGTCGCGTCCATCAGCGAGCGGAGGTAGCTGTCGTCGGGTGGGACGGGCTCGGCGTGGGTCATGCGGCGATGCTAACCGCCGCCCCCGACAGTTCGCCGTGCGTCAGCCGAGGCGGCCGGCGACGATCTGCGCGACTCCGGCGTAGCGCTCGGTGATCCCGGTGAATCCGCGGGCGCGCAGGCTCGCCGCGATTTCGCCGCGGTCGAACATTCGCTGCCCGCTGGCGACACCGCCCGCGGTTTCGAGCATTCGCGCGGGTTGCCAGGCGCGGCGGGCGCTGGTGAGCAAGACGATGCGGCCACCGGGCTTCAGCACGCGCGCGAAGGAGTCCAGCGCGGTTTCCGGTTCGGCGAACATGTGCAGCGCGGCGAAGCAGCAGACTCCGTCCACAGTGGACGTCTTGAGCGGGAGGTCGACCGCGTCCGCGCGGAGGTAGACGACGTTCTCGGGGCCACCCTCGGCGACGGCCTTGGTGAGCATCGTGCGGGCGCCGTCGAGGCCGATCGCGAGGCCGTCCTGGCCGGCCGCTTCCCCGAACGCGCGCGTGAAGCGGCCGGTACCGCAGGCGACGTCGAGGGCGACGTCGCCGGGTCTGAGGGCGAGCAGCTTCGTGGCGAGCCGGATCTCGCCCGCCATACTCGGGCCGGTCGGGCCCTTGAGCGCGCGGCCGAGCGCGGGGCGCCAGTAGCGCTCGTAGATCCGGGGGACCAGGGTGGTGCGCATCAGCCGCTGGGTGATCCCGGTCGGCGGCCCGGCCTGGTCGGCGGTGCCGAGCAGATCGAGGAAGCCCTGGTCAGCAGGGATTTCCGCGGTGGTTGTGAGTAGTCCGGCGAGACGTTCGCGGGCGCTGGTTCGGCTCGGCACTGACCCTCCCTGAGGCTCGGATACCGGCAGTATGCCAAATCGTGCTAACTCGGACGAGTGAACCCAGGCGTTCGAGGGTCGGAATTGTCGGTGCCCCGGCTTAGCGTCGCAGGCGAGGTTCCCGACCCGAGGAGGACGATGACGATGACGGCACCGATGCCGATCCGTAGTTCCCTGCCCACCAGCGAAATCGCTGTCCGGGGTGAGTTCGACCTGGCCGCGTCCGCGCGGTTCCTGACCGGGTTCGGCCCGGCCGGGCGGCCCGACGCGGGCGCCGAACCGGGTGCGCTCCGGCTGGCCTTCCCGGTCGAGGGCGTATGGGCGCACGCCGGAGCGGTCGTCCGGCAGAGATCGCCCGGCTCGGTCGGGATCGAGGTGCACGGCCCGGCCGGGCACACCGAAGCCGTCGTGGAACAGGTGACGAGAATGCTCTCCCTGGACATCGACGGCGGAGGTT
>Ga0307507_10007184_pt1 | contig 16408 bp, 24 predicted proteins | sample 7_EM_MG_FD_207223 | JGI IMG/M metagenome (GOLD analysis project Ga0307507, IMG submission 207223) | Populus trichocarpa ectomycorrhiza microbial communities from riparian zone in the Pacific Northwest, United States - 7_EM | ecosystem: Host-associated > Plants > Roots > Unclassified | place... | reverse complement strand
TTAGCCTGCCGACGAATACTACATATTTACAGACTTCCTCTCCCTCCCTCTCTCCTCTATTCCGCTCCTCATTCCCCTATCCCTCCTCCATACGCCTCGCACTCCCTTCACATCCTCTCCTCAAACTTCTTAACCTCAGCCTCCAATTCCTTCTGCCCATTGACCCGAAACTGTGTAACTTTCTTGATATTCATCAGCGTAATATCCGACAGCTCCCTCCCCTGCTTCTTCGCGTACGCAATCGCCTTCGCCGTCAGCGCGAAGCGCATATCCCGCGGTCCGTCCACAAGCTCCAGAATCGCACTCTCGGCCTGATCAGTTCGCAAAGGTTCTATCCGCTGCACGCGCGTATACCCACCTGCTCGCTGTTTGTAGCGGGGCGCGAGGACTTTGACGACTCGGGGGACGCTCTCTTCCGGGACCTGGTTTGGTGTGAGTAGGGCTTCCGGGTGGTTTGTTTGGTGGAGGGAGGGAGGGAGGGAGGAGAGATATATACATAGAGAATCTGTTTTAATCGTGTCAGGGTGGCGTTTGTTTCTCGTTTTCCTAGCGTTATCACTTGTTCCGCTATTTTTTGGGCCTCCTTTGCTTTTGCGTAGGTTGTTGAGATGGACTCGTGCTTTATTAGGTCCGTTACTAAGTTTCGGAGGAGCGCTTGACGGTGAGCGCTGCTACGGCTGAGTGCTCGAAAGGCTTTGCTTTGGGTCATTTTGCTGGTGGTTTGTGGCCCTTGGAGGACAAGTGGAGGTGAATGTGATGTGGATTGAATTGAGGTGTATCGAATTGAGGTTAGTGGGGTTAGTGGGGTTAGTTAGTGGGTTCAAGAGACCCTTTGTGTCCGATTTCACCGTTACCCGGCTTTAGGCACAGTGGTTTCAGGTCCACAGCTTACGCAGATAAAGTTAAGGTTTTGAGGGAGTGGGGGCTGTCATGAGAGATGCGACGGGGAAGAGTGCTGAAATTACGGCATTGGTATAATAGCGCTTTTCCCCTTTTTTTCGGCCAATTCTCAGGACTTTTTGTTTGGGGCTTAGTGATTGTTGAGCATCATGAAAAATGACTGGGAAAAATGTTCAATGGGGTTTGGCGATGCATATTCCTCTTTGGCTCGACGGTCTAGGAGCTGGCTCGGCACTTGTTATACTAAAATTGGGTAAGGCATATATAGACAGAACATCGGCAGTAGTATTTGGTATAAACACTGGCATCCGGGGAGATATTTTTGTACAAGGTAGGGATTCTCCCTTACTCGTAGGTTAACCTGAATTAACTGTTCAAAAACCTTCTTGCGGGCAGGCAGCGTTCGGACATCAACGGAACGCCGGCATTACCCGGCCGGGCTTCCAAAGAAGAAGTTCCAGGAGCTTCATCCCATCCCATCCAAACTCCAAACAATTTCCGTCCAAAAGATCTCCACCAACCACCAACCACCCACCAACCAACCATTCCCACCCCCATCCAACCCAAACATAAAACCGCAATGGGCAGAATAGGCGGTTTCGTAAGTTCCCTACTCCCACTACAGCCAGACTAACCCAAACTGACAAACTCCCCCCCCACAGCTCGGCGGCACCATCCTTACAGGCTCAATCGCATACCTGACCCTTCGACACCTAAACGCAAACACAAGAGCACACTCGGCATCGCTACGCAGCTCCCGCCAGATCGCGGACTCCATACTCCTTCCCAAGTATATCCCCAAGAACCCCGACCCCAGGCTTGAGCGACCGAGCTTTGTCGAGACGCTGAAGGATGCGTGGAATTGGGAGATTGAGAAGATTGTTCGTAGGATCCAGAGGTGGGATTTGAGGAGTGCACGGGAGGAGGTGGAGGGTACGGTTGGGAATGTGGTGGAGAAGGTGAAGGAACAGTTTTGATTGTTCTGGAGTTAATATCTTGTGAATGTGTGGGAGCGGATGCGCGGTGGGGGTGAGTCGCACTTGTGAGGTGTTTGGATCGACGACGTTGGGATGACTGTGCTGCCTCTTTGCAGTGGAGTCTGTGAATACTTTATTTTATTTATCTTTTATCTTTTCACTTTTTTTCATTCTTTGGAGGTAGCGAATATCCGCCTCTCGGCAAAAACAAAAGCTTGGTTTCACGGTATGATGTTTCCTTTCCTCTTGCCAACATGTGATTACTGTGCTCCAGCACTCTTGCCAAGGGACTTTGGAAATTAGAATTAGATCGTGTGGTACATTCCATTTCTCTCCTACGAAAATTTCGAACAAAGTTACTGAAAAACAAACCCGCAGCTATGAAATCCCCAAACGTATATAAAACGCAACCACAAATAAACCAAATAAAAATCCAAAAACCAAAACAGGAAGGAAATATCCCCAAGAGCGACACACATATATCATACATCCGACCCAATGCATTAACACATGTCTACCGACCAACTCCGAAACGCCCATACGTTTATAGAAAGTCTACGGCCCACCAGTTGAGTCGATTAAGCTATACAAGTTAGTCTACTTGTCAGCATACTCCCCAAACTATTCGCGCGGCCGAATTGAAGCCGGACACTTTATATGGGTAGCACCACCTTAAGTGTCCAGCTTCAATTCGGCCGCGCGAGTACATTTTCAAAGAAAGAAAGAAAGAAAGAAAGAGGGGAAGCATACGCCTTAGCAGCAAACGGCCATCCAAAGAAGAAGATGGATCCCGGAATGTACCTGCAATCAACCAATCTGTTAATACTACTACCCTAAAAACCTCCCACTTGAAGAGAAGAATAAGAACTCACATGCCAGCAGCCCTCCCCAGCCGCTTTCCAAAAAACTTTAGGTGAACCGGCGCAGGACGGGACTGCGTCGGGTATATGAAGAATGGATGTTCCTCTGCGACGAGTCTTGCCAGGGGGCGCATGAGGCGGGATGTTGCTTTGAGTACCATTTTTCTTCTTCCTCTATAATATTATTGTGTATTATCGATATTATAGTATTAGGAGAAATAGTGAAGGGTGATTAATGGAGTAAATTAGAGATGGAGAGGAATGTACGAGGACTGTACAATCACGGCTAAGTAAATGCATATTATATATCTCTTCTGTTTTATTCTATCATACGATGTCCAGTTACGGAATGTCCTGATGTTGGACTGATATAGCAGTGGTGTAAAGTGGAACGACAGAATTCTACCGTACTTCATTCTCGCGAACTTTGTAAGAAGGAAAGAAAGAATAGTGGGATGATGTCCATGTCATAAGGAGGATTTTGTGCACGGCTTACAAGTATAGCACTCTGGTTATCCCAAGGGCCAATGTAATTCTACTATTCTCGCGTAGTGGTAAGTAAGTCAGGAGATCTAGTGTATACCATCTCAGCAAGAAAGTACATCTTGCCATAGTCAGGTGTGAACCGATTTTGTGGGGTGAGGTGGTGCATAATTGTTGAGTAATCCTGCGGCGAGCACCTGGGGCCACTTCTGGCTCGGGGTCGGGGTCGGTCGGTTATACCGTGGGATCTCTCGAAACCCACCACCTCCGTCAGCCCTATAATCGACAATCTCCGGATTAGTATTTTCTTGACATGGTGTGAGATCAGCCCACCATCGGATGTGTTAGATCTCACTAACTGGATTCGCGATTCTATTAACTTGTCACTAAGCCTATCCTGGGCTGAGGGACATGGTGGACTTCAAAATCTTTTAGACATTTATTCCCAGGGCAATGCGTGACCCCCACTGTGCTGCACCGGTATGTACCGGTACTGTACCAATGAGGCTGTTTAAATCGAATCACCCCCCTGCTTGTGCGGTACTGACTCCTCCAGGTATTTCATTCCCTTCACCCAGAATATAACATCAAAGGTACTAGTACTCCCCCACGAGGGGGGGATTGCTCAGAAACATAGTAGACTGGGGCAGGGAAGCGGATTAGTTAGAGCGTATCAAAAAGTATGAGAATCTAAAAACCTCAATTGACCCCCAACGATAACGGGATATTCCTGATAACGCCTTATGCTTTTTTCTCAAGCGAAGTTCATCCACGGTACTAGTACTTTCTAGTCGAATGCAACAGGAATGAGAAAAGAAACCGCCGTACGGCACATCACAATCTCCACGTCTGCCTGACTTCTGGGTGATTGAAGCCGCGTGGAGGGGTGGTGCCGAACGAACTCGTCTTTCACCGGTCGAGGTACGAAACATTGCAGCCCGGATACAGACTTTCCTATCACAGTGTCGACCTCAGTGCAGATGGCAGCCGCGAGGCTAGTGGGGCTAGTTCTGCTTGGGTGCATATGATATCTGAAGCGGGCGTTCCAGAAAGTCGTTTTTTTCTTTTTCTTTTTTCTCCCCTTAAAGTAATCCGCCGTGACGGCATCGGTGGGAATTATGGTGATGCGTGGGGGTGGTACCGTACTCGAGTACAAATACTGTAAGCACACCATTCTTATTTGGCCTCACTTGCGAAAGTTTTGGGGGGGGGCATGTTTGTAGTTCTGTCGGATTGCCTCCTTTCGCTTTGCGGATTAACTTTATATCATACTTCAGTGGGGAAACGATGGTGGTGGTGGTTGGTCCTGCGTTTGAACGTATTGTACCCCTACACTACAGCAAATTCACATGTGGTTTCTCTTGCTATCTTGTATCATACCCCTTCACTCATACCTCTTCTGAGCGCCTTTAATTGATCTACCATCCTCAAACAATCCTCCAATCCCACTTACCCTCTATAACAATCATGTATCGCTCTACCTCCCGGGCTAGAAATCTCCAATACCCCAATTGTGGTTCCAGAATCACAGTAGCGCACTCGCCCCCTTGGCGCATCCCACTCAACGCATGTCTAGTGTATTATATCATGCAGGTTCCCGTCATCTCATGGATCACCGTGGTTGTGAATATCCAGGGTCTCGACAGCTTCGACGAGCGAGGGCAAATCTACTTGCGAAGCAGTGAATCGACCCGCCAATGTCATGACTTAGCTTATGCTGTGCCCAATACTCATTTATCTTGCGATCAACGAGGGCTTTCGTTAGGGGGTAATCATATAATACCGGAGCTCAATGGCATCAATCCTCCCGTGCAAAGAGCCAAGACCACTTCACATATTAGCCCTCTTTAAGAAAGCCCCGCGGAAGTGATCCTGCTAAACACCTTTTTCATTTCAGGGCGGATTGCCCTATTCGTCCTGCGGAGCTTGCCGGTGATATGTGGTGCTAGGGCTCCTATCCAACTCGACCGGTGTGACCCCCGCTGAGGATTATCGAGGGATCGACGCGCAGATTGTTGAGATGCAGGCTCACTGAACCTCAATGTCTGCGGGGCTTGTGAGTAAATGATATTATTCACACCGTGCGACAAATATTTGCATGTGTAATCTCCAAAACATGCGAGACGTACGGTAGCTGCCATATCCTCCAAAACACCTTTTTCAATCAAAACTACAAAAAAACAGGCCGAATGTTCTTGCGGAAGAAGTCGGGGCGTAAGATAACGTAAATATTACCAGTAATATGTGATCGCTATTCTTAAAGTTTGGAGAGGAAGGGAATCTTGGCTAGGATTCGTCAATTGGATATTCACTCGCTCAATACTGTTTGGGTTATTGCCATCTTGCACGGTCAAGTGAATCAACTAGGCTTGGCCTTATGTAGCCTTCTAGCGTAGGCTATTGGGGTTCGTTGGTCTTCTAATACGCAAAACATTGGAGCTATGTTTCTTCGGCATTTATCACAAACTCCATCACAGAAAAGCGATCACGGTCCAGTTTATAATATCCATTTTATTCGAGAATGGGCCTCAACCACAGCTTTTGTGGATTCACAATCCCCGTTCTCGGCTAGCCTAAGGCTGTCTTAATTGATCTTGATGAGCTCGACCTCGCTGTTGGAAGCTTAGTTTCAGCTTTATCGGATTCTCGGTGTGATGTCAACTTACAAGATCAAAGTGGCATTAGCGGGAATGACGGGGGGGAAACCCCTCGCTCCGTAGGCGTAGTCACTACACAAATGTAAGCAAATGCTTCAGGAGCAAATTTAGGTTGAGAAATGGCGCACGGGGTGATGGTGAGTCGAGCCGTTTCGCCCACACGCATGTTCGGCACGGCCTCGTCCCATCCTTTGATAACTTTCCCGACACCTATTTTGGTGACAAAGGGGTCGTTACGATCCCTGGACGAGTCGAACCTGTTTATCAACGTAAATTGTTAGATTCGGTATTTTCTTTGTGGGATGGTATCTGTTATGGAAAAGGGTTCACTCACTGAGCACCACCCTGCTGTAGAGTTCCGACGTAGTGGATGGTGACAGTATCACCCACCTTGGGGGTTTGGGTGCCGTGGCCTTCCGTGAGAACCTCCCTGGTGACGCCCATGATGTTTTTTCGTTTAGTGGAAAGTGCTTCTATTGATTCGGAGGTGATGGTTGGGTTTGGCTGATGAGGGATCTGAGCTTGGAGGAGGGGTGGAGGAAGAAGAGAGGAAAAAAACTAGAAAAAAGGGCGAAAGGTTTAAGAGAGAGTATAATGAGGGTTAGGGATGTTGACACAATTTGTGGCGGGTTGCGGAGGGAAGCGGGGCAAATGACAATGATCCAAGCCAAGCTTCGAACCCCGCCATCGGATGCCTGGCCGATGCGAGGAAACCAATCGATCGATACTTGACATAAGTGTCTTCTTGAATTCGACGCTGAGTGACAGCGTATGATTCCCTGGCCACCTTTCATTCTATGAATCATATATTTGCCTATTTAGTACAGATTTAGGAAATTAATTTAATGCTAAGGTAATTGTGTACCATACAGTGCATTGAGATATTGAGTTATCTGTGCAAATATCTAAACAACAATGATGACTGGGGATGCGCTTTTACAAATATACAATCCCTACTCCGCCCTGCGCCGATGGAAGGGCAAAAGAATCGGTGCTATTGTGTAACAAGCATATGTTGTACTGCCTTATAATACTTGTTACCCACCACTTCTTTTAGCTCATCCTTTGCCAGCCACTGAAAATCTTCGAGATCTTGTTTGTTGTTTGTGAGATCTGCCTGGCCAGCCAAGATCCTTGCTTTCATGAAGAAGACTTTCTTGCCCACTTGGTTCTGTGCGTAGCCGGAAGGGTACTTGTACTTGTAGAGGCCTATGGGAGCGCTGCCGACGAACCATGTATTCATATTCGGGCCAGCTGCTTCAAGGAGTGTTCGTTGGGCGCCCTATATATAGGACGAAGGTTAGCGGAGCAGCCAAGCGATTGGGACCAGCAGACAAACCCAACGTAGCTGCTCCCATTTGCCGCTCAACCTGCTTTGTGGAAATCTCCAGGCGTGCTGGTCACGCTTCTTTTTGACCACCAAGTACAATGTTCGGCTCATCTTCCTATCTAGCCTCTTTGTGTTGTTTTCGATATCTGCTTGCGTTGTGCGCGGGAATGGCTTCTCGACGATTTCTGAGGGGTATTCGACTTCCTCCCCCCGAGCCTCGGCTTCCTTAGCGGACTCCTGCCTGGCCTGCATAATTGACATCGTTTCCTCTTCTCCGGTGACCGTGGTTGCGACAAGACACTCGTAATCCTTCAATGGATCGAGCTTGTGCTCGGTGCTCCCTTTCAGCAGCTCATCAGCCCATGCTCGAGGTCCATAAGGTTGATAGCGTTCTTCGGCGGCCTGTTTCCGCTTCCATTCATCTTCAGCCAAGGTCCCCTTCTTGAAATAAAACCAACGGGCAAATGGGAGTTGCAGGCGATCATTTAACCGTCGTTGATAGAAGTAGTAGGATTGTTCGAACTCTGGGAGGTCCCTGGTAAGCAAAGGCGGTCGTGATATGACAACTCCAGCAGCGATATCCCACCAATCCTTCCGTGGAAACTCTCCATGCGCTTCAACGGGCTTGAGGGAGCCTTTGGTGGGATTGGCTGCTGGGGGATTGACTAGTGGGGGATTGACTGGTGGGGGATCGACTGGTGGGGGATTGGCAGGCGTAGTGGGGCTGGACTGGGCCTCAGCGGAGCTATACGGCCGACGAGTGATAGTAGCGGCTGTTCGGGGGGTCACAAAAAGGCATCGAGTGGCCCTCGAGGCGTTCGGGTAGATACCTAGAAAGGAGCTTTGGTTAATTGTCAATTAATTCGCTGGTTTCTTGCAGATAGCTTGTGAACGCACTTCTCAACCTTCCTAGCCCTAGGGTCCTGCAACTCACGTTCATATTAATCACCGGCTTTACGGCCAAATAAAGAGCGAGAAGTAGAGGGTAGGTTTGTGTCTAGCTTAGAAGAATTGGTATGGTAATGGACGAGGTTTAGTTAGGCAGGTCTCTACTGCTTGGTCTTTTTATCTTATTCAAAAAGTTTCTTCAGCTTTCGTGTGGCTTAGTAATCAGCTGTTTTGGCAGGGGTGGACAATAGTCTAGCTTATCTGAGAGTGCGGTCTGCAGAGCCTCAATATGAGGTCAGTGGGGCATCAATTTAAGCCTCAACACGGAGAGGACGCGCCGCGTCGCCCCAGGTGAGTTCTGCTTCCTGGAACTTGTTTCTTGTCACACCATCATCCACACTCAATAATAGCACCCAACTGGCCCAACACATTTTCATAACATCTTCAACGAAGGACTCACTATCATGGAGGGGGCACCACTCCCTAAGGGTTGTGTTTCTATTGCTACTGCTGTCGACACTAAGATTGGAGAATATTGCGATCTGGCTGGGGTGGCTGCCGATTTTCGCCCTCCGGTTGCCACTAGAGGCACAGGTGTTAATTTCCCGGCATCAATGATACAGCAATTGGACTGACATTTGTTTCTAGATTGGGTGGCTACCATCACTCTTTGTGACAGATCTCGTGCTCTCCCTGAAACGTCGTTGACTATCCGCATCTTCAAGCCCAACATGGAACTTTTGCCAGAGATTAAATCTAATAGTGATTTAATTCTCATTCGAAGGGTCAAGATGATCAGGCGCGACGGTCACTTACTCGCTCTATCCACCTTTGATACATCCTGGATAATTTCTTATGCTCCGACCCATCCGAAGGGTGTACCATTGATAACTTCATATCCCTCCACCCTCAAAATCAAAGCGGACGAGCTAGCCTATCTTCAGGGATTGCGAGAGTGGTGGAAGTCTCGACGGGAGTCCTTTGTCTCGAAAGGTGCGGCTCCAGACACTTATTCCTCATCCCAACTCAGCAACAGCCAGAGGCGAAGGCCTGGGTTGATTAGGGATATGCAGATTGGTTCTTTTTACGATCTAGCGGGGGTTGTTGTCAAAACCTTCCCGGGGAATGGCAATTACACAGTTTACCTTACGGACTACACCAAGAATCCCATGCTACATTCCTACGAATGGGGTGGGTCTCGAAGGATCGGAGCTGGAGGTGATGACGACTTCGACTATACTGGCCGGGGAAGGAGTTTGGGAAATCAGGATTGGCCGGGTCCATGGGGGCAATACACCCTTCAAGTAACTCTGTGGGATAATCATGCCGTGGCCGCCAATAGGTTGTTCTACGTTGGCGCTCACGTTAGTCTTCAAAATGTGCGCGCAAAGAGGAATGGGGACGGGAAACTCGAGGGGACTTTGAATGGAGATCGGCAGTTTCCAGAAAAGGTTATGGTCAGTCTGATAAAGAATATGGATGACCCAAGAGTGAAGCAAATTGCAATTCGCTGCAAGGAATACACGAGGAGGTTTGAACATGACAAGCTGAGATACGAGGAGGAGATGACAGAGAAGATGGAGGGGAAGCCGGAGGAGCCTAAGAGGGAGGAGCGAGAGAAGGAGGAGAGGAGGATGGAGGCGAATGTGAACAGTACGATGACTCTTCTTTTAGACGGTTTGTTTTTTGGTCGATGCTAATTTGGTGCCCACAGTTCGGGCCCTTAGGGCCAGCCAGCCCATCACACCAATTTCCGAGATTGCCGAACCACAGGACTTAGACGGCCCGTTCGCTAATAGAATCTACAAGATCTATTGTAGAGTTATCGATTACCTACCTCAACAGCTAGAAGACTTTGCCGTCCAACAAATGGAGCACAGTGAATGGACATGGAGGTTTGCCTTGTTAATTGAGGGCGAAGATGGTGCAACTCTCCGGGTTATTGTCGAGGGACAGGATGCAGAATACTTGTTGGGACGGCCGGCCGCAAAGTAAGAGATTTACAAGTGGACCCCATGCAACTTAGTATGCTAACAAGAATGACTAGTCTTCGTACGGATCGACGGGAACTAAGTGCACTGCGAGAAAAGTTGTTCATCCTTTGGGGAAACCTCGGGGAGGTGAAGGATCAACATCTAAAGTCCGAAACACCTAGTAAAACGGCGACTTCTCAGTCTGACACTCTGCCTGAACCTCCGCGAGGAAAGAAGCGGCGTAGACGCCGCAACAACAGACAAAAGCAGGTCGCACATAAGCAACTCAAGTACGACGAACTTGGGAGACCCTCAAATGCTGACCGTGATGACGACGAGAGTCAAGACGAGAGTGAGGAGAACGCGATTCCTCAATTATCCGGGAAGATGTTCGAAGCCTGTCTCAAGGAGTACGGCGTTTTGAACGCGAGCGGTCAATGGAAACGACTTCACAAGTTATTTGGAACCGTTATTCTGTGATCTAACAGCAGTGTTTTACTTTTACGATTTCCGTTTCTTGCTGCCGGTTGCTGGCGCTAATATTGGGCATTTTCGCGGGCGTGTGGCTTCCTGGTGTTTATTCTGGGCTGGTGTTGGAGAATTTATGCTGTCTGCTTTTCCTTTCATCTCTCCATCCCACTAATTTGATTGTAATATATGTATTGGTGGGCGATATTCGGGGGTTTGTTGCGTTTGATCAATAATGTAATATTAGTCTTAGTACGATAAGAAAAGTTTGTGACTTTGCGCCTGTGGGCAGAGGGATGAGGGGAAAGGCAGTAGTTAACTACTTGCGTTCCTGTGCGAGGGCCTAAATAGTAATGGTTTTTAGCAACCTTTGGAATGGCCGGTCTTGCCGGTATGTTTCCTGTAAGTGAGTTTAGACAGAGTAGGGGAGCGTAAGTTAATGCCTAACTTAGTTTGTGTCATGATGTATGACTCGTTGTTAGCGTCCCTGGTCCCCTCACCTATTGTGTAGTTTTGAGATGAGGGCTGATGACAAAACCTAACGACTTGATTGATGCTCATAAAGATAGCCAATATGGGAACTATGAATAATAGAAAATAAACTTAGCGGAAGCCTCCAAACACCCACCATGTCCGAACCCCGAACACGCCAGAATTGCTGGTTACAGGAACAACAAAATCCTGTACTCTTCTCGCACAAGAATCATACTTCCAATCTGGTGTGCAGGGGGACTGACTGTCCGGATACGGGATTTTGGTCTAGCGTTTGTGACTAAGGTAGGGACCGGATACCAAGTTTGAGGTCGGCGGTGCTGCCGGTAGATAGGGTGGCCTGAGTCGAGGTAGTCTGTGGAGTAAGTGCACATAAAGGGGAGGTATAGTGCGACACAGCGTGGTGTAGGTATTCTGCAAAAGGCGATGTTTGTTGGAGACATTGTACCAGAACGGTCCTTGCTCACACGGGATTTATTAGGTCACTAGTGGATTCGGGAATATACCTTTTTATCGAGGAGTGCAGCTTCGGTCACCAGATTCTAGCCGTGTTCGGCACTGTAAGGTTTGGATATCCAGGGTGGGGCCTTGCCGTAGACGCTTAGAAGGGATTCTTGGAGGTTTTGGTTAGATGTATTTCTTTACTAAATGACAGCTATTAAGTTTATTTTTATTTTTATAGAAATCAATATTTTCTCTAGAAACTGTGTGAGTGTCGAAGACTTAAGGGTACAAAAATATCGCACTAGGGGCATTGGAGGAGAATTTGGGAATTTTGAAGCTTACACGTGGGGAAGCCATCTGCTAACTGTATCTCTTTTATTAGCTGTCTCTTTGGCTATTGAATTCGTGGCCTTGTTGGGTCTTGCTTGTCTTGTGGCCGTGCGGGATTGTTTGGCTGCGCTGGTTTATAGCGATTGTCCACTGCGTGGTTGTGTAATAGGGAATAAATGGAAACTAAGATAATAATATTATTATGTGGGCTAGTAGCAAACGGTTGCGATGGCTTGTCTATTTGATTTAGAAGAGAAATGGAAACAATATCATTTCCCATATCGTGCTGAACAGCCATTCAGGCACTTGGAATAAGAACATTGTCGAGACTCTAGGTTAGACCGATGTTAGATTGAACTGAGGATGACAAAACAGGCTCTGATATCGGTTAGGAGCCTACAACAAGCTGAGCCGTATAGGCTTAATCTGTCTGTGCTTTGGTAAGGTGAAAAGAGGGAGGATGCCAACTTTATCAGAATTTCTCTGCATTTGCTGCTGTGTTCGAATAATACGGTAAACACAGGACAAGTCTTGTAGATGGTAGATACTGCATTTAGCAACGCTGGTGAGCGGCATTTTCAACTCAAACATCTAATGCTAGTTGATCTTTTATTCGCTCTGAGATCAAGGGCTGATCTTCAGGCAAAATTTGGTGGTGGTAGGCAGTCAAGAGAACAATCGGTGAAATGATTGGACCAACGCACACTTGTGCAACGCTAGAGCCTTATCAGCTCTCGCTTCCTCTCTCTTCGGCCCCAAGAGGTTCCCTAGAACTTTGAGAAGTCAGATTCCCCTTTCACACGATCCTCCTCTTTCTCTCACAAAAAAGAATTTAAATAACCGACTATAGTATAGATGTCGCCAGAGTACCAGCAGATTACCGGTAATGTCAACTCGTTCAATGTATTAACGAACTACAACAACAATATTCTCAGCTTCAATACAGATATAGACGCTGAGGGGCGTCAAATTCTGCAGTGGCTATCACCACTTGAACCACAGCAAAGGCATCAAAGTGTGCGAGTCGACCGGCTCGATGGCATAGGGAACTGGGTACCAGAAACTAGCGAGTTCAGAAAATGGAGTGGTGTAGAAGATGGTTGCGTTGAGCCAGTGTTATTCTGTGACGGAAATCCAGGAGTGGGGAAAACTTACCTGAGGTAGGAAGACTTCTTGTCTAGACAAAGGAAATGAAGGTGTTACTGACAATTAGGAAATAATAGCTCCCTGGTGATTGATAGGCTGTGCGATCAGGCTGGGGGAAAAGAGATTGCTGTCATAGGGTTTTACTGCGATTTCCTTTCCCAGCAAGAACAGTCCGCCACAAATATGTTGGGTGCCATCCTCAAGCAGATTGTCAGTAGAGAAAGAATCCCGGAATATATACGGGAGGCTTTTCAGAAGGCGAAGAAAGAGTTTGGCGGGCGAGGTCTCTGACTTCCTGATCTCGTGGAAATTATGAAGAAGGCTGTTATAGTACTGCCACGGGTAGTTATATGCATTGACGCCTTAGACGAATCCACACCGAAGCATCGACGGGAGCTCCTCGAGTCACTACGAGAAATCATTCGAGTGTTAGCACGCGAATATTCCTTACCGGGAGGCCCCATGTTCGGGACGAAATCGCGGGGTGTTTTGGCAAGGTGGTTAGGATACCTGTTAGTCCGACCTGGGATGATATTAGAAGCTATCTGGAGATGAGGCTGGACAGTGACACTGATCCTGATGTAATGGACGATGAATTGCGGGAGGATATCATGAGAGTGATTCCGGAGAAGATCTCGGAAATGTAAGCAAGAATATCAAGCACATCCCCAGCGCAAGTGTGAGATATTATTCACTAACAATGATGTCTAGTTTCCTCCTCGTTTCTCTAAACATTGATGCAATCCTGAGCGAGCTTACTCTCCATCAGAGAAGAAAGAAGCTGGACGAGATGATCAAAGGGGATAGTCTAGGCGATGCTTACACGGCAACTTTATCAAGAGTGCAAGCGCAGCCCAAAAGCAGATCAAAACTCGGCATGCAAGTTTTAGGGGGTGTTTGGCCCGCCACTGATTCTGATTTGAGATTGGGTCTTGGCTCTTTGAAATCAGATTTTGGTAACCTAAATCAAGCTGGTTTGAGATCACGATTTAAAGATTATGACATACTAAATACCCTATGATTTTGACCTTATCTGAATGACCAATACTGATTAAGAAATTGTCTTAGCAGATATTATTAGAATTAATCTTATGTTATGCCAAACCATAATATATTATTTCAACTGTTAAATCCAGGTACCCTAACCATTTTCATCTACAAAATATGTAATCAGATACAGCCCTAAATCAGATCACGATCAACCAGTGGCATGCCAAACACCACCTAATTTCAAATCACGTTTTCAAATCAGAATCATGGCGGGGCAAACACCCCCTTAATGTGGGTGTCACATTCGGAGCGCCCGTTGCGCATCTACGAGTAATGCCACGCCCTAGGGGTTGAAAAAGGATCCGGCGACTTGAATATTCGGAATATTCCTCGGATAGAAACACTGCTAAAGTACTAGGGCAAAGCGATTCGTCCGATCGGCGGCAACCGGTCAACCCCTCAAAAAACCCTACCTGAACGATCAACCACCCCTCAACAATCATGCCTCCAAAAACGACTGGCAATCTCACGGAGTTTGAGAAAGGGCAAATTGTTTCCTTGGAAGAAAAATCTCTCTCTTTTTCTGAAATTGGAAAGAGCTTAAGTTGTCCCAAGAGTACTGTTCTAAGTTTCTACAACTGGTTCCAAAAGAGGGGTGATGTTAGAAACCTCCTCAAGCCTGGAAGACACAAAATTATCGATGCCAGAACTCATCGCCGCCTAGTCAGAGAGTCTAAGAAGACACGCCGTCGCCCCTTATCTGAATTGCACAATGAATTGCACCACATGTCTCAGTTCAAAGTAAGACCATCAAGCGAGGTTTAGCATCAGTCAACATCAAGAAGTGGAGAGCCAGGAAAAGAGCATTTCTGAAAGATGAGTATGCTGTCAAGAGGCTAGCTTGGGCTAAGAAGTATAAGGATTGGACATAGGAGGACTTTGAAGGGGTCATCTTTAGTCATAAATGCATGGTTGAAAAGTCCAAAGATCCTATGGGTATTCCGGTGTTCAGAACACCTGAGGAAAAGTGGTATAAAGACTGCATTCATGGGGTTACAAAAGGACCTGGGATGAAAGTTGATGGTATGGGCTTGTATTTGGGGTAAAAATAAGAGTTCTCTGATTTCTATTTTTGACAAGAGTGTGAATAGATTTGTATATATGGGAGTTTTGGAGGATGGCTTAGTTGATGTCAGGCAGGAAGTGGAGGACACAGTTGGGGATCCTATCTTTCAGCAGGATAGTGCAAAGTGTTACATTCCTTTCTTCTTCGGGTGATACTTGCAGTAGGTAACCTATAGTTCGCTAATGATCACTTGGCTTAGCCCGATAGTTGTTGCAATAGCTAAGTACTCGGACTCCTATCTAGCAACGTTGATTGCTAGGTTTATATAAGACAGGCGTGTCTAGTTTTCCCAAAAGTGTGATAAGTAAAGAATCTTGTATTGAAAGTATAGTTTATGAAAAAACTTAGATGGTTGCGTGAAGAACCCAAATCCCATGTCGTTTTTTTATTTTTATTTTTTATCATGCGTTCATTGTTTTTAGGTGCAAGAAGTTTCTGTAGTGCTAGCTATGGAAAAAGCAAAACCTGTAAATCAAAACAAAACATAAAAGAAACCTACTACCTGTTCCACCACAGTGACTGAAAATATTTCTTGGCTAAAACTGTTCTCCGACTATTTCCTACGGAAATACAAATATAAGGACAACTAACATAAAGCTAGTCATATATGTTTTTTGCAAGGAAAGATACATGTAAGGAAGGATAAAGCCACCAAAGACATAGGGGAAAACACGTTCAGGGGCCAGGGTCTGTCTCAGGTCAGGGAGGGTGAGGGGTGGGGGGAGGGGTATTCGGGGATCATGTCCAGCGGGAAGCCGGTCTTTGTGTCTGAGATGTATTCGCCTAGCCTGAGGGCGCGTATCAGATGGGGTTTGGTTCATAGCGGGAGGTCATGTCCGAGGGAGGAGAGCTCTTTCGGTAGGAGGTTTCAGACCCTTGAGCTGGTGGGGCAGGTGAGGATGTGTCACAAACAGTGACTAAGCAAGGCAGACTCTCACATGACTAATAGTTATTAGTCATCGGTTTGGTATCTTTCACGCTATGAGATCAGTTGACTCAGAGGATTTTACATGATGACGTAATAGCGTGTCATTGGTTTATTGTGATTGGTTGATATTTGACATGACGCACGATTGTGGTCATCTGGTTTATGTATTCCGCACATGACTCATAGGTATGAGTCATAGGTTTCACGCGTGTGACCCCGTTAGGGCACATGACTTGATTTATGGGTTTTGATTGGTTGCGAGATAGGGCGCAGCTGACTTGGACGAGTTAGCTGATGGATTTCACACTATGACTCACTATGAGTCATGAGTCGCGTGACGCGAGAGTATGAGTCACGCAGGGTTAGGGTTGAGGGAAGAACCCCTATATAAGGGCACCCTCGGGGCATGGGATTTG
>Ga0307507_10007183_pt1 | contig 16409 bp, 5 predicted proteins | sample 7_EM_MG_FD_207223 | JGI IMG/M metagenome (GOLD analysis project Ga0307507, IMG submission 207223) | Populus trichocarpa ectomycorrhiza microbial communities from riparian zone in the Pacific Northwest, United States - 7_EM | ecosystem: Host-associated > Plants > Roots > Unclassified | place... | reverse complement strand
TAAGCTCCTAGCAGAGAGATAGTAGAGAGCAAAAGGACAGAAATAAACTGTAAAAGGACAGGGACAGGCGTTAGGACTTTATTTTAGTGTTTCTATCGTTTTCTTATTACCAAATAGTTGTAGCAACCTAGTAACTTACTAGGGAGCTGTAAGCCCCTAGTCTAGGGGTTTATAAACTAGGAGGATATAGTTACTAAGCTGCCTGAGAAGGATTCATGTAGTTAGAACTATAGCGCCATAGCCTAGAGGCTGCATGCGCAGTATTGTACATAGTATAATACAACGGATATAAAAAAAAAAAAAAAAAAAAAGAGTTAAGAGCTTCTGATTCCACTTCTAAAGCCATATTTATACGATAATAAGGAGGGAAAAGGCAACTGAAAATTTATTTAGGGTATGCCAAGACTTATTGCAATAAGACAGAATGGATATCCTTATCGCGATAAGATTTATCCAAAACCACCCTGGGACCAAGGATATAGTAATCTGCAATCAAGGAACAAAGTAGATTTCGTTCAAGCCTGATTAAATTCAATGGTAGGCCCTAATCTTTAAGCGTTGAATAAGGAAGCTACGCAGTCTTTATCCGTTTCATAGAAGCGGCAAATAAAGGACTCTAGGTTTAATTAAATGGGACGAAGACTTATACATTGTTCAATAAATGCAAAAGCCGATCTTCGTTAAATTACTTTATCTTGGTGGCCTTCAGTCCTATACCTCGAGTTGTCGGATAGATCAACACAAATTATTATGCAAGCCATCTAAGATATCTGTAAGCCTGAAGATAGTATTTGGCATTCAGCTGTGTAACTGAGATTAAGCACGACAAAACGTTATCCCTTGACCCGCTGGCTTGCGCCCAGAAGTTATCAATAGGGACCAGCTAATCAGGTGGCTAGGACCAATTACCAGTACTTAGATATTTGAAGTTGGTGATATTCGATAATTACTATAGAAAACGTGTATATATATTTAATATAGGGAGTTGAGTTGATCGATATAAGGCTGCCAGCATTCATCCTCTCTGCAGAACGGTATTTCACATACGCTGCAGCCAAACTGAGTCCTGCGTAGGTTCAAATCTTTATCGATAAGCTCTAGGCACTAGCGGGTTAAGGGATAACAACCCTTTGGATTCAAGACTTCAAGTTGTCGAGGCAAAGGCAGGCTCAGACAGTTTGGAAGTGCATCCCATCCATAAACCGTTATGTGTTTATTTGATATAATTTACCATTTATGCTAAAGAGTTAATACAAAATCCGCCTCCAGCCGATTAAGGCCTAATAGCTTTATATAGCGTAACGCCAATCTACATAGTAACTCGCAGGCGCATTTACATATCCAGTTGAAAGCGTGTGTTAATCTCGGCAACTAAACGGCAGAATTTTATACCTTTAAAGTAATAAACACAACCATTTTAATGTATTTTAACGTATTTTTGGGCATAAATACACGTAGCTTAATTGCGTGATTATCACGCGCTTTTAATTAGATGTAGGCGCCTACAAGTTACTAATTATATAGATTGGCGTTATACTAAGCTAGATTGGTAGAAGGTGGATATCAAAATAAACGAGCAAATTGTGGATTTTATATTAACCCCATATGCTAATGGGAATAGCTGCAACTACTTTAGCAGATCCTAAAGGCAATCACATTAGAGTCTCTAGGAAACCTTAACCTATTAAAAAAATCATATTAGTTAAGGCACTCTAAAATTCTTCAGCAGCTAGTCCAAGGCCTATATAGCATAATAATTGTTAAACTGGATTTGATTTTCTTACCACCATTTTAATACTGGCTTTAAGTCTAAAACCCTATATCTTAACTACAGTCGCTTTAGAAAAGGACGGGTTTATGTTAAAAACCATGATCTAGTACAAAAATTTACCGAATCCTTACCTGTTTAAACCACTTTTCTATACCCGCGCATAACACTAACCATCCTCTATACTAACATATCGCCGTCGCCTATTTTTTAAAGCTATGGGTAAGCCCGCCTAGTTAACCGAATAGAAGTCGATTATACAAGCTCTAATTAACCTTAACTACAATAATTTCTGTATAGAAATTAAGACCCGTATTTCTTAATCTACTCTTTAATGCTAAAGGGCGAATTTAAAGAGGTACAGCTAGATTAATCTACCGATTAGGGGGAATAGTAGGCCACTACTGCTTATAGATAAAGCTCTAGATATATAACGTTAGGTAGTAATATTAATTTTAATTTTACTAATAAACGCGTACAAATTAGAGCCTTCTTAAATACCTTTTATATAGCCTAGACGCCTATTTTAAAGAGATACTCTGGTTTTAATACAATAAATATAATATAATAGTAGCATAAAGCATACTGTTGGCTAGATTAAAGCAAAGAAAATAGGGTAGAACGGTTATAAGGATAATTATATAATAGTATAACCCAGGCTTAAGGGACAACTGGATTATTTAAATCTATAGCTATAAACGCGATTAGTTTGTCCTTATTAATAAATTAGCTTATAATAAGAAGACAATAGATAGAAAGTATAGATAGGCGCTAATTAATAAGCCTGCTAAAGGAATATTAGATTTAAAAAGATTTAAAAAATAGAGCTTACTGCCAGCGTATACCTATTAGGGCTATATGCCTAGCTAGTTAATATACTAGGGCGCTATTAACGGGCTAATATTTATTAAGTGGATAAATAATAAGGTTTTTATTTATATATAGCCTTATCTATATAAGATTAACTTACTTTATAATTTATTTTTAAAGATATTATATCTAAGATCCGCGAAGCTCTTACTGCACCTGGCCTAAAAAAACCAAAACCAACCAAAAGAACCCTAAAAAAACACCCAGAGAATCCCCCTAAGATGCATATATCGCAGGGGAGGCACACGTTAAATAACGGTGGTTTGTACTTATGCGCAACCGCCAGAACCACGCCTAGAAATAGCCCTCCATAATAAAAATAGGCGAATACCATACTATAAAGCGGAAATACCTTTATTAAGAAGGCATCTAATAAAATATAAAGCCTATTGGACGCGTTTAGTATCTAAAATTATAGGGGAGTAACTGTTAGCTATAACAATCTAACGCAGCTAGTAGAATAGCTCCGCTAGTCTAGCAAACCTTAGGCACCCCTCTAGTAAACCCTTAATTAAATCCTCTAACGGCTAAGTAAAATTAAAAATAAATAAAATTCCCTTTTACTTGTAAACCGTACCTAGGCGGCTGTAGCTATACTTTTATAGCATAGGGAACCCACCCCCTTTAAGATAATAACTGGGTATATAATTATAATATAACCAAATATAGAAAAAGCAGAGGGGCTTAGGGGATAATTAGAAATAGAAGTTCTTATAAAGATTTATAAAGAGGTTTATAACGCTATTATAGTCTAATACCTTAGGAGTGGAGATATTAGAGTTACCTTAAAGAATTAATAGGCAAAGGAATAAGCTATAAGGGTAGGAGATAGGCTAGGAGAATATATTAGCATAAAAGTACTCTATAAGGATTACATAGTTAAAGTTCTAGCAGTTCTTATAAGCCTTAGGGTAAAAAAGGGACGCTAAGTAGATAATACAGCAATTATATAGAAGATAGTAAGATAAATAGAACGCCTTATACTAGAACTTGAAATCGCCCTAATTTAATAGCTTTATTAGGAAAATATAAACTAAGTATATAATAAGAATAATAAGAGGATATAAGGGTCGCCAAAGACTCGCTAGGGAGACGCTAGATAAATATATAGCTCCCTTATTATTAGTATATATATGTACTAGGAATACAAAAACTCCTTATCTAAAAAGGAATAATTATAAATGGCCTTATATACAATATAAGGCTCTATAACCACAGACTACGCCTAGAACAATACTATTGCTATATATAATATGGACACACCTAATCTATATACGCAGTATAGGTGTGCTGCGGCTACTATATAGGCCCCTATAATATAAGATACTGCTTAAATTAAGACTAAATAAAATGCGTAAACTGCTATTAAAGCACATATAAGGCGTAGGAGAGAGAAGACTGTATTAAATATAAAAGATGGAAGGTAAGGGTCTAACAGCTATGGGAATAACTATACGCTAAGTTATATAAATAGAAATAATAGGTAATAAGCTAGGGGGATATAGGTGCCTTTCTAGTATTTCCTACCTTTAATACTAAGGGGCTAGGCTAGCTATCCCAAGCCTTAACAGGCTAAAAGCGACGCTATGCGATATTACTAGACTAAATAGGGATATAAGGGATATAGGGGATATAAGGAAGAGGACGCCTTATAGGAAGACCCTTATAGATAGCTATAGTAAGCTTAAAACTAGGATAATTAAGAATTAGACTTAACGCGGTAAATATAACATTTATAGCCGACTTATAAAGGGTATATAGCCAACTAGTAAGAACAGGGGAAGAACTAGAGATAACAATAAATATAGATATAGAAGCGTTAATAGGAATATAAGACACTGGAATAAAAAGCTCTATATAAAATAAGTAGGGACGAGAGTGTAGATATAAGAGATAGAAGTTCTAAATATCCTAGAGAAAGTAGAAATAGAAGAAGTAAGAAATAAAAGAGAGATAAAGGACCCTTACTAGGGGTCCGCCACCTATCTATTATATAGTATAACTGTGGTAATATAAACTAATGTCTTATAAGGCCCCTACTAGATAGTCTAGACCTAGAAAAACACTATATCCTTAATATATAAGAACCGTACTATAATACCTATATATAATTAATATACTGCCCCTAAGGATTCTAGCTCCTATATAAACTAAAAGTAGCTATATACGTGTGCTTTATAATTAGTAAGGCTATTAGCCTATCCTTATAGTTATAGTAGGCAGTTAGCCTAAATATTATAGTTATAATAATCTAGATATATAGGGGACCGGTATAAATTATTAATATATATAACTCTAAGGTTAAAAGGGTCCTATAAAATAGAGAATATTATATTAGTAATAAGCTTACTAGAAACTAAAAGTATAGAGTTTATCCTATTAGGAGATATAAACCTCTACTACTCGCGATAGGGGGGTATCTATATTACTGCTAAATAATAGATAGAGTGCGCACTAAGAGCTATAGATATCTGGGGCCTTAAGCTAGCCACATCCCTAGAAGTAATTATATAGCAATAAGGCACTGCTAGAAGTACAATTAACCTTATATTTATAGACGAAGGCTTATACTAGAGATTTAAAAGGTATAACCCTAAAGAAGAATAGGTACTCGCTTTAGACTATAGCTAGATTTAGATATTAAAGCGTAACTAAATAGTAAAAGATACGCAATAAGGAAGCTTAAGACAGATAGTTTCCTTAATATAATTAAATAATAACTTTAAGACCTAGAAGAAATCCACCTAATACTAAATAAGTAAGGCTTTTTAGCCACCCCTAAGGAAATTAACTATAGACTAGAAAGGATTTAGGTAGTAATTAAAAATAGGCTAGAAGAACACTGCTCAGTCTTAAAACCGGGCCCCTATATGTAATATATATGGTCCGTATAATGCGCGGTTCTTATCACTAGCCAATAATAAGTAAAAAGGAAATATATAAGTAGCTATAACCCTAAAGACGAGAGATAATATAAAGATATAAGAAACTAGTTAAAGAATACCCTAAAAAAAGAAGTAAGAAATAACTAGAGATGGTTTATAAATAAATATACTTTTAATCTAAGCCTCCCCTATAATAAGGGCCTTTAGGCTATAGTAAAATGGGTAAAAAAAAAGGTAGGGCGTTTAGTAGAAGACTTATACCTACCACCTGTATAAAGAGCAGGGGAATTACAGGCCACTAATAATAATAATAAGAAGGTAAAGATTTTTATAGAAAGGTTCTTCCTCTAACTAGCTCTAGCAGACCTTAGTAATATTATAGGTAAAACACTAGTAACTCACCTACGGGTTAATAGCGACATAATAATAGAGGAAATGGCCAGAACTATTAGCCGCCTTTTAAATAATATAGTACTAGGACTAGATGGGATTTTAAATAAGGCCTTAAAGACCTATAGACCACTTATAGCACCTTAGCTTGTAGATATAGCTAGAGTATACTTTACTATAGGCTACTACCCGCAACTTAGAAGATCTATAATAACAGTTATTTTATAAAAGAAGGTAAAGTAGATTACTTAGTCCCAGAAAGCTACCGCCCTATTGCCTTAGAAAACACCCTTAGCAAGATCTTAAAAAGGATAATAGCGGACTATATAGTAGATATAGCTAAGGAATATACCCTACTACTATAAAGCTAAATAGGGGTAAGAAAGAACTGCTTAATACTATTAGCACTTACGCTACTTACTGCTACTATTAAATCTGCATAGGTGATGTGAAGGGACTTTATAGTATTAATACTTAGCCTAGATATTAGTTGTACCTATAATAACATACCCTACAAGCGTCTCCTATATATTTTTAGGGTAAAGGGCTTCCTCAAATAGATTAAATAATTTATTTAAGGGTTTATAGACTAGAAAGAAATATTACTAGTCTTTAATGGATACTAGAGCCCCCCTATTATAGTTATAATAGGAATACTATAAGAATTACCCCTCTTACCTATACTCTTTCTTTTTTTATAAGCAACCTGCTTAATTTCTTTAAGAAAGGGGCGACCTCTTTGGGAACCACAGCTGCCGTAACAAGCCTACAGACACACTAGTATCGCAAACTTTACTCCACTACTGTAGAGTTATTAGGGGGCGCCTATTACTCGCCCCTTTGCCCTCTATTACCATTTTCTTTACAACCCGGAACTGGTCTAGTATATTTTAGCTAATAAGCTACTAGGTAACCACCTTAAGGACTTTTTATATTAAGAGTAGTGTATTATAGTTCTCTATGCTAGCTACTAAGAGCATTACTTTTTAGTTAGTATATAGGGGGCATAACAGTATTACGTATTTTATTGTCTGTCTTAGCTAGCTATATTTATATCTTAGGCTACCTACTAGGACGCCTACCTAGTAGAGCTAATCTTTTAGTCCTATTATTCCTATTCTTAAGAGTGTTGCTATTATATTTTTTACCTTTATTAGGCCTTTTTAGAGCCCTTAAGTATTTACCCCCTATAGCGTTAACTATACTACGGCTTAGGTTCCTCTTACCTAAGTTAGCCTCTGTACCTTTAACTCCTATATATCTTTCCAGCGTTAGTTTAGCCAGTATTATATTACGGTAGATAGTTTCCTAGCATTCTTTTATACTCTACTTTAGCTCCTTTTTTTTTCTTACTATTGTTTTTACTAGCCTTTTATATATCTCCTTTCCTTCTTTATATAGGCCTGGGCCCTAAAGCAGTACTATTCTTCTTCTGCTTTCTTTACCTATTTCTCTAATATATCTTCCCTACTTTAGGGTTATTAGTTTATTCTCCTATAGGGCACCCTAGGGTCCCTCTATAGTTTATTTAGGCGTGTCTTAATATACTTTGTAATATTAGAGTTGCGTTTATTTTACGCCCTTTATATTATAGCGGCTTTAATATATAGTTATAGGGGGGGGAATACTAGCTTCCTTCTTAAGTAGTACTATAACTATTTACTTATACCCGCCTGTTATACTCTAGAGGCAGGCTGTTTAAACCTTTTAAAGTAGTTTAAGGAGCAATTTAGGGGGGCCTTTTTTAGTTTCTCTAATGGCCTAAACACTGGATCTATATATTATAGTTAGCTAAACAACTGCTATATATAGTAAGCGTAACCTCTAGAAGTATGGGCCCTATATAAAATTAACGATCTTAGATAATACAATATACTATATTTAGCCCTTATGGGCTGCTTATACCGTATATACACTTTACTAGAGCTTACTATCTACCTATACTCCTAATACCCTTAGGCCCTAAACTAGTTAACCCCTAAAGCCTTAAATATAAATTATATACTAGAAATCTGCAGATTAGTTACGTTTTTTTATAAAGTAGATTAGCTAGTATTTTTCTAGTAAGAATTAGACTCTATATCGTCTTACCTATTCTATATAGGTATTATAGGCTTTTTCTAGTATTCTGCAATTCTCTGCGGCTATTAGCCCGTATATAATTAGGTTTATATTATTAACGAAGCCTATTCCCTGGGTTAAAAAGTAAGGTAGTAGAGTACCACTAGTAACTTATAGGCGCTAAGTAGGCGAGTCTTAAAAGGCAGAGAAATAGATTACGGGGTTTTCTTAAATAGAGTTTTCTCCCTATATATAAATAAGGAGTAGTCCGCGTAGGCCTAATAGGGATCTAAATTAGACGTTAAGCAATAAATAATATATAATATATATATATATATATATATATAAAAGGCTAAGGACCTGTCCTGCCTTAGGCCGTAGCCCTAATTAATCTTTATAGTTTTTAGAGCTTATCCGTTCTATATTTGATTTAATTTATTTCTTACTCTTTAGGGCGTCTTGCGGCCTACCACGAGCTTTCTTTATAGGTTGCGATAATACTATAGTATTAGAGCGCTTTCTGTGATTTATAAATTATAAACCTTAGTCCTAATATTCTTTTAAAATATCTTTATAATAATTAAGGTAATCCTTTAGTTCCTATATAGAGTTCTTAGTAGGCTAGCCTAGCAATTTAACTTTATATTAAAGCTTATTCTTAATAGACTTATAGTATAGCATAGCTTTAACCTTATAACGCTCGCCTACTACTTTAGGGTGTTTAATTGGGCCTAGACGGAAGTTCTTTTCTAATAGTAGTCTATACTATAGCTTTAGTAGATTTATATAAAATACTATATGCATATAGGCTATAGATAGAGGTAGCTGAAGATAGTAGGCTAGCTTGCTAATTTATTCCTTAATTTAAAAAGGACCTAGGTATCTTATATTAAGCTTTTTTAATAGTTAATGGGTTTTAATATTTGTTAAATATAATAGAACTTTATTGCCTACGCCGAAATACTTATTTTAGTATTTATAGTTATATTAGAGTCTTTACTGCTCTTAAGTATCTTATAGGCTCTGCTTTATATACTTTTATTACTCCTTCTATTCCTTAAGGCACCCTTATACTCTTTAGTAGATATCCTTAGACTTTCTAGTAGGGTCCTATAATTAATTATACGGCCTTAGCTAGTAATTATTAGGTATACTATTAAACCCAAATAGTTAAACGCCGTAGGCAATTTAGATTAGTGTATACTTATATAAAGCGTATTACTTTAAGTTATAAGCGTATTCCGCGTACGGAAGTAGCTTATACTAATTATTTTACTAGTAGTTTAAATATATTTATAGGTAAGACTTTAGTTCCTAATTTTAGCGTTCCGTTTACGTATTCGTCTATAGATAGAAAGCCGTACTATAATAGTGGTCTATTTTTAAATGGAAGTATAGATCTAACTAGTACTAACTTATAAAGACGCTGCCCCTATTAGTAATAATAGAGTATCCCATACGCGGTCGATAAAGGCTCTCGTACTAGCGAACCAATTAGAAGCCCTAGATTAAATAGAGTCTTGGCAATATAAAGCTAAAAATTTAAAGTTACAATTGCTATCTCAAATCGTGATAATAAAGTTCAAAAATGTTATATTTTAGTGTCTACTACTAGAAGTACGTTTACGACCCATTGTGGTATATAATTAAGCTAAGAAGGTATATAGATTCCATGGTGGAGATATTTACTTATGTTCAGTCTTGCGGTCGATACCTCCGATACTATCGCCGATACCCCGATACATATCCGATACTGCAGTATTTTGCGCCACCATTACGGGACACCCCCATGACACCTTACACATGTCTACCTGTTTCCACCGACTTAACAATTAAAGACCGATTACGATACTGCAATATCCGTAATATTCGCGATATTTACGATATCCGCTCGCAATATCCGCAATATCCGAAATATCCGCGACTTCTGCCCTATGCACTTGTTAGCCTAGCAATAAGTAACAATATATACCCCTTCTTTATACTTTCTTACCTTCTTTCTTTATGCAACGTCTTAACTTTACTACGCAGTTTATATACGTAGCTTAATAATATCTACTTTGTTATATATTATCGTCGCTTATGCTTACTCCGTAACAGCTACTACGGGAGCTAATTTTAGGCTTTTAAAGCAAGCTGAAGAGATAGAAAAATAGATTTCTACTTTATACGAGATAGAATCTAAAGCGGAATACTTAGAATCTCCTTAGCTAACCAATCCTTTGAGCTTTGCACGAAGCCCCGCACGAAGCTCTGCACGAAGCTCTGCACGAAGCTCTGCACGAAGCTCTGCGACGGAGGCTCTGCACGAAGCTTTGCGTACGGAGGCTCTGCACGAAGCTTTGCGTATGGAGGCTCTGCACGAAGCTTTGCGTACGGAGGCTCTGCACGAAGCTTTGCGTACGGAGGCTCTGCACGAAGCTCTGCACGACGGCTCTGCGTACGGTGGTTCTGCGTACGACGGCTCTACTACGGAGGCTCTATATAAAGGCTTTGTGCAGAGCTTTGTGTAGAGCCTCATACACAGAGCTTCGTGCAGAGCCTCCGTACGCAGAGCTTCGTGCAGAGCCTCCATACGCAGAGCTTCGTGCAGAGCCTCCGTAGGCAAAGCTTTGTGCAGAGCCACTGTAGGCAAAGCTTCGTGCAGAGCCTCCGTACGCAGAGCTTCGTGCAGAGCCTCCATACGCAGAGCTTCGTGCAGAGCCTCCGTAGGCAAAGCTTTGTGCAGAGCCTCTGTAGGCAAAGCTTTGTGCAGAGCCTCCGTACGCAGAGCTTCGTGCAGAGCCTCCGTCGCAGAGTTTTGTGCAGAGTTTCGTGCAGAGTTTCGTGCAGAGCTTCGTGCGGAGCCTTCGTATGCAGAGCTTCCATACGCAGAGCCAGATGTAGAGCCATATATAGAACCACCTACTAAAATTAAAAAAAAAAAGGATAATATAACTTTATTTACTGGGTTTAAATTAGTTATTTTTATATAATAATAAAGAAAAAGGCGACTAAAAATTTATTAGGGGTATAACAAGACTTATCGCGATAAGATTTGTCCAAAACCACCCTATACACGAGATACTGAGGCTGATACAGCATCAGTATCACCACTAAAGAGAGCAGTATTGGTATTTCTATTAAAAGGATTAAGAGTTTTGAAGTTATTAGATACAAGAATAGAATTCTAATTAGTCATTATAGCTTCGTATAAGTAAATTTTTAGATATTTGTGTAAATGCCAAGCCTTCATACGAGTATCGGCGATACGTATCGGGGGTATCGAGTATCGACCGCTTATGTTTTGATGTTCGCGCACGGGCCACAGTTCTGCGAGAGCCTCGACCGCACATGGGATAGTTAATCTACTTTAAGAAAGCATTTCTCCTTAATCAGGTTTGTAAGTGCTTATATATTAATCGTCTTATTAACGGAAAGGTATTAGACGTACTTTATAAACCTATTAATAAGTACTAGGACTAAATTGTATGTTTATCCTTGCTTATCCTTAGATAGTAGAAGATCTATAATAAAATTTATAGCGTAATGTTGCTATAGTTCGCTAGTAGAAGGAACCAATTTAAGTAAACACCATGGCTTATACCTTTAAATTTTATATACTTAACACTTCTTATAGTAGCTAATATACTCCTTTACTTCCTAATTAAGCTTTAGCTAATAGTATTTACGTTAAAGTAATTCCATTATCTTAGCTTAACTATAGTAGCTGCCTATATTAGGAAATGGTTGCGTACTAAGATCCTAAAGCTTCTAGAGCCTTTTAGAGGCCTCCTAACAGTTTTGATAGAAACCTAGCAGGAACCTAGCAGGAACTAAATAGGACTGCCAGGAACTAATTAGGATATCCTTATACTCTAGTTCCTAATAAGACCCTATTAGGATCCTATTAGGACGGTTAGTACTATTAGGTCTTTGCCTAGACCCTAATAGGACTAATAGAAGGCCGTATACTTTCCCTAATATAAAGAATCTTCTATTGTAGATTTGCTTCTTATAGCACCTAAACCTTACTATATCTACCCAGTAGGCCTATTAAGTCTAGTTTCTAATAGTAACGCCTAGTAGCTTCCTTTCTATTACGTTTCTAGTCTACTTCTATATTAAAGATAATATAGAAGGCGTCCCTCTATTACACCTTATAGATAAAATTCGTTAACCTTTTAGATAGTTTTTAGGTAAAAGCTATTTCGTTTTATACTGCTCTAAGTATAAGACTAGATAGTACTATAGATTTTATAACTTCTTAATGCGTATATATTAGGAAGGCCGCTATAAGGTTAAAGTCCTTTAGTTATTATAGGGCTCTAAGTTCTAATTGCTTTATAGCTTTGCTATTAGTTTATGGGGATAGCTTAGTAATTAGTAGTATATTACTAGGTTCCGAAGTTATATTAGGAACGTCCTATTTGGGTATATTTAGACCCTTATTAGCTATAAACTAGGTTCTAGCTAGAACGTTAATAAAAGCTAATAGGGTTTATACCGCCTAAGACTTAGTATATAGAGCTATAGATATTTAAGCATCCCATCCCTAAAGCTTATTTTATAATATAAGGAGTAAGTTATCTATTATCTATTTTCTTTCTCCTATTTTAAAGCCTTTGGTATAGTCTAGCCGTTATAATAGTCTATTAGCAGAGTTATTTTCCCCTAGCTTATATTTAATTTTAAAGTTATATCGCGCGAGCTCCTCTACCTATTTAGCTTATTAAGGTATAAGCTCCTTTATAGTTATAAAGTAGTATAGATTATAATAATCTAAGAGCATACGAGTATATTGGTAAAATATGGTCCCCTCTTAATGGCCTTAATAGTTAGTAGTTAACGTAATTAGCACGTAGTTAAGGGCATTTAGCAACTTGACCGACTAGCCTATATTGTGTTTTTTTAATATATAGCCTGCGCGTAGCCTACGCGCAACCTATATAACTATAATTATATTTGGAGCCATCTACCTCTTTTATACTAATAGTATATTTCAGATAATAAACAAAGGCTACTTTAAAGCTATTTATAAGGCTAGCAAAGCAAATTATATACATTTCTTTATATAATCCATTATATTATTTTAGACAATTTAATATAATATCCTAACTGTCTTATAATATATTCTAAAAGTATAAGACCTTTCCTGCTCTCCCTGCGACAATAATATACTATAAGTATTTAGCTTTACTAATATAGCATATATATATATATAGCCAAAAAGTAGCTACTAAGAGTAGCAGATATAGACCGAAAGAAAGGTAGACTAAGAGCTAGTATATATAATAAAGAAGCCGCAGTTATCCTATAGGAGAGTATAGAAAGTCCTACACCTAATCTCCTACTAAAAACTTTACTGGCTTATTAATACTAGAGTCCAGAGCATATATTATAAACTTTATATACTAACGTATTCCACAAGCGAGCCGGACACCCAAGCGAGTCGGACACCTTAAAACTTACTAAAAATTAGAAAAATCACACCTTAATATCTTAACAACCACTTAATAATAAATTCTAATACTTTATAGCCTCTATTAAATTTAGGGGCTAAAATAAGGTTGAATTACTATATCTTACTATATCTTAAAAACTATTAAATAGTTTACTATATAACTTTGATAGCTGCTATAGAGTATATATGAAAGTCTAAATCTAAATTATTAAAATTTATTATGAAGTGGTTGTTGAGATATTAAGGTGTGATTTTTCTAATTTTTGGTAAGTTTTAAGGTATCCGACTCGCTTGGGTGTCCGGCTCGCTTGTGGAATACGTTACTCCTTATTTTTAATTAAATTTAATATCGCTTTCCCGTTACTATACTAGCCATAGCTATCCTCTGCAAGGCTATAGTACTACCTAAATTATATAAATAACTTATTAGATTTAAGCCTTTCTGGCCTAGGCTTAATAGTTCCTATATTTAGGACAAAGTAGTACACTAGGGCGGAAAATATATATTCTGCTAAATTTAATAAACTTAGCTAGTTCTAAAAGTTAAATTAGTAAATATTGTAGTAGTAGTAGGGCCCTAGATTATCTAGCTTACTCTAGAGCTCTCCCTTTAAGACGGACTTAGTAGGCTAGTCTAGCCTACTCTAGAGCCCTCTATTTAGGATAGACTTAGTAAACTAGTTTAGCCTACTCTAAAGCTCTCCCTTTAAGACAGACTTAGTAGACTAAATAGTATAGTCCGGCTTACCAATAAATAGTCTAAGTTAATAACCGTATTAGTTTTGTTATCGCTAAGGCTTGCGAGGAACCTCTCTCTTATATTATTGCTTAGATCCGCTATAAAGTTATTAAGGTTATCTTTATACGGGTCCTTAATAATTTATATATTTAATTGATCTAGCGTTAGGCCTGTAGCATGTTTAATAACTATAGGCTAAAGCCGTAGCTAGATTCTAGATTGCCATTTTCTAGATATTTAATTCTAGCTGCCTAAGAGGTTATTATAGGCTTCTATAACGAGTTAGAGAATAATAATAGGTTGTAAAATACCGGATATATACTAACCGCTAACGGCAGAGCTATAAAAGTTATCTATTCTCTTAGACCTAGTTCTATACTCCCTAATTATATAATATATTACTGTTAAAATAAAAGCAATAGTGTTGCTAGTAAGCCTTTTAAATATATTATAAGAGTAGGGTAATTAGGCAAGGCCGTTTCTTCCATTACTATAAAATATACTAGCTATACTAGTAACTATTATATTAGAACGGAAGCGGTTATTACTTAGCTATTAACTCTTATTAGTATTTTACTAAATAGTACAGGCAAAATACCTTTGTATAATCTAGTATAGTAAAACAAGAAATAAGCAAATTTTCTAAGGAAAAATTCTGAAATTGCCGACTTACAGCTGGCAATTTGCAGTTCCTTGGAAAAGTTTACTTATTTCTTATACCTGCGGCGGGCTTTTGTCCTTTAGGACGAAGTCCTTTTTAGGATAAAGTCCTTTTAGGAACTAAGTAGCTTTAGGAACTAAGTAGCTGCCCTACTACTACCCTACTACTGTCTACTACTGCCTACTACTGCCTACTACTGCCTACTACTGCCTACTACTGCCTACTACTGCCTACTACTGCCTACTACTGCCTACTACTGCCTACTACTGCCCTACTACTATTATAGTGGTGACGTAAGGCTGCCTTTACGTGATAATCGCGTGATATAGATTCATATAATTGATCACGTGACGTATATTAATAATAGCTATTTACGTCGTCGTCGTCGTCGTCTTCTTCCTCAAGCAACAGCACCATCACCATTACCATCACCACTGCCGCTGCTACTGCTGCTGCGTCTTCTGCTCCTGCTCCTGCTCCTGCTGCTACTGCTGCTACCGCTGCCGCCACCACCACCACCACCACCATTACCACCACCGCCGCTGCCGCCGCCATATCCGCGCCCAGCCGCCGCTTCTCGTCCGTGCCGCCGTCCATGCCGCCGCTGTCTTGGGCTGGGGTGCCTGCGCGCGGGACTTCGGTCCTAGCAGATAAGCGTGCTGGTAAGTATTAGTACTATAAAAGAATTTGAGAATTTGAGAATTTGAGAAGATACTAATATGTGAATAGCTGCCGCCCGGCCCCTCCCCGCTCCCATTACTGCCGCTGCCGCTACCGCTGCTGCCGCCGCTCCCGTTGCTCCTCCCCCGGCCAGCTTTACGGCCATCAATCAGCCCGCTGCCCTCCCGTAGCCTGCCGCCCTCCTGCCACCCACCGCCCCCCTGCCCTAGAATCCCTTACCTACCGCGCTCGCTGCCGCTGCTAAAGCCGCCACCGCTAACACGGCCACAATGCGGGCGCTGCGTCCCTTACCGCGCGTCTAGGGCGTATCTCTACGGTAGGCTTTTAGCCCGGGTGGAGCTCCTAGGGTCTATTAGGGGGTCCGCCTTAAGGCCAGGGCCCTAAATATAGAGGTAGCCCTGGCGTAAAGCTGGGTATAGTAGCCCTATAGGCTTATGCGTTATACGCGCGGGGCGGTAGCCTATTTATAGAGTGTGTATTAGTCGCGGGCTAGCTACGCGGTAGCTATATTAACTACTATTATAGTAATAAAGGGGCGCGCTGCTCCTTCTGGGCTTATAAGTTAGCAATATAAATAGTAAAAAGTATAACTAATAGAGATAATAGCGTCTACCCCTACCGCAGCCACCGCTACTACCCTACCGGTCCGCCGCGGCCGCGCCTTCTTCTACGCCTTAGTTCCTCCCGCTGCCATTACTACCGCCGCCAATAATAATAACGACGATAATAATAATAAAGAGGAGGAGGCCCTACCTACCTACGGCCGTCCCCGCCCCGTATAGCGCTAGTAGGTTATAGGGTTACTCCGCTATTTAGTAGATATAGTTAAGGGGTAAAAGGAGGATAAGGATAAAAAGTAGGGGAGAAGGGGTAGAGAATAGGGGGGGGGGGGGGGGGGGGGTAAAGGAAAA
>Ga0307507_10007182_pt1 | contig 16412 bp, 4 predicted proteins | sample 7_EM_MG_FD_207223 | JGI IMG/M metagenome (GOLD analysis project Ga0307507, IMG submission 207223) | Populus trichocarpa ectomycorrhiza microbial communities from riparian zone in the Pacific Northwest, United States - 7_EM | ecosystem: Host-associated > Plants > Roots > Unclassified | place... | reverse complement strand
CATAAATGCACGCACTAGCCGCCCTAATCGCCTGTGTACTACACCTACTAGCGGTACTAGTCAAAAGCGTAATTCTGCAGCCGTTACAGCCCTATAGAACTATTCCACGATATCCTTCTGTTATCCATAGCTAAGATCCGATCTTCCTACTAGTAACCAGAACAGTAAACCAGAAATAATAACGGCGGCGGTAATAGCAGTAACAGTAACGGTGGCAGAAGCAGTAGTAAAAGTAGACATTTAGCGCAGTAAAATAAAACAGAATAGTCAGCGGTAGAACACTCGGTAGAAGAACTCGGTAACAGTTAGTAAGCAGTAGGATATCTAACAGCAGAACTTTTAATAGCAGAACACTTAGTAGAAGCGGAACGGTCGGTAGCAGTTGGTTGAGGCAGTAGCGGCAGAATAATCGGAACAACGGAACAGAATGGCTGAATAGCAGTAGTAGAATAGCTGGTTGGAACAGTAGTCGCAGTAACAGTAGCAGTAGCAGTAGAACAATCGGTCGGCGGCGGTTAGTTAGAGTAGCAGTCGGTGGAAACAGTAGAACGGAACAGGTCGGTCGGAACAGTTGGGCGGAACTATATAATAGATCCAGTAGATCTGGCAGTAATTAGATCTAGCAACGGTACAGATCTAGAATAGTAGAGACAGAGCAGTCGGTCAAGACAGTAGGGATAAAGCAGTCGGACGGAATGGCGGCGGCGGCGGTAGGGCAGTTAATCAAAATAGCAGAGACTCTGGCTTAATTTGGTTGTTCAGCTAGTCGTTTAATATTAAGACTCTGCATCTAGCTCTGCATCTGGCTGTGCATTAGTAGCTCTGCATTGCATATTCTGCGTCCGTGTCTGCATCCGTGTCTGCGTACGTGCTTTGACTGCTGGCCGAAGACTATCTACTTGATCGGCGACGACGTGCTGCAACTAATCGTTCGGTCGTTCGATTAAGGTAGAAAGTCGGCCCGGTCGAAGGTTCTGACTGTCCTGATTTAAATGCAAAGACGGCGTTTAGCTGATTAAGATTTGATGAGGCCCTGGCTTGACTCAAGGTGTCTTCTACTGTATGTACGACTGTGGCTTTGCATCCGTAGACGTGCGATTGGTCAAGGCTCCGCATCTGCCGTTCAATCAAGGCTTCGCATATATAGGCGTCCAGTCAAGCTGCCGTACTGTTGTCCAATCAAGGCTCTATACCCGTATGCTCCATATCCGTAGACTCCGTGTACAACTCCGTGTAAGACTCTATATAAAGCTCCATATCTACGTCTGCAGGAAAGATCGTTCTGGTTAAAGAGGCTCCAAAACGTTAATTAACCGTGTTTCTAATGTTCTGCGGTTATATACTAATTTCCTCATTAGGCCTAGTGTCTGTCTGTCTACCATTATAGAATCTTTAACCGCTAATTGAAGACGTCTGACGGCGACAGTAACTGATTCAATTTAACCGTAATAATGTATAATCAACTGACGTTTAAATAGGGTATCAGGTCGGCCCAACTAAAAGCTCTAGTTAATCCGACTTGACTATAGAGGCGGCGTCCAAGACCTGGGCTCTACATCGTCACATACTCAATCAAAGCTTTTGAATCCGCTGATGTTCCATTAAGGCTCTACATCCGTAGGCTCTGTATCTGCGGACAGTCAATCAAAACTCTGGCTGTGCAGTCATTCGGTCAAAGCTCTGCATCTATAGTCAATTAAGGCTCTTAGTGTCCACCAGACATCCAATCTAGAGACCTGTCTTAAGACTTCCTTCCTTATAAGCATAAACGGCAGTTTCCAGTAGACCATTTCCGCGGGCCCGGTGCTTTTATAAGATGTCCTTGATAGCTACTTTCTTTCCTTTTAGAGTCGCCTTTGCTCTTAGCTTCTTCGGCGCATCCTTAGGCTTTTACGGCTGCTTCTTTACCCCGGCTATTAGCAGTACGCTTGTATATCCTTAATCTTCTTCCAGCTTAAGAGCCTTCTTGGGATTGTCTTCTGCTTTTAGTCTCTTTGTCATTATCCTGCTGGTTCTGTACTTCGCCTAAGTCGTCCTCAACATCTTTAAGGCCATCCGGTGGCAGCTTCTTGGCTGTTATAACTACCTCCGTCGCATATCCCTTGCCCTTGTGTCCACAATACAGTCCTTTCGTCAAGACGATCTCTGAGAAGTGCCGGCTCCTATACGTCCAATTCCTGTTCCCCTTATAATCCTTGGCAAGGTCCTTTACTGGCTTAGCTAGATACAGCTTGGTTCTATCTTCAGTCGTATAAAGATAGTTTAGGCTTAATGTGGTTAGCTATGCCCTCCGTACAATCTCTTGCAGAGCATCTTTGTCAGTGCCTTGTTATATACTGCTTTACCGTTTCTATAGTACTTAATTTCCAATGTCATGCTACTGCCCTTATGTAGGTCCCTTCCTTGCTGTAGTGTCTGTTCTTATCGTGTAGCTGGTACAGTGCTAAATTCGGATGGCGGTTACGGAGCTGCGATTAGCTGTCGTTTAAATAAGGAATAAGGTCGGCCCGGTCAAAGGCTCTAATCTAACGACATTCGATTAACTTGCTTTAGTAACGGTGACGTGCTAATATCAAGGCTTAGGCTTAATTCGACTCTTTAACTAACCGTGGCTTTTATACAGTCGTTTAATTAACCAAGGCTTCCGTGTACTTGTTTAGTCAAGGTTCTACGTATAGCTCTGCATCGTACAATCGGCTCTATATCCGTGCAATTAATTAAGGCTCTCCGTGCCGTTCTTATCGTGCAGCTGGCGCATTATCAAATTCTAGGGGTAGTGTAGAGTTCTGCCGGCTCTATTGCTAAATGGACCAATTAGGATTTTCCGTCCCCGGGATAGAAAATCGCTATTGGCTTATTAATAGGCAGTAAGCTAAACTGATATCTTTTATAGTAGATTAACGCGTCTCGACACGCCACGATCAAGAAAGTAAATAAGAAAAGGAGCTTTAGGAAATACTATAATTAAGCAGAAAAAATAGAAATCTTTTATACTGTTACCTGCGTCCCCTCCCCCACCTCAGAACTTGACTGTCCCCTAGTTAAACATCCTACACCTACTACGGAGCCTGCTGCGGAGCCTGCTGTTAATAGCTAACCTAGTCAAGCGTCCGTCTCCAAGACCGTCTCTAAGGATTAGAAGATTTATTCTTCTTCCTAGCCTCTGCCGTCTTATCTGCAGGCCGTGACATAATCTGGATGCATTCTCCTGGTTATACATTCTTCTCCTGCGGCAGAGCTTGCGGCTCAACGGTTGTCCTGGTTGTACGGCTATCTCTAGGGGTCGGGCGAGTCTGCGGACGTTGCTAGTTAGGCGTTACTAAATCCGTGGGCCGTACTTAATAGTAGTCCTCCCAGTTCGTGCGTATTTTGTCACTGTTCTTTAGCACTACTCTGTTATGGAAATTAGTAAAATCCACTCGTCCTATAGGGGCTTGTTTCTGCGTCTGTCCTTAGCCTTCCCTTTTCTAATTTAGCTATCCATCTAAGCCTATTCCTTGGTGCGTATAAAGCCAGTTCTTAATACCTTCCAGCTATTCTTTATTGCCGAGCCACGGAAGCTCAGGTCTAGGTTATTCGCGCATTCTAGCTACCAGTCTTCCTCAATTAGATAGATATACAAATCCTTGCTAAATAAGATCCTTTAAGCCTTAACATTCGTACTTAGTAAAACGGTAACTTCCTCTGTATCCAGAACAGGTCTGCTGGCCTTGTCTTTACATGCCTTACTAACTCCGTACGTCCCACTATAGTTGTCCAAAGGCGGTAGAATCTTGCGGATATTAGGGATCTTGCGGATATTGGCAGTCTTGCGGAACAAAGGGAGCTTGGGTGCTATTCTGCCAGTCTTTATATCCTGGTGCTGAGCTGTATCCTTATGCTAGGCTTTAAACTACAGCCTAATTTAGTAGCGTTACGTGCTTCCTTGGGTCTAGAAGTCTTTCTTCCCTTTAGCAGTTAAGCTTATTCCCTTGCTGCCATAGCTCTTATATAAGCTGGATATTCAGGACATCTTCTTCCGGAAGAACAGCCATTCGCTTAACGTTCTCTGTAGCCATTATTCTTAACTCTACGGCCTCCTTCAGCCTTTTAAACATAAGGGTACTAGGCTTGTCTGCTACAGCTCCTGTCTTTTCTATTACGTGCCTGTGGTATTTGATAGGGAGTCCTTATATAAACCACTACCCCTTCTCTTGCTTAGTAAGGTTTCCTACGGCTACCACTCTTACTGAGATGGTAGTAAAGTTGTATATATAGTGACGCAGCTCGCCTGGCTGTTCCGCAGATTTTCAAATAAAAGCTTCCACAAAGTCTCTTATCTCCATGCGTCGGTAGTAGTTGTTTACTTAGTATTCTGCCCTAAGCTTTCTTACAAGCTCTATCTAATTGCTAGCTATAAATTTAGGCAAGCTTTAGATCCACACCCCTATCTAGTAATCACAGTACTCCGGAAGGCCCTAGTGCTTCTCCTTACTTGTTACACAATGTCGGGTACATAGCCGTTTGTACTATTTAATAAACTGCGACACGTTCTACCCTGCGAAGTAGGGAGTTCCAATAGTTCCTAGGGCTAGTATAGGCTAAACTATAACGCAGATCTTGTCTTAAGCCGTTAACTGCTGGTTATAAGGTAATGCATCCTTAGGAGCTTATAGGTAATCCCTACGGCTTTTATCCTTTATCTATTGAGGGTTATCAGTCCTAGGTGTTACAAGTAAACGCTACAGTAGATCTATTTACATAGCCATGGTCTTAACAGAGGATGTCCCAGATAACTATCCTAGCGGGACATTAATAGGTGCATGCTTTGGCTGGTCTACTTATACAGCTATATCCCTAACGGAAGGCGCCTGCTTCTTAATGCCTAAGGGGAGGTCTTCCTGGGAAAGTACGGAATCTTTATCTTCTACTACTACCGGGTCTCAATACGTCTATCTGTTTTAGCCTGCTGTTATTCCGTATAGTAGGTCCTTACGGAGTGCCTCTAGGGCCGCTGCTGACATAATCCAGATAACTTAAAAGAGGACAAAGCTAAGCCAGAATAGAAAGCTTTTAAAGGCAGATCCAATCTCGTGTACTCGCGGCCTTCCTTAGTATTGTCTCTGTTCTTAAAGGGCAGCGCTAGCTTTCTTCGCCGCCAGATATCTTAGATCTCGTTTCCATCTGACTAATTAGCCCTTAGCTTATCGTCTCTATATCTTTAATAACGTTCTGGCCATGCTCGTGCACGCGTGGGTGGCGAGATTTTAACCGCTAGTAGTTGTCTAATTGGCTAACTGGTTCGCTTAACGCCAAATTTTTAAGTATAGGCACCGAACCTAACTCCCAAGACCTTTTAACCTACACCATTTTGCTTCCTATTGCCACTCTTTAGCCTATGCGTTAAGTCTAGCTGTCCGTCTTTTCCGCTGTCTTTCTGTTTAGGGTCTACTTGGTTCCCCTTACTGTCTAATACTGCCTAGTTCTCTGGTTCTCTAGTTCTGCCATCTCATCTATTAGTTCTTCTACAGTTGGTTGTTCTTCTACAGCTAGCGGTTCTTCGGCAGTTATAGTATATTCCTATGTATCTTCTGTGTATATAGCACTAGACTTCTAATCTAAAGAGCTTGCCGTCGTCCCTACGTGGAATGCCAAATAATATGTGGAAGGGTACGGTGTCTCTTAAATAGGAAGTCAGAATGCTATTAGTTAGTCAGTCTGTCTGTCTATTTGTCGGTCGGTTAGTTATAATCAGTCAAAAGTAATTAGTAAAGCAGTCTGTAAGAAAGGAAAGAAAAGAATATATTCCGGTAGGTTTATTATCTCTAAGAAGGAGGGAAGCCGAAGGCTTAATATATACAGGAAAATGCCAAGACACTAAGCATAGGACATTTTACCCCACCATAATAATAAATATCTATAATACTAAGACCGCGTTGTCTTACTACTAAAGAAAGTCGACCCTACTATCCTAGAAGAACTACTAAGCGAATCCTAAAACCAGAGCATTAAAGACTTTATTATAGTAATGGACCCAGAGCCTAAGAAAAAACCCCTTAAGGAGCTTATTAAGAATGCCTATAAAGAGAATGAACTTGCTAGGAATATGTTAGCTGTACTACGCAAATAAGAAGACTATAAAGCACGCTATTAGCCTAAGCAGATTAGGAAGCTGCTCCACTATAATAAATCTAAATATTTAATTATTAACGGCCTAATCTACTATAGGAATTGAGTATTTGTCCCTAATTTACATAAACTCCAACTAGAAGTTATATACCGCACGTATAGTTTGGGCCCTGTGGGTCACCTGGGCCGCGTTAAGACACTAGACCTCCTTAATTGAACGTATTAGTGGCTAGGTATTTTACAGTTTACAGCTACCTTTATAAAAGACTACGCTCTTTACTTCCGCATAAAGACCCTACGCTTAGTACCGCCCGGTTTTCTAAAACCACTAGAACTACCAGTCCGCCCATAGACCAATATCTCTATTAACCACGTTGTCGACCTGCCTAAGTGCCTTTATAACGGCAAAATATATAGATATATCTTTGTTGTTATTAACCGCCTAATAAAAATAAAACACTTTATTCCTGTTACTAGCCTAAATACTAAGGAGCTTATTAAAGTATTTATTTATACTGTCTATAAGTTATATAGCACTCTAAATACCATTGTTTTTAATAGAGGCTCTTTATTTGTTTCTAACTTCTAGTATTGCCTAAACTAGCGCCTAAAGGTAACCCTAAGCCCTAGCTCTGTATGGCACCCTAAAACAGATAGTTAAACTAAGATTGTTAATATAGTAATAAATAAGTACCTATGCGCCTTTGTAAGCTTCACCTAAGATAACTAGGTAGATTGGCTCCCCCTTACCAAGTTTGCTATAAATAACTAGGTTAATAAGACCACGGGAATCTTACCGTTCTTTACTAACTATAGCTATAACCCACGTCTAGGCGTTAAACTAGCAGGCCCCCAGCTATTAGCCCTATCTATATATGCAAAGAAGAAGTACCTATAAGCTAATACTATTGCCAACCACTTTAAGCGTATCTTAACCTAGCTTAAAGCCCTAGCTTGTATCTCCCAGCGACAATATAAAGACAACGCTAATATAAAATGAGATAAAGGTATAATATTTAAAAAGGATAACATGGTTATAGTTAGCCTTAAAAATATAAAGACCAACCAGCCTAAGAGGAAGTGGGATAATAACTAGGATGGACCCTGGCCCGTCCTAGCTGCCTATAGAGGAGTAGTTGTAGTTAACCTCCCGGACCATATCCGTGTTAATAAGTCTTTCCATACTTTAAAAGTCCGCCTCTAGTTCCCTAAAGAGATCTCTAGTTAAGCACACATTAATAAAGAGGAACGTTATAATATTATAGGCAGGATAGCCGAAAGGGATAATAACAGCAATATTACGGATAAGTGGGAATTTAAAAAGATCCTTAATATATATAATAAATAAATAGACGAGCATGGCTTAATATACTATATTAAATGGAAATACCATAATAAGAAAACCTGGGAACCCAAGAAATCCCTAAAAGGGTGTAAGTACGCACTACTAAGGTTTTATAAACAACACCCTAAGAAGCCAGGACCCCTAGACTGGGTATAAGATAAGGGAGAGTTACGCTAAGGCTATGGCCGACTATAAAGGTAATTTGTGGTGGTTAAGATCTTATAGAACTTTAACCGCCGGTTGAAGTTGTCTAATTGGTTGGTTTTTTGCCAAGAAGCGCCACGCGGTAGCGGTGTGGAGTTCTGCTAATTTTATTTGTTAAGCTAACTAATTAAGATTTTCTATGCCTGGTATAGAAAATCGCTATTAGCTTGGTTAAGGGCGGTAAGCAGAAGTGATATCTTTGTAGCAAAAATAGGTTACTTGTTTGGTTTAGGGACCAAACCTTCTAGGGAGGGGAGTACTGTTACGGCACAGTCCTGACGCGTACTGTCTCGTACTATTTCCTACTGTTGGCTGGCCCACTACTAGCGCCTTGGCGGCTGCCCCTACTATTTGTATATAATACCCCCTTTTACCTCCTCCTCTTTATACCATAATGTAGTTATTTAGCCTATTAGCATTACAGCACTGTGATATATAAAACCTAAAAATAGAAAACGTATGGACTAAACCCCCTAAAAAGTAAATAAATACTAGAAATTACCTAATACCCCTATTACTATGCTAAGAAATATAGTAGCCGGTAAAGCTGCTGTAGGATCTATAAATACCTCTAATAGTAAAATAGTCGCCGTCTTAACCCTCTAGGAAGAACTTGTAGCAGCTAATACTAAAATTAAACGGCTTTAAGAGCTTTTTAAAACTAGAGATACCCCTATACCTAGTAAGGAGTTATTAAACACCTAGAGACTTACTATAGTCCTTAAGACCCTAGCCTAATATATAGTATTAGTATTGTCGCGGTCCATAAAGGTTATAGACCCCCTACTGCTTATAGATAGAACTAATCCTATATTTAATAATTAGAAGCTTTAACTATAAGATAAGCTTAAAATTAATATAGACTACTTCCCTATTACTTAGGCTAAGATAGCCTATATCTTTGGCCGTACTAGTAGGGATATATAGATACACCTATGTCCGCGATATGCCTAGGATTTAGTAGACCCCTTTCTCTCTAGAGAAGAAATAATTAACTACCTATCTTCTATTTATAAGGACCCCTTTAAGATATAGAACGCCCACCTTAATTATAAAGCCCTTAATATAAAACAACGGAGACCTTTTTAGCCTTTTAGACCCACTTTTTATATTTAGCTGGCTAAGCCTATATTTCTTATAAAGACCTAATACTAGACCTCTTTAATAAGCTTACCCTAGACCTATAGCGCGCTATACTACTAGTCTTTACTACTATATAGACGCTTAAGGAACTAATGGACTAGTGCCTAGCTATTAACTAAGGCCTTTATTAAATTAAAGCATGGGCTAAGTAGTATAAAGCTAGGAACTCTTTAAACAAGATTATAAGCAATATAAAAATAGCTAATAGTGCCCTAGTATAGGCCATAACTTCTATAGCACTAACCGTTTAGCTTACTATTAATATAATAGCTAGTTATATAGCTAGTTCCGCTACAGGCCTGGTATAGATATAGCCTATATATAGTAACCCCTATAGATAAGCCCTTAGTAATTAAGGAGCTTATTTTTTATATAGTTAAAAAGATTACTTTATAAAGGATTGCCTAATAGCGGTAAAGATAAATAAGGTTCTATTAATTTAGGAAAATAGTATAAAGTTAAAAAAAGAGAAACCCTAAAGGAAGACTTCTCTCTAGGGTTAAAAGGGATTAATATGTTATATATTAATCTAGGTTGGCTAGTTAGTAGAAGAAGCTATATTATCCCTTATACTTTATTCCGTAATAAATATTAAGTTTTAACCTCTACTTTAGCTAACTTTAAAGCAAATGCCTTTACCTTAATAGATACCCAGTACGCTATAAAACTGGCTAACTTTTTAAATACGTCCCTTAAAGAACTACCTAAACTAATTCTTATTTATGGGTATAACGGATAAATAGGGCTACCTATTATTACTATCTTATAAATTTACCTTTGCGTAAATAGATAAAGGTAGTATAATATCCCCTTTCTTATTATAGACCTAGGAAGCTATAATATAATCTTAAAAAGAAAATGGCTAGCCTATTTAGGCTTATAGCTTAATATATAGAACTAATGGCTTATCTAGCCTAAAACCCTACCCCTAACGCCTTCTTTTATAAAGAAAATCAACATTATAATAGAAAACCTTATACGGCTATAAGTAGACACCATTTATTAGGCTAATGCTATATATAGGGACTAGGCCTTTAAGAAAGATATATAGCTTAATCCGTAATGGGTCTGTATACTACGCTATCCCTAGACTACTAATATTACGCCACTGGTACTAGAAACCTAGGAAATTAATAGGCTAGCTGGCTTAGGCCCTATATAGCTATAAAGAATAGTAAGGAATATTAGACGCCGTACTAAATATATAGACTGGAAAGATAACTTATAGAAGATAGAATAGGAGCTAAGGAGGATTATAAGCCCTTAATTATAAAATATGGCCTATAAAACATTTATAAAGAAACCTATAAACCTCCTACTAGTGAATATCTACTATATTAGCGCTATAGGGTTTTACCAGAACTTAAAACGGCCTAATACCATTACCTTTATAACTAGCTTATACGAAATTAACTGGATAATTAAAGATAAGGAAGCCCTAGCCCGTAACTAGCTTAATAGGGAAAGTAAGCTTATAGATAAGGAGCTGGTAGAATAGAAACTACCATATTAATACTAGGAGTTTAAGGGCGTATTCTCTAAGGCAGCATCTAATATGCTCCCGCCTTACTAACCATACAACTATAAGATTGAGATTAAGCTAGATAAAGAAAACACTCTTAGCTATAGCCCCCTCTGCCAGCAATCCACTAATAAGCTATAGGCTATTAAGCAGTATCTTATTAACAACCCTAATAAGGACTTTATTAAGCCTAGTTAAGTCCCCCTTACCTTATCTATTCTCTTTATAAAAAAGCCTAATAGCGGACTCTATTTCTATATTAACTACTATAAACTTGTAACGGGCTCGTACAAATGCTTCTAAACCGAAGCTTGTAGATTGCTACCATACAAGAATACTAAGCTAAGGAGAAGAAGAAGAGAAAAGGAGGCTCTAGGGGGTAATATACACGGTACGGGCGAACTCCGGATATTGCGCCAAGCTAGCTGCAGGGGACGGTGCCCTAGCACCGTCACAAAACTAAACTATATAACCCGCAAAGACTAATATCCGCTACCTTTACTTAAAGAAACACTAGCCCGTATAAGTAAGGCTAAGATTTTTATAAAGCTTAATATCCGCTAGGCCTTTTACTAAATTAGAATAGACCCTAGATCTAAGGATCTTACTATATTTTAGACCCACTATAGATTATATAAATATAAAGTACTACCTTTAAACTAACTAATGGACTAGCTATATACCAGCGGTATATAAATAACGTACTTTTTAACTACCTCAATGACTTCTATATAGCCTACCTAGATAATATTATAATTTACTTTAAGAATAAACTGAAATATAAGGAATACATCTATAAAGTTCTATAATGGCTCCACGAAGTAGGTCTCTAGGCCAATATTAGAAAGTTAGGATTTAGTATTTAGCGCACTAAGTACTTAGGGTTTATTATTAGTACGGACGGAATTAAGGCAGACCTAGAAAAAACGACTATAATTAATTAATAGGAACTCCTAAGAACTGTAAAGGGGGTATAGTTATTTTTAGAGTTCTATAACTTCTACTGACGCTTTATTAAAGACTATAGTAAGATTTCTTAGCCCTTTAACTGCCTTACTAAAAAGAACTAACCTTTCTATTTTAATACTATATATAAAAAGGCCTTTAATAAACTTAAAACCTAGCTAGTCTCTACTCCACTACTAGCCTATTTTCACCTAAAACGGCCCTTAATATTAGAAACGGATGTGTTAGATAGAGTAATAGCTATCTTTTATTCCCAGAAATAGCCAAATAGAAAGTAGCACCCTATTATATACTATTTAAAGACTATAATAGATACTAAGCTAAATTACTATATCCATAACAAAGAGATACTAGCTATTATTTTTAGCCTTTAGTACTAGCGTATATAGCTAGAGGGGACCCCTAAACCTATTTAGGTAGTTTTAGACTATAAGGCCTTAGAATACTTTATAATAACTAAAGCCCTTATGGCCTAGCAAGTACGCTAAGCGGATATTTTATCCTAGTTTAACTTCCTAATTATATATAAGCTAGGCGTAACTAACTATATAGATATCCTTATAAGGTATAAATAAGACCTTAATAACTAGATAGCTATAAGGATTATATTATAGACCTAGACGCTACTACAACTAGAGTACCTTAACCGCTAAATATAAGCAGAATTAAATACAGACCCTATGAAGGCCAAAATATGCCCTATTAATACTATGGAACTTAACCTTATTAATAAGCTACTGTAAGCAAATTATACGGCCCTATTATTATAAAAGTACCATAAAAAGATAGAGGGTGTTACTAGCCTATGGTCCCTTAAGAACGGACTACTAAACTATAAGGAATAGAACTTATAGACTCGGCTTATTGCTAAAGCATATATTTAGATCTCTATGGCCTACCCTAGAAAAAATAAGACCTATAAGATTATTGGCGACCATTATTACTAGCTTAGAATAGTTATAGATATTAATTACTATATACAGAACTGTAATAACTGCTATGGGTCTATAAGTCTATAAGATAAAACCCTAGGACTGTTAAAACTACTCCTAATACTAGAGCGCCCCTAGCAGTATATCTTTATAGACTTCTATAAGCTACCTATAGACCGTAATAGATATAATATAGCTATAGTTATAGTCGACCACTTTAGTAAGCGCCTATTCTTAATCCCTTATTATAAGAATATTAATGCAAAAGAGGCGGCCTATCTATATATTTACTACGTCTACTAAATTTACGGACTACTAAATACTATTATATCTAATTACGGGCTATAGTTTATATCAGCTTTTTAGAATAAGTTTACCTAGATTCTAGGTATTAAGCTAAAGCTTTCTATAGTATATTTGTCACGGGACGGGGGCAATGGCTACAAAGTGTATGTATTCGAGGAGTCTACAAGACGTTGCGCAATCAATTATAAGGGTCGAGGGCGCAAGGAGGTGATATACCTACGCGTAGCTAACGTAAGCTGTACGCGAGGTGTATACAAGAGCACGGGGCTCTCCTATAGAGGCCCCTATAGTCGGGTTCCATAACACTACCCCCCCTCCTATTAAGGCGGAACTCTGGCAACGCTGTGGTTACTATATATATATAGGGGGAACACTTGGGGTATAGAGAAGAAGAAGAGATATTATTATAGATATAATGGGCTTGTATAAATGCTTCTGACTTAAAGCTTATAGGTTGCTACTATACAAAGGTACTAAGCTATAGAGGGGAAGAAGACTATTAGAGACTTAGTAAGATGCGAGGGGGTCGCCAAGGCGCTAGTAGTAAGCGAGCCAATAGCGATTTTCCATCCCGGGGATAGAAAATCCTAATTAGCTAGTTTCTCCTTAGCGTCTAGAATCTGACCAATTAGACAACTTTAACTAGTGGTTAAAGTTCCTAGATATCTCATTGAAGTAGTTACATAACAGTAATGTATAACTATTTAGCTGTGACAGCTTCTATAGGGGATTAAGTATAAAATCTCTGCTTAGGCCTAGTTTCTATGGGTTTACATAGTGGAAATCGCTAATTAGATCTTTTACGTTTTTAAAATCTTCCTATAGTTGCCATTCTGGTTAATCTATATCAAATCCTGTATAGGTAGCTTTATAGTAGAGCCGCCGTCCTCTACCTTTGCCTAAGTATTTAGAGTTAATAATTCGTTTAATAGTCCACTCCTTGTGGTTCTTATCTTTATTCTTATCTCAGATTAGTACCAGTAGGGGTTTAGGCTGTATTTGTCCTAATAGAGGGTTAGGCTAGTAAAGGTGTAGTAGCTATTGGTAAAATACGGGCTATACCCTACGGGTAGCTAAGGCAGGCGGGAGCTCTAGTTTATATACGGCTCCCCTATTAATAACTTGTTTAATCTAGTAGGGGCTAAGGTTCTTATAATTAAGTGACTTCATAGGCCTCTGCGTGGAGATATTGCGTATATTTAACCATACCTAGTCGCCAACACGCATCTTAGGTAGTGGTGTTCTGTGGCGGTTAGTAAAGTAAGCCTGCTTTGCTTAGGCCTAGGCCATCTCTCCTTTGCAGTAGTTAAGTAGATCTTTTATATAGTCTGCATACTAATTAGCAAGTAGCATCTTAAGGCGTTTTCTATATAGCAGCTTCTTATTAATAGGCTCTGGTGGCTCTATACCAGATTATAGGTAATAACCTTTATTCGCGAAGAACGGGGTAAGTCCTATAGTGGCTAAGACGTAGTTATTTACTGTAAATTTACCTAGCAGAAGGTGGTCTACCTAGTTATCTTAACTATAGGCGACTACCTATTATAAGTACGCCTTTATACTAGTGTTAGCGTTTTCTAGTTATCTAGCAGTTTTATAGTAAAAGGATATAGATATCTTAATAGAGATACTAAGGTGTTGGCAGATCCGCCTCTATATATTAAAGTTAAATTATATGCCTTAGTTAGTAGACTTTATATAGGAAGGTATTAGCAACGTTGCTAATAGCTACACCTTTAGTTAGGACGTAGTGGCGTTCTTTTATAAGTCGGCATATTATTATAAGGATGTTCTTATAGGTTTAGCTATATTGTTTATAAGGCGGTAAGTCAATAATAAAATCTATAGCTATATCTACCCATCGGCGTATAGGTACTGGTAGAGGGTATAGTAGTCCTTAGTACTTTATATAAAATGCTTTAGCACGCTTATAACTGTGGCAGGCGCCTATAAAGCGTTTAACTAAGTCTATTATTTTAGGCCAGAAGTAGTATCGGCTAAGGAGCTTATAGGTTCCTTCTTTACCTAGGTGGCCGCTTAGCCGGAGGTTATAGGCTATTTAGATTAGTTATTGTTATAGGTCTTTTAAGTTAGGGATAAATAGACGGCCTCTATAATAGAGCCTGTTCTCTTTTACTTTTAAGGCTGCTATATTAATCTGGCCTAAGCTTTAGAGGTTAATAGGCAGTGTATAAGTGCCGGCGGTCTTTGCAGTAATTAGTTAATGTAGTAATAGGTTAATAGAGATGTTATATACTGCGGTAATAAGCTTGTTAATTTTAGGGGGTAACTCTAGTTCTATAGTGTAAAGCTAAGGTGCGGTTAGTTCTGTCTTAGGTAGTATACCTAGGGCTAAGTTTTGTACTTTTAGGATTGTCTATTGTTAAAATTAATTTTAGGGGTTGTCTTCTAACTAGGGAAGGTCTTATAAATAACGTGTTAGGCTATTAGGCTTAGTACCTTATACTCCTAGCCTATATACAATTTTAAAGTTAAAACCGGAGATGAACTTATTCCAGCGTGCTTGGCGTTAGTTTAGTTATTTTATAGTTATAAAGTATTTAAGGTTGCAATGATCTGTAAGGACTTTAGTTAGCTAGTTAGATTCTGCTAAGGAGAGTTCTAGTTAGAATTCCTTAAACGCTTATATAATGGCAAGGAGTTCTTTATTATAGATCTTATAGTTGCATTCTTATAGTGTAAGCTTAAACAAGTAGAATGCAACTAGGTAGAGGAGGCCGTTATTACCCATCTAGGAGAGGACGCCTGCGTTAATGTGGTCTAAGGAGTTAGTTTTAAGATAGAGTTATTATCCTGGTATAAAATAAGCTAGGATAGATGCTTTAGTAAAAGCATCTTTAAGGTCTTAGAACGCCTTCTCGCATTTAGGCGTCCAGGTAAAATATAAATATGTTTTTCTTCCTTTTATAGGAAGGCCTTTCGTTCGTATTATTGCTATAAGTAGTGCTATAATACCTAAGAAGTTGTATATAAACTTTTAATAGAAGTTGGCAAAGCTAAGGAAGGCTTATACGTCCTTAATGCAATTAGGGGTTTGCTATTTGGTAATTATATATACCTTCTTAGGGTCTATACAGACGCCCTTAGTAGTAATAATTAGTCTAAGGTATTTTACTTCTGTAACTAAGAATTCGCACTTTTTTAAATTAATGTAAAGTCCTATGTCCCTAAGGCACTGTAGGACCTTTTAAACGTGCTTAGTATGCTTAAAAGGGTTATCGCTATAAATAAGTATATTATCCAGGTACGCAGAGTAGAAGTTGTTAAGGTAGTCCTATAAGGCATTATTAATATAGCTTTAAAAGCTTCCTGGGCCATTATATACACTAAAGGGCATAATAGTATATTTGAATTAGCTAAAGCGCAATATAAATGTGGTTTTCTATTCATTACCTTCCCGTATTTAGAGGCGGTTAAAGGCGGTAATAATATTAAGCTTAGTATAGATTTTAGCTTAGCTAAGGCGCTTAAGAGTCTTATATATAAGCGGTATGGGGTATTAGTTCTTAATTATAATAGCGTTAAGTCCTCTATAGTTAATATAGAATTAAATACCTCCTTTTAGCTTCTTAGTAAGGAGGATAGGGGCGGCTGCTAGGGATATGCTAGGACGAATAAACCCTTTACTAAGGTGCCTATTAATATACTTTTTAATAACTAGAAGTTCGTTTTTTAATATTAAGTAGGGTTTCTTATAGGGTAGCGTTTTTCCTTATTTAATATTAATGGTATAGTTACTAGGTTAATATAGGGGGAGTATATCTGCGCTCTTTTATAAGTACACGTTAATAAAGTTATGGTACTTCTTAGGGAGGAGCTTACGGAGTTCCTTATTAGTAAGTCCTTTTTTAAGCTTTATAAATTT
>Ga0307507_10007181_pt1 | contig 16414 bp, 8 predicted proteins | sample 7_EM_MG_FD_207223 | JGI IMG/M metagenome (GOLD analysis project Ga0307507, IMG submission 207223) | Populus trichocarpa ectomycorrhiza microbial communities from riparian zone in the Pacific Northwest, United States - 7_EM | ecosystem: Host-associated > Plants > Roots > Unclassified | place... | reverse complement strand
ATAGCATATAACTTTACCTTAATTGCATGTTAAGAAATATATAGTTACCTTTTAAAGTTGCTAAGTAGGTTAACTGCGTGTTAAGAAACATACAGTTAGCTTTTAAAGTTGTTAAGTAGGTTAACTGCGTATTATTTAACTTTTAAAGTTACTAAGTAGGTTAATTGCGTGTTAAGTTGGTTAATTGTATATCAAGTTAGTTAAATTGCGTGTTAAGTTAGTTAATTGCATATTAAGTTAATTAAATTACGTGTTAAGTTAGTTAATTGCATATCAAGTTGGTTAAATTGCGTGTTAAGTTAGTTAATTGCGTGTTAAGTTAGTTAATTGCGTGTCGAGTTGGTCAAATTGCATATTAATTACGCGAAACGCGAAAATCAAAGTCTACTTGAATCTCATCCTGCGAATATTTTCCCGATGGAGGTATAGAAGGATAAGGCTTAGTTGCGTATACTTTGGCCCAAGGAGGGCGCTAAGCTCTTAGATAATTATTGTATTACTTTACCAACTTAATAAGGCACCAAATCTTTATCTAGATAAGATGGCTTAGTATATCTATAATAGTTTTAGAGTTATAGTAAGCCTATAGACAATTGCTATAGAGTTAAGAGTTGTAGGCTAGAGTAGGAAGCTAGTAAGCTATATTCTAAATATAGATAAGGAAATAACTTACTTATATATAAGGCTTATTGTATTGCTTTAGAGCAGAGTTAGGAGGACCGCAATTAATATTAGGCTAATATCTTATAGTTTACTATTAAGCAGCTTGTCTTTGTAGATGAATCTAGCGCTAATTTAAAAACGGGTATATAAAAGTTGGCTTAGGCGCTAGTAGGCACAACGCCAATTCTGTATACTTTATATAACCCTAGTAAGCAGCGGCTTAATATTCTACCTATATATACTGTCAATGGTGTACTAGTATCATTAATATATAGCAGCTTAACAAACGCGGAAGAATATAACTATTGGATTAAATACTACCTCCTACCTTACTATAATTCTTATCCAGCTCTAAGGTTAGTAGTTGTTATAGATAATATAAGCTTCTATTATTTAGGACGGATTAAGTCTCTTTTTGCTAAGCGTAATATAGTGCTTATCTATCTACCTATATATTTACCTAATCTAAATCTAATTAAGGAGTTCTTTAGTAAGCTAAAGAAGTATATTTAATAACATTTTAGCTTATAGAGGAGTAAGCCAGAGCTTTAAGGTAATAAGTTTAAAGACTTCCTATAGTAGTATGTAGATACTATAGGTAGAAGAAGTAATAACACCAGAGCCTACTTTAGCTATAGCGGGTATATATAAGGAAGGATTAATAGAGAAGTTAGCAAGTTATTAGATCTAGGAGTTAGACATTACCTTAATTGGTTTACTATATTATAGAACTCTTATACAAATTACTAGTAAAATCTATATTCTACCCTACACTCTTAGGCAGAGCCACACTAATATAAAAACTTTACTGCTTATCTTCCTCTAAATCCTCAACACTACTAGAAAGTTAAGTAACTTATAAAGTCCTCCACTTCTTAATATCCTAATATACCTATTTAGTAATTGCCTCTAGTACTCCCTTATTAATTATTACATTAACCAGTATTTTATCCTCCTTATTTAGCTTCTACTCCCTAATAATCCTTAAGTCCCACCGCTTCTTATAGGCAACTTAATAGGCAGCTTTAAGATTACTCTCCTACTTTAGGTCTTCTTATACTAAGAGCTTCTACTAGTTAAAATACTCCCGTAAATTAGCTATACAATTTAGGCCTTATAAATAAGGCAAAGGAGCTACAGGTAATAATCTTACAGTTAGGTCTTGCCCTAATAGTAGTATAGCTAGACGCCTATACTGCCTGCCAGTTAGATTAATATAGAATTAATTAACAACTCTAGGAGTATTAGATATAGGTAACTTAGAAGAGGTAAGTTAAGACTTCTTACTACCTCCCTTTTTTTAATTTTAAAGCTTTTTAAATAGCTTACTATACAGTATATAAATAGTAGCTAAACTATCCTTAATAGCCCGCGCCCACTCCTTAAGGTCTTCCTATATTAGCTTATAGTTAACTTAGTAATAGATCTAATACTAAAAAGAGCCTAGGTACCTCTTCTTACACTTCTACTCCCTATATAGCTTTAGCTGGAGCCTAGTAGTCTTTAAATGGGGGTTTAAAGAATAAGTAACGTCACTAACCTTACGCTGTTTAGGTTGCGGTATACTTAGAGATGTATCCTATAAGAAAGCAGTAGCAGCTAGCTATGCCGATAACTGTGTGGCTATTATGGAATAATTAGTAGAGTAAGCGGTAGATCCAGCTTAATTGTTTACCTTAATATATATAAAGCTGACTTTAACTAAGAGCTGCTTAGTAGAGCCGTCTATATTCTAGTACTTCTTTGCTAAGCTTATAAGTTTATTATTAATTAAGCTCCAGCTGGCTTCCTAACTAGGATTAATCTTAAATATTACTTAAGTCTTATTCTTCTCTATATATAAAACTAATGTATTATATAACTCTTATATAACATAATAGCCAGAAAGCTGCTGCTTAATAGCCTTATTAATTATAGGCAGTATATCACGACTATATACAAGCGAGAGGCTTAGGCAAGAGTTAGTAAAAGTATATATAACTATATTCTAAGTCTGTACGCCCTTTTTAAGCCTAGCTAATAATAAGAGATAATAGTCAAAAAAGATACCTCTACCGCTTGGCTTTACCTGCTCCAATTTATGCTTAAATTAAAGCCTTAGTAGTAGCTCCTCCTCACTTTCCATTATTAAATCCTTAGGTGTTAGCTTAAATACTTACAAAGGAAATATAAAGTATCTCCGTAATTAACGTAGGGTTTATATATAGTGGCCAATATCATCTAGATTAAGCTCTAAGTAGAGGTATAGTAATTAATAATTTTATTACTAACTTAAAGGACGATAGGAACCTATATTTAAAAGCTGCGTAAGACGCGGCAGCTGCGGAGGAGCCCTTATAGTATTATAATCCTGCAATTAATAGAAGCGTTAAACCTCCTTATGATCTGCCTCCTCTGCTGCCTTAAGATCGTTTAGTATTTCCTTAAGCTCGCCGTTAGTAAAAGCAGCTACCTGCTGTGATATAGGCAACCCATTAAACGCTATTGGTAGAGAGAAGTTAAGCTACATACTAATCTGGCTACTGAATGCGGGCGGCAGAGTCACGACCGTACTTATACTTAAGCTCTGTGTTAAGATAGGTGGTTAAGAAGATAAGGACAGTATTAGCAATAGTTGAGGCCTTTAAAGGGGTGGACGAGAAGGACTTCTAACAGCGGCAGCGGCGGTACGTTTAGAGCTCATATTAACGAGATGAAGGCTCTATTACACCAAGATCTAGAGCAAATATCATGATATTGGTAAGGAAGAGAAGTTGCGAATAGCTTTAAATGTAAGGAGGCGACCCTTCTCCTAGCAGCCACTACATCTAATTCTGCTAGCTCTACATACTAACTTAGGCGAAGCTTAAGCGAAATTAGATGCCATCGCTGCTGCGCGCACCGGGGGGGCGACACTGAACCTCGCTGACCCTGTAGATTGGCATCAAAGCTGACATTTGTTTTGTCGCACAGGCCGAGGGTGGCTGAAAGTATCCCTTGCACCATCGTCGGCCGTGCAAGGGATAGTCGGGCTTTGGTTCCCTAAACATGCTAGTTTATGCTTCGCTTAGGATAGTTAACCCTCAGCCCAGGTTAAAGCAGCGGCTGCTAAGGATAGCGACCGTAACCGGAACCGCTCGCGCCGGAGAAGTTTGCATGTCTCTAAGGGTTAGTTTATTAATTATTTCATTAAAAAATGCTGTATACCTAGATACAGGCATAAAACAGCATTGTAGGGTACATGGCTGAAATGAAAAGAGCTGAGGAAAAACTTGATGCGCCATTAGATGCGCCTCTCGAACACGCTACCATGTTAACCTTTAGATTTCATCATGCCTCATTCCCAATTTCTACCGTCAATATGCCTGCCCCAACGAATCGTGAAGAAATCCTTGTCAGACTCCGAGAATCCGTCTCTAATGGCAAAGCCATTGTGGGAGCAGGAGCAGGTTAGCTGCATCCGATAGTCCAATTGCATACCGTTCTCCACCAAATCAACAATGTCAACTAATAACGCTTTCACACAGGCATCGGCCTCTCCGCCAAATTTATTGAAAAAGGCGGCGGCGATCTAATAATAATCTATAACAGCGGTCGATTTCGTATGGCGGGTCGAGGCTCACTAGCCGGCCTGATGCCGTACGGTAACGCAAATGATGTCGTTGTCGACATGGTCAGTCTTACACTTATTTTGTATTTTCAACTTAATACTAACACTTTTACAGGCCAAGGAAGTCCTCCCAGTAGTCAACCACACTCCTGTCCTTGCAGGCGTCTGTGCCACCGACCCCTTCCGCTCAATGCCCACCTTCCTCAAACAGATTAAGGAGCTTGGATTCGCGGGAGTACAGAATTTTCCCACTGTGGGGCTCATTGATGGGCAGTTTCGCCAGAATCTCGAAGAGACAGGCATGAGCTATGATGCGGAAGTAAACATGATTAAAGTTGCACGCGAAATGGATCTCTTGACCACGCCTTACGTCTTCAACGTTTCTGAGGCGGAGAAGATGGCGCGAGCTGGGGCGGATATACTGGTTGCGCACATGGGACTCACAACATCCGGGAGTATTGGTGCCACATCTGGAAAGAGCTTGGATGACTGCGTGACGCTCATTCAGGAAATTCGTGATGCTGCGGCCAAGATTAACCCTGAAGTTTTACTTTTATGCCATGGGGGCCCTATTGCTAGGCCGGAGGATGCGAAATTTGTTCTATCTAGGACTAAAGGTGTGCATGGATTCTACGGTGCCAGCTCTATGGAAAGGCTGCCAGTTGAGGACGCAATTACGAATATCACGAAAGACTTCAAGGGATTGCCGGTGAAATGTGCTGAATAATGTCTTAATTTCAACTTCATGACTCGCGTAAATTGTTCTAACAAAGAACCGCTCGTTGATCAACGACCGCTGTCTTGCGTTCTCTTCCAGTATTACCAGTACATATATAATTGTATGCGAACTAGAAGAAATTACTAATGATTCAGAGATAATTAAATAGCATTAAAAATATAGTTATAGAAAGCAATGCAAGGACAATAGATGCCCGGACTGATGTGAACTTGGTGCAGAGAGCATGATGCCAGTTCGGTAATCTTCGGCGAGAGCATGAAAAACGCTATCTGGCCTTAAAGGATCTGCGATATTCCAGATAGCTTTTTGTTTCACTCATCCTAATCCGTTCGAGGTCGGACAAGTCCGACCGTTTAAGCGGCCATGCTTCTTCTGGCATGGACGCCTCTATCGAAGATAACGCGATGAGCAGCAGTAGCCTAGAGTGCGTCACGCTCGTGTGGCTGAATTAGTGCAGATAACTTTTGATTGAATAAAGCTGCAACTCGAGATAAATGATGAAATATCTTTCCTGGATTAGGTGATAAAGATAAGTAGCGATCATGAATTGTTGTTAATGTCTGCACGACATACATCAGGTATGGATTCTAAGCGAAAAAAAGATACAGTAGCTGGGATGTCAGATTGACCAAGCCCTTACCGGACAGGCGAGTCTGACTGTTTCGGTCTGGTAGAGTCTCGCAGCTCTTGCAGTCCCTATGGAAAGCGCTTTTCTCATCTGAAATCTGGTAAGTCGATCCAAACTTTGCCTATCAAGCTAGAGAACTGAATTGTTGTCGGGTAAAATGGCTGGACGCAGAGAAGCGGGTAGGCTCATCTTGGCAAAAAGGGCTCGATTGGACGAGCATGGCTACTTCTGCGGGGCCTTGATAGTGAATGAGCCACCAAAGGTCATCAGAAGATCTGGAGCACTGGGATCATAATTGCAGGAAACCCCGAAAGTTGTGCATTTTCTTGCACTTCGGTCTCGTCTCATCGCACTCCGGGAGAAAGTCAGTTATTCCAGCTTACGAACAACGTGCCAGAGAGCCCGATTCCTTTCGCGCCAACCTCAACCCGCATTCATCTCGCCCTAACCTTAAGTCGTATTCTTTTTGTGGTAACCCGAACCCGTCCACGTTTTACATGAACCTCAAGACGCATTACTGCAGCGCTGAATGGCCGCCAAAAGTATCTCGGTGGTAAGGTTGTAGCATTATTCTGAGTGCATCATCCTCAGCGGAGCAATGAATTACCCCGAGCTGCTCGAAACAGCCTATGGCCTAAGTCAAAAGGCATGGAGGTAGCGGGTTTACCTCGTCTTTGCGCCCGATTCTGAGAGATCCTATTTCTTCATGTCAATCACATAAGATATATAACGTAGGTGATGGGGTTATGAATGTGACCCTAGTTATCCCTTAACCCGCCGGCGTCCTACGAGAAGTTGGTCCGTGCTTGAACACCAGAATCAAAACAACGCGTATAGCCTCTATAGATTTGATCAATTAATTACCATCAACTATGCCTTCTAATTGTACTTCTAATGATATAGATCTTGTTCAACCGACTTAATACAAAGTTCCACCAAACCGGGTTGCTAAAAAACCACCCCCCGAGCCATGGGAGCTGCCCGATTTCGAGCCTCTGCATATTAACGATTTCGACGACCACGGCACCCCAAATCTACCTCCTACGCTTGATCAAAACGATCCGTTTGCTATATTCAGTCAATTCTTTACTAACGAGATTATGGATAAGCTGGTAAAGTGGATAAATAAGTATACAGAGCTGCACCCGTCAAATAATGTAGATAAAAGGGCCCGCCCATGGCAGCCAACATGCAAAGAAGAACTCTGGGCGTATTTTGGTGTACTTATTCATATGGGCCTTATACACAAATCGTCCATCGAGGATTACTAGGGTTCTTTAGACACTACTGGTTTAGAACATATTGTTAAGAAATATATAAGTCGGACTCGCTTTAAACAGCTTAATTGCTACTTTCGGTGCACAGAACCATGGCTAGATAATGATCCTACACCATAATCTATATTTGATAGGGTTGATAAGCTTGCTAAACACATTCGGCTTACTTGCAGGAAGCTCTATAGGCCTAGCGCCCACCTTGCGGTCGACGAAACGATTGAACGCTTTATAGGCCGTGCCCCCGAAATCGTTAATATTCCTACTAAACCAACACCTGAAGGCTTTAAAATATGGGTCCTAGCGAATGAGGGCTATATACTTGATTGGCTGTGGCACGCGAGAGGTGATAAGGCGGGCCTAGTTAATCTGGATGAGACATTTACGGAGGAAGGCTTTTTAAAGATGTAGGCAGTAGTCCTTAATCTGCTTACTTAGCGCGATGCAGAGTTAAATGAGCCTCTTTATCCTCTAGGAAAACACGTTGTTTGGCTTAATAATCTATTTACAAGTGTTAAGCTTCTTGCTCGACTTTGAGAGCTTGTAATTGGAGGTATAGGAACCGTTCGTATAACTAAAACAGAGCGTGAGAAGAAGGGAGGAGAGGAGGGCGATATTTTGGTGAATAAATCGGCAGGTAAAAAGAAGGTTAAAGTTCCTGTAGAGCAAATTAACTAGAGGCTCGCTGATATTAAATTAACTCACGCATCTTAAATACAATGGGGTATACTATATGCAGCGACTTCTAAAGACGGTTAGGTTATGGAATTTGCCTGGAAGGATGCCAATGTAGTGCTTTTTATGAGTACGGTTGATGATGGTAAGTAATGCTCTAAAAAGCTTTCTAAAATGAGGCTTAAAATAAGCTTATTTGTGCCTTATATACTGACTACGTTATATATTACAGGTTAATTAACAAAGGAAACTAACCGAAGACGTCCTCCTATCACCCAAACTGGCGCCCGAATGACTCGCAAAGTCTTTGGCGATAAGGTAGTTAAGACACTCCGTATTTCTACCTTTATTTTCTACTATAATCTGTATATGGGTGGCGTGGATATCGCGGATTAGCTATAGTCCTATTTTAACACTCAGAGGACGCATCGAAAGACGTGGAAGCCTCTCTTTCACTTCCTACTAGATATAGTCCTTGGCAACTCCTACCTGCTATCCTCCTACCGTCCTACCGATCGCCGAGCTGGTCGTAATGATGGCCATAAGAAGTTTAGGAGGGACCTCCGCGACGCCTTATTTGAGCGCTTAATTCGAAAGCGAAAGGCCTATACCCAAGAACCTCCCCCGCGGTACTCTACTAATGATATAGTATGGTATCCGACGGAGGATTATAAGTTGGTAAAGCTTTGGAATAAACAGAAGAACTGCTTAGCATATATAGAGGCGGGCTTAAAGACTTAAGTGCAGCACAAGGGGCGTAGGAAGGCTCTATCGAAGCTCTTGTTAAATACTATTAGGAAGCCTCGAGATAGTAATGTTGAATTGAGGCTATGGAGCTAAAAACTCTGTGTATTGCTTATTTTCTATATAGGTGGTTGAAGAGATTTCGAGGAACTTCGACCGACGGTCGAAGTTGTCTGATTGGTCAAATTCCTGCCAAGAGATGTCTCCCACAAGTCTCATCACGTGATATCGTTGCGGGCTTGTTTTCCAACAAGTAAGGACTGGCGGTGCCCAAAAAGGGCGCCAAGAACTTTGTATGGCTGTAGTGTATGTTAAATACCGTTCTGCAGGAGCGACGACTGTTGGCTACCTTATATTGAGCGACTCAACTCTAAGAATTGAGCGTCGATATCAATTTTATATAGCAATCACTATATATCACCAGCTGCATATTCCTGATCACGATGATTCGATTTGCTTGATCTGATTGGCTAGTTCTTATCGATAACGGTAGGACGAATTCCGGCGGGTTAAGGGATAAAGGTTTGCAGGTTTCGCAAACAAATTTTGTCTATGCGCTTGATTTGGATCAAACACAGACAAAATTTGTTTGCGAAACCTGCAAACCTTCATGACCAGGGTCACCTTCATAACCCCATCACCTACGTTAAGGTAAATATTCTTCTCTTTTTAAAGTTCAGAAGTACGGCATAATTAGCAAGTATCATCGTCCTTCAATTTAAGAAACCCTTAACAAAATCTCAACATGTCTGACAATACGTCTCAAGCCCTCCCCTGTATCTGCCGCGCCATCGTTTGCGCGGCCGCTAGTCAGCCTCTCGCTGTACAGACCATTCCAACACCAGATGTTTTCCCCGGTAGTGTTATTGTCCGCGTTCTTGCTTGTAGCGTTGAGCCTGCGACAGCGCACATCCTAGAGGGTGGGATTCCGGGCTTAACACTCCCGACTCCTTTTGTTCCTGGTGCTCGAGCAATTGGGCGTGTTGCCGCTATTGGACCTGACACTACTACCCTTCAAATTGGCCAGCTCGTCATACTCGAGCCATTTTATCCGTGGCCGCGATAATCCAGATGTGCAAATACTGTGGAGCGGTCAAGGCGACCCCAATGACGAAGAAGCTAATTGAAGGCCTATGGCGGAATGGCCTAGCTACAGAATATGCCCGAGCCCCTCTGGAGAACTGCTATGCTTTGAATGAAAAAGTCCTTCTCGGAAGCACTGCCGAAGGTGGTCTTGGCTATTCCGTGGCCGACCTTAGTATCCTGCCCAGACATCTGGTGGCGTACGGCGGTTTCCGCAGCATCGATCTTAAACCTAAAGAAACAGTCATTGCAGCGCCGGCCACGAGTGCTTACAGTGGTGCAGCCGTCGAAGTGGCCTCTATAATGGGAGCTCGAGTCATTGCTATAGGCCGGAACCCAAGCTCGTTGAGGAAGATTGCAGCCGCGAACGTAAGGGTCAGCATCATTCAACTCAAAGACAATGTCGAAGAAGACCTTGCAAGTCTCATGAAATTTGGACCAGCCGACACTTATCCCCTGCCGCTGCCGAGGAATCGACTTATGTCCGAAGCTGCCTAATGGCTCTCAAACCTTACGGCAGAGCTTCGTTGATGGGAGTCCTTCAGAAAGACATAGCCATTCCATATGTAGTTGAAGAACCTCGCCATACGTGGACAGTACATGTACGAGAGGGAAGATGCTCAAGGTATCATCAAGCTCGCTGAAGCAGGAGTGCTCAAACTTAGGAAGAGCGCTAGACACAATGTTATAGGACAATTTTCGTTTGAGTGGGAGAAAGCTATAGAAACTGCCAGTGATCTATTTGGACCGGCGCCTATTTGGAGCGGCCGGCTGGCGCCTCTCTGCATTGGCTGTGGATCTGGTGATTTTGCAGCCGGCGTGGCGTGGATTTGAGGCTGTGGAGCGCTTGGAGCGCCAGATCTATACCCAATTCAAGGAGGAGGCTGAGGAGGAAGGAGCGGTAAGCTGTTAAAGCGTACGAGGAAGCCAATTGGATAATTCTATAATGACTTAACCACCTGTAGTACGAGTAATTGTTATAGAATTTAGGGGCTCTAAGTATGCTCCTGCCACTATTGCTGCTTGCCTTAATCTATATTAACTTTTTAATGTCTTTAATCGCGATGCAGCAGGTGTTTTCTTCGCGATTAGGCGCGCCTACTAATAACATTATCCTTGCCCCAAAATCCATTAATCTAAAGGCCGACGATTTAAAAGACTTTAATGAGTTTAAGCTCTATAGTAAGCAATATATTTAATATAAAGCTTTAACTGTCGGGAATGAGGCAAGTGGTCGTCACGTGTTGTCACGTGCCGCCGCGGCACTAGCGCGGGGAGGAGCCTTATGCTCCTCGCCCTCCCTCATTCCAATGAATAAGCTTTATTAACCAACATCACTGTAACCTACTCGAGTAGTTGTTATTGGTGAGTCACCCTATGTGACTAATACTGATCAGTGGTTGAATACACAGTCAACTATAGACCAGCTAGGTTTTCGAACAGAAGAGATAGTCTTGTGCAGGGGTGCCATATGCGCTTATATGGAATGGATCCCGGCGATACTGTGCTACCTTAGACTTGCGGAAAACTAGTAATAGAAGTGTTACTAAGTACTAGGAGATACCAAGTTGCGTCTATTACGCAGAACAACCACGTTTACGAAGATTTGGTTAAGTACTTTAGGTCAAAAGTGTTACTAAACCTAGGGTCCTAAGTTAATGTCCGAAACGTGTTAAAACAACCATCTTAATACCTTCGGTGTACCTTTGCAGACTATAGAATTATAATTACTACCTAACTACACATTAAATAACCTTTATTTCCCTTAATTTTTATTAAAACGCGTTAAACAATCTTTAATAATAGCTATTATGGCGTTAACCTACCCAAAGAAGTATAAGGACGACATTAACCTAGAGATATAGAAAACCGCCATAATTAATCCTAAAGATGTTAATTAATAAGACTTAAACGGATTCTTATTACACTATATAGCATACTACAAAGACAGCGAATACAACAACACCATGCTATGGTACTATATGAAGGAGGACTTTGTTGGATGGATAAAGGAAATATAGGCTCCTGCGAATAAGGATATTGTATAGGACTTCCGTAACTTCCTATGGGAGAATGGAGTGTTCGTACCTATGGATGGGAGTGCTATTAGAGATAATATTTAGGAGCAAGTTATTAACGTAAAAGAAGAGCATAAATGGACTCTATAAGAGATTAAGCACTAACTACGCACTATAAGGAAGCTTAATTTATAATAGAACCTAAGCAATATACTATTAGAGACGCTTCTACCTCCGTCTTTAACTCCCCTATATTAACTAATTTAACCCGCAACTTTAACTACTGCCCTTTAGCAAGTATAAGATCCCCCTACTTCGCGATCTAATAGCCTTTAGACCCTACTGACTAGACCTATGTCCCTACTATAGCCTATAATGCAACTCCCACCTCCTCCATCTTAATCTTAAATTGGAGGTAGTTTAAAATTGCTTACAGAGCTTACAAAGCTCTATTCGGATTAGGAGAAGAAGTTTAGTGGGGAATTATATAATATTCTTAATTCAAAACTACGTATTTTCTATAACTATTACTAGAAGGTAGGAATAGAGCCTAATAAATACCATAACGCCTATTCCGTTATGCTTAAGGGCCGAGCTAGTACCTTCTATTATAATCGTTTGGCAGGAAAAGGATACGATTTCGACCGTATAATATATAAGTTAAGATGCCACTTTGAAACAGAAGAGAACAAGCAGCAGTATATATTAGAATAGAGAGAGACTACCTTTCTAAGGATTATTGCTATAAACCTAGGTGTCCCTCGGCTTAATTGTCTTTAAAAGCTCTTTAATTAACTTTAGATAATTTAGCGTGGTTTATCCGAATTATATTAAGAGGATTTTAGCCTATGTAATTAAGTTATTAGCGTATGCTAAGGCGTTAAAGAATGCAACCTTGCTCTCTTTAATCCTGCAAATATTTATAAAGGAGTGTGTGCTTAATTAAGATCTTCTATTAGCACCACTCTACGCTCTTAAAAAGTATAGTAATTTAACGCCTAACTTTAACCTACTTTAATTAACCCGCCTGACCAATATAATTACAACTGGACTGATCGAACATATAGTAGCCGTAGTAGGCAATATGGCAGAGGGTACAATTAACAACTATAAGGCAAAGGTGGAGGTCCTTATAGAGGTTTATTCCAAAGTAATTACCAGAAGAAGTGCTACGTTTGTAAAAAACCGAATTACTAGTTAACTAGGCATTCTCTTAATAAGCGAAAGGAGGTATATAATAAGTTTCGCCAGAGTATAAGAAATGTTGGAAATTATAAGGTTACTATGGCCTACTTCCAAAGCTTCCTGGTTTAATATGAAGGCGTAGAGGATTTTAAGGGTAAGGTTAATAAGGCCAAATAGCTCCTTATAGATATAGAAATTGAGAACTACTCTCCTAACCAATACTTCACTGAGTATAGTAAGGTAAATGGTATATAAACTGTTGCTGTTCTTAATAACTAATCCACGCTCTATGCTATTACAAAGTTAGATATCTTTAATAAGCTAAAGGAGAGTTCTATATTCTCCTTTAACAACAGATACTCGGCGAATGTCTTCTATGGTATTATGCCAGATACTAGAGCCGCAGGAGTATCTATAGTAGGAGAACCTTAAGTTCGAGCCCTTTAATAGCTTAATAGCTCTGTCCAGATTGACCATTTAATGGCAGGCCAACATACGATTCGTTTTGGCAAGAGTACTGCGATCTCTCTTGGCACAATTAGGGTCTAAACCCCCTTAGGGTATATTACTTTCCATATTATCCCCACGAACACCCCATTCCTATTTTGCATTAGAGATATAGATAAATTAAGTATTAAGCTTAATAACCTTGAGAATGTACTTATTTAGGGAGATAATTAGGTGCCTATTATGCGCAAGTAGGGTCACCCCTGGTTGCTCCTTTATTAACCAGAAAAGAGTGTTGCTTAGAGCTATTTAACTAAGTTAGAGTTACGTTAACTACACCATTATTTTGGCTACCTATCCGTTTATTAATTGCTTAGGGTTCTTTAGCGAGCAGGCTATAAAGTTAAGGTTAAGGTAATTAAGCATCTTATAAAGTACTGCTATTACTGCCAAATAAACCAGAAGTCCCCTGGCCAATTTAAGTTTACCCTTAAAGATGACTACGACTTTAACTTCTGTATTATTATTAACGTTATGTATCTTAGCGGCAAGCTAGTACTCTAAGTTATTAATTTCTTAACCTCCTTCCAAGCCGCACGCTTCTTAAAGGATATATTAGCTAGAAACGCATAGGATACCCTTTAATTATACTAGATTAATGTCTACTTAGGACCCCCTAATTAAATTATCTATAATGCAGGAAAGAACTTTTTATTTATAGAGTTTCGATAATAGATAAAGGCAATGGCAATTAAGGTTAAGGAAGTCCCTATTAAGGCACATAATAGCGTTGGAAAAGTGGAACGATATTACGCGCTATTATACCGCGTATATAAGATTATCTCTTTAGAACTAGAGGATGCTAGTAAAGAACTTACCTTGTAAATAGCTGTTAAAGCTATTAACGATTCTGCTGGCCCGGATAGACTCATACCTACGCTGCTAGTCTTTGGCGCCTACCCTTAAATAACTGATAATTCTCCACTATCTCCCTCCATTGTGCAACGAGCTGAGGCTATTTGTAAGGTAATAAAGGAGGTTTAATGTCTCTACGCTACACGTCAGGTTAACGACGCACTAGGAATGAGAAATGGCCTAAACACCTTAACTACGCTTGATCTGCCACTCCAGTCTAAGGTACGCGTATGGCGTAAAAAGGGAGGGTGGTTAGGCCTATATTAACTTATTGCAATTGATGGTTAAACTTGCACTATTTAGATGCCTTATAGACCCACTTAATTCCGTTTAACTGTTATTAAGCCTTACTATAAAGATAACAGTTCTAAACCTTTATAGGATGCTATAGAAGATGCCCTAGAGAAGAGCCACGATTAATAAGCTCTAGAAGGCGACCATAATTCTAATACAATTGTAGTAGATACGCCGCAACTATAACGCGGTAGAGGTCGCCTAAAAGGATTACGAAATTGCTAATATCTTATTAATTTTAAAGAGCAATTTATTACCGCTATTAAGAATGGAGTTGAGCTATTAATGGCCTTTATAATAGCTAAGAAGAAGGCTGACTTTAAACTCGCAAAACAGCTCTAAAAGGAAGGTTGTATTATAACCCTAGGAGCTCCTTTCTAAGCATCCAATAAGTAGGAGATTGATAGCCTTATTACAAGAGGAGTTTTTAAATTCGAGAAGTATAACCCTACTAAGTTTAACGAAGTTCGCATCTTTAAGTTAAAAATGGTTAATGAGATTAAAGGTAAAGCTACTAATGCTTTATTTAAGAAATTAAGGCTTATTATCCAAGGTTATAATAATAATAGTAAGGAGGTGATTCTTACGCAATCTCCTATAATTTAACGAGCTAGTTAGCAAGTTATTCTTACACTAGCTCCCTCCTTAATAAAGAATAGAATGGCGGTCTATTTACGAGATATTACTTAGGCCTATACCCAATTAGAGACGCACCTTTAGCGCTTAATATTAGCATACCTTCTAGAGCAAATTCGCCACTAATATCCTAAAGATACAATTATGGTTGTGCTTAAGCCATTATATAGAATTGTAGAGGTAGGAACTTATTGGTGGGCTACCTATAGCAAGCACTATAAAGAGAAACTTTTGATAACTACTTCTATATTTAATCTATGCTTCTTTATTACAACTATAGGAACCCTATTCAGAATTGTTGGCATGTAAACTAATAATACAATTATCTTAGGAGACAACTAATTTTTAGCTCTTAAAGAAGATAAGCTAGTAAAGGCAAATCTTATAGCAAAGCTAAAGGAAAAGCTTAATTTAATAACACTATTACTTTTTAATGGATATATCCTCTCCCTAAACAAGGATTCTATTGCTTTGCGCTAGAAGGGTTAAGGTAAGAAGATTAATGTTATTAACGTTAACTCTCTAAAACAAGGATACATGGAGTAACGCGCTTGTAGAGTTTATGTTACTTCTATCTATTAATCTAAGGCTTTATTTGATCTCTTTATTGCCGCCTAACACTAGGAACTAACTAAGGATAACGTCCTTGCCCTAAATAAGCGTCTTTTTTGGCAAATGAACTATCTTGATTGGGGACTACTCTATATGCCTATTAATCTTCCCACCGCTAAGCTCTTTATATTTGTTAATAGATTGTTTATAAATAATAAAGATTTTAGCTCCTAGCTAGGATATAAAATTATTATCGCGAATAAATTTACTGGAGAGAATAACTTTATAATTTATAGCAATCTTATCTATTAGAGCTTAACTAAGAGTAAGTACGTTACTCGAAGCGTTCTAGCGTTAGAGATATATGGAATGGTTAGCGGAGTTAACATAGTAATTACAATTAGAATTACCCTAAAGATAATTATAGATTAACTCGGACTTCCTGTTATCTCTATAGTTATGTGTACCAACTTATACTCCCTTTATAAGTGTTTAGTTAAGCTTAGTACTATAAAGGAGAAGCGCCTTATAATTGATATTATAGCACTTTGGTAATCCTACAAATAGTAAAAACTCTTTAAGATTTAATAGATTAATGGCTAAAATAACCTGGTAGATATAATAACAAAGGCAAACCTAAATAAAGCTCTAGAAACATTTGTTAATATAAATACTTTATATATATGGGTTAAAGGTTAGGTTAAAAGAAAGTAAGAATATAACGCTCTATAGACCCTAATTTTAACTAGCTAATTAGGATTTTCTATACCCGGTATAGAAAATTGCCATTAGCTTGCTTACTACTAGCGCCTTAGCGGCCCTAACACGACGCCCACCTAAGCAAGAAGCACTACGTGCTAAAAGGCAAACTTTAGGACAGCGAGACTTATATTACAACGGCAATAGTAAGTAAGGAGGATTGGTATTTGTTCCGCTAGCCAAGCGATATATATATATAGACGACAACCATAA
>Ga0307507_10007180_pt1 | contig 16418 bp, 22 predicted proteins | sample 7_EM_MG_FD_207223 | JGI IMG/M metagenome (GOLD analysis project Ga0307507, IMG submission 207223) | Populus trichocarpa ectomycorrhiza microbial communities from riparian zone in the Pacific Northwest, United States - 7_EM | ecosystem: Host-associated > Plants > Roots > Unclassified | place... | reverse complement strand
TTCCACATCATCTGGATTTCCGACTCCCTGGGGATAAAGACAAGTGAGGAAATAATCCTCAGATATATCGAGTTCCGCAGTTTGAATCTTTCGACGAACACTACAAAAGCAATGTTTGTTGAGTTGACAGACATCGATGATAGTTGTAGCATACTCATCATCATCCCATGAAAATTCGATCGGGCACAACAGGCGGCCTGTGACATTATTCTGAAGCCCACGGTCATCGCGTTGCTTCATGCTGAGGGGTGCTGTTGGAGAGTGTGTTTGATTAATCCAGCTGGCAACTTCCTCCTTTACGCGCCTGACATCGTCACTGCGCGCATCATTTGCACCCTTTTGAAGCTGCAGAGTGTATTGAGTAAGAGGGATATGCATAACTTGAAGATGTCTAAAAAGTCTCGTGCCTGGGCGATGAAATCATCAAAAGCATTGGTATCAACGCTAGGGTCCTCCAACATTTGTTTGAGCCGTGGAACGAGCTGAAGAAGTAGTGTGTAGGCCTTGTAAGTACGCTCTGAACTGTCCAACCAGTGAGTGGTGAGAGCATAATTGATGAATATGACTACGAAATAGCATACGCTTCGTGTGCCTCAACTTCCTCATCGGTGATTGGTTCCGGAGATTCTCGACCATCTGCTTCGGCTTGAAGACAGGTATCGGCTTCATTAATAATCATTTCTAGAGGCTCAAAAAGCGAGATCAGACGTCTAATTCCTCGTCCCATTGTTACGGCTGTCCTATAGAATATCACAGTAAGTACTATGGCAGAAAGACTGGTCAACTAAACTCACGGGGTTTTCTTCGGACGACCGCCACGCGCTTCATCAAGTTTCTGGTGAGCAGAAGAAAGTTCACGCTTGAGACGCAAGATCTCAGCCATAGACTCGGAGGGGCTGTCATGAGAAACTGGAGCATCTGACATGCCTATAGCTTAATGGCCCGGGGCGTCATTGCAAAACTCGAAGGTATTTATGATGCAGGAGATCAGTTGTTTGTCCATGTTGGTTGAGCGCCCTTGATCGAATTTTATCTCAATGCTGTTGTCGATTTACCATGATTATTCGTTTTCTGTCACGCTATAAAGTGCGCACCGTAAATCGATCCAATTCTGTCGATCCCCTCCAAGCGCATACTATCTTTAGCGGTTTAGATCTAGATCTCGGTATGCATTCCAGTGCTTTGTCTCGTCAGGACACCCTACCCGCTGACGATCCTTCGTGGTCGTATCCGCAAGTCCCTGGACGGCCAGCTCCAATTCCACCCCGCAATGAACCGTTGCTATACATTCCCAGCACTGTGCATGCTCAGACCACCTGGTGTTCGAAGAATTTGCAAGTCGTTTATTTGCCTCCATCTACGACCTCCGAGTCCGAAAGCGTCTTGAACGACATGAAGCCCAATGACCTGAGCACCTATGCTGACAAGGTGCTGATCACCTCGGCTAGTACCGACATAATCAACCCAGAACACTACTCGGCCAAGCGCGCGATGAACTCCCAGGTATATATAATTGATATGATCCCGTTCTATGCTTTCTGATTCTCCAAAGCCGCCATTTGGCTTCAATGACTTGGACGATATCCTCCCGTTGTCGGCAATGGCTTCCTTAACCATTCATCATACGCCACAAACATCTGGTATCTATTTGCGCAAATCCTGGGACAAGGAACTGATAATCTTATAGGCATTGTGACTTGTCCTTCGCCCTCGCCTCCGAGTCCATCTCGTAAGCCGCTAATTTTGTTCTAATAGAATCAGGCCTCTGATAGTACTGATTTTGTCTCAGTCTGAATCGATTTATTTTGAATCTATATAACCTTCAAGTTTCTTTACACAGCTTACGTAAATGTGTATATATGTGTGTATAAGTATGTGCATATTTCAAGCCGGAAGCTTCTTTCTCGCGCTGCTACTTTTCGCCTAGCTATGCAATCACTTTACGAAACCCAAACACTCCTTGATAGCACTTGCTTTGGTGTTTTCTACAAGGAGCTCGACACGGCGTCATATCTGAGTCTTGACTCTCGTGGGCCCCCACACCCGCAAGTCCCGCCCAGTCATGTTGCTGTTTCCTCGTCCCCTTCTCAGCGTTCAGCGACAGTTGATACAGCTCCGAGTCAGTGCCCAAACTCAAATTCTCCTTTGGCAGGTCAACGAGTTACCAAACACTGTGACAATGCCACCTCGTCCTCATCGTCTACTATTACATCTTCCACGGATTTGGCTAATTCCATTCCCAACGATCGACTCAGAAAAGAAGTGTTTGGGAACACCCTCAACACGAACACCCTCAACACGAGCAGCAACTTCCTCAAACAGTTGCTTCCACCCGAAAGACTACCTTTTCCTGTCAACGAAGGTCTCCTGAGGAAGTTATCGGCACCCATTAGGCCAAATGCACCAATTTGGAATGGGCTCAGAAACTGCTTCCGTCAATCGCCTACGAATTTCGGACAGGCCGCCATTTGCGATTGGCTGAACAGCATTGGTACTGCTATGGGATTGGTCTATGGTCGCCAGTGTGAACGATTGTGGTGGGGTAACTTTGAAGTACCCCAAGGGGGCCCCTCTATGCAGCAAAAAGATCTTATCCTCCTCGATCGCAGTCATTATTACAGAGTTTTGCAAAAACCTATCCCTGACACCGGTTGGGCTTTCGTCAAAGCTCTTGTAGATGTGCACCAATCCCCGCGATTGACATATTCGATCAGCACTGCGACGTATCTGACATTCCTTCACCAGCCACACCGCCGTTTCACAATCTCGCTGTCTTTTATCAATGCCGGGAATGGTCAATTCTCAATCACAGTCACAGACCGTGCTGGTCAACTTCGCGTTAATAACATCGACTTGATGGGGAGTTCGACAGAGAATGGCCTTCTCCTATTGTCGGTTTTGGCGTTTCTGATGTTTGGCGGTCCTGAAGACATTGGGCTCGATCCTCATTTCGAAATTAACCCATTGGATGGCCAAGCCGTTGCAATCAATTGTGAAAATCGCCGTTTCGAAGTTGTCAAACGCATTCATGCATTGCGGTCGCTATTCGGACGCGGAACACAAGTATGGATCGTGGTCCATAGCGGAGTAAAGTATATTCTGAAGGACTCCTGGGTTCGAGAGGACTGCATCCATGATGAGGTCACAGCGCTATGCAGAATGAAAGGCCACAAGGGACTCGAAGGCTGTGTTCCAACCTTGATTTGCGGTGGCAACGTCATCATCAATGGTGTCGAGGATTCTATACGACGCTATCGAAGTGACGGTGCACGTTGCACCCATCGTATCCATCGTCGCATTGTCACTTCCCCGGTTGGCAAACCAATCACCTCATTTAAATCCAAGAAGGAGTTCATTCAAGCTATGATAAGTATTATTGAAAGTAAGTTGGCCTAATTCCTCAGATCAGAATAAACCTACTGTAAGCACTGTTCACAGCCCACCGCTACCTATATTATCATGTCGGGATTTTGCACTCCGACCTCAGCATCAACAATGTTTTACTCAACAGGGAGAATAGCGGGTCTGCAGCCGTAGGACTGTTGATCGACTATGACCATTCGATAGAGGCAGACTCAAAAGGTGAGAACCAGCGGGATGTGCAGCTCATTGCAGGCAATTTTGACACACCGTCGCAGCTAAAGGTCCCCCCATCGTAGCTAATGCATCTTTGCATCCTTCTGGGCGGAGTGTAGCTATTGGAGCTGCTCACAGCTTGACACCTCCGAGTCGAACGGTTCGTTGTTCTTATTTACTTTAAATACCAAGTAATCACAACGTTACGACCAGGGTACACTATCATATATGGCGATCGAGGCCCTTCTTAATCCAACCTTCGTCCACAAACCCCAACATGACCTTGAATCTATCCTTTACATCATCCTTTGTATCTGCACATTTGTTCCAGGCCCTTGCCTGTCACCGTACGAGTCGGATATAGCTCGTCCCTCCCCTCCCATACGCTCCTGGTTCAGCAGTGATGAAACCAGAGAAATTGGATGCCAAAAACTGGCTCACCTCGAGAGCTACGACACCGCCATCCTTCCTAACTTTGCTCCGTATTGGCGTGACTTCGCCCCTTTTGTTGGAGATTTGATCAAGGCTTGTTTTCCGGTTACACCACGCTTACCGAATGAATTTCAGTATGAACAAACCCTTCAAGTATTGAAGAAGGCATACGACGGCGTTGAAGAATCTTGTGATAGGATCCCTCGAGCCGTTCCTCAGGCCTCGGAGCTGGAGTTGACTGTTAGAGCGCAACGCTCAAAGCGGCCAAACAGCAGCCCTGCCCTATCGCACCGTGACCGCGAAAGTTCCAAGAGAAAGCGCAACTTGGCATCGCTTTAAGATTTGCCTTGCTCATGGTCTACACCGGCACATCCGCATTCTCTCCTGAGGCTATCGTCAGCGTACTGGCCACAATGACTTTTGCCTATTTTCTGTACTAGTTCTATGTATTATTTCCTTATTTCCGATTGTTCTATGGCTATTCGTAGGCGTACCATCATGATGATGATGACTCATGTCATGGCATGTAGTTCGACTGTATTCGTTACTGATTGTAATAGTATTCGAGTTCGATTTTATTCAATTTGAACTGTATTCAACCGTTGTGAATTCCGGATCCAATCATTCAGTTATCTCAATCATCCACCCCATCTCCACTCTCAGATTATGGACTCCTTCATAAGCTCCAGCTCATTCCTATCAGACCTTGACGAAAATCTGGAATTGGTTTGGGAGGCAGGCCGCATAGGCAGCCCAGAACCAACTCTGTGGGTAAGCTCTTTGAATGCTGCGAAACCGCTGTGCGGGTATCTAATCAATTTCCGTTTATACAGAACACTACATCGTCAGGCTTCGCATCAGATTATGACCTTATTCGAAATTCCTTAACCCTGGACCATCAAGGTGATGATGACTCGGAACCACCACACCAACTCGCTTCAAACGAGTCTCAGCCTTCAATATCAGTCGAGCAAGAAATCGTGGAACTACGAAACGAGAACGCTGCGCTTAAGGCAGAGAATAACACACTCCGGTATTACTATTAATGAAACCCCGATTACTCCATCTGATATACTTAATTTTTAGTGCAGCATTCAATGTCCTACACGGACCCACCGCCGGCGGCAGTCCTGTCGGGCCTATTATTCAGAGTACCGGAACACTAGCTGCTGAGGCCAGTGATGTCGCGGTACCGTTAGAATCGGCCGATTACCCGGATATCAGATTCTGGTATAGAAACAATTGGAACAAATTTAGGGACGCTTTGAAGAACTCGAAGGCCTCCGAGTCCGAGTTGGAGGTAAAACCGAAAGTGTCTGCTCGAGGTAAGGCCCGCGCTGCCGAAGGCATCAACGTGATGATGCTTTACATCGAAACGGAGGATGGCCAATCTGTGAGCGGACACATCGCATCTGAAATTAGCGCAACGGGAAGGCAGATCATGTCGCGATGTCATTCTATTCGGGCTGGAAGAAAGGTAAGCAGAACCAAGACAAAAACCCTGAGGTCGGTACGAGCAGTGGTAGCCAAAATAAATGTTCTCGCAAGGACTCGACGACAACCATGCAAAAGAGACTGAGGCCTGACGTAAGTGGTATTTAGTTTTATCTCTCTCATAATCTCCCTAACCTTTGTAACGTCCTTGAGGTTGACCCTGCATTATCTGTCGTCACCTCGCTTGACTCAGAGCCAGGCGACGCTGTTCAGCTGGATGATTTTATGCCAACCGCCCCACTACCAACCTACTTCGCGATACCAAGTGCGATCACAGGTGGGCCTTCCATCAACTCTCAAGGGCCTCCTGAAATGTACCTGGGGCCAGACCTACTCAAGGCAAGTACATTATTGGTACATTGGGTCCTAGTGATCTTATCTACACATTCCAGAGGTACTACGAAGAAGTTTCTGAGGAGAGAGAATATCAAGGGTAGTCGTTGCTCGCTACGACGCTTCCCAAAGGAACGACTTCTTGTGCAGAGGAGACACCATGTCACATATAACACTACGGCACCGCATCATTGGGACTACAGCTTGTTTTTTTTTTCCGCTCCACAACTTTCAAGGAATATAATTAGAAATGAACAGATTTTTCACGAATTTTATAACTGTTTCGATCCACTATCATATCATTTTAAAACGGCAACACCCTTCAAGTGTTTGTGTTGTTTTCTCGCATATGTTCTCTCTATCGTTGAATATACCCTCATCAATCCGTACTGAAATTTCACGTTTTTCCTTAACAGGCGATAGATAGAGAACACTCTTTTCACGTGAAAGTAATACTGATTGCCGTTCACCGCCACAGATCAAATTATAAATTATATTCCATCACAAATGATTCTTAAGATAGACATATGCGTTTGTGCAGTTTCAAGAGTAGTCTGCAGGTGAAATTATCAATATGAGCTTGTATAATTTTTTAGTGCAGAAAGAAGGACTTAAAAATGTGCGAAACATTTTTCTGTATGAAAACACCTTTAAAAATCATGACTTCCCCACAATCTTTGAAGAACGAAAACGGCTTCGCTTCGACTTCGCTCAAAACGGCAACTGTAGCAAGAAACGTCGACAGTGAAATCACGGTCTGGCGGCTGCAGCGACTTACTGTCACGGGAAACGACATTTATCTGTATAAATGTTCCCCCTTCAATGATTACAGTCGATCTTTTATTGAAGGGGAAGTGGCATTTCCGCATGCAAAACGCAAAGACATCTGGGTCCATAAAATATCAGACATCGATACGAGAAAAAGAAATACATACCATAGTGTCTGGCCAAGTATCCGGCGAAGGATGCTGCGCCCATGAGCAATGCTATCGACTTCGAATTAACAGTATCATGGGTCTAGGTCAAATAAACTTACCTGTAACGAAGACACTAGGCATCTTTGATAGCAGAGATCAATGCTGTACTAGTAAAATATTGATGTATTTGGCGGATCATCGTTGTGGGTCAGAATCACCTAGTACATACAGCAACACGCAATGTGACAGCCTCAGCCTCAGTACAGAGAATCATAACAGCAGTACCCTCTAAACTCGCTTAAGCCTCGGACTCTTGCTCTTTTCCATTTAACAAAGACACACGTAGTCGTTTCTTAGTGCATGGTATAGCTCACCGCTTACCGACGATCCGTGGACATAGTCCGCTTCTTCCTGTCGAGTTGCTATGTTTAATTTCTGAATTCGCCAGCAATACATCTCTTGCGTTGGTTGCTTCGTCGTGTTCTCTTTTACACTCGATTTCCATCCCGCTTTTGTATCGGAAAATCAAGATACGGGGAACGCTCTCTTTTCCAGACCATAACAAGTGACGTTGGTCGATCATACCTTCATTTCGGTTATAGTCGTTACTTCATATAGTAATACTAATCGATGACGTACCACGTGATTATGTGCAGACAAGCATAGTATACTAATAGTAAATTTCTGGGTTGTCCTGCAGCTCAAAAATAATTTCTTAAGAACCACACATATTAATCATGGTTTTTAGAATTATAATTGTGTCGCCAGAGGTCACAGTCCTGTTTCCGAGCTACCCCCAATGAATTTTCTAGCATATCACATGATCATGTGAGTCTGCTCAACCTGATCCGGACCACCGGAACCTTTCTCAGGCTCAGGCTGCGGTCAACTTGTTGCTCTTCCAACGCGACCACACCACCAGCAATTCGAACGCATCGCCAACTCCTTTACCTCATTATCTATGCCAGAGAGTCTAGTTTTGGCTTCATTTCATCGCGAATTGGAGAACCCACCATTCAAGTTACACTCGAGGTCGCAGACTCAAGAGCTCATGGCCAGTAAGTCTATTCACTGGCATGTAAGCTGGAGGTGCCACCAATCCAGCTGATCATCTAGTAGGGAAATTTATCGTACACAAGGAATGTTGTGCACAAGTCAATGGAAATAGGCAGACATTTTCCCTCCACAAACCCGAGCCTTCCAATCCTCTTTTTATGCCCATCCTCTCGCAGATTCCCTCAGGTTGCATGGATGGTGCTGCCCCAGTGAGTTTCACAATTCTTTTGGGCACAATATTTAACTTTCGTGCAGGATGCAGCATCAAAATTGAAAGATGTAGATATCGTACGAGATCTGGACATTGAGGGCGAACTCATTGCCGCAATCAGAGGGAAGGAGCTCGTCTTTGCCATTGACAAGGTATAATCTTATACAGTGGTTACGGCAACGTTCACTAATCTTTTTAAGTTCATATTTCGTGTCTGCTACTCGCTTGAAGGTCACTCTTTTTGGGTCCCAACAGCAACTTACGACACTATCGTCTCATATCCTCCTGTCAATCGTGGCAAAAAAAGTAAATCCTACAACATTACACCTGAACTATGGGATGGGCTACCTGGTGCCGAAGGCCAGATTTCCATCCAGGCCGCATTTCGTTGTCCAGACTGGACATTACTTTTCGTAGATCACAATGTCATGATATCCTTCTATGTCATGACCCTTCGGAAGCCTTGCACGCATCAAGACCTCAAGCCAGGCTCCATAGTATGTATAAACTCGAACCTCCCTACACCGTGATTCTGATCGGTATGTCTTGCAGATGTGGGACAATATATGGAGTAGCACTCATGGCCCCAGTCTCGTCACAGAGGTCAGTCTGGCATCGAGCGCGTTGGACGACTGGCGGAACACTTGTATAGCCAAGAAAAACGACACCCCCGTTTTCTGCGCGGTGAAGGCGACTCAGACGGTTTTCAATGGGTACGGTGCGCAGGAGACGTGCAATATGCTTGTCCAGGCGTTAATACACCCTTTCATGCCCGCTTTCGCAGTCTGCCACGACGACACAGTGTGGGCTCGATTCAGTGCCGCAGTATTTTCTTACCAGAAGGAAAGGATCGGAATCATATCAGCAGTACCCTCTAAACTCGCCTATGTCTCAGGGTCTCGTCCTTTTCGATTCAACAAAGATGCACATCATCGTTTCTTAGCGCATGTTATGGCTTACAAGCGTTCACACGTTAAGGTCACTCAAGATGATCTAACAAGAATTCAAGCATTGGGGCTCCTTAATTCCTCCACCATTATACAGAACAATGGCTGTGCAGTGGGTGAGTTCGCCTTTCTCATTTGATATCAAGAGAACTTACACATTATTTGAAGGTCCCGACTCAATGCCCTTGTCAAGATCAGAGCGTAATGTTCAAGTTCGAGCTGGGTACCAACGAATCAAATTGTCTAACTACCTAGTGACCTTGTCGTCTGGATCAAAGCCTATCAATATGTACACTCCCTTTACTGCACAACCTCATCCTTCATGGCCAATGATAAGCGTAAGTGAATTCTTACACATGAATATTCAGGAATCTGGACGTCTCTAATTCCTTTTTTACAGAACATTTCGCCTGTGCCCATTGACGTTTCTGAGGAATACAACTCAACCACCCTTGGACCATATAGCTTCCATGTTTTCGTTCAAGCAGCATGGACAGATAAGAGAATCCAAGGAAAATCCAAGTCACAAACCATCGAGAACCGCCGAGTCCTGGAAGGTAGAAGGGGTGTGGATATAGTGGGTAAAGGATCCCGAAAACGCCCACTGTCATTAGAAATATCAAGGACATCTCAAGACATCCAGACCTCAAAACGAGCCAGGAAGGAGAATTTTGTCCATCCTGAACTCTCTGTAGATACCTCGCTCCGAAGACTTCGCAACAGAACCCTCGTGCTACAGTAGCCTTAAATATATTGAGATTGGAGTTTCATGAGACTCCATGCTTTCATTTCTACCAATGGTCGCTCTTGTAGATAAATAAATGTCTACCACTAGTACTAGTGCGAGTGCCAGTGCATCGGAATCTTCCCGGCCCGGTTTTCCGAGTCCTCAAAGTTTTCAAACTCAGATGAACTCGAACTCTCGGCATCTTGAGGGTTCAACGTTCAACGTCTGTACTCAGAATAATGGTCGCTTCAATCCCTCGATCTGGAGCGAAGTTATTCTTTGTGTTCATAATACTCCTGATCTCACACTACGCCATGCCCCACTGCGTCAAGGATTGCAACCGTAAATTTGCTAACGATGCTGCTCTCAGCAGGCATCGCAAAGCATGTCCTGTTCTGAAAATCGTACGCCAGCGTTCTCAGGATTTCCGGAGGGACAAAGGGATTGGGGGATCGGCTCAGGATGCCACAGTACCGTTAACGCGCAAGCAACGACTACAGGTAGTAGCCAGCCGCTCAGCTTTCAAGATGTTCTACTTACAGTTGTCAGGTACATTTAAGTGGGAAAAGGGGTGTAGAAACCAATGTGGCTTTTGCCTCTGGCACTATGGACGTTGACACCGTGATGGAGGAGCCGCAGGAGGAACTCATGGTCTCAGACTCTAGCACGGCTAAGTGGTCTCTCCTCTACCTCACCTGACTTTCAGATGGCTTCTGACCCACCTCCAACACCACCACCCCTTCAAACCCAATCGGGTCGTCCTCGCCGCGACTATCGGCTGCCTAAACGATTTCGTGACAACCTACCGGAGCCTCCTGCGCCAATACCTAGCACATTGTCAAACCCAAGTCTTGGATTGCAATGCCTGATCCGCCGTGTAGTTCTCATAGTCCGCGATCGGTTGGTTACCATTACGAACTCTTTTGGAATCTGGCGCGACTACCCGGAAAGGCCCTCAGTAGATCCGGACGCCTTTCTAACCCTTGAAGATCTCTCGAACTCACGACGCCACGGTAGTGGAGCACCTAATGACGTGCCATCTGCAACTCAACTCTGCGAGCTGCGCCCCCCTCACTGGCCTTTTCTGAATCAAACAGTTCATGCCGTCATGCATTGGCTGAACAACAGCCAGACCGCCAAGTCCGAAGCTGAAACAACGAAGTTTGTTCACAATGTCATCCTTTCTTCAACTTTCAACCCAGCTGATCTCTCTGGATTTGACGCACATCGCGAGAATCAACGATTGGACAAAGCTCTCTCTTTATCCGATCTACAAAATCAGTTTATGGAGTCTTCGGTTGATGTTCTTGTGCCGTCGGGAGAGGTTGGAGTAGAGCCGAAAACCTTCAAAGTCCCTGGCCTTTTGCACCGAAACCTCACCTCTGTTATCCAGGAAGCCTTTCAGGGTCCACTCGCCCAGTTATGCCATTACTCTCCATTCAAACTCTTTCGCAAATCACCGATATCTGGAAGGGATGAACGAGTATATGGAGAAATCTTTACTTCGGATGCCTTCCTGGATGAAACCAAAAAGGTCAAACGCCATGCCCCAGCTCCTCCGGATGATCCCACATGCAAACGTGAAAAGGTCGTCGCTGCCATGATGTTCTCATCGGACGCAACAATGCTCACGGACTTTGGCACTGCGAAAGGGTGGCCGATCTACTTCATGCTTGGAAATTTATCCAAGTATATTCGAGCCCAACCTGATTCAGGGGCAATGCACCATCTTGCATATATCCCTTCGGTGAGCCGACCCTTCTTTTTTTGCTACCTAAGCCTGAGTTCTTCCTTTAGCTGCCGCAATCCATTCGTGAATTCATCTCAGGTTTTCATCCGAAATGGCAAACTCAGAAGGACTCAATTCTTTCCCATTGCCGCCGGGAGTTAATGCATGCCGTCTGGTCGAAAATACTTGACGAGGAATTCATACATGCATACACGTACGGTATTGTGGTTAAATGTGTTGATGGTGTCGAGCGTCGCATCTATCCGCGATTTTTTACTTACTCTGCTGACTACCCAGAGAAGTGAGTTTTGCCAGTGTGCTTGATATGCCAACTTGACAATTTGATAGAGCTCTGCTAGCAACCATCCGAGACAAAGGCTTGGCACCATGTCCTCGGTGTCTTGTTGAGAAATCCAAGCTTGACAAACTCGGTCTTGTCTATGACATGGCAGTTCGTGAAAGGGGTTTCCGGCAGTACTTGGCCAGCAAGGTTGCAGCAGCTCGACACCTGATATACAACCTTGCAAAGCCCATTGCCGGAGCTGGTGTTGAAGGGCTTCTTAAGGACTTCTCCGGCGTTCCTACAAAGGTGAGGAATATGTGACTGATCAATTCTGAGCCCCCTGATTCTTGTGCTGTAGAACGCCTTTGTTGACCGTCTTGGATCTGAGTTCAACCCGTCTAAAATGCTTGTTCCTGATCTTCTGCACGAATTCGAGCTTGGCGTTTGGAAATCTCTTTTCACACATCTCATACGCCTCCTCTATGCAGCTGGTAATGGAACTGATAAATTGGTTATTGAACTTGATAGGCGGTAAGCAGCTGTAGGGTGTATTTTCAACCTGACCAATAGCCCATATTAGTTACCACCAAATCTCTACGTTTGGCCGTGGGACTATCCGCCGCTTTCCCTCAAACGCATCAGAAATGAAGAAACTAGCAGCGCGAGACTTCGAAGATCTCCTTCAGGTATGCAACATATTCAAAAATCACACGTATCATCCTCATTTTTCCAGTGTTCAATTCCGGCATTCGAGGGTTTACTCGAGGGCCAGCATAATCGCCGCTTGATGAAACTGCTATATCGTCTATCTGAATGGCACGGACTTGCTAAACTACGGATGCACACTGAAACTTCGCTGGAGATGATGGAGGAAGTCACAAAGGAACTAGGAGACCTTCTTCGCCAGTTTCGGCATGTAACTTGCTCACAGTTTAGCACTGTTGAACTTCGGCGGGAAGCAGATGCTCGTGCCAGGCGAACGAAGGATGCCCCTACCGCCACCTGCAATGCGACGGCGCGGGTTAGTGGTGACGATCTGAGTCAAGGTAGGGAGCTGAATGCTCAGCAAGATAAACAAGCTCCCGTTGACAGTGGGTTTCTCTTATATTAATCTTTGAATCCTACCGACTCATGCCTAGACTTACCTTCACGACCGCTAACCAGTCGAAAACCAAAGCTACTCAACCTACTGACTGTAAAGCTTCACTTCTTAGGTGATTACGTTCGACACATCCGTCTCTTTGGAATGACCGACTCATATTCCACCCAACTGGTAAGAGTTGCTTTTAAACTCATATGCGTTCTTTCGTGATCTCCTATTCTGATAGGGAGAGCTTGCTCACCGCCTAATCAAGGCTTTGTATGGTTTGACAAATAAGAAAGACGCGATGAAGCAGATTGGCAAAAAGTACAACAGGCGAGAAGCTCTAAGGCCATCTAATAGTTCTCCAGAGGAGAGCGAGACCAACGAAGCAAATTCCAGAAGCCTTGACAATCATCATGTGGTTTCCGAATCTCGAAACTCCCCCTTTTCACTTTTCAACTTCGTTCAAACCAATCACAAGGACCCAGCCATGAAGGTGCGGCATAAACAACTATGTTGAGGCCCATACTAAACTCAGTAAAGGGCTTTATCTCAAAACTTCAAGATCACCTCCTGGGGCGGATTAGAGGGCATGAATTTGACGGCGACACTCATATGTCATTCTCCGACGAGGAAAGAAACTCAATTCATATTCGAAATAACACCGTATACCGCGTTTCTACTCTCCGTATCAACTACACCACATACGATCTGCGCCGTGACTTTGACACAGTCAATCCAAGAACTCATCCTTTCGTCATGGTCCCATCCCCGGAAGTTGAGGCAGGCACTCACCCATTCTGGTATGCTGCTGTCCTCGGTGTGTTTCATGCGGATGTACAGCACGCTGGCAAGGAATCACAGGATTTCAGATTCAAGCGAATGGAATTCCTCTGGGTACGATGGCTAGGCGTGGTACCGGAACGCCATTTTGGCCGAAGGCATGCCAAGCTCCCAAAGGTTGGGTTTGTTCCAGATTCGGACGAGTTCGCCTTTGGATTTTTGGACCCATCTTTGGTGGTCAGAGGTTGTCATTTGATTCCATCTTTTGTAGATGGAAAAACCGAAGACCTTCTAAGGGCAGAAGGATTTAGTTGGGGACGATTGGACACCGACGAAGACGACTGGGCCAGCTACTACATCGGGATGTAAGCCAAAGGCTACGAAAATAAACCAAAGAAATACTAACTATTCATTCTACGCTGTGTAGCTTTGTTGATCGTGACATGCTCATGCGGTTCCTAGGGATTGGGATTGGTCACTGCGGTCAACATGTTTCTGTCGAACCGAATCCGGACGATCCCCCAGATTTCCGAACGGATGTCGATGTCAACTGTGATGATGCAGATGGTGCTGAGATCGATGAGGACTTTCAGGCTGAGGACACGGATGATGAAGAATGTACTCGCTCTGACGATGAGGACAGTGACTTCGGATATGGTGACCTGTGATGATGAGTTGAACAACTAAGCGTTCAGTGAATATTTCTGTTATACTTAATATATGATTGACTTTATCTTTCGGCAAATAAATTAATTCAAGGTTATTGGTCTGAAATCCCTTTGCCGTATCTTATCGGACTAGAGTATACCAAATCATGTATTTAAGAAAGATTACTGTACATAGTACACCTTGTATTAAGTTGTAATCTATACTGTGACCAACGTAACGACTTGTATGACATCCACCATACTTATTAAGAACTTTGAGACTACGACGAGTCTTATTCCTCAATATAAGGGTTGTATAAGGGTTATGCATTACAAATATCCGCCTATACCAACGTAGCATCTTGGTAGGGTTCAGACAAGCAGAATCAAACAATTATGTATCAGTTGTATGACACCCACAATAATTATCATTCAGTTGTAGATTTAGATCACCCTGATACCTGCCTGGCATCTGAGTAGCAGAATTTCGATGCATTAACAGGACTTAACATCACATGCAACAGTTCCACCAAATTGGCGGAGCTACAACTACAAAACAGGTTTCCCAAAATTTGCTGATGGATGGGCTCTTGAGTTTTGCAACCAAGAATCAAAAGAGAAAACTTACAAGGTGGCCATCGACGTAGCACGATTAATCGGCACTTTCGCCCTGCTGGTCCTGCTATACGTGGGCATAGACGCCGAGAGTCCAGCATCTCGGTAACTTCCCAAGCTCCCCCGATAAGCCTTTACAACCGCAGTTTCGGTTACCATCGCCAAAATGATTCCTCCGCCAGTTCGAGTTCCGTTGCCATATCCTACGCGAAGCACGGTGTGAACAGCGGGATTGCTGCTTGGGCTCGTCACCAAAAGGACCACTCCTTTGACTTGGTGATGAGCGACTTTTCTGCCATGCATCTCAGCAGGCCAGGGATTGGCGATAAAATGTTTGACCATGCAGTTGACCTCGGACCATTGACGTCGATCTCTGCATCCCCTCTGAACGGACACCCCGACAATGGATACGATCCCACTGTCGACGTAAAGAAATTCTCTACCTGGGTTTCGGCGGGAGGTTACGCTTCGGCCTATTCCAGTTGTTCGTGGGGTGGGAAGAGCTTTAGACTTTGTAACAACTTATGAAGATAAGAGACAACAACAAACTGATACCAGTGACTGACAGAAGAGGTGTATGTGGAAAGAACCTAAGACAAAAGACTATGTCTTAGACTAGTGATGTAGTAAAGCTACTACTGGTGAACAGACAATGGACAAACAACCAAATACCTGAGAGCGTGTATGCAGAACTAGACCTTGTATAGGATGGTTGTATACCTTTAAGTGATCAAGGTTATGGTCACTGTTGATGACGATGTACAAGGATAAGTAAGTGAGGAGTGTTGAAGGAGGGGGTCAGGTGATTGAAGGATTAGGTAAGATTACCAAATAAGGAAACTGTTTGATCAACGTGTTCAACGATGAGCAAGAGGGTAGATGCGATGATGGACTAGATCAGATGTGTAAGGTGTTGAGTGTTGTATGATGTTTGGCGATTGATTGATGGATTGATGGATCAACTGATGGAACTACCAAATAAGGGAAGTATGTGATGGATGTGACTGACAGTGATCAAGGATATTACAAACAATGAGCTAAGAGTGCTCAATAAAGGGGAAGGTGAAGATGGGATGTGTGAAGTGACGTGAGAGGTTTGAGAAGAATATGTACAACGGTGGAGGAGTTATTAAGAAAATACTTTCCGAGAGCCAGCGAGTTTGTGACAAATGTGACAAAAGGTGAGGTGAATGTGAGTGATGGTGATGAAAGGGGTAAGATCGTTATGCGGAGTATTGAGTTAACTGTGGGCCAAGTCTTACAATGTCCTTGAATGATGATCAAAGGTGGTTTGAGGATGCTAGGTACGACGGTGGACGAGATAAATTTACTAGTCGTTGGTGGACTTAGTGCGTGAAACGGTGAAATGGGGTTTGTTTGGGGTTGTTGACAGTGACCAAGGATGATGGCTAGTTGTCAGTGGTGATGGACTAGGAGTAGAGTAAAGCTTGTTAAGTTATTATGCCACGGACGCGTATTCCTTTTATCATTTATCTTATATTTGATTATTTATGTCACGTTGTGACGTTACTGATATCACGGACAGTTAGTTACCGTTCCACCTCAGTGTGTTACCACCCACTG